>OLQL01000852.1_pt1 | contig 28951 bp, 22 predicted proteins | sample 1672971 | NCBI WGS metagenome assembly OLQL01 (sample SAMEA3136742, study PRJEB25190) | human gut metagenome | biome: human gut; feature: human-associated habitat; material: faeces | place: Austria | collected 2013
GCTTCTCCTAAGCGGTAGGCCGTGGGTTCGAATCCCGCCGGGTGCGCCAAAACCACCGAAAAACCCCCGATTTCGAGCCAAAAAGCTGCTAACAGCCTTCAACTTAGGAATCGGGGGTTTTTCTATTTTGGGGTGTCAGCGGAACCGGTGCCCCTGCTCATATTTTCAAAGAGCCATTAGCAGATTTCTAATTTTTCGACCCGATTTCTAACGCGCTTTTTCCTTCATTAGAATTTTCGTGCTAATTATTTTGTGCGACGCTGCAAGCCGTTCTGAGAAGACCTGACAGCCCGGCTTGTTTTTCACTGTTCTTTAGGGCTTTTTCCGGCTATTCGGGGATTGTTTTCGGGCGTGCTTCCCGGCTCACCACATCCCCCATTAGAGGCGTCGTTTAGATGGGATTAGCGGATTCAATGATTCCCGTTAGCATTTCTAACACCGCTCGAAAATCCTTGCACTCGACCTTCTCTGCACCCTCTGTGACGGGTGGCTTCCGAGGGACAATATAGTGGAAGAGGATCAGAAAACCTGCTATAATAGTGGCTACGGAATCACACTGTATGACGAGGTGCATGTGCATGAGTAGGAAACTTGTTGCGTATGCGCGATTTTACCGTTGCGTTTGATAAGGGTGCGCTTTCAAAGATCAAATGAGGAGATTCGCAATGCTTCAGGATAAAATGATGAACTGTATGACTGTGATTGTGGGTAAAGCTGTGTCCGCAAGCGGGCGCGTGCTCGTCGCACACAACGAGGATGATCCGGGTCATGTGATTGTCCGACACGCAATCGTGCCCGCAGCGGATCATGCGTCGGGCGAACTGATACCGGCAGAGAAAGGGCTGGCACGCATTCCGCAGGTTCCGCATACGCTCGGCTATTACTGGGTGGAATATGTCGAGGATGAGGGCGGCGTCACCGCTGCGGATGCTTATCTGAACGAGTGTGGCGTTGTTATCACATCAAATTCGATGGGTTGGTCCAAGGAAGACGATGACGACCCGAACGTCGTTAAGGACGGCGGGATTGGCTATGTGCTGCGCCGTGCGCTGGCGGAACGCGCACATACGGCGCGCGAGGGTGCGCATGTGCTGATGGCGCTGATTGACGAATGGGGCTACGCTCCTTCCGGCCGCGCCTATACCATTGCCGATAAGAATGAGGCGTTCATGTTCCAGCTTGTCCGCGGGCGGCATTATGTCGGTGCGCGCGTACCGGATGATGCGGTGGTCGTCATGCCCAATCATTATACCTTCCATACGCTCAGCGATTGCCCGGAAATGTTCTATTCGAAGGATATTGTGCGCTATGCCGTCGAAAAGGGCTGGTATGTGCCCAAAACGACGGATTATTCCGACTTTGATTTTGCCGAGGCGTATCAGGGTGAAAAGACCTGGAGGCATGCGGGGAATTTGCTGCGCCAGAAGCATGGGCAGCGCATTGTGCTCGGTCGAGATTGGGATATTGAAAGGGAAGGCACGCCGTTCTGCGTGTATCCGCATAAGCCGATAGATATCGAAACGCTTGCCCGGGTGATGAGTTGTCACTACGAGGGCACGCAGGATGACGTTGACCGCTTTGGTCCAGGACGTTCACCGCACAATTCTCCGACCGCGCGCCGCATTTGCACTGGAACGACGCTGGAAAGCGATCTTTGGGAATTTGCGGATGAACCGTGGCAGACCTGCGTATACACGGCGTTTGGCCGCCCGTGCCAGGTACCGTATCTGCCGATACATCCGTTGATGGGGCTGCCCGAGAGCATAAAGGCCGATGGGAGCGGCGCGGAGCTGATGGCGCATCATCTTGAGCGTCAGCCCGGCGCGACCTGTGCAAACGACAGCGCCTTTGATCGCTTCCGCAGGCTGTGCGGCGCGGAAGAAATGCTGCACAGCGATGTGTTTGACGGTGTGCAGCCGCTGCTGCGCGAAATTTTCGCCGAGGCGCGCAGGGAGAGCGTCGAGGTGCTGAAGCTGAAGGATGCGGCGGTGCGGGACGAAGCCTTCTTGCAGGCGGCGCTTGCGAAGCTGGAAGCGTATGCGAAACGGAAATTCAATATGGTTGAAGTCGCAAGCGCTTCAGAAATGCGTCTGAGCACTGAAGCGGCGGCGATTTCGGTGGAATTTGCGATGGAGGGAATTCCACAGGAAGATACGCTGCGCTTTGGTGTGGAGTTTACGCATGTTATCGATGCGTTTGCACCGGCATGCGGCGGCTCGTTGCGCCGCGAGGGCAAAAACCACTGGGTTGCGGAATTTGAATTCGAGCCGATGAAGAAGGTTTTGCCCTGTCCAGGTCGCCACACATTCTTTCTTGGCGGCAGGCTTGAAGGCGGCCCCGCTTTTGCAGGACGCATCGTCGCCGAGGTGAAGGCATAATGCGAAGTTGGACGCAGCCTTTGTTGCAATGCCTGGTACATCGGTGGGGCACTTTCAGGGAGAGAAGTACTGAAAGTTCAGCAGTTCATATCCCTGTATGTGTGGAATGCCGAAAATTTTTATAAAGGTAATAATTTAGAGCGCGAACTGCAGGCTTATTTACCTGCGGCTCGCGCTTTAGACTTATGCGCCCGACATAAGCAACAACTAATTGGCGCAAGTCCACAACGCGCACGACTGTAAGAAGCGTTAGTCGAAGGCAAGAGTGTCCATCGAGAGATGGAAGCTGAGGGGAGCCGGATGGCAGCAAGGAAAAAAGCTGGCGGGCAAACTCCCGAACCGACGAACAGAAATCATATAGGCTGTTCGTGTGGAATACTGCCGGTTGCAGCGCTGCTTGAATTCATCGGATTCCATCTAATAAAGAATCTGATGAGCGCATTCATGAGCGAGGGTAAAGCGACGCTTCCCACAGAGCTTCTTTATCTGCCGCTGACGGATGAAGCTCTCGCCGTGCAACACCTGATTGCATTTACCTTCACAAGATGGCGATTGACGGCTACATCATCAAGATGGACTATCTGAATGTTTCTTTACCACCTGAACTGAAGGACGATCTTCAGCTGACAGATGATCTGGAAGATGCTGTGGGACCAATGTGCAGCATGCTGAGTCAACATATCGGGTACAGCCCGGAGGTTCGCTTTTGCACTCGCACCGGCAGTCGGATTGTCTGGCACCGGAAAGAAACAGCCGAAGCCGGCTTCAGTGAATCGGATGAGCTGGTGGTGGTTGATGAATACGGTAAGGGCGTGCCACTGAAAGAGTTCCTCGCGTCGGTTGGTGTCCAACAAAAGAACGGATATTAAGGCGCGATACGGTGGACTGCTATAAGTCAAGTAGACACAAAAAACAAACCCCGTCGTAGAATTGCACAACATTGCGCGGCTTTACTCCGGATTTCAAATGGAGTAAGGCCGTTTTTCATATCAATGCGTTGGTAATTGTAGAAATGGATGTATTCATCGACCATCTGTTGAACCTGTTCGCCGGTTGTAGGTTTGCATCTGTAAAGGCATTCGGTCTTGAATGTTCCAAAGAAGTTTTCCATTAATGCGTTATCATAAGGGCATCCGCGTCTGGACATTGAAGCCGCAAAGTGGTATTCTTGTGTCAAGGCGAAGTATTCTTCCGAGGTGTACTGACAGCCTTGGTCGCTGTGGAGTAGCAGTCCATCGGCGACCTTCCCTTTTTCATGGGCAAACGCATCTCGAACCGTATCGCTGACAAGAGTTGCGTTGATTTCAGTGCCAAGGCGGTATGCGACAATATATCTGCCACAAAGATCCATGATGGCGCAGAGGTAATAGGTTCTTTGCGGTGTAATAATGTAAGTGATATCTGTCACCCAGCGGTAGTTCTTTTGCTCTTGGATGAACTGGCGATTCAGCAGGTTCTCATAGCGATGACCGCCTTGCTTATACAGCGTATAGGGACGTCTGCGCCTGATCTGCGCCAGAAGATCCAACTTTCGCATGTGGTGCAGAACAGTCAATGGATGACATTCAACTGATTTATTCTGTTTCATCCATAGCCATACCCGGCGGTATCCGTAAGATTGCTTCACTTGTGCCTGACACTCGATGATGAACTGATCCAACTCGCCGCGTTGCTGCGGCTGTGATACTCGTTTCCTCCACTTATAGAATCCGCTTCGGGATACTTCAAATAGCTCACACATTTTCTGAATCGGATATTTCTCCTTAAATCTTTCAATCACCCGATATTTGGCGCTCACATCCTTCCACATTCGGATAGAAAATTTTGCAGTAGCTCCACTTTCATTTCAAGTTCGACGATTCGGTTATTCTGCAACTGCTCCTGTGTGGCCGGCGTTTTTCTCGGACGCCCCTTGGGTTGAGGAATATAACCTTTCTCAATTCTTCGCTGCTTTCTTCGCGCTCTGCTGCATAGTTCCTCAACTTGTTCCTTTGCTAAGTTGAATTGTTTTGCAATCTGTCGATATGTGTACCCTTTCCCCTTCATTGCCAATACGCTGGGCAGCAATTCCTGCACATGTGTGTATGATCTGGACATAAAACGACCCTCCTGTCGTAGTTTTGACTTCCTCAATTCTACAACAGGAGGGTGCTTTATTTCACTGTCTGTTTTTCTGTAAGCAGTCCAGATTTGAAGTGTAGACTGTGGTTTTTATTTTACATGTTCTGCACTTTCAGCCATCTTGATGATTTCGGAATCATCAATTTTGCTTGGAGTGTATTCCAGAACATAATTGACTTCCGGAGAATAAGTCCAACAGAGAAATGCCGTGTCATCTTTCTTGTAAAGAGCGCCCGGCCAGTCCTGAATCATCATTTCCTCACAGCTGCCCATACTGTCAACCGGGAAAAGCACTCCCAGGGCTTCTGTACTGTTCATTGGCAGTACTGGCAAACCTGCATCTGGGCATCCTTAAGCCATAACGCTTGTTGGTGGAGTCATCCTCCAATCCTCTGGAACACATGATGTGATCATGCGGCTACGCACCTGACGGCGCTACCGGGCGGATTCGGGTCTTGCACCCTCTAGAAACGTGCGCCGCCGGGCGCACATGATCAAGAGGAGGTGCGCATGGCACCTCCTCTTTGAGGATATAGGAATCTTTCGCGGCTTCATACAGCGCGAAGCGAAGAAGGGGTCTGGTGACCGGGAAACTCATACTAAACCGGCATGATGCCGGTTGCATTTCCGACCAAGTGATGTAAGTCCCATGGCTTTGAGGCCGAGGCCGGAGCTTTGCAGAGGGACTTTCAGAGTAAACCGGCATGATGCCGGCTGCATCACCGACCAAGTGATGGAAGTTCTGCAACTTAGCGGTCGAGTCCGGGGCTTTGCAGAGGGACTTTCAGAGTAATTCGCAGTTAAACCGGCATGATGCCGGTTTTATTGCAGAACAGTATTATTCCTTCCTCCTTCGCAGCAGAATCAGTCCCGTGACGCTGCCCGCCAGCAGCAGGAGATAACCCCACAGATTCTGGGAATCCCCGGTGGGCGGAAGGTCGGCGATGGCGATATTGATGATGGTGCCGCCTGCATAGGCGCGGTCTGTCACCGACGCTGCCTCGCCCTGATTGACATACTCCGTATAGTAGCCCTCCATGGGGAGCTCCACCACGTAATAGTCCTCCTCATTGACCAGGCTGTACACATAGCGGCCGTCGCCGCGGTCTGCGGGCGGCTGATTCTGCGTGCAGTGCACCGTGCCGTCGGGATTGTAAAGGATGAATTGCGGCGTCGGATGTTCCTCGCGATGATCCTGCCAGAGCTTCGTGAACGAGAAGTCGTACCCGTAGATCAGCGCGTTCCGGACGGTAAAGCCCTCCTCCGCCGAGCCCGTGATTGCGGTTTTGTAGCGCTTCACCTCATCCTCGATGAGGGTATACACGATGGGCTCGCCATCCAGATTCACCGGGTGATCCATGAACACACCGCGCCAGCCATTCTCCTTCGTGAGCACCAGCGAATCGACCTCGGCATCATTGGCGAGCAAGCGCACGGTGATGGCCTTCGGGCGGTATTCGTACTCGTTCGCGCTGTCGTCCCAGATTTTTTTCACGGGGATTTGGATGCACGCCGGCTCGTGGGTGTTGGTGACCATAAAGCCGCCGGGCGTTTGCTCGTATTCAAAGGTATAGCCGGGCACTTCCTCCTCCGCCAGCGTGTAGCGGATTTCCCTCGCGGGATTCTCCGCATCCGCAGGAACCGGCCAGCCCATCCGCTCCGCATCGCGGACATAGACGGGCAGGCTGCCAAACGTGCCGCTCCAGCCGTTCTCCGCGGTCAGCTCAAGGGAGCTCACCTGTATGCCCTCCGCATACAGATGCAGCGTGATGGTCTGCGGGCGCAGGCCGTCCTGATTGCCCTCATCGCTCCAGTACTTGCACACCTCGCCCTGCTTATCCCTGACGTTGGTGATTTTCCAGATGTTCGTGCTCACTTTTTCGTATACCGCCGTGCAGTCCTCCGGAACCGTCACTTCCTCCACGGTATACGTGCTGTCCGCGGGCAGGTTGGTCCATGTGTGCGTCCAGCTGTTGGTCGTGTTAAGAAGCTGCTCACAGGTTTGGGGCGTGCTCTGCCCTGCGCTGTTCGGGTCGGTTTCCGGCATAAGATCATACCGCTGGCCATCCTTGAGCAGCCGCACCTGCACCTCTTCCGCAGAGCCGCCCTCCCATACCTTTGTCACCGTGACGTTCGCCGTCCACTTGGCGTAAACCGTGGTGGCCCTGGTTATCGACGTGCCCGTGAAGTCAAACTCATTCTGGCAGTCCTCTTCCGTATACCAGCCCTTGAACACGTAGCCCTCTGCCGTCGGCTCGGAGGGCTTTGTGGCCTTGTTTCCATCCTCCACAAGCTGCCTGTCCACAGGCTCGCCGTGGCCCTGCATGTCAAAATCCACCGGCCAGATCGTGTTCCACCTGGCATGAATTTCCACGATGTCCTGCGTAACAGGCGTGTCAAAGTTATAGCGCGTTGTATAATCTTCATCCGTATACCAGCCCATAAACCGAAGGCCAAGCTCCGCCGGGTCCTCCGGCTTTTTGGCCTTCTGGCCATATGCCACCGTCTGATTGGGCTCCTGTACGCCGTGGCCATGCATGATGAAGATCACCGTACACGGTTTCGGCTGATAGTACACCTTCAGCACCAGCTCCGGGTCAACCGTGACAGTGCCGGTCAGCAGGTTCTTCCCGTAGTGGGCGGCAAAGCTGTAGCCCTCGCTCGCGTACCTGTTCTCATAGCCCGTCACCGAGACATCCGCGTCTGTCAGGGCCTTTTTTTCCTCACTTTCAGCCAGCGTCTCATTCTTCCCCTGCGCGTCCAGCTTGTAATACTCAATCTGGTATGACGTATACGTCGGCTTATAGTAGAGCTTCAGCACAAGCTTGCCGTCGCCCCGCACAATGCCGGTGGGGTTGGACACGTAATCCGTCCCGTTCACCGTAAAGCGATTCTCCTGGTAGGTGTACCCGGGGATGGTAATCTCCTGCGCCCACACCTCCGTGCCCGTCGTCGCGTCGCTGACGCAGGCCTCGCTGGCGACTTCCGTGCTGCCGTTCGGCTTCACCTTGATGTGCTGCACCGTGTAGCTGCTCTTGCCCGCGGTGAACATCGCGTAGTACGTCGTGCCCACGGGCGGCATCGCGGTGGAATAGGTCGCGTCGCCGCCGAGGGGATTCTTGTCCGCGCTCGTGCCGTCATACCAGCCGACAAACCGGTAGCCCGTCGCGGGCGACGCCGTCGAGGAGATGGGCGTCCACGGCAGCTCCGCCGCCTCTGTCTGGCTCACCGTGCCATAGACCTCGCCCGTGACAGGAGGGGACGTCACATTGCCGTTGCCATCCACATAGCGCACCTCGAACTTCACTCTCGGCACAAAGCGCGCGTAGTAGGTCGCGTCGCCGGTCACCGTGTAGCTGAGTGTCCTGTTGTTCAGGATGAGGCTGTCGGCAACCCTCACAAAGCTGCCGTTCTCCTGCTTATACCAGCCCTCGAAGACATAGTCCTCCGTGTCCGCTTCGGGCGTGCTGTCCACCACAGTGCCCGGGCCCACAGCGTATCGGGTATGGTCGAGCTCCGCAACGTCTTCATCCGTCACCTCAATCCATTCTCCGGACGCATTGGGAATCTGCCGGATATAGTTCTGCACAACATTGCCGACAAAGCGCGCGTAGTATTTCCGCACGTCGCCCTTGCCCACCTCATACGTCAGTTCCGGCTCAATCGCCTTCAATTCGCCATTTCCGTCATACCAGCCCTCAAAGGTGTAGCCCGTGTTTGCCGTCGCCGTCACAGTGATGGTTTCCTGCTCCTCCGCGAAGTAGCTGATGCCATGTGTCTCTGCGGGCTCTATATCCGCTTCATTTTTATTGATTTTCACCGTGCCGCCGGATTGGGAAGCCGTATACTGGCCATTTGCCTGCTTCACACAGGGAACAAATGTCTGCTTCCATTGCCACTGCGCAACGAGGGTCAGGCCCATAGCATTCTGGTCGTACAGCGGCGTGACACCGCTCGGCGCACGCCAGCTGGTCACATTGCCCTCACCATCCTTCTGCTCTTCAAACGTATTTCCCCCATTGATGATTACGAAGGGCTGCTGATTGCCCGAATTGCTAAAATCATAATTGCAGGCCACCGTATGTTCATCGGGGAGAATCAGCGGCTTGTTGTCTGTGCCTACCGTGTTGTTGTCATCCGACAACTGCCAGCCTGTGAAGCGCCAGCCCTCATCAGGTATGCCATTGGTGGTCTTGGTTGCCGCGTGCGCCGTATAGGGCAAGACCCGCTGCGTTCCATTTGGCTCGAAGCTGTAAACATTCGGGGCTTCTTCGGTGCCTGTCTGCCCGCAGTCGTAAGCATCGCCGCCGTTGGGATCATAGGTAATCATCGGGCTCTTGATGAAGACGAAGTACAGCTCAACGCCGGTCTCAACCGGAGCAGTCGTGTAGGTGAAACGTCCATTTGTATCATCCTTCGTCCACGGATTGCCCGACCCACTGTCCCGATTGGGGATGAATACCTTTTCGACGTCGCTCGTCTTGTAGTAGACACCCGCAAAGGTCACACCAGCTTCGGGGAATTTCACCTCGAGATTCAGCGCAACGCCGCGCTGCACATAGGTGTCCACATCCTGGTCAGGCTTCACCTCATACTGCCCCACCTGCTTGTTATCCAGCGTGCTGATGATGATTGCACTGCCGTGCGGGGTGGTGCTGGCCGTCAAAGGGTGATAGATTGTAAAAGTGATGCCGTCCAGAAAGTTGCCAAAGGTCTTCCCCTTATTTTCTTCAGTCGAAACGGATACAAAGCCAAAGAGCGTTTGTCTCTGGCCCGTCGGCACCGTGTACCGGTAATACGCCTCGGCAAGGCTGCTGTTTGCGTTCCCGCCATTGTTAGCTGCTGAGGTGCCGTATGTCCTCCATGGATTGGTTCCGGTTCCGCTCGTTGCTCTATGGTCCTGCATCAGCCAGATTTGCCATTTCTGGGTATAGAAAGGGCTTGGCGTCAGGCTGAATGGATTGTTTCCGGCATTGTCCTTAAAGGCTCCGTTCTCCGCAAATCTCTTGCTGTACAGGGTAATCGGCTCGCCGCCGTTGTAGAGGCCATTCGTGTAGGTCCCGTTCAGCTCACCCTGTTTATCCAGCCAGTCTATCATCTGCATGAACTGATCCCGGCCGTTCTTGTTGGGCTTGCTGAGCAGGCACCTGAAGCCCTGGCTCTCTTTGATGTCCGGTACGGACTGATTGGGTCCAATAATCAGCGCCATCGTATCCGCGGTCGTTCTGGCACCGTGGGACAGGCTCCATTCGTAGATGCTGGAGGGCTGCGTATTCAGCACCTGATACAGCGTGCTCTCCTCATCGGCATTCAGCTCCGCCGCATATTTTTCATCTGCCGGCTTTAGCGTTACGCCGGGAATATATATGCCGAAATTCTCCCGAAACAGCTCAATCTTCCCCTCAAATGCCGATGTATTCCATGACGGAACGGCTGCCTGGTCCGGCTGCTTATAATAGCCATCTGCCCACGTCTGTCCTTTTTCAAAGCTGCCGTTTTGCACGTTGATGGATGCGCCGCTCCTCACATCCACCCCGGCTGTCCCCTCTGCCGCCGCGCCCACGGCCAGCGCCAGCAGCACGGCCAGCACAGCCCATGCGCCGAAAAGCGCCCTTGCTGCATTGATCTTCTTCATGCTGTGACCCCCAATCCTTCTGAACCAGGCGGTTTGTCCCGTCGTAAGCACTCCAAATGCATACCGTTCAGCCAAATGCGGTTTTCCAGTTCGTCAGTATATCACAAAAGTATGCCATTGAAAACCATTTTCCGCGAATTCCCCGGTTCTCAGCCTTCTTCAACCGATCCGACATTCCTGATCGCACCGCGCACGGCAGGGATGCGGCAATCTGCGCAAGCGCAGGATATGCCATCTGCCCGTCAGGCTTCTCCCGGAAAGAGCATGCGGGCCAGCCCCGACCTTCCTGCTGCGGGGGCGGAATCGGCGCTTTCACCCTTGATCTGCGCCACCGGGTACACCCCATATTGCTTTATATTACTCTAGGTAGTTTACCAAGGAAAAGAAGAACAATGATACATGAGAAAGCGCAAGATTCAATGATAATACAATTCTAGAACATAACCCTTCGTCAAGCCGAGGCTGCCGATGCCAAGCAGCTTGATGCCTGGTGGAATGATGGTGCTATAATGGCACACGCAGGCTTTCCCAACGGCTTCGGGATAACCGAGGAAGAAATCATCGAAGAACTTGGCAAAGGTTGTAAGGGTGTCATATTTGACGCAGTATTGCTATTGTCTTCACCAGATGACCGCGGAAAAACGGGGTTGGGGGAGAATTGGTTAAAATCTGACAAAGAATCAGGAAGAATAGGTTATGTTGCTAGTACGCGCCCGCGCTATTTATTTTGCTGGGGAGTTAGTAATCTTATGGATGACCAAAGGCAGAAATTGGAGGGAATAGGCCGTATAAAACTCGATAGATGATATCCTACCGGGACTTTATGGACGCCTGCGCCATATTCACGCAAGTCAAGGAGCCGCATTATTACCTGTTCGTCAAGAGTGGATATACTAAAGATGTGCAAAAGCAGGCAGCAGTGGACGGCGTAAAGCTTCTCCTGGTTGATGACCTGTTTTCCATCGAGCAATGAAAATGTGGGTCTGATGATGAGCGTCTGTGACTTCCTGCTGGACGAAAACAGTCTGGATTTCTAACGATGGGAAAGAACAATAAGGTCTGCCCGAACTGCAGAAGGAAGATGAAACAGCAGTTCATCGGCCTGCAGCATTGTAAATGTGGGATGAGCTGGAAAAAAGATATTGGCTTCTTTGAACGGACGCCGGATATGGTGTTCGGACTCCGGCACAATGCGCCGGGCAAGAAGCCGCGCCGGATCATTGAGATCAGACAGAAAAACTGAATACAATTCAAACTGGGAGTGTCCATTATCATGTGGGCGCTCTTTTCCTTTGGCAAGACCTGCTATGGCATCCCATTGAAATGTTTACGAGCATACATACAAACATTTCAACAGATCAGTTGATTCTTCTCCTCTTTCGGCGTATAGATTCTTCCGATTCGTATCCCTCATCCGCCCATCGGGCGATAATGTCCTCGCCCCCTTTGCGTCTCTCGGTAGACGGAGAGGCAGTTACACTCGTAGGCAGCAAAAAGAGAAGACGAATTTTTCCAACTCCTCGCCTGGATGTCGCGTCCATGCTTGACGCCCGCATCCAATATTCTATCATAATTTTTATGACATTCATTATAGTATCATATCGTTCAGAGACGCGCTTTCTGCTAATTTTGGATTCGGCTGGTTTTTTGTCCCCCCAGAAAAAATAGCTCTGCTAACACTCTGCTAATTTCACCCAGGGAAAACCGGGGTATTTTGGAGGGAAATGCGAACACTCAAAAACGTTAGAAATCCAGTAAAATAAGGCACTCCAGGGGTATCAAAGGGCCTCAAAGGCGAACGCTTTTTGGCACTCCTAAGCGACAGGCCGTGGGTTCGAATCCCGCCGGGATCACCATTTTGCCTACCAGATTCGACAGATTTGTCCTCAAAAAAGACGACTGTGAAGCTGGTAGGATTTTTCTTTTTCAGGACACTACGAAACGCAAAAATCTGCTAACAGAAGATAGTCCCTGTTAGCAGATTTCTAATTTTTCAGCTCGATTTCTAATCGACATTCACTGATGACCATGCTCTCGGCGAGTACCGCGGCTTCTCCATGAGCATCATGTACAATCCAATGTCGCAGATGTATCAGCTGACGCTGAAGGGCGCGATGTCCCATCAGGTGGAACTGGGCTCCGATCCGCGCGGCAATATCACCAGGATCGACAATGCACTGGCTGGCATTCCGAGGCGTATGCAGAATGTGGAGAACAAGCTGAACGACCTGAATCAGCAGATGGCTACGGCCAAGGCTGAGCTGGGCAAGCCATTCCCGCAGGAGGAAGAGCTGCGATCCAAGAGCGCACGTTTGGCGGAGCTGGACGCAAAGCTGAATCTGGATCGTCCTGCCGCACAGGCTGAAAAGAAGACGCCGGAACAGGAACGGTGATGTGAATGACGCTGTTTGAAAAAGTAAAAACCAACGTGACCACCCTTCAGGCCGCTGAGCGCTACGGCCTGAGGGTGAAGCGCGGGGGCTTGTGCAGGTGCCCGTTCCACAATGACAAGAATCCAAGCATGAAGATTGACACACGATTTCACTGCTTTGGATGCCAGGCGGATGGTGATGTGATTGATTTCACCAGCCGCCTTTTTAATCTCACGCCCATGGCGGCAGCGCAGAAGCTGGCCGATGATTTCGGGATTCAGCATGACCGAAATCAGAAGGATATGCCGGTAAAAAAACAGCACACTGTAAGCGATCAGGATGTTTTCCTTCACAAGGTGTCTTACTGCTATCAGGAGCTTGCTAGCTATCGGAATCTTCTGGTGCAGTGGCAGCAGCAGTATGCGCCGCGGACTCCGGATGAGGAACCGCATCCCCGTTTTATGGAAGCCATTCGGAAGCTGGAAATGGTGGAATACGATCTGGATCTGCTGCAGGGCGGCGAAGAACCGGAAAAGCTGGAAATCGTGAACGATTATCTGCAGGATGAACAGGAACAAAGGGAGGCCATCAGTATGGAACCTATGGTGAAAACACCGGTCTATCATCAGTCCGCTGCTTATGCGCGGGAGCATGGTGAACTGGAACAATACAGGCAGTCGCATCGGGCCAATATCGACTGCAAACGGGATATAGAGAAAACAGTCTCAGCACACTTTGACGGAATGCGTCTGGAACGAAAGGCTGCGCCGGAAGTGATTGAGCGCTTCGGGGCGGAGCGTGTCGCGCTGGTACTGGCGGCGACAGTGCAGGCTAAATTCTGGGACGGCCGCTTCTCGACGGCGAATAAGGACTGGGCATTCAGCTTTGACTTCCCGGATCCTGTCAATGAGCTGGTCTTTGACCGCCGTCATGATTATGCTGTGGAAACGCATCCTGCTGTGCTGGATGGATTCATCAACCTGGTGCGTCAGGAGATCAGAGCCATGGAGCATCCGCTTGAAAAGGCTGCAGCTGCTGAAGCGAAAGAAAATCTGAATCCCGCAAAGCCCGCGAAAAAGAAAACGCACAGCATGGAAGGCTTTGCATATTTTTCTTGTCCCGTGCCACACTGCAGATAGGGGAGGAATGAAAATGATTGGTTTTTTGTTTGCGGTGATTGCCGGGGCGGCCATGAGCGTTCAGGGGGTCATGAATACCCGTTTGCAGGAAAATGTAGGGCTGTGGGAGGCGAACGCCTTTGTGCAGGGGACGGCCTTTGTGCTGTCGCTGATCGTTCTGTGGATCTTCGGAAAAGGAAGCCTTCGCAGCCTGACGGCGGCGCCGTGGTGGAATCTGCTGGGCGGCGCGCTGGGACTGGTCATTACCGTCACGGTCATGCTGGCCATCAAGGGCCTGAACCCGACCATCGCGATTTCCGCGATTCTGATCGCCCAGCTGCTGGTGGCCGCAGCGATCGACTATTTCGGCTGGATGGGGCAGGATAAAATGAGTTTCGACTGGCGGCAGTGGACCGGGGTGGGGCTGATGCTCACGGGTGTTTTATTTATGAAGTGGAGATGAACCATAACGGAATTTTATAGTTTTATTACAATTTTTAATTGTCAAATATTTGACCAGAACTTGACAAAAAGTTTGCATAAGGATAAAATGTTTCTACCAATGAAGGGTGCGATTCCCTGAACAACTGAAAGGTGGTTTCATTTTCATGAAGAAGTTCTTGGCTTGTATCCTGGCTGTCGCCATGCTCCTTGGCGTCACCTGCGCTTTTGCGGAAGAAACGCTGGTGATTTACAGCGCCCGTAATGAGCGCCTGAACAACATCGTCATTCCCGCCTTTGAGGCCAAGACCGGCATCAAGGTAGAAATGATCACCGGTTCCTCCGGCGAAGTGCTGCAGCGCGTGAAGAGCGAAGTGGAAACCGGCAACGTGACCGTGGATATTCACTGGGCCGCTGACGAAACCATGCTGTCCTCCAACCGCGACCTGTTCGAAGTGTACGTCTCCACCGAGAACGACGCCATGATGCCCCAGTTCCAGAACGACGGCACCAACTGCTTCAACAGCGCCTACGCCGAGCCCAACGTGATGATCGTGAACACCGACATGCTCAAGGAACTGGGCATCGAAGTGAACGGCTATGCCGATCTGATTCAGCCCGAGCTGAAGGGCAAGATCATTTCCGCTGACCCCGCCAACTCTTCCTCCGCTTTCCAGTGCCTGATCGGCATGCTGTACGGCATGGGCAACGGCGACCCCATGAGCGCCGAAGCGTGGGACTTCATCGATAAGTTCCTGGTCAATCTGGACGGCAAGATCGCGTCTTCTTCCTCTCAGGTGTACAACGGCGTGGCCAACGGCGAATATGCGGTGGGCCTGAGCTATGAAGACCCCTGCGTGGAACTGCAGGCCAAGGGCGAGCAGCCCGTTAAGGTCGTGTACGCGGTGGAAGGCACCATCTTCCCCGGTCAGTCCGTGCAGATCATCAAGGGCGCTCCTCATATGGAGAATGCCAAGAAGTTCGTTGACTTCGTGCTGTCCGAAGAAAGCCAGACCGCCGTTGCCGCCGAACTGAACCTGCGCCCCCTGCGCGCCGGTGTGCCCACCAACGCTAAGATGATCCCCAACGAAGAGATCAAGCTGTTCGATACCTATTCCATGAAGTATATCGCCGAACACAAGACCGAGATCGTCAACACCTATCTGGAGCATGTGGAAATGACGCTCGAGTAATTCGGACACAGAAACACGATTCTGCCGGGAAGCTGTGAGGCTTCCCGACAGTTTGTCGAAAACCCCCGAGTTGGCCGCCGTTGCCCGCAAACAGCGCTTTGCGGCCTGCCCCGCTATGCGTGGCGGGCTTCGGACTGCGGTAGCCCTTCGGGCTGTCCTCGTCCTCGGTGCTGCGCACCCTTAAGCTGGTTTGCGGGGAAAGTGCTGCGGCACAAGGGTTAGGGGCTCTGCCCCTATAACCCCGGCAGGAGGCAGTGCCTCCTGCACCTCCACTTTTTGACACGCTGTCATGATTTCATCAAATTCCCATTTTCGAAATAGTCGATCCGCATGGCCCGGCGAACGTCGCGCAGGGTCTCGGCGGCTTTCTTTTCGGCGGCCGCGCTGCCCAGGCGCAGCAGCTCGCACACCTCGGGGAGCCGCTGCTCCCACTGGCGGCGGCGCTCCCGGATGGGCGCAAGCTCCGACTGAAGGACGTTGTTGAGAAATTTCTTCACCGTCACGTCGCCCAGCCCGCCCCGCTGGTAGTGGGCCTTCAGCTCATCCAGCCCGCTGTAGTCCGGCAGAAATTCCGCAAAATGCTCCGGGCGGCAGAAGGCCTCCAGATAGATGAAGACCGGGTTGCCCTCCGTATGGCCCGGGTCTTCCCGGCGCAGGTGGGTGGGGTCGGTGAACATGGACATAATCTTGGTCTTGATCTCGTCCGGCTCGTCGGAAAGGTAGATGCAGTTGCCCAGCGATTTGCTCATCTTGGCCTTGCCGTCGATGCCGGGAAGGCGCAGACAGGCCTGATTCTTCGGCAGAATGATCTCCGGCTCCGTCAGGGTGTCGCCGTATATCGCGTTGAAATGGCGGACGATTTCCCGGCATTGCTCCAGCATAGGCAGCTGGTCTTCGCCCACGGGCACCGCCGTAGCCCGGAAGGCGGTGATGTCCGCCGCCTGACTGATGGGGTAGCAGAAGAAGCCCACCGGGATGCTGGCTTCGAAATTCCGCTGCTGGATTTCGGCCTTCACCGTGGGGTTGCGCTGCACTCGGGACACCGTGACCAGATTCATGTAGTAGAAGGTCAGCTCCGTCAGCTCGGGAACCATGGACTGAATAAAAATGGTGGATTTTTCGGGATCAAGGCCACAGGCCAGATAATCCAGCGCCACCTGCAGAATGTTGCTGCGCACCTTCTCCGGGTGCTCGGCGTTGTCGGTCAGGGCCTGAGCGTCGGCGATCATGATATAGATCTCGTCGAACTGGCCGGAGTTTTGCAGCCGGACCCGCTCTTTCAGGGAACCCACGTAATGGCCGACGTGAAGGCGGCCGGTAGGACGGTCGCCGGTCAAAATGATCTGACTCAAGAAAATGCACCTCTTTCAGCAATGAAAGCCTGAAAATTAGTGAATGACAGGAAATTTGTTCCGAATGGCATCGTCCTGCACGGTGAAGTTAAAATTCATGAAGCAGTGGCTTCCCACCCGGGTGTGACAGCCGTAGTGGAAGCGGATGGGCCCCAGCATGAAGGTGCCTTCGCCCACGATGGCCAGCAGGTCATGTAGGATGCGTTCCCGTTCCGCCGTGTCTTCTTCGAACAAGTTGCTGTATTCCTGACTGAGCCGGTGGGCTTTCAGCTTTTTGGCGACCAGCTCCGGCACTTCGGATGCGAAAAGCTCGCCTTTGAAAATTCGTTCTTCTTCCGTCATGACGGTTCCTTCCTTTGCAAACGAATAGGATAAACGTATGATAGCACGGCCCGCGGAAAAGGTGCAAGAGGGAAAAACAACGTTCGTACAAAGGTTTTGGGAAAAGGGGCTTGACCTGCCCGCAGGCGCGGCGTTTATAATACGAAGGGAAATCAGGAAGGGGACTTTACGATGGAAAAGAAGCTGACCACGGGCAGCGTTTGGAAAAATATCGCGGCGTTTACCCTGCCGTACCTGCTGTCTTATTTTTTGCAGACGCTCTACGGCATGGCCGACCTGTTTATTATCGGACAGTATGAGGGGGTAGCGGGCACCACGGCGGTGTCCATCGGTTCGCAGGTGATGCATATGCTTACCGTGATGATCGTCGGACTGGCCATGGGCACGACCGTGTCCGTGGGTCAGGCGGTGGGCGGCGGCGACCGAAAGAAGACGGCGGGCTGCGTGGGGAATACGGCCGTGTTGTTTCTGGGTCTTTCCGTGATCCTGACGGCGCTGCTGCTGGTCTGCGTCCGGCCTATCGTCGCCGTGATGTCCACGCCGCAGGCCGCTGTAGAGGGAACGGTGCGCTACCTGACCATCTGCTTTTTGGGCATTCCGTTTATTACGGCCTATAATGTCATCAGCTCGGTTTTCCGCGGCATGGGGGATTCCAAAAGCCCCATGATCTTCATTGCGGTGGCCTGTGCCGTTAATATCGGGCTGGACATTCTGTTCATGGGCGTGCTGCGGCTGGGCCCTGCGGGCGCGGCACTGGGCACGACCCTTTCACAGGCCGTCAGTGTGGCGGTGTCCTTCGGCATGATGAAAAGGCAGAAAAACGGCCTTTCCCTGCAAAAGGACGATTTCCGCCCCCAAAAGCCGGTGATGAAGAAGCTGTTGTCCATCGGCGTGCCCATCGCCCTGCAGGACGGCCTGATCCAGATCGCCTTTATCGTCATTACCGTTATCGTCAACCAGCGCGGCCTGACGGATGCGGCGGCGGTGGGCATTGTGGAAAAGGTGATCGGCTTTTTGTTTCTGGTGCCCTCGTCCATGCTGTCCACGGCGTCGGCGCTGGGAGCGCAGAATATCGGCGCGGGCAAGCCGGAGCGGGCCGTGCAGACCCTCTGGTGTGCCATGGCCATTGCGGCGGGCTTCGGCCTGATCGTCTCTTTGCTGATGCAGCGGTTCGCCGAGCCGGTGGTGGGGCTGTTTACCTCCGACGAAGCGGCCATTGCGGCGGGCGGCCCCTATCTGCGCGGCTATATCTGGGACTGCATTTTTGCCGGGATCCATTTTTGCTTCAGCGGCTATTTCTGCGCCGTGGGAAAATCGGGCCTTTCGTTTCTGCATAATATCGTTGCCATCGTGCTGGTGCGCATTCCCGGCGCGCTGCTGACCTCCCGTATGTTCCCGGACACGCTGCTGCCCATGGGCCTTGCGACGGCGTGCGGTTCGCTGGTGTCTGTACTGATCTGTCTGCTTGCTTTTTCGCTGCTTCGGAAAAAGGAACGGGAAAAACCGATAAGGGAATAAGCATTTGCCTTAGAAATAGAAAAATAGAGCGCAGCGTTCCGCCTGTTTGAAAGACAGGGACGGAACGCTGATTTTGTATTCGTCAAATTATGATAAAAGAAATGGAAATTTCACAACAAATTCTAAAAATACAGTAGAAAAAAATAGAATGATATCGTTATAATACATGTGAAAGTCCATTGGAAAATTTTGACATTTTTCGTGCGTACCATTTTTTCAAATTGTGAATCAAAAGTATATTTAAGGAAATTCCATCATAAACTTGAAGGGATTCTATGAGGAGAAATGGAGTGCGAAACGCAGGACCGTTTTCGGCATGGACGAGGAACTTTCATTTTGGAATGATCCCCAAGGGCTGAAATCTCCGAAAGGCAAGGAAGGAAACGGACGATGAAGGAGAAAAAGTTACGGCGGTTGGGGCGGGCGGATCTGGTGGAGATCCTGTACCGCCAGCGAGAATTGATCGACCAGCTGGACGAGCAGAACCGGCGGCTGCAGGAACGCGCGGAAAAGGCCGAAGCACAGGCGAGAGAGTACGCCGTCCAGCGGAAGAAGGAACAGGAACGCGCCGCAGCCGACGAGGCGCTTCGACGAGATATGCGGCGGACTATCGAGATCGTGGAGAAAATGACGGATTCCATGTACCGCTGCACCACCCGGTAGAAACCAGAAGCCGGCGAAGGGAGAACGGGGCTTAGCGGAAAGCGCCGCTGCCTTCGCCCGGCAGAAAACAAGGAGACGAATCCCAATGGCAAATCACGACGGGCTGCCTACGCTGGAGATGCTTCAAGCGGAAAGAATGCGTCTTCAGCACAGGCGGCGATATCGCCGGACCCTTTTCAGCACCCTTGCGGTGCTGGCAGTGGTGGCGGCTGCAGCAGTGCTGGTCTCTACAATCCTGCTGCCCGTCTTTCGGATCACGGGCACCAGTATGGAGCCCAATCTGAACGACGGAGACATCATCGTCGCCATGAAAACCGACCATTTCCAAAGGGGGCAGGTATGCGGATTTTACTTCAATAATAAACTGCTGCTCAAACGGGTCATCGCTACGGCGGGCATGTGGGTGGAGATCGACGACGAGGGTTTTGTTTTCGTTGACGGCGAAAAGCTGGAAGAACCTTACGTGACCGACCGCAGCAAAGGAATTTCCGATTTGGAGTATCCGGTGCAGGTGCCGGATGGATGCGTGTTCGTGTTGGGCGATCACCGCTCCACATCGGTGGATAGCCGAAGCTCCGTTCTCGGTTTCATTCAGGAGAGTGAAACGGTGGGTCAGATCGTCCTGCGCGTCTGGCCGCTGGAGGACTTTGGTCTGATCGAGTAAGCGGCCCCAAAGGCCGCCGAATCTGCTGGGGGGATAACCATTGAAAAATGAACAGAGAAATTGGAAACGCTTCGCGGAGGAACGGCTGCGGCTCCAAAAACGCCGCCGCAGACTGTATGCGCTGGCAGCGGCGCTGGCGGTAACGGTGGCGGCCGGGGTGACGGCGGAACTGGTAAGGCCCGCCATTACCGCAACGGCGCAGCCCCAATGCGGCATGGAAGACCATGTCCATTCCGGGGCCTGCTATGAGCAGGTACTGACCTGCGGACAGGAGACGGGCGAGGAACACACCCACGGCGAGGAATGCTACGCCACGGTGCTGACCTGCACAACGCCGGAGCACACCCATACGGAGGGCTGCTATCCGGCGACGCTGGCCGAACCGACGCTGGTTCCCGAAGAATCGAAGCCTGACGAGAGCAAATCAACGCCGGAAGAACCACAGGAACCGGCAAAGGTCGAAGAAACTCCGCAGCCTACGGAAGTAACGACGCCGGCCCCTATGGAAGAACCTGCTTCGGGACCCTCTGAAAAACCTGCGGAAACCCCGGAGGAAGCACCGACGGCAGAGCCAACGGAAAGCCCTGAGGAGACCCCGGAAGCGACGGCAGCTCCTGAAACGCCCGAACCTTCCGAGGAGCCTGCCAAAGAGAAAACCCTAAAATTGGAGAACCTGACCAGCCCGGAGCGGCTGCTTGCGGGACAGGAGGGCGAATGGAGCTTTGCGGCGGAAAATGCCGAAAGGCTATTTTTCACGCTTCTGAAAGCGAATGGCTCTCAGGCGGCACGGCAGGAGCTTTCGCCCGAAAGCCGTTCGTTCCGATATGCCGTGCCTGAGTCCGGCCTGTATACCGTCCGGGTGACGGCGGAACGGGGCGAGGGAGAAAATCTTTCCGTGGAACAGAAGCTGGCCGTCAGTGCGGGAGAATTACAGGCGGCTGTCAGCACGGCAAGCCGTTCCTGCTTCGGTGGCGATACGGTCGCTTTTGCCCTGAGCGCTCAGGGCGGCGTTGCACCGCTCAAACGCAGTGTGACGATCTGGCAGGGCGGCGAAAACCTGCTGGAAGAAGACAACTGGACGGAAAACGAGCTGCGCGTCACCGCCCGGCCGGTCGCGTCGAACCTGTATCTTCGGCTGACGGTGACGGACGCTTGCGGCGACCGGGTCGAAGCGGATCAGGCAGTTCCCTGCGCTGTACATACGACGGAAACCAGCCGGGATTGGGAAGCGACGTTTGCGTCCGTGCATCTCAGCGGCCGCTGGCCGGACGATCTGCTGGCCATTGCCAGAACCCAGCTGGGGTATGGGGAAAGCCAGACAGATTTCATTGTGGATGAAAACGGCCAGCAGAAGGGCTACACGCGGTATGGCCGCTGGTATGGGTCAGAATACGCTGACTGGTGCGCCATGTACGTTTCCTTCTGCCTGCACTATGCTGGCGTGCCTCAAAGCGCGTTCCCGCAGGAGGCGGGTTGCGGCAGCTGGGTGAACGCCCTTCGGAGCCGCGGCCTGTACCACGCGCCCGGCGAATACACGCCGAAAAGCGGTGATCTGATCTTTTTTGACTGGCAGCAAAATGGACAGCCGGATCATGTGGGCATTGTGGAAAAAGCGGACGGGAGCAGCCTGACGGTGATCGAGGGCAACTCCGACAACAGCGTACAGCGCAATCTTTACCGCCTGACGGATGGGACGATCTGCGGCTTCGGCAGCCTGAACGACGCGTTCGAGCGTTTCCAGAGCGCCGAAGCGACGGAAACGCCGGAGCCTGCCGCCGAGCCGTCAGCGGAACCGACCATCATGCCCGACGAAAACCCGGCGGAGAGCCCCAGCCCGGAAACTTCCCTTGAGCCGGAGAACACCCCGGAAGTATCGCCGGAACCTGTGCTGACGGAACTGGAAAAGCTGACGGCACTGGTCGACAGCCTGACCGATGCGGAGGAAGGACCCGGCGGCACGGAAAGCGCGGGAGAAGCGGAAGCTTCCTTTGAAGAACGTTATGCTGCGGCGCTGGAAGCCGTACTGACCGCATGGGACGGCGGAAATATCGCCCCGGAAGAAGCGATCTGCCTGCTGGAACGGCTGATCGCCCTGCAGCCCGGCGGCGCGTCCCCGGCCTACGAGACCTTGCGGGAAGGCTTTGCAAATCTGCAAAGCCCGGCAGAGGATGCAGCGGTCAATGAAAAAATGGAATATATCCACCAAATTTCCGCACTGCGGGAGCAGCTGGCAGCAGCGGACGGCAGCGGCAAACTGACTCGCCCTGAGAAACTGACATTGCAATACTGGCTGGATCATGCGCCCGCCTGTACCGTGGACTGTGTGTATACGGCGCTGGACGGCGCAGTGCGCGTGCTCCATACGGAAAGCGGCGAATGGCAGCAGAGAAAATGGAGCGCCCGAGTCTATTCGCTCGAAGAAGCGGAAGCCACTGCCCTTCGGGAAGAACTGGCCCTGCGTCTGGCGCTGGAAGAACGCGGCGCAATCGCGGAACTCATGCTGGTAGACGTTGACTTTGACGCAGACGAGAACGGCGCGGAAGTGACCCTTCGTCTGGACGAAGCCGTGGCGGCGGGGGAAGAACTGCTGGCGGCGCACCGCGGGCCGGACGGCTGGGAATGGCTGGACTTTGAACGCCAGACCGGCGAAGACGGGCGGCAGTACGTCCGCTTCCATACGGATTCCTTCTCGCCCTTTGCGGTACTGTCCCTGACGGAAGCAGAAGGGACGGGAGCTGATCTGGAAACCTATGTGACGCGGCACGGCGGCAGCGTGACGTTCCGGCTGAACTATGAGGACGGCACGGAGCCGGAAGCCGATGAAGAAGGCGTGTACACCGTGGAGCAGGGCGTGGAGTTCCTGCTGCATATGGATGTTTCCTGCCCCGAAGGCTTCGCCGGGGGGCTGTATGCCCTTGCGTTTCCCGATGGGGTCGTTCCTTCTCTCGGAGAGGGCACGCTGACGGCAGACGAAACCGAGATCGGTCAATGGAGCGCCGACGGCGAAAGCAGCCGTGTGCTGCTGCGGCTGGAAGGCGCCGAGGCAGTCACGGCCTTCCCAGTGGAAATTCGAGTCTCCTTTGTGGAAAACGGCGGCGAGATGATCCATCTGGGCGATACGATCACCCTGCGCTGCTATGCCGTTCCCGACGGGCCTGTGTCTGAGCTGTGCGTCGGCGATGCGTGGATGGCCCTGCGGGACAGCGGCTATTTCACCTATTGGAGCGACAAAATCAAGGAAACGGAAACCTATGAGCTGATCGCGGTCCGGGCCCCTGCGGCGGTCGCTCCGCAGACGACGGAGATGCCCTCCGATCAGCAGGTGATAGATCGCGGCGGCGCCGAAGAAAGCCCGGACGGCGTGAAGATCAGCAAGACCATTCAGGGCACCGAACTGGAAAACGTGTTCGATATCACCCTGACCGTGCAGACCCCCACCAAGGTCTCCGAGTTCTATGAGGAGCCGGACATGGCCGTGGTCATCGTCATGGATATTTCAAATACGATGACATCTCAATTTGGCAATACAACGCGTTATGAAGCGGCTATGGAGGCGGCGGAAGATTTCTTGGATAAATTCGCCGAAGAAAGCAAGGGCGTCAGTAAAATTGGCTACGTAGCGTTCAATACGGACGCTCACAAGATTTTTGATTTGCAGGAGTGCTCCTCGACGCCTCAGGCTAACCGTCTGAAAAACCAGATGCGGCAGGGAACTGGGAAGATCATTGGAGCAACCGGATATGCGGACTCCCATGACCGTTTTACCAATATCGAAGCGGGCCTGAAGCTGGGCCGGGATATGCTTGCGTCGGCAACGAATCAGAACAAGTATATCATCTTCCTGAGCGACGGATTTCCGACTACGTATGTCAGCAGCGGGTATCGTGGCTACGACCCGTATTGCACTGCGGGAACGCCCGGTCATGATGGGGTCTTCTACGACAGCGTAACGAAAAAATACTGCCAGTATGGTACCAGCTACAGCGATAAGGCGGCGATCCGCGCCAGAGAAGTGGCCGGTCAGATCAAGACAGGCGGAATCACGATTTTTTCCATTGGCGTAGATGTGGGCGGACAGACAGTACAAAAGTACGTCGACCAGACAAAAAAATCCGATTTTTCCGTAGTGGACCGCACCAGCGAAAGCTACGAGATCGGCAGCGCCAGCAGCGCGGACGCTTATAAAGGCTGGCTGAAAAACAGCATCGGCTCCGGGTATTACTACGACAGCACCAACTCGGCGGGCCTGAACGAAGCTTACAATAAGATTTTCGAGGCCATCAAGAAAATCCATGAGGAAAGCGCGACGGCCATATGGGTCACCAACGACCATGTGCCGACGGCAGGTTCGGCAACGGAAGGCATAGAGTTCATCGGCTTCTACACGAAAAACGGGCAGCTGGTGGGCGATACGCTGGCAGGAAACGGCAGCGACGGCGAAAACACCGCGTCGTTCAATGAAACTTCATCGGATATTCGGTGGGACTTGAAGAACTCCGGCTACAAGGAGACCCAAAGCGGCGATCAGACACTGTATGATTACTCCATTACCTACCGCGTCCGCCTGAAAAATGAAAGCGACGCTTTTGTGGAACATCAGAAGTATGTGACCAACGGCGAAACCAGGCTGGACTATCAGACCGTCGAAAGTATCAACGGGGAGAAGACTATTTCGGAGATCAAAAAACTTTGGTACCCTGTCCCGTCCGTCAAGGGCTATCTGGCGGAGCTGAGATTCCAGAAAAACGATCAGTCCGGCGAGCCTCTATCCGGCGCGGAGTTCACGCTGGCTCATGATACCGAACGCTGCAATATTTGCCGTGGAGATCATCATCACAGCGTGACCATTGCTCCGCTCGTTGCCGTGTCTGACGCGGATGGCAAGGTCAGCTTTACCCGCATCCCTTCGGGCCACCAGTACATCCTGACCGAAACCGGCGTTCCGGCCGGGTATCTGAAACGGGACGATACCTATGCCGTGAAGGTAGCCTACGACAAGTTGACCGTCACCGTGACCCACCAGGATCAGACCACCGAGGAATGGAACGGTACGAATCAGACCATTGTCAACGACAGCAGGCCGCGCCTGCCCGATACCGGCGGTTCCGGGATCCAGACCTATACGATCGGCGGTATCGCTTTGATGGCGATCAGCCTTTTGTACGGATATGCGACGAACCGCAGACGGCGTAGGGGAAGCATCCGATAACTCCCCGACGGCAGTTGGAACGCCTGCAACGGAACATATTCGATTAAATTGACCCAATGGAGGAGGAACGGAAACATGAAACGGGTAACATCCATTCTGCTTGCGCTGGCGCTGCTGCTGGCATTGGCGGGAACGGCGGTGGCCGAGGACAAGGGAAGCATTACCATTGATAATGCGATCGTGGGAAAAACGTACACGATCTATCGAATCTTCGACCTGAACAGTCACAATACCGACTACAGCGCGATCAACTATACGGTCAGTGAAAAATGGACGGCGTTCTTTGCGGAAGGCGCGCCGGGCCGCACTTACGTTGATATCGACAAGACCTACGGCTATGTTGTCTGGAAGACCGGCGCATCCCCGGCGAATTTCGCGGCTGAGGCGATCGAGTATGCTGCGGATAAAGGTATTGCCCATGACGGTCAGGCGGTTGCCGCTCCCGGCACCGTAAAATTTGATGATCTGGCGCTGGGCTACTATCTGGTGCAGTCCGATCTGGGCGCGCTGTGCTCGCTGGACACCACCATGCCCAACGTGACCATCAAAGAAAAAAACAGCGAGTCCACCGTGGATAAACAGGTGCAGGAAGATTCCACCGGCGATTACGGCGATCATAACGATGCGGATATCGGCCAGACGGTGAACTTCAAGACCACCATTAACGTGGTGGACGGCGAACCGAAGAACTACGTGCTGCATGATACCATGAGCGCCGGTCTGACCTTTGACCCGGCTTCCGTGGCCGTGACCATCGGTGAGCGGACGCTGGCAAAGAACACGGACTATACGCTGGTGACGAGCGGCTTGACGGATGGCTGTACCTTCGAAGTGCAGTTCAAGGACGGCGTGCTCAAACCCAACGATGTTGTCGAGGTGGCCTATTCCGCGGAAGTCAATGAGTATGCCGTGATCGGCGGCACTGGGAATGATAACAAGACCCATTTAACCTACAGTGACACACCCAAGTCAACGGGAGAAAGGCTGACGAAAACCTACGTCTGGCAGTTCGACGTCTTTAAATACGCCATGAGGGACGGTCAGGAGATCCCGCTGGCCGGCGCCCAATTTGTCCTGTATAAGACTGTCAACGACGAAAAGTTCTATGCTCAGGCCGCAAATGGAAAAATCACCGGCTGGACGGATGATAAGGAGAAAGCAACCGTTTTTGAGACTCCTGACAACGGCAAATTCGTCATCGCCGGTCTGGACGCGGACACCTACTATCTGGAGGAAATCAAGGCTCCCGACGGCTATAACCAGCTGAAAGACCCTGTCAAGGTGGTCATCACGGCAACCATTGCCGGCGACAAAACGGGTAGGGCTACGATCACTTATAACGAAACCGCTACCGGCACTGTGAGAATCGAAAACCAGACCGGCGTGGAGCTGCCCTCTACCGGCGGTATCGGCACTACTGTTTTCTATGTGATCGGCGGCCTGCTGATGGGCGTGGCCGTGGTGCTGCTGGTGACCCGAAAGAAGATGTCTACTTCCAAGTAACACGCAGAATGGCATACAGTCCGCCGGGCGGGACAATCTCCCGCCCGGGACGGTATGTCCTCCCGAAAAAGGAAAATCCTCCTTTCTTGGGAGGGCATACCTGAAACACATAACGGAGCGTAGGAATGAAAAAACATCTGTCGACCTTCCTGCTGGTGCTGGTTTTCCTGCTGGGAGCCTGCATCCTCCTGTATCCGACGGTGAGCGATCATTGGAACTCCCTGCATCAGACCCGCGTGATCGGTGCATACGAAGATACGCTGGCCAACATGACTCAGAAGGACTACAGCGAATCCTTCAAGGCCGCCGACGCTTATAACGCCGCGCTGGCGAAGCTGAATTTTCCGATGGCAGAATACAAAAGCCTGAAGAAACGGACGGAATTGACTCCCTATGAGGAACTGCTGGATGTGAACGGCGTGGGGATCATGGGCTATATTGACATCGACGCGATCGGCGTGGAGCTGCCCATTTACCACGGCACCGACTCCAGCGTGCTGAATATCGCCGTGGGCCATTTGGAAGGCAGCAGTCTGCCGGTGGGCGGCGAAAGTACGCACTGCGTGCTCTCAGCGCACCGCGGGCTGCCCAGCGCCCGGCTGTTTACCGATCTGGATCGGCTGAAAACAGGCGATACCTTCACCTTGAGCGTGCTGAACCGCCTGTTGACCTATGAGATCGACCAGATTCTCATTGTGAAGCCGGAAGAGGTAGACGCACTGGCCATCGAGCCGGGGCAGGATCTGTGCACGCTGGTCACCTGCACACCCTACGGCATCAACAGTCACCGGCTGCTGGTGCAGGGCCACCGGGTGGAAAACGCCGCCCCAAAGCCTGAAATCTTTGTCCCGGCAGATATGGTTCAGATCGATCCGCTGGTGGTGACTCCCATTGTGGCTGTCCCCATGCTGCTGGTATTGTTGATTTTCCTGCTGATCCGATATCGAAAGAGGAGCTGAACGCTATGAAGAAAAATAACCTTCTGCGCGGCGTAGTGCTGGCGTTACTTATCTGTCTGCTGCTATGCCCGACAGCGCTGGCCGACGGGGTCGAGCTGAACCGCAATGGTTCGATCACCCTGAAGCTGACCGACAGCAAGGGCAGCGCCGCTTCCGGCGGCGAGTACTGGCTGTTCCGCGTAGGCGACCCGGTGGTTCGCAATCACAATCTTTGCTTTGAACTGACCGGCGATTTCGTCCCCACCGGCGTTTCGCTGGACGATCTCTCTTCCAGCACCGCGGCGGAAGCCTTGGCCACCTATGCGGAGCTTCATCCCGAACTGCGTCTGCAAAGCCGGACGGCGGACCGTCAGGGACGGGTGGTGTTTTCCGCCATTCCCTGTGGGCTATACCTGATTGCCCAGAAAAATCCCGGCTCCCATTACGCTTTCGAGCGGATGAACGCGTTTATGGCCGCCGTTCCCATGACCAACGAAGACGGAACCGGCTGGCTTTTTGACGTGACCGCCAGGCCGAAGGTGGAAAAGAAGCCCACCCCCGCGCCCACCAGAACGCCGGGGCCTTCCGTTACGCCGACTCGGGACAGCAAACTGCCTCAGACGGGTCTTCTGGTGTGGCCTGTACTGGTGCTGGCAGGCGTGGGCGTTGGGCTGTTCGCAGTGGGCTGGTATTTGCGCTTTACAGGAAAGAAACATGAATAACAGAGCGGTTCAAAATCGATTCAAAAGAAGAGTTGGCGCGGTTTGCATGGCGCTGGGAGCACTGCTATTATTGGGCGCGGCAGCAATAATCTGCGAAAACCGGCGGGAAGAAGCTGCCGCCGGGCGGGAGGCCTCTGCCGTGCTGGAACAGCTGCAGGCGGAGCTGAATGCAGAAGGCGCGGGACTTCTGTTGCCGGAAGACACAGCAAACCCGGAACGGCTTCCCGCACCCCCCTCTCCCGATCAGCCGAAAGCCGCATCATCGGACGGGCTGCTGCCGGAAATGCCGACATTGACCATTGACGGGCGTCAATACATCGGCTATCTGGAGCTTCCTACGCTGGGGATCAGCCTGCCTATCCTGAGCGACTGGAGCTATGCCAAGCTGCGCGTTGCTCCCTGTCGCTATTGGGGCAGCGTTTATGACGGCTCCATGGTGCTTCTCGGTCACAATTATCTTGACCATTTCGGCCGCCTGAAAAGTCTGGAACTGGGCGATCCCATTCAGTTCATAGACGCGGACGGCAACATTTACCGCTACGAAGTCGTTCAGCAGGAGACCCTTGAAAAAACGGACGTGGACGCAATGCTGGACAGCCCCTACGATCTGACCCTTTTCACCTGCGCCCACGGCGGCGAACGCCGCATCGTCGTCCGCGCAAGGGGCAGTGCCCCTTGACCCCGGACTGCGCGCCGATGGCGCGCAGGGGAGTAGGGGGACATGGGACTTGGCCGGGGTTTTACCGCCGCTCGGCAACAGGCCTCGCGGCTCGCGGGGATGG
>OLQL01000858.1_pt1 | contig 28872 bp, 38 predicted proteins | sample 1672971 | NCBI WGS metagenome assembly OLQL01 (sample SAMEA3136742, study PRJEB25190) | human gut metagenome | biome: human gut; feature: human-associated habitat; material: faeces | place: Austria | collected 2013
CGGTCAGGCAGCGCTTGACCTCGATATGCGCGGACAACATATCGGGTGCGGTATGGGATGTCTCGATTTCTGGCACGGCCAGGTTCGTAGGAAGCCCAAGCCCGTTGTCCCCATAGCAAACAGCCGTCAGTGTCTGGGCCACCCTCCATGAAACAGGATCTATTTCGCAGGCTGCCCGTTCGCCCCCGCGCTCGATGACCGATGCCATATAGCGAGCGAGCTTTGTATTGGACACACTGACCGCTGCCAGATATACGCCAAGCGCCTCGGCGGGCGTTGGCTCTGGTGCCGAATCGTCGGCATCGATCGTGCCCAGCGCTGCTCGGCAGATATCGGCCCCGTGCCCCGTCAGAGCAAGATCGACCCCATACTGTCCAGCAAGTTCAAGGACCGCTTCACGGTCCAAAAAGGCGTCCGCTAGGCCCATCGCCGCATCGCATCGGCCCGCCTTAAGCAAAATCCGGGCCGCCCTCGGAACAAGTTCGGGGCGAACCTCGGCCACCAACTTACGCAAGCGCAAGCGTCCGTTATCCTCCGTGCCCAGACACGTAAAACTCCGCTCGGCGGGATCCAAGCCAAAGATCGGGTAGTCGCGTACAAAGTAGGACTGATCGACCATTGACAGCCTCACCCCGCAAGCCTCGAGTTCTGCTATATTGCCCTCGCCCATCAAAACCATGAGACATGCCACGCAAAACAGCGCATTATTGTCGAGCGAAGCCAGATCGGCAAGTGCCGCGCCATATACGTTGACAATCTCGTTTTCGAGCAGACCGGCTACGTCGCCTTGGCCATACAGACCCGTCTGCAATGCCGAAACGAGCTCGGGCACGCCCTGCGTGAGCTGATAAAAGTCGAGCGATGTGCTGATCGAAAACGCCGATGCCCACGCCGAATACTCATAGGCATGCACCTTGAGCATCTGCGCATTGATCTTAACCGAATCGCCCAGCCCATGAATCAGCTGACGATTTGAAGGACGGCAGGAGATAAAGACCCCTACCCCCATAGCGCGCAGGCCGCGAATCCTGTCGATGAGGTCTTCGGTATCGTGCTGATCGAGGTTTGGCACATTATCAATCGCGATAAGGGAGTGCGGTTTGTCTTTGAGTTCTTCGGTAACCACCTCGAGCTGCATAAACACCTCGCGCCCAATGGCGCGATCGGCCTCGATAATCCGCACGGGGCCTCGCGTCGGGTCGCATTTAACCTCATGGGTGTACTGCAGCAGCACCGAGGTCTTCCCAAATCCGTCGGGCGCATAAAGAACCACGATGCCGGCCTTCCGGCCCTTGGCGATAAGCTCATTCATCAAGCGTTCGCGTCGCACCATATAGCCTCCGCCCAGCGGCATCAGCTCGAGGTCGTCTATAGTGCTCAAATCGTTTACCATGCCCGCTCCTCAACTCGACCGTATGGACACTGTAGCCGCAAGACCATACAAGCCGCGCTATGAATAGAGCGACCTTGTGTTTTAGGTTGTCTTTTGGTACGAAAGCGGCAAGTTTTTGTACAGCGAGGGCCGATTGTTATTAATCCCCTGACTAATCGGTCTTTAAGCAGGTAAATGAGCTTGTCAGCTTGTCCCATCTAAGCGGCAGTGTAACGCAAATGAACAAGGTTCAGTTATGTCATTCAACTCGCCTAGCACCCGCTACCGTCTACGACCTTTTAGTGGCATTTTTGCATAGAATCTGATATGGAATGAATCAAACTGTTGGGCATCTGGCATTCGTCAAGCTTGCGGCAAGTTTTTGGTCAAGTGGGCGAAAAGGGATAGCAAAAAGGCCCCCGCAAAGCGGAGGCCTTAGGCAAGGCTATGTCGAGCTGCAGGATTCGCGCTACTCGCAGAGCGAAAGGGCGGCCTCGTCGGCAACGACAACGCAGTTGGTGTGCAGCTGCAGGATCGAAGCCGGGCACTCGGGCGTAACCGGACCATAGCACATGTCATGCACGGCTTGAGCCTTGGCCTCGCCGTTGGCGACGACCAGGATCATGCGGGCATACATGATGGTCTGAGTGCCCATGGTGTAGGCCTGACGGGGAACATCGTCGATGCTGTCGAACAGGCGGCTGTTGGCCTGAATGGTGCTCTCGGTGAGGTCGACGCAGTGCGTACCCTTGGAGAAATGGTCATCGGGCTCGTTGAAGCCGATGTGGCCGTTGTTGCCAATGCCGAGCAGCTGCAGATCCGGATAACCGGCCTCGGCGACGATCTTGTCGTACTCAGAGCAGGCAGCGGCGGCGTCGGGGTTGGAACCGTCGGGCACATGCGTGTTGTTCAGGTCGATGTTGATGTGATCGAAGAAGTTCTCACGCATGAAGTAGTGATAGCTCTGGGGATCGTCGTGCGAAAGGCCGCGATACTCGTCCAGGTTGTAGGTGCTGACCTCGGCAAAGTCGACGTCGCCCTTCTTGTACCAAGCAGCGAGCTGCTTGTAGGCACCGATCGGGGTGGAGCCGGTGGCAAGACCCAGCACACAGTCGGGCTTGAGGATAACCTGGGCCGAGATGATATTAGCGGCCTTGCGGCTCATATCCTCGTAGTCTTTAGCTTTAATGATCTTCATTACGCGTCCTTTCTCGTACAAGAGAGGCAAGGCTCCCTTACAAGCACTTGCCCGCGGCCCGCGTCGGCCGCAACCAACGTGTGCGGCCACCAGGGCGAGGTCGCGTAATGTATGTGTCTCGTGTCTAACCGCGTCGAGGCCCCTGCCCGTCCACGGTGACCCAAAGCCTTTTAGCTTCGGACAAATCCCATCTTGCCACTGAGGGCGTCCTCTTTCAAGAGCGCCCTCCGTAAACGTGTTTGAATTGTAGACTAATGGCCACGTGCACTTGCTAGCGCTCGCGAGCAACGATGAGCTGGTCCATCTCTTCGACATGCACGCCAACGGAGCCCTTGATGCTCGAGAACTCAACGGAGTTGCACACCAAGATGGGAACCGTCACATCGTAGCCCTCGGCAGCAATTGCCTCGCGATCGAACTCAATGAGCACATCGCCCTTATGGACGATGTCACCCACTTGCGCATGTACGGTAAAGTGCTTGCCCTCGAGCTGAACAGTGTCCAAACCAACGTGGATGAGCACGTCCAAGCCATCGACCGTGTTAAGCGCAACGGCGTGTCCCGTGGGAAAAATAGCCTCGACCTTGGCATCAGCCGGCGCGATCACGCGCGTTCCGGTGGGCTGAATCGCCACGCCCTGGCCCAAAAGGCCGGTGGCAAACGTCTGATCGTTTACCTCGGAGAGCGGAATGACGTCACCCGAGATGGGAGCATCCAACGTAAGGACTCGACCACGCATACCAAAAGACCTTAGGACTTTAGTGAACATGCTCCCCCTCGGACATACCGATCAACCAAAATAACCTTAACAGTTTACCACTTGGCACCCGTTTTTGACCATTAGGGAAGTTCGCGCTTGACAACCTCGACGATGTCGTCGACAACGCGCTGAGTCAGCTCGTGCGTCTCGGCCTCGGCCATCACGCGGACCAGCGGCTCGGTACCGCTCGGGCGCACCAGAATGCGGCCGCGGCCGTCAAGCTCCTTCTCGGCAGCAGCGACGGCATCCCAGATGGGCTGGCAATCGTCCAGACCAGCCTTGTTGTCGGAATGCACGTTAACGAGTACCTGCGGGTACTTCTTCATGATGCCGGCAAGATCGATGAGGGTGCGACCGGTGCGCTTGAGCACGGCCAGCAGCTGCAGAGCCGTCACCAGACCGTCACCGGTGGTGTTGTGCTCCAGGAAGATGATGTGGCCGGACTGTTCGCCGCCGATGACGGCGCCGTCCGCGAGCATGCGCTCAAGCACATAACGGTCGCCCACAGCGGTCTGAACCATTTCGAAGCCCTGCTCCTTCATAGCGATGGAGAAGCCCAGGTTGCACATGACGGTCGAGACGATCTCGGAGTTGGCGAGCTTGCCGCGAGCGGCGAGGTCAGAACCGCAGATAGCCAGAATGTAGTCACCGTCGATCTCATTGCCCTCGCTGTCCACGAACAGTACGCGGTCGGCGTCGCCGTCGTGGGCCAGGCCGATATCAGCATGGGTGCGCAGCACGAGCTCGCGCAGGGGCTCAAGATGGGTGGAGCCGCACTCAACGTTGATGTCGGTGCCGCAGTAATCGGTGTTGATGGCATGGACCGTGGCACCCAGGCGCTGCAGCGCGGCGGGCGTGGTCTGGCAGGAAGCGCCATGGCCGCAATCGACGGCAACGACCAGGCCGTCGAGCCTCAGGCCATCAAGCGTATCGATGGCATGATCGACATATGCCTTGCGGGCGTCCTTCATCTTGATGATGTGGCCCACGCCAGCACCGGTCGGCAGCGTGTCGGCAGCCATGGCTTCCTCGGACATGACCCAGGCGCTGATCTCTTCCTCGACAGCATCGGGAAGCTTCATGCCCTTGCGGCTAAAGAACTTGATGCCGTTGAACTCCGGCGGATTGTGCGAAGCGGAGATAACGATGCCGCCATCGAGCTCGTTTTGGACGGTGAGCAGCGCCACGGCGGGCGTGGGGATAACGCCGCAGCAATGCGGGCGGCCGCCCTCGGCCATAATGCCGGCGGTCAGAGCACTCTCGAGCATGGTGCCCGAAAGGCGCGTGTCACGGCCGATGCAGATATCCGGACCAAGGAACTTGGTCGCCGCGCGGCCCAGGCGAAACGCGAGGTCGCACGAGAGGTCGGCATTGGCGACGCCACGGACGCCGTCGGTACCGAAGATGTTCTGGGGCATAGGATCGCTCCTTCCCTAGCAGGCGATATGCAACCGCCCACCCTAGTCGAAAAAGAAAAGCGGGACCCGCCGAGGAATCGGCAGGCCCCGCTTGTACATTGTATCTCGAAAGGAGATAAAACCTTAGCGCTTGGAGAACTGGGGAGCGCGGCGGGCCTTCTTGAGGCCGTACTTCTTGCGCTCGACCACGCGAGCATCGCGCGTAAGGAAACCGGCCTTCTTGAGGTCAGCACGGTAGTCGCCAGCGTTCAGAAGAGCGCGAGCGATGCCCAGGCGCAGAGCGCCGGACTGACCGGAGATGCCGCCGCCATCGCACAGAGCGATAACGTCGAACTGACCGGCGGTGTCGGTCACCTTGAAGGGAGCAAGGGCGTTCTCAACGAGCTGATGACGGCCGAAATACTGCTCGGCGTCACGCTTGTTGATGGTCACCTTGCCGGTGCCGGGAACGAGACGGACGCGGGCGACGGCGTTCTTACGACGGCCGGTACCCTGGTAGACAACGGTGTTCTCAGCCATCTTTAAGCCTCCAGCTCAATCTTCGTGGGGTTCTGGGCAGCATGCGGATGCTCGGCGCCAGCGTAGACCTTAAGCTTGGTCATCTGGGCACGGCCGAGGGTGGTCTTGGGCAGCATACCGCGAACGGCGCGCTCGATGACCTTCTCCGGGTGCTTCTCCATAGCCTGGCGGAAGCTCTCAGCCTTGAGGCCGCCGTTGTAGCCGCTGTGGCGATAATAGGTCTTCGTGTCGGCCTTGTTACCGGTAAGCTGGACCTTATCGGCGTTGATGACGACAACGAAGTCGCCGCAGTCGCTGTTGGGCGTGAACTGGGGCTTGTTCTTACCGCGCAGGATCATTGCGATCTGGGTGGCAAGACGGCCCAGGACAGCACCATCGGCGTCGACGAGAACCCAGTTGCGCTGGACCTCGCCCTGCTTGGCGTAGTGAGTCGATTTCGAAATCACTTAGACTCCTCCATGTACAGTACGTGTTGTTACAGAGATTCACGGGGCTCTGCAAGTAACCCGTCCATATTACCCCGCTCGCCCTACGAGTCAACAGGTATTTTGGCTCCGACCAGAGTTTCTGCACATGTCATCCACGAGCCGTGATTTTTCCAGCCCTTTAGCTGTTGTCATTTTTGAGGGTTCGCCGTCGCTAGCGCTCAACGAACTCTTGGATTTCCGCGAGCAGGCGCTTTGCCTCCTGACGGCCCTGGATATACAGGTCCAAAAGCTTTGCCGAATCGTGCTCGACATGGCCGACCTCGACCGGCTTTTGCGGAGCGACGACCAACGCACGGCCCTCGCGCTCATACTTCCACAGGTGCATGCGCTGGATGTTGTAGCGGTCGTGGCGCGTCTCGATTCCCTCGAGCAGATAGGGGTAGTCGGCATAGCGGGCGCGCGCGGCAGGCATAAACTCGTAAGGCTTTTTCTCGTACGAGCGGTCCTGCGTGACGATGACGACCGCACGGTCGAAGCCCGCCTCCTCCAGCACGTGCTCGATGGGGATCGAATCGGCTACGCCGCCGTCGACATATTTGTGCCCGTCAATCTCGACCGGCGGCGTCACCAGCGGCAACGAGGTCGATGCGCGCACAGCGTCGAGGTCAAGCACGGCGCTTTTGACCGGGAGGTACGTGGCCGTTCCAAAGAGCATGTCCGTCGCGACAGCGTACATCTCGATGGGGCTCGCGTCGAACGTCTCGTTATCGAAGGGGTCTAGGCGGTCCTGGACATCGTTGAAGATAAAGTCGTAGCCGACGATAGAGCCCGTGGACGCAAACGATGCGGCGCCCATGAAGCGGCTGTCGTTGCAGAAAGCCAGGTTGATGCGGTTGGCACGACCGATCTGGTGCGACTTGTAGTTCACGCCGTTGAGGGCGCCGGCCGATACACCGTAGACAGCCGGAATCTCGACGCCGGCCTCCATGAGAACGTCGAGCACGCCCGCGGTAAACTGCCCGCGAAAACTACCGCCCTCCAAGACGAGCGCGACCTTACCGGCGTTCTTTGCCTTATCTTCTGCAGTCATATTGACCTCCTGCGATTGCGTTTTGGCCTTCTTCTACCCAGTTTTGAGATGGAGAGCGCGCAGGTTTTTTGAGGCGGCAGGTGAAGCGGAAAGTATGTCCCAGTTTGAGGCGAGATTCCGGGATGCGCTTTCCGCTTGAGCTGCCATTGGGAAAGCACGTCCCACTCTACGGCTCGATTCCGGGTTGCAGTTTCCGCTTGAGGCGCCATCCGGAAAATGCATCCCATTCCGAGCTTAGATTCCGGGATGCGCTTTCCGCTTGATGTGTCATCCGGAAACTACGTCCCAGTCTGAGCGCGGATTCCGGGATGGACTTTCCGCCTGAGCCGCCATTGGGAAAGCGTGTCCCGCTCTGCGTCACTGAGGCGTTTTCTTTACGCCCGCGCCCTGCATAGAGTTCGATTCTCCGCGGTTTGGGGGATCCGTTGGTATGGGGGCATAGTTGGCAGAAATGCCGTCGGCAGCACATCTGTTTTGGGCTGAGACATTGCGCGGAGAATCCGCGTATTTGCTTCGCAAATCCGCACCGGCTTCGGCCGCCTGCCGGCGTCCTCGCCCGCGGGCTAAAAACGCTTACGCGTTTTCTTTACGCCCGCGCCCTGCATAGAGTTCGATTCTCCGCGGTATCTATAAGTAATAAAAAAGCAGGTAGGTACGTTTACCTACCTGCTTGTAACTATTGGTGGAGCGCTTGCGCCCTCAGTCGAACTATCATTCTCGAGGATTCCTTCAACATCCTCCCGTAGCTGCTTGGTAATCTCGATCTCTTGTTTACCGGCGTTGAAGAACAGAACCGCTCGATCTTCGTAAAGATAAACCTGATTCACGAATACGTTAAATAACATCGTACGGTATTTCTTGCTTCTGATATTTCCCTCGCGCAGCTCATCGAGAAAGAAAAGTATTGCGTCTTCATCCAGCGTGGGACGGTTCACCTTTTCCTTTGCTATCTCCACCTCAAGGGTATTCTTCTCATCACGTCTCTCTCTAATTCTTTCAAGAATAAAATCTGCCTCGGCCCCCGTTTCGAGGGCATCGAGAAGATTGGCTATTTTCTTTTTGACTTGTTCAAGCCGTTTTTCAAGACGGCGCAGGTGCGTGTTTTCGCCCAAATCTTTCTGCACAAGCTTTGCAACCTCTACGGCAATTTCAGTGATTCTTTCAGCCGTCAGTTGTCTGCGGCATTCTTCAAGAATAAAATCCTCGACTAATTCTTTGCGCACGCTTTTCTTGTCGCAGGCACCCTTGCGGGCGTTTCGGCAGACGTAGTATCGGTAAGTTCTGCCCGTAACGGAAGTGCCGCTCACGCCAACCATCATATCGTGGCAATAGCCGCAGAACAGCTTTCCCGTGAGCATGTAATCAGTTTGAATGTCGGCCTCGTGCTGACGACTATCTAGTCGGTTTTGGACCTTTTCAAAAAGATCTTCCTGGACGATCTGAGGCATCCCTCCGGGCACGATAGCATCCCCAAAAATATAGATGCCCATATACCTTCTATTTCTGAGAATACGTTTGAACGAGTTCTTGTTAAAAGGCCTACCGCGCGCGTTCCGGAGCCCCTCCGAGTTGAGCTCGGCGATAAGCTCTTTCATACTTCGACCTTCCGCTACCTCTTCGAACACTCTTTTTATAAGAGGCGCTGTCGATGGATCGATTTCGAACTTGCGATCGCTGTTTACACGGTAGCCAAGGGGAATGGATCCCCCGTTAAAACGACAATGCTCTGAATTTGTTGCTTGACCTCTTCTTATTTTCAAGGCCAAGTCCGCCGAGTAATACTCGGCTAGAGTTTCGAGTATGCCCTCAAGCATGACTCCAGAAGGGTCGTTGCTGACATTCTCCTTCACGCTGATAACCTGAACGCCGTTGTCCCGCAACCTGCGCTTATACAGCGCGCTGTCGTAACGGTTTCGGGCAAAGCGATCGAATTGGTAAACAAGTACATAAGAGAAGAGTTTTTCGTTTGAATTACCAATCATTCTCTGAAAGTCCGGACGATGTTCTGCGTCGGTACCGGATAGAGCCCTATCTATATACTCTCCTACAACTGAATATCCTTCACGCTTTGCATAGTCATAACAGGCTTTAAGCTGCCCTTCGATCGATTCCTCACGCTGACTGGAGCTGCTAAAACGAGCATAAATAACTGCAAGCCTATTATTCGACATCATTTAATTCAGCCCCTTCGGCGATTTTCCGAAAGCTGTCCCTTTTTCATACAACACAAGCCATTCGAGCAATCTCTCATTTTTCCGAGGATTACCCTTTAGCTCGCGTCTATTCTCAGCCAGCTCTTCTTCAAACCGATATGCCCCATTCGACCAATCGTGTTGCTCGTAGCCCTCTCTTATTTTTTTAATCTTGCGTTCAACCTGTCTCCGATAATTAGAATCAGTTGACGCTATTCTCTTGCGCGCCTCTTCGCAGCTCAATTCGGGATAGCTTTCTTCCTCCCCCATCCGATGGCAGTACCGCCGATTTGGTTCGAAACAGACAAATGGCTTCCGGCACAATTTACACCTTTTGACTTGAACACCCCTCATAAGCTCGGACGCAAATAGCAGCGGATAAAAAACGCTGTATTCAAGCGAATACAGTCTTCCCGAAACTAAGTCCCCTTCTTCAGATTTGGAATAATCAAGATTGAGCGAGCAGCCGATTTGGCTTGCACCTCTCAGGATATCGACAAAAGTAAGCTTTTCGCCACGATCGGCCCAGATAGAAAGCAAATGATAGAGCTCCCCTGCGGCCTTTCCTTCTTCTGAGAAATCAAACACCTCGGTGCAAAACGCCTCGGGATGACGTCGCGCAAGTTCACTTAATGCAATTTCAAAGACAGTGCCAAAACGTAAATGATGTATCGCGCCATCCTCCGGCTGAAACGTCTCGACGAGAGCGAACACCGTTCTTCGTCCAGTATTTTTTTGAACAACCTTATTCACGCAGTACTCCGATGCCGGAGAAGGAGAGCCGAAGAGCTCTGGGCGATATGTCTGCATGCGATGCCTGACCTTTGGCTCGTCCCCAGCCCTGAGCGGTAGCTCTTGAAACAATACCGCAAGTTCATCTTTTGCTTCCATATGACCCCTTTAGTCAATTGGAATATGGTCGATTACCACCTACGATTATACATGTATTACTCGAGTCTTCATCTCCATCTTGTGATGCAGGGATTCCAAAAATACGCTAAGGATGATCGGCCGATCAAAAGACAGCAAGAGGGGGTGGGATATGAACCAGAGAGAGCAAAATAGGATGATTGCGCAAACCATCTACCGAGATATTGCCGCATATACCAAAGCCAATTCGAAAGCATATGCCACCTTTCTCAACGAACGGCGGCGAGACGAAAGCCAAGCCTCGCCTCGGCACAAAGGAGATACAAATGCTGAAGGGCTTGAACAAATTCAATCAATTTGACGTGGAATCGTTCCTTGAAAACAAGGTGCTACTTTACCTAAAGGCGGAGTCTTGGGAAGAGCGCACTGAATCAGGTGACTCCGTTCGCAGCCTCGGATCAAAAGTAAGTGTGCTCATTGCTCGGGACGGCACCGATTACGGCCGTTCAAATGCTACCAACTTCGGCGAAATCCTTACCGTTAAAGTGCGCGACCTCGATCCCGAAGCATTCGAGAAACTGACACCAATGAAGTCGCAGCTTGTGATAAAAAATGTCGAACGAGCAGTTGTCTTCGGCGAATTCCGAAACCAACTGAGCATTGTGGCCACAGTCGAAGTTGTGAAATAACGCTGACCATTGACGGCGGGGCATCTTTCGCCCCGCCCTTCCCTCCGAGTGCAAGGAAATATCATGTCTCAAATTAGCGTTTGGGTCGAACAACGAGAAAACAGCCGCGTTAGAGCCACTTTCCCGCAGATTTTTCGCACCATCACAGTCGCGGCGGCTCTCATAACCTTCGCGGCATGTACGGTACTTATTTTCACGGGAAATTGGACAATTCCCTTGATGTGTGAAATAACTCCACTGATTTTCATCGCTGTTCTAAGCATCTATGTAGGACTCAATCGAACAAGACCCCGGAGCAGAATCAAGGTGAGCTCAGTATCCAGGGTTAACGCTCACGCTGTAGAAGCCGTAAAGCAGCTCCCACACCGTTATAGAAACCTGATTTCTGAGATAAAACCAATGACGAAGAAGAACAAACGAGCAAGCGACGCAATTCTTCACAGCGTCATAGAATCACTCGTCGCTCTAGAAGCTTGCGAAAAAACCGGCGAAAAGCGCAAGAGGCTAAATGGCAAACTTCAAGAACGGGTGCTCGCCACCGAAGCCTATGCAGCCATTTCCGACGACGGCAGAGGCTACGTACTGATAGAGCCGTTCGGTCGGGAAACCTCGATAGTTCACAACGCGGGATCGGCACCCGTAACCCATGCGCTTAGGCATGCTAGCCTTGACTGGGATTTGGAGAAAGTCAGTTATGATGATGACATCGCGCTATTCCTGCTATATGACCCGCATGTTTCACATGCCTTCGATTTGAGTCGCAACCCTAACTCAATGTTCGAGGCAGCAAAAAAGCTAGCAACCAGTTCAAATGGACACTGGACTATACCACTTCAACCCGGCCTTGACTGGAATATTGCCCAGTCTCCTCATGTAATCGTCTCAGGGTCGACGGGCTCCGGCAAGAGCTACTTCACCAACTATCTAATCGCAATGTCCGCAATAAAGGGCTGCTATCTCATCCTTGCCGATCCAAAACGCAGCGATCTCTCCGCAATGGCCGATTTCTTGCCCGAACACCGCGTCTCCCATGATCCATCCGGTATCTTAAAACTAGTTCAAAGCGCTGTTGAAATAATGACCAAGCGCTATGAGTTGATGGACTCATTTAGGCGAGAACACAAGGAGCTATTTCAAAGCGACTTTTCCCAATATGGTTTTTGCCCGGTCCTGCTCGTAGTCGAAGAGCTCGCTTCTCTAGTTTCGGTCTTCGATAAAAGCAGCCGCAACGAATTCGATTCATTGATTAAGAGAATCACACTGCAAGGGCGGCAGGCAGGAGTTGGACTCGTCTCCATCATGCAGCAGCCAAATGCAAACAATATCGCCACCGAATCTCGCTCGCAGACTGGCTTGCGGATCATGCTGGGGAACGCCACCCAATCGGAATACAGGATGTTGTTCGGAGATAATTTTATGCCGTCAACCTCGGCTCAAGGTGTCGGCAGAGGGTACTGTTCAGTTCTTGGGGAAACTTGCGGCCCCGTTCGCTTCGAGGCACCAAGGCTTGACCAGAAGCAAATTGCAGACATGATGGCGCGCGCACTATCCGCACAAGGTCGGATCGATCCATTGGCATGCACGCTCAATCGCAGCGAAGCAGAGGGTGAGCGTGCATGCCTTAATGACTGGGTGCATCAGACTACGACATGCGCCCCTGTGCCTAGTGCCACGCAGACGGGGAGGCGAGATTAAATGGCGGGCGAAAACAGCAATGGAAGAAAAGCCTCCAAGACGCGGTACTGGGCCTTCATTGTCTACCCCGAGTCCGCACCCAAGAACTGGCTCAGCATCCTCGAGGACCTTCATATGCAGGCGCTTGTAAGCCCCTTGCACGATAAGGACCTAGACAGTGAGGGCCACCCCAAGAAGCCCCATTGGCATGTGCTGCTGCTTGCATCTGGTCCAATCAGCCAAAAAAGAGCGAACGAGATAATCGAACCGTTTGGAGGAACTCATTCCGCAGAATACGTCTTGAGCGTTCGATCTTACGCCCGATACCTCGCCCACCTCGATAGCCCAGATAAGGTCAAGTACAACCCCGCGGAGATTAGGACGTTTGGCGGTGCCGATATTGCAAAGTTAATAACCTCAGAGCATGATCAGATAAACGTGTTCACAGACATAATGAGCTGGTGTGAAGACCAAGGCGTTTGTTCATTCTCGGTTTTGTTGCGCTATGCAAGAACAAACCAAAAGAGCTGGCTACCGCCACTCATAAAGTATGCCTTTTTCTTCACGAGATATCTCAGCTCTTTAAAAAGTGAGTTTGAGCATCGCTGAACCTAGTAGAAATTGAAAAGGGTGGTCGCGACGATGCGACCACCCTTTTTCCAAATAGAAAAGTTATTTCAAAATCAACTTAGCCCCGCGGCTGAAAAAGCCCGCGCCGGCTTCCATATAGAAGATCTCAAAGCCGTCGCTCGCCTTACCAAACCCCTCGGGATAGTTGCGAACAAGACTGTAAAGACTTGGATCTCCCCCATTAGTCGACTCCCCCGACAGATTCACCGCAACAACCTGTGCTCCGCCGCCATCACTCGCCTGGGTGCCCATATATGAGAACGAGTACTCAATCATCTTCCCGTCTGGGCTCTCGCTTATTATTTCGGCGGACCAATCCCCCCACTCAGCTGGAACCTCGACGGTAAAATGCGGCGTCTCGAACCTTCTTCTGCTCTCTTCTTCGGCTTTCTGAGCAGCCTCTCGTTGCAATTTCAGCTCAGCTGCGCGCGCGTCCTGCCTGTCAGTCTCGTCCTTAATCTCGGTTAGGAATGAATCGCAATCTTTCGAATCAGCCCAAACATTATGAGTTTTTTCGCTGTTGACCAGCTCAGCAAGGGAATCGAGCTGAGCCGTGCTGCTTGACAGCGAATCTTCGGTAACATCGGAAGCATTCAAATCGTCAAACGAACACGCCTCTAACGTTTTCTTGTAATCAGAGATGAAATCATCTTGAAGCGAGTCAATCGTAGCGTTCGCTTTTCGTTTTGTGCTGTCATATTTGTAATACGAACCATCGCTTAGCTTGAAGTGTTGTTTGTTCTTCTTCAGCTCATCGCGAAAAGCAGTCCACTCATCCAAATCGGCAAGTGCCTTGTCACGATCACCGACAACGCTCACCTTGTTTGCACTCATCTTTTCGAGTTTCTTAGCATACCTATCCCCAGCTCTTTTTGCTGCTTTGTCAGCTTTCTGGTAAGCGTCAACTCCTTGGTTACCGTTGCAACCCGAAAGAGGGGCAATACATAATCCAAGAAGCAGAACAATTGCTAATGCGAATATTGATTTGGGCTTCATAACAATCTCCAATATGATGCTAAAACGTTATTTATTGCTTGCGAATATGCTTAATCCGGATCTTATCCCCGAGATCGTTAACATAAATAGAGTGATCCCCGGAATCCGATCCCCCCGAAAAAAGCCAGAGGGCCAGCGCAGCGATAAGCGCCAAAGCCAAAAACCATACAATCCCATTAATATTGTCTGCGACCCAGAGCACAATTCTGAACAAGACATGTATGCACAAAAGCGCCTTTAAAGAAATGATCAGCTGAGGTTTCGCATTGCCAGAGAACCAAATGAGTAGTGGAAAAACTATATAAGGAATACAGAATAAAATTGGAATCCCCTTGATCATGTTTTGAAAGAAGACATAGGGATCAATAGAAAGGCTGACTAGAACTCGAGCGATAAAATATAGAAATGGATTAATTAGCTCATTTCCAAAAGCTCCCAGATCACCAACGAAAAAGAAGAGCATCAAATAACTGATTAGGAGAAGTACAGTAAGTATTGCGCCCAAAACGCAAATAACGCCCTTACTCTTCCGCACAAACGATATAGCGGCAGAAACGAGCATGATGCCGACAAGAAAAGAGACCAACGATCCGACCCAGCCGGCTAAATACAATGTGCCAAAAGAAGTTCCAACGATAGAAAGCTCAAAATGAGCGGCACCCGTCACGTAGGCTGTAATCAAATTGAAAAGCGCGTAAAGCAACGATAGAGTGGCAACGAAACACGCCACAGCTGCGCTAACTCGACATATACCCGAACTTGCGTCGGTCCTTATCTCTTGAACGACATTATCGAGCCGGCGCTTAATATCGGATTCAAGCTCTCTCAGCCTTCGGTGCAACCCAGATTCCTGCTTGCTCTGGCTGGCATCCTCTTCACACATGATGACGCCCTTCTGGGCAAAAGCCCATCGATGGATCAAAAGCTGCGGAGGAATTGAAATACAACTGGAAGACACCGCCGCAGTCGCCACAACCGCATGAACCTCGAAACGATAGCTCGAACGAGAGCCCAACAGAGGACGGTGCCCTCCGATTCGGGTTCTCGAAAGAACTGTCGTTCGTATGTAGGTTCAGCAAGCGAATGCCTGCGGTTGTGGCGATATTATTGTAGCAAGCAAATAAACAAAAAAACGGATGAATGCAGCAGCTGCACCCATCCGTTTTGTCTAAAGCCAAATCAAAACCGCAAATCCACCGGAATAATACTCACAGTGGATACAGTTCGACTGGCGAACGTATGGTGGAGCTGGCGTTCATTCGGTCGAACACCTCGCCACCTGGACCTATAGCGCCAGGCAGCGACGGATTATCGCCCAAGCCGGCAGAATCGTCAAACGTGAACGCCACGCGCAGGCCGTCGTCATCGTCGGGGCCGCCCAGCACCACGCGCGCCACGAACGTGCGCAGAAGCTGCGCGTCGTCCACCTCGGCGGCAGCCATGCCCTCAAGCCAGAACAGCGCGCGGTCGTAGTCAAGGCGGGCGGCCTCAAGGGCCTCGGCCGTGCGCAGCTCGTCCTTGAGGAGCGCCTGCCGCTGCTTCAGCGCGTCTATGCGCTCCTTGCCGCCCGGCGGCGCGATGCCCGACTCGATGGCCGCCCATATGTTGGAGAACGCCGTCTCGATCTTGGCCAGCTCGCCCTTTATGGTCTCGCTCAAGGGCTTCTCGTCGGCGCGCTCCTCCTCGGCGTCGGCCAGCATGCGAGCGATGCGCTCGCGGCTGTCGGCGCTGCCCAGGGCCTCGCGCACGGCGTCGGCCACGCGCTTCTCCACGGCATCGCGGCGCACGGTGCGCCCGCAGCTGCGGCAGCGGTAGTAGTGATAGGGCCTGCCCGACTTGCCCGTGCCGCTGGTGCCGGTCATCAGCCCGCCGTCGCGCCCGTCGTAGAGCTTGCCCGTGAGCGGGAAGTCCCACGCTTCGGTCTTGGCGCGGGGCCTGTGCGAGTCCTCAAGCATCCGTATCACCCTCTCCTCGTCATCCATGGGAACGATGGCGGGCATGCCGCCGGGCACGACCACGCCCGCGTAGCGGTACTCCCCGCCGTTCTCCCGCCGCATCAGTATGCGGCGCACCGTCTGGAAGCGCCACTTGCCGCCGCGCTTGGTGCGGTACGGCTCCCAGGCGCGCACCACGTCGGCCACCGACTTGCCCGACAAGACCATGCGCACGCCCAGGCGGATGGCGGCGGCCTCCTCCTCGTTGACCACGTAGCGCCCGTCCACTATGTCCCAGCCGTAGCGCACGCAGCCGTTGGCCATGCACCGCTCGGCGTTCTTCTGTATGCCGTCGCGTATGCGCTCGCCGTCGAGCGCGCTCTCGTACTCCGCCAGCACCTCCAGCATGCCCAGCTGCAGCACGCCCGCCGAGCCGTCCGAAATGTCCTCGCCCGCGTACAGTATCTCGACGCGGCAGCGGCGCAGCATGATGCGCGCCATGGCCATCTCGTCGCGGTTGCGCATGATTCGGGTAACTTTATATATGACCACGAAATCGAACAGCCCTCGCTTGGCGTCGGCCATCATGCGCTGGAACTCGGCGCGGTCGGTGTTGGTGCCCGTCTGCGCGAAGTCGCAGTACGTGGCCACCACGCGCAGGTCGTTCTCGGCGCAGTAGGCGCGGGACTTCTCCACCTGTATCTCTATGGACTCGCCGCGCTGGTTGTGGCTCGAGAAGCGGGCGTATATCGCCGCACGTCCGCCCATGGCTACCTGCCTAATGTGTAAAGAGTCGGCGGAGTATCGCCTGTCGGACTCGTTTCGCTGATTCGGGAGACGACAAGTTCTCCGTTAACGATCTTTGAGGTGACTATCCAATAGTGGCCGAACGAGGCACCACTCTCGAAGAGAGCGTACTCGCTTTCAATCCTTCCCGGGTCCCCGTTCGGCATCAAGCTAGCGGTCATCCTGATATGAGCTCTCGGCGCCCTAGGTTTGCGCATCATCCCGGAATCGTATTCAAACCGGAACGGAAACTTCGACACCCGACCGGTTTTTTCCGTAAACGGGATGCACCGAATAGCGCAAAGCGGAAAACGCAACAAGCATTTATAGGAATCCGATAAATCAGGCATAGGGACGGAAAACTCGGGAAAAGCAGCAAGGGAATGAGCATCAGCAAGCAAGTTGTTGGCCTGACGAACAAGAGCCTCAACTCTCGGAACGTCCTGCGGAGCAATGCTGAACATATCGCGCATACGCTCGGATAAAGTCGTCCTGATCGCTGGTCTTCCTTGGAACTCATAGGGGAAGTCGGGAAACTGGTCAGCCCATTCCGGCTGAAACTCGTCAAATAGTTCGTCGTAGTTCGACTGCGGGAGTTCCATACATTCGGGAACATAGGAAACCGGCTCGGCCGTCCTTCTCCCCTTTTGCTTCATATAATCAAACAGGCCCATGGCTACTCCATCTCGCTGGCGGCCTGGAACCACACCACCGTGCCGATCACGCGCACGGGGCCGTCATCCATGCCGAAAATCATGTCCTCGTAGTCCTCGAAGCTGTCCGCCGACAGCATCAGCTTGGTGCTGCCCTTGTACCAGCGGCGCATGACCGCGCGGTAGTCCTCGGTCTCCACCACGGCGATGGACCCGTTGGCGGGCTGGCGGTCGGGGTCGACCAGCACGTGGCTGCCCTCGGGTATGACTCGGTTCATGCAGTCGCCCTCGACCTCCAGGGCGAACGCGCGCGGGTGCCCGGCGCACACGGAGGCGGGCACCTCCACGCGGTGCGCGACCTCCTCCTCGTCGGCGAGCGAGCCGGCGTGCACGCGGCCAAGCGTGAGCAGCGGCACGGTGGCGCTGCTGGCCACCACCGGCATGGCGCCTGAGGGCATATACGGGCTGCCCTTGGGCTTCTTGGTCACGGGGTCGATAAACGACATCCCGTTATCTTCAATAATGTTGCTTTTAGAAATGCGGAAGTGGTCCGCAATCTTTTGAATCGAGCCCATGCGTGGCTCAGAAAAACCGCCTTCCCACTGGGAGACGGCACCACGGGAAACGCCCGCAATCGAGGCAAGCTGCTCTTGCGTAACGCCGAACAGTTCCCGCAGTTGGATGATGTTCTCGCGAATACCCATAGCGACCTCCTGTTAACTTCTCTTGCATTTTATTGCAAAATTAACTTGACATGCAATGCTAGAAAAACTAACCTTTGAGACAGTTCGACAAGCAAAGGAGGTGATAAGGCTTGGCGAAGTTCAAAACTCTTCGCGAGGCACGCGAAGATGCAGGCTTCACGCAGCAATATATGGCCGATGAACTGGGCGTTTCTCGTCCCACCTATATGAAGATTGAGGAAAAGCCCGAAAATGCGAGCGTTTTACAGGCGCGCCGCATCTGCGAGATCTTGAGCCGTAGCTACGAAAGCATTTTTTTCGGCAGAAACGCTAGTTAAACTAACCCGGAGGGAGAAAGACCATGACCAACGCAAACAGCAAGGCCAGCATCAGCACGGGCGCCGTCAGCGAGCTGCTGGGCATCGTCGCGAACAGCAAAGACCGCATGACCATCGCCTTCGAGCAAGCAGAGAACGGCTGCATGGAGGAGACCCACGTCAGCCTGAGGCGCCGCATCGCTCAAGCGTGGGGCTTCGAGTACGGGACCATCAAGCTGATGGAAGGCAGCATGATGGCGCGATTCGAACTCGGCGGCATGCAGTTCAACATCTACGACTCCGTGCAGTTCAACGTGGGCGGCAAAGGCTGGAGCACCGACTTCAAAACCATCGCGCGCGACAGCGCCTACGACGAGAAGGAGTAGGCCATGCTGAACGAGGTGACCGTACGGGGGGGTTCACCGCCCTCAACGTGAAGAGCGGCAAGTGCGTGCTGCAGTTTGAGCTGGACCCGAAGTTCCGTGACTTCATCCCCAAGCTGGTGGAGTTCACGGGGCAGATGCTCAACATCCACGTGTACGACGACCAGGAGGTGATGTTCGTGGATAGGGACACCGGTGAGGTCGCCTACGAGGACGCCCCGCTGCTTCTGCCGGGCGTCGCGGGCGAATGACCCCGATACAGCGCGCCATGTGCGACGAGTGCGCCGCCATGATGCGCGAGTTCTACAAGGACCCAGAGAACGAGAGGAAGTTCCAGGAATGGAAAAGATCAAGGGAAAGAGGGTGCGCGTCGCAGCCGGCAAGCGAAAGACGCGCACCGCAACGGTTCACTTCCGAACCGAGACCAGTGTAACACCCGAGCAGCGCCGCGAGAGGCTGCAGGCCGTTTTCGCCGCCCTGTTCGTCTGCGCGTGCATCGCCGTCACATGGGCGCTGGAGGCAACAGTATGGCCGAGGTAGACGCCAAGGCCCAGGCCCTCGTGGCCAAGGCGTGCGGCTGGGTTGCCTCGAACCCCGATACATGGGCGAAGCTGCGCCGCATCTGCTACCGCCTGATGCTGGAGGGCCACGTCATCCAGCGCGACAACGTGTACACCCTGGCGTGCCAGAACGGCATGACCGTGAGCGAGGCCAGCGAGTTCAAGCGCGACCACAACCTGTGGAGCGTGCTGTCCCGCTACATGGTGCTGCAGCGCCCCTCCATGCTGGCCGCCGTGAGCTTCCGCCGCACGCCGGTGGACTCCGTGGACCTGGTGGGCACGTGGGAGGCCATCGTGGGCCCAGCCGTTTTCGCCGCCTCCACGCTAACCGAGGCGCAGGGCATCTACGACAGGGGCGCGCAATGAGGTGCACCGTCACGGTCGAGGGCCGAATGCCGAGCCTGAACGACTACATCAGCGCCGAGCGCGCCAACCGCTACAAGGCGGCGGCCATGAAGAAGCGCGAGACGGCGCGCGTGAGGGCGGCGGCCATGCAGCAGCGCGCGCCGCGCTTCGAGCGCCGGGTGACCGTGCGCACCACGTTCTACGAGCCCGACATGCGCCGCGACGCCGACAACGTTGGCTTCGCGCGCAAGTTCGTGCTCGACGGCCTGGTGGCGGCGGGCGTAATCAAGGACGACTCCCGCAAGTACGTGGAGCAGTGCCCCGACAGGGTGCTCACCGACAGGGCGCGCCCCCGCGTGGTCGTGGAGGTGAGCGACGAGTGACCCGCCGAGACAAGGGCAGGCCACACAGGGCGTGGCGCAAGGCCGACCTCGACCGCATAGCCGAGCTGGCGGGAAAGGTGCCCGCCCGCGAGATTCGCCGCGAGCTGCGGCTGTCCAAGAACCAGTTGGATAACGCGCGGCGCGTGATCAACGCCAGCGGCGGCCACGTGTCCCTGCGCTGCTACCGCCACCGCCTGGAGCTGTGCCCGTCGTGCGGGTGCCGCAGGGCGACCCTCGGCAAGGACGGCATCTGCGAACCGTGCAGACGCCAGCAGCAGCTTGAGGCCATAGAGGCCCGCATAGCCGAGCTGCTGCCGAGGCTGACCGCAGAGGAGCGCCGCACCTACGAGCGCACCGAGTGCGGCCGAGAGAGCCGCGCCGACCCCATGCCGCAGGCCCCGGACACCTCGGGCATGAGCCGCTACGCCGCCGACAAGGCAGCAGAGGCGCACGACGAGGCCATGGAGCGGTGGCTGTGCCGTTACCTGTACCGCAGGGTCAAGGCGGCGCAGAAGCGCAAGGAGCGCATAGAGAAAAAAGTTCCGAAATCCTGAAAAGTTTTTATCACTTTTAGTTTTCCCAGTTAGGAGACCCAAATGCTCACGGAAATCATCAGCAAGACCGTCGCGGACAAGACGGTGGACAGCATCCTGAAGCGCATCGAGCGCGCCGTCCCCGTGCCCGAGCCGGGCGACGGCGGCTTCGACGCCGCCATGCGCCAGGCGTTCAACATGGGGGCCGCCTGCATGGCCGCGCAAATCAAGAACGGCCCCGTGCCCACCAAGCGCATCGCGCTCATGGGCGAGGTGGCCCGCGTGGCGTGCCGCGCCCGCCTGGCGGGCATGGAGTGCCGCGTGGTCGTAGACGAGGAGGCCCGCGCATGCAATCGCTAGAGGAGGTCGCGATCTGCGACGTGTACCCCTACGAGCGCGCCGACGGCGAGCCGATGAACCCGCGCGACTTCACCACCAGGGAGAGCGCCGAGCACATCGCGGGCCTGGCCGCGCAGTTCAAGGCCAACCGCCTCAACCCCGGCCAGCCCGTCATGAAGCCCATCCTGTACAAGGAGGGCGGCATCTACTGGATCATCGACGGCGAGTGCCGCGTGCGCGCCATGAGGGCCATCGGCACCGAGCGTTTCCTGGCCGAGGTCTACGACGACCTGGACGACGCCGAGCTGGCGCGCGTGGAGGCCGCCAAGGCCATGGTGGAGACCGACGCCAAGCTGGGGCTGACCGCCGAGGAGAAGTCGCGCGGCGTGCAGACCATGCTGGCGCTCGACATTCCCGACGAGGAGGTGGCCGTGGCCGCCCGCACCGACGCGGGCACCGTGGCCAAGGCGCGCCGCGCCGCCCGCAGGGTGCAGGACGCCGCCTACGACATGACGCTCGACCGCCTGGCCGCCATCGCCGAGTTCGAGGGCGACGACGAGGCCGTGGCCGAGCTGCGCGACTGCAAGCAGTCCGAATGGCAGCGCGTGTACGCGAGACTGAAGGCCGAGGCCGAGCAGAGGCGCAACCGCGCCGAGGTGGTGGCGGTGCTTGCCGACGCGGGCGTCGAGTTCGTCGACGAATGCCCCGAGGGCTTCGCCGCATGCCGCACGTTTTCCGACTACCGCCCCGACCTGGCGGCGCTGGACGCCTACGTGGCCGACAACGCGGGCGCGGGGCTTCTGGCCGAGGAGACGCCGTTCGGCGTGACCCTGCTGGCGCCGGTGGCCGAGGGGGCCGACGAGGCCGCACAGGCCGCAGCCCAGCGCAAGGCCGACTTCCAGGCCGCCTACGAGGACGGCGCGAAGGCCCGCCGCGAGTGGCTTGCCGCCCACGCGGGCGACCTCAAGTCGATGCGCCGCACGGCTCTGGCGCTGACAGCGTTCGCCATGGAGGCCGAGGCCGTGGAATCGTTCGAGGAGCTGCTGGGCCGACCCATCGACCGCACGCCCACCGAACTGGCCGTGGCCATGGGCTGGCGGGCAGCGTGGAGCATGAGCGGCTGGACGGCCTGGAGCCTCATGGAAGGCGGCAGCCCCGTGTACCTCAACCGAGCGACGGTCGAGAACGTGACCATCATCTACGAGGCCATGAAGGCCGACGGCTACGAGCCGAACGCGGCCGAGACGGAAACCTACGAGGCGTGCATGGCGCGCCTGGGAAGCGAGGAGTAAATGAGCGAAGCAGTTGAGGCCGAGATCATCGAGCCCGAGGAGGCGTCAGAGCTGACCGTGGCGTACTCCCCCGCCGTGATCGAGGCCAACTTCGACGCCCTGGAGGCGCACGTGCGCAGGCTGGTGGCCGACTACGAGGGCGCGACCTACGACATGGGCAAGGACGAGAACGTGAAGGCCGCCAAGCGCGACCGCGCCTACCTCAACGGCATCGCCAAGGAGATAGACGAGCGCCGCAAGGCCGTGAGCCGCGAGTACACGAAGCCCCTGGCCGCGTTCGAGGACAGGTGCAAGGCCGTGGCGGGCATCGCCAAGCAGGCGGCCGACGGCATCAAGGCGCAGCTGGACGATGCCGAGGAGGAGCGCCAGCTGCGCGCGTACGCCAAGCTGCGGGAGCACTACGAGGAGTTCGCCGGGCTGCTGGCCCCCGTCGTGCCCTATGAGCGTTTCCACGAGAAGCAGTGGACCAACAAGACCTTCGGCGAGGTGAAGGCATTCAAGGCCCTGGAGGCCAAGGTAGAGCGCCTGGCCCAGGACTGGGAAACCCTCAAGGCGCAGTTCCAGGGCGAGCCGTTCTACGACGAGGCCGAGCGCGAGCTGTTCGCCACCCTGGACCTGGGCGCGGCCATAACGCAGGCGCACAAGGCCGAGGAGGAGCGCCGGCGCATCGCCGAGCTGAAGGCGGCCATGGAGCCGGAACCCGTGGAAGAGCCCGAACCCGAACCCGAAGCGATGCCCGAGCCCGCGGAATGCCAGCCCGCAGAGTTCCCGCAGCCGCTTGAGCAGATGCCCGAGCCGCAGCCCGCGCCCATGCCCGCCCCGGTGCCGCCAGCGCCGCCCGCACCGGCACCCGTGGCCATGGCGGGCGACCCGTGGACGGTCGTGGTGCCGTGCGCCACGCGCGAGCAGATGCAGGGCGTCGCGGCGGCCCTCAAGGCGCAGGGCGTCGTGGGCACCATCATGCACGGCACGGTGGGCCAGGTTTACGAGCGAATGAACGGAGGCTACTAGCATGACCCAGGAACAGCAGTCCATCGACCTCATGGCGGCCGTTGCCCGCGTGCAGCGCGCCGTGGTGGTGCCCAAGGCCAAGTACAACGCTTTCGGCAAGTTCAGCTACCGCAGCTACGAGGACATAGTGGCCGCGCTGAAGGAGCCGTGCGCCAAGGAGGGCCTGGCGTTCTTCATGACCGACGAGCTGGTGCAGATAGGCGACCGCTACTACGTGAAGTCCACGGCGTGCGTGTTCCCCGCCGAGGGCGGCGAGGGCCTGCTGCAGGTGAGCGCCTACGCCCGCGAGGACGAGCACAAGAAGGGCTCGGACGACGCCCAGGTGACCGGCATGGCGTCGAGCTACGCCCGCAAGTACGCGCTGTGCGGCGCGTTCGCCATCGACGGGCAGAGCGATCCCGACGCCATGGAGGAGCAGCCCGCGCCCGAGGAGAAGCAGCCGCCCGCAGACGGCCCCTTCACGGCCCACTGCCGCAGCTGCGGGGCGCGCTACCAGTTCGCCAGCATGCCGCAGTACATGGAGTTCGTGGCCAACAGCCCGTGCTGCCCGCGCCCCGACTGGCAGGTGGAGTAGATGCAGGCGCTCACCGAGGAGCTGGACGAGCTGACCGACAGGCTGGAGGCCGAGCTGAAGACCTGCAAGGAGTCGGGCTGCCAGTACGCCGAGAACGAGGCCGAGTACCGCAAGGCCCTGCGCATCGCCATCCTGAACGAGCGCCAGAAGGGCACGCCCGTCACCATCATCGGCGACGTGTGCCGGGGCCAGGAGCAGATAGCGGAGGCCAAGCGCCGCCGCGACTGCTCCGAGGCCATCTACAAGGCCTCGCAGGAGGCCATCAACGTAATCAAGCTGCGTATCCGCATGGTAGACGCGCAGATCACCCGCATCTGGAACAGCGGGGACGTAACCCAAGGAGGGTATCTATGAGCATCAACCGCGTGTGCATATCCGGCAACCTGACCCGCGACCCCGTGCTGCGCTCCACGTCTGGCGGCATGTCCGTGCTGTCCATGGGCGTGGCCGTCAACGACCGCCGCAAGAACCAGCAGACCGGGCAGTGGGAGGACTACCCGAACTTCGTGGACTGCACGCTGTTCGGCACCCGCGGCGAGAAGCTGGCGCAGTACCTCGCCAAAGGCAGCAAGGTGGCCATCGAGGGCAAGCTGCGCTACCGCAGCTGGAACGACCAGCAGACCGGCCAGAAGCGCAGCGCGCTGGAGGTCGTGGTGGACGAGCTGGAGTTCATGAGCAGCCAGCAACAGCAGCAGGGCTACGCGCCGCAGCAGTACGCGCCCCAGGCGGCCCCGCAAGCGCCGCAGGCCCGCACGTACGGCCAGGGACGCCCCGCCCCGGCACCTGCGCCGCAGCAGCCCGCCTACGCGCCGCAGCCGGCCACTCAGCAGGCGTACGCGCCACAGCAGCCCGCGCCGCAGCAGCAGGCCATGCCCGATCTGTACGACGAGGATATCCCGTTTTAGGGAAGGCGACGGCGACACTATGGGCATGGTTATACACGACGACTTCTGGGCGGCCGCGCAGGCCATGCCCGAGAAGCAGCGCGCGCCGTTCATCTACGCCATCGTCGAGTACCGGTTCACGGGCAAGGAGCCGCAGGGCAGCCCCGCGTGGCTGCCTACCTTCCTGGTGCTCAAGGGCAGGCTCGACATGGGCGACGAGAAGAGCGAGCGCGCAAGGAAGGCGGCCAACGCCCGCTGGGGCAACAGGCCGGGGAAGGAAGACGCGGTTGACGATGCGGCGGCACGGGCGCAAGCCGATGCGCAAGCACATGCGGGAGCACATGCGGATACAGATGCAGTCGCACATGCGCAAGCAGATGCGGATGCACATGCAGGCGCATCGAGTTGCGGCAATGCAGAGGTTGAGGTTGAGGTTGAGTATATAGATAACCCCTTAATCCCCTTTGACGAAATCGTGCATGCGCTCAACGAGGCAGCCGGCACCCGCTACCGCTCAAGCAGCGCCAAGACCCGCAGGCTGATACACGCCCGCTGGGCCGAGGGCTACCGCCTCCCCGACTTCCTGGCCGTCATCGACACGATGGCAGCCGAGTGGGCGGACGACCCGAAAATGGCCAAGTACCTGCGGCCCTCCACGCTGTTCTCGCCGAAGTTCGAGGACTACGTGAACCGCGGCCCGAGGACCCGGAAGGAGGCCGACGGCTATGCCGAGTACGACTGAGTGCCCCCACTGCGGGGCGCAGCTGGAGGTCCGCTACGTGGTGCTGGCTGGCCGCCGCACCTTCTGCGGCTGGAAGCCGTGCGGCTGCCCGGGTGCCGTGGCGGAGCGCGACGAGCGTTCGCGCCTTGAGGCCAGGGCCAAGGCCGAGGAGGCCGCAGCCAAACGCCGCCGGGCCTACGAGCGGGCCGGAATCAAGCCCCGCTTCATGACAGCCGCCTCCCCCATGGCCGAGGGCATTGCCGCGAAGGTTGAGCAAGGGCGCGGGGCGTACATCTGCGGCCCCGTGGGAACCGGCAAGACCCACCTGGCGAGCGCCGTGGCGCGGCTCCTGGTGGACGGCGGCACCAGCGTGAGGGTGACCGACATGCTGGGCGTGCTGGCCGCCATCAAGGGCACCTACGGCGGCGACGGCACCGAGGACGGCGTGCTGTCCAGGCTCTCCCGCGTGGGGTGCCTTGTGCTGGACGACCTGGGCAAGGAGTCCCCCACCGACTGGACGCTGGGGCAGGTGTTCCGCGTCGTGAACGACAGGTACGAGAACATGAGGCCCGTGGTCGTGACCACGCAGTACGGCAAGAGCGACCTCATACGCCGCCTGGCCAAGAACGGCGACGAGGAGACGGCGGTGGCCATCGTGAGCCGCCTGTCGGAGATGTGCGACAAGTACGAGCTGCAAGGCAAGGACAGGAGGCTATCGAATGGCAAACGTTGACACGCTGCCCGAGATCCTGCGCCCCCTCATGGAGGGGCCGAGCATCGAGACGCCCAGGTGCGCCGTGTGCGGCGCGCCGTGGCCGCTCAACCGCCACCACATCGTGAGGCGCGGGGCGGGCAAGCTGTTCCGCGACGGGCGCGAGGTTCCCAAGCCCACGGTGATGCTGTGCGGCAGCGGCAACGGCAGCGGCTGCCACGGGCTGGCGCACGCCAACCGGCTGCACTTCCGCTGGGTCAGGGCCGAGCAGAGGTTCAACCGCCCCGCCCCGCCGGGCTCTGGGCACTGGGAGTACCTGCTGCTGCCGGAACCGACCAAGTACGCGGATGCCCTGGCCATGGACGGCTGGGGGCGGCTGCCGAGGGGCAGGCGGTGCATGTGAGCGGGTACGAGCCTTCAAGCGGGTGGAACCTCCCGCCCGGGTGCTTCGAGTCCGACCCCAGGGCACCGTGGAACCGGCCCGACCCGTGGGAGGGCCGCACGTGCCGGGAGTGCCGCTTCTGCGGCCGCGTGCAGGGCGCTGGCGGCGAGGCCGTGTGCGCCCGCGACGCCATGACGGGCGGCGGCCCCGACGTGGAAGCGGTAGACGAGACAAGCGAGGCATGCGAGTGCTTCGAGTTCGAATAGGAGACGAAACGATGAAGAAGATCTACGCGGTGGCCACGGAGAGCGACGTGGTGCTGGCGTTCGAGAGCAGATCGGACGCAGACGAGTACGCAGGCGAGCACGACGGCATGGCGGTGCTGCCGGTGCCGTGCGTGGGGGCCTACGAGTACCCCAGCGAGAAGTCGGCCACCGACTGGGACCGAATCGCCGACGCTCTGCCGAAGGGAGGCGAGCAGGCATGAGGCTGTACATGTGCGCATGCGAACGCTGCGGCAAGGAGGTGCCGGCGACACTGGCGGGTTACGCCAAGATGGTGCTGAGGAACAGCGCGCGAATCGACGGCAAGGCAAGGGCCTTGTGCCCGGAGTGCGCCGAGAGCCTGCGGGCGTGGTTCCTCGCAGGCGCGGTGAAGCCGGAAGGAAGGGAGTAGCCATGGGAATCATCTGCGATACCTGCGGGCGCGATATCGACGCCCTGGGGCAGGACAACATGGGCGTAGGCGCGCCGCTGTGCGAGGACTGCTGGGGCGAGCAGCAAAGCCATACGGTGGCAGTGCCGCGTCGCGAGGCTCGCAACCTGAGGTTCGAGAACGCCCGACTGCGCGAAAAGCTGGGCGCCGGAACCGAAGAGACGGCCGTGCAGAACCTGCGCAAGGGCATCGAGACGGCCTACGAGGCGAGCCGCGAGCGCGCCCTGGCGCTCACGAAACTGGACGAGTGCGAGTTGTGGCTGGGGCGCTGCGAGCCGAGGGTGACAGCGTCACCGACGCTCAAGGGCGCGGCCCAGGACGCCGCCATGCCTTGCCTCAAGGCCGAAGAGGCGCACGGTTTCGCGATGCCCGACATGAACGTGGAGGTGAGGGCCGAGGTAACGGCCGAGGAGCTGGCCAAGAGCCTGCGCGAGGCCATGAAGCCGGCCATGCGGATGGCGGTGGAGTAGCCATGGAGCAGCAGACCGAGAAGCCGAAGCGCCGACCCAGTATCGAGGTGCGCTGCCCGAAGTGCGGCATGCGCGAGATCTGGCACCACCTGCCCAAGGGCGGCGACCGCTGCCGCTGGTGCGGCCACCTGTTCGAGGACTTCACCTACCGCAAGGTCGGGCCGAGCGCGAAGGAGGGGGCGCGATGACGAACTGGGAGCGCCTTTTCGGCACGCCCGAGCGGGCCATCCACACGGAGACGGAGTTCCACTCGTGGCCCTTCTTCATCGCCGTGTATGAGACGAGCCGCATGAGCAGCTGCACTACCAGCAAGCGGCTGCTGGCCAGCTTCTGCGAGGAGGCCGACTACCTGGAATGGCTCAAGGCCGAGTACGACGACGGCACCGTCGAGTGGGAGGAGCGATGAACCGCCCGGGATGCAACTGGGGGTGCCTGCTGTTCATAGCGGCGGCAATCGCCATAGACGTGGCGGCCATCTACGCCATAAGGGCGCTGGCGCTCGGGCTCATGGCCATGGCCGTGGCGGCGTGCGGATAGGGGCAACCGAATACGGAAACAGGCAGAGGGCCGTCCTTCGGGGCGGCCTTTTCCGTGCCCGGCGACACGCTTGCGACCATATGGGCCGAGAGATAGGAGACGCATGGCGAGAGGCGAGACATACGAGGAGTTCACGGCAAAGTTCGAGCCGAAGAGGACGACGGACGACTGCTACACCCCGCCCGAGGTGTACGACTGCGTGCTGCGGTGGGCGCACCGGGAGTACGGGTTCGACCTGGCGAAGGTGGCGCGCCCGTTCTATCCGGGCGGCGACTACGAGCGCGAGGAGTACCCGCAGGGCTGCACGGTGGTGGACAACCCGCCGTTCTCCATCCTGAGCAAGATCGTCAAGCACTACCAGGAGCGCGGCGTGGGCTTCTTCCTGTTCGCCCCCACCCTGACGTGCATGGGCATCCGCAACTGCTGCAAGGTCGTGACGGGCGTCGGCGTGACGTACGCCAACGGCGCAAGCGTCAACACGTCGTTCGTGACCAACCTCGACCCCGCCCAGGCTCGCAGCGCGCCCGACCTGCGCTCCGAGCTGGATGCCGCGATAGAGCGCCTGCGCCGCGAGAAGGCCAAGGCGCTGCCGAAGTACGAGTACCCGGACGAGGTGCTGACCGCGCCCATGCTGGCGCGCTACTCCAAGTACGGCATCGACTTCCGCGTGGGGCCGCAGGAGTGCAGCTTCACGAGGGCGCTCGACGCGCAGCGCGTGCAGAACAAGGCGATATACGGCAGCGGCTACCTCATATCAGAGCGTGCAGCCGCAGAGCGTGCAGCCGCAGAGCGTGCAGCCGCAGAGCGTGCAGCCGCAGAGCGT
>OLQL01000871.1_pt1 | contig 28695 bp, 19 predicted proteins | sample 1672971 | NCBI WGS metagenome assembly OLQL01 (sample SAMEA3136742, study PRJEB25190) | human gut metagenome | biome: human gut; feature: human-associated habitat; material: faeces | place: Austria | collected 2013
AATGAAAAATTCGCGGCGCATCTTGGCGCATTCTTATCTGGAAATAGTATAAAAAATAATCCCCCGGAACGCGCAAAACCCGCCGTTCCGGGGGCATCTTTTTCCCTTTCCATCCCGCAAGGAAACAAACGCCCGCCCGGATTGTAAACCTGCGCGGAATTTTCGGCGAATGTGTGTCTTTTTGTGCCGAAATGTGCTACAATGAGTCGTTACGAAGCATAAGGAGGCAGCAATGAAGGAGCTGAAGCTGGCGTGGCGATATGTCCGCCGTCACTGGTGGCAGTACATTCTGGGCATTCTGGCGCTGTTCATTGTGGACGAGGTGAATACCTATGTGCCGCGGTTCACAGGCGAAATTACCAACGGGCTGGATCAGCACACGCTGGATATGGGCGGCGTGATGGGATTGGTCTGGAAGATTGTGCTGATTGGCGTAATTATCGCGGTGGGGCGTTTTGCGTGGCGCTTTTTCCTGTTCGGGTCGGCGCGGTCGATTGAGAAGGAATTGCGCAGCGATTTGTTCGCGCACTTATCCACGCTCTCACCGCACTATTACAACGAGCACAAGACCGGCGATCTGATGGCGCGCTTCATCAACGACCTGCAGGCGGTTCGCACGCTGGTGGGCATGAACGTCATCAGCACATTCGACGCGACGGTGATGCTGCTGCTGGTGCTGTGGCAGATGATGACGTATGTCAGCCCGAAATTGACGGGTGTGGCGGTGCTGCCGCTGATTCTCATCATCTTCGGCGATTACTTCTACGGCAAGGTGATGCACAAGCGCTTTCTGGCCAAGCAGCAGGCGTTCTCGACGCTGACGGACCAAGTGCAGGAAACGGTGTCGGGCATCCGCGTGATTAAATCCTTCGTGCAGGAACGCAAGGAGCTGTACGCCTTCGCGAAGACGACGCTGTTCACGAAGGAAAAGAACCTCGGCGTTGTGCGTTTGCAGGCGCTGGTGATGCCGCTGCTGGATTTGATTGTCGGTATAGCGAGTCTGCTGACGCTGGCTTACGGCGGCTATCTGGCGATTTACGGCGAAATCAACATCGGGCAGTTTATCAGCTTCAACTCGTATGTGACGATGCTGGTGTGGCCGATGATGGCGGTGGGCGAGTGCATCACGAGCGTCAGCCAGGGCCTGGCAAGCCTGCGCCGCATTCAGGAGATTTTTGACGCGAAGCCGGAAATCGTGGACGGCGACATGGTGGACCCTTCGATTCAGACGCTCAAGGGCGATATCAGCATTGAACACCTGTCCTTTGCCTATCCCGACCAGCCGACCGTGCCGGTGCTGGAAGATGTGTCGGTGCATGTGAAGGCGGGCGAGACGCTGGCGGTGTTGGGGCGCACCGGTTCGGGCAAAAGCACGCTGCCGAGCCTGCTCATGCGCCTGTACGACGTACCGGACGGCATGATTACCATCGACGGGCATAATCTGCGCGAAATCCCGCTGGCGGCGCTGCGCAGGAATATCGCCTGTGTGCCGCAGGATAACTTCCTCTTTTCTGACACGCTGCAGAACAACATCGCGTTCGGCTCAGACAACAAGTCGCTGGAAGCGGTGCAGGAGGCGGCGAAAAACGCCTGCATCCACGATAACATCATGGAGTTCCCCAAGCAGTACCAGACACTGGTGGGCGAACGCGGCGTGACGATTTCCGGCGGTCAGAAGCAGCGTTCCTCCATCGCCCGCGCGCTGATGAAGGATGCGCCGATTCTGCTGCTGGACGATGCGCTCTCTGCTGTTGATACGGACACAGAACGGCAAATACTGGATAATCTGCACCGCTTACGCAAGGGTCGCACGACCATCATCGTAGCGCACCGCATTTCCACCATTCAGGATGCCGACCACATTCTTGTGCTGGACGAAGGCAAGGTGGAGGAGTACGGCACGCACGAGGAGCTGCTGAACAACGGCAAGCTGTACGCAAGCCTGTACCGTAAGCAGCAGCTGGAAAAGGAACTTCACGAGGAAGGAGGCGCTGCACATGCGGAGTAAGTTCGGGGATAACGAGCCGCAGGACGTTTCGTATCACGGCAACGCCTTCCTGCGCCTGATGGGCTACATCAAGCCCTACTGGAAAACGGTTGCGCTGTGCTGTGTGCTGGTGGGGCTGCTGACGGTGTTCGACATTGCCCGCCCGCGCATCATCGGCGACGCGATTGACAAGTACATCACCCAGCAGAGCGCGCAGGATCTGCCGCCGGAAACGCGCTTTCAGGGCATCCTGATTGCGGCGGGGCTGTATGTGGCCATCCTGCTGCTGCAATTTGTCTGCAATCGCCTGCAGTACCTGAAGATTCAGGAAACCGGGCAGAACATTGTTTATACCCTGCGCAATGAGCTGATGGCGCATGTCGAAAGCCTCTCCATGCGCTTCTTTGACTTGACGCCTGTGGGCAGAATCGTTACGCGCATCACCAACGACACCGAGGCGGTCAATGACCTGTATGCCAACACGATTGTCCGCCTGTTCCGCAACGTCGTCAAAATCATCGGACTTGCCATTATTATGATGGTGATGAACTTCCGCATGGCAATGCTGTCGTTCGTGCTGGTACCGGTGATGGCGGCGCTGACGGCAGTGTTCCGCAAATTGAGCCGCAAGACGTACCAAATCGTCAAGACGCGCATCACGACGCTGAATACCTTTTTGAGCGAGCATCTGTTGGGAATGCGGGTCATCCAGATTTTTGCGCGTGAGAAGGAAAAATGCGCCGAGTTTGAGGAAAAGAACGAATCCCTCTACCGCGCGGGCGTGCGCGAAATGATGGTGTTCGCCATTTTCCGCCCGTCGATTTACTTCCTGTCCGTTATCGCAATGGCGATTATTCTGGGCGGCGGCAGCGCGCTGGTGCTGGACGGCGTGATTTCCATCGGTATGCTGTACACATTCACGGAGTACATTTCCCAGCTGTTCACGCCCGTGCAGGAGCTGGCGGAGCAGTTCACGACGCTGCAAAGCGCCATTGCGTCCGCCGAGAAAATCTTCACCCTGCTGGACGAAAAGCCCATGCTGTCCGACAAGGAAGACGCGAAGAAGCTGCCCGCGGTGCGCGGCAAAATCGAGTTCGACCACGTCTGGTTCGCGTATGATAACGTGAACTGGGTGCTGAAAGACGTGTCCTTTACCATCGAGCCGGGGCAGAAGGTGGCGTTCGTCGGCGCGACGGGCGCGGGTAAATCCTCCATCCTGAACCTGATAGGGCGTTACTATGACGTGCAGAAGGGCAGCATCCGCGTCGATGGCGTGGATGTGCGCGACCTGACCCGCGACCAGCTTCGTGCCGCCATCGGGCAGGTACAACAGGATGTGTTCATCTTCACGGGCGACATCAAGAGCAACATCCGCCTGCGCGACGAGGAAATCACTGATGAGCAGGTACGTCAGGCGGCGGAATACACCAATGCGTCGCGGTTCATTGAGCGGCTGCCGAATGGCTACGATGAGCATGTGACGGAGCGCGGCGCGACGTTCTCTGCGGGGCAGCGGCAATTGCTGTCGTTTGCCCGGACGCTGGCGCATGACCCGAAAATTCTGATATTGGACGAAGCGACGGCGAATATCGACACGGAGACGGAACAGTGGATTCAGGAAGCGCTGGAGCGGCTGATGCAGGGCCGCACGTCGATTATGGTCGCGCACCGCCTTTCGACCATTCAGCACGCTGACCGCATTATCGTGATGCACCACGGGCAAATTCGCGAATCCGGCACGCATCAGGAACTGCTGAAGCAGGACGGCATTTACAAGAAGCTGTATGAGCTTCAGCTGGCATAAAAAGAACAGGAAGCGGCAGAGCCTAATCTGGATGTTGATGATGCGGATAGCTCCGCCGACGAAGGTGATAATGAACCTGTGGAAAAAGGAGCAGCTTGACGTGTGGGGCGGCCTTCGGGCTTCCGTTCCATAAAGAAAAAACCAATATGATAGAATCTGCATCATAAACAAAGCGACAAATCGGATTTGGTGAGGTGATTTTATGGCGAGTGGCCAAGAGAGAATAGCAATTTTATTTATACATGGTATTCTTGGAACTACAAGTCATTTTGAACCTTTTTTATCGCTTGTTCCTCCCAATTGGTCAATATGCAATCTATCGTTAAAAGGTCATGGAGGAAGTGTAAAGGACTTTTCGCAAGCCTCTATGATTGAATGGAAGCAGCAAGTAAAGAATGCTCTTGAAGAACTATCAGAAACCAACAATAAAATCATTATTGTCGCTCATTCCATGGGGACACTGTTTGCTATACAAGAAGCGATAGAAAAACCGGTAGATGAATTATTTCTTCTAAATGTTCCGTTAAAAGTGAGAGTTACCTTCCGTTTATTTAGAACATCATGGCGAGTTTTTACAGGAAATATTAAACCTGATGATAAATGGTCTCTCGCAGCACAAAGTGCGTATAGCATAGAAAGAGATAATCATATTTTAAGATACTTTGGTTGGATTCCAAGATACCTTGAGTTGTTTTCTGAAATACGAAAGACAAGAAAAATCATAGGGAAATTACTAACACCGTCGCATATATATCTATCTATGTTAGATGAAATGGTTTCCCCTAAATGTAGTAAATTATTTAAGGATAACCCTTGTATATGTGTCAAGTCTTTGCAAACCTCTGGACATTTTTATTATTCACCGGAGGATCAGTGTTTAATGAATGAAGATTTTAATAAAATGATTCAGAATGTTCAAAAAGAAATTTCAAATTAAGGAGGTCTATATGAAGAAAGCGCTAAATTCCAGTTTGCCGAACTGAATCAATATCCATAGCAACCATGCGCTACGGTGTGTGGCTGCTTATGTTTGCAGAAGGAACAGACGCAAACCGGCAGTCGATGAAGTGCCATCAGCTGCCGGTTTTGCATGGGCAATACCGCACAACTCGGCGGCGCGTCGGGTGATGTCTTTTCCGCCATCAGCCAATCGCGAAATGGGTGCAGGGACAAATGAAACGGGACGAAGTTCCCTGCTGTTCTTTTGCTGCACAGACGTTGACGAAGGGACGGACTTCGTGCTATCATAAACGCTGTGTTCCGACTTTTTCGACAAGAAGGCATCAATGACGATGAATCGTAAACTCTTTGCGAAGGGCTTCCGGCATGGAATCCCGATTGGGCTGGGCTACCTATCCGTTGCGTTCACGTTCGGCATGAAGGCAGTGGCGGATGGCTTGTCGCCGCTCGAAGCGCTGCTGATTTCCATGACGAACGTCACCAGTGCGGGGCAGTTCGCCGGGCTGCCGCTGATTCTCGCACAGGCATCGTACCTCGAAGTCGCGCTGACGCAGCTGATTATCAACCTCCGCTATGCGCTGATGAGTCTGTCCATCTCCCAGAAGATGGATTCGGATATGAACACACCGCGCCGCCTGTTCTTCTCTTTCATGAATACGGACGAGATATTCGCTGTCGCATCCAGTCAGCCGGGGAAGGTCAGTCACTGGTATTTGTATGGGTTGATGACCGCGCCGTACCTCGGCTGGTCGGTCGGTACGATTCTGGGCGCGGTCGCGGGCACGCTGCTGCCGGTTTTCCTCCGCAATGCGCTCGGTATCGCGATTTTCGGTATGTTCCTTGCCATCATCCTGCCACCCGCGCGCAAGGAGAAGCCTGTGCGCATCGTCGTGCTGATGGCTATCGCGATGAGCCTGTGCTTCCGTTATGTGCCGATGCTCTCGCAGGTGTCCAGCGGGTTTGTCATCATCATCTGTGCTATTGCCGCCTCGGCGCTGGGCGCGTGGCTCTTCCCCGTGCGGGAGGAAGAAACGAAAGCGGGTGATGCGCAATGACGGCAAATTTTCCGATTTACCTGCTTGTGATGGCGGGTGTGACATACCTGATTCGGATGCTGCCGCTGACGATTTTCCGCAAGGAAATCAAATCAACGTTCGTCAAGTCGTTCCTGCACTATGTGCCGTTCGCGGTGCTGGGGGCAATGACGATTCCCGACGTATTGTATTCCACGGGGGATATGCGCACGGCGGCGGTTGGTTTGGTGGCAGCGGTGTTCCTCGCATGGAAGGGGAAGAGTCTGCTGACGGTGGCGCTTGCGGCGTGTGCGGCGGTGCTGGCGGCGCAGGGAATTCTGCTGCTGTTCTGATGATCATTGCAACGAAAAAGGGGATTGTGTCCGAAATTGTGGACGCAATCCCCTTGCTTGTTATTCCAGACTGCCCAGCAGCGTCGGCAGAATCGCCAAGACGGTCGGGGCAATCAGCAGCGCACGCCGGATGTGGTGCGGCTTTGTCATGACTGTCCGCCGCTCTGCGCGTTCGGGTCGAAGAGGCTCATCAGGTGGGCGCTGCTGCTTTCGAGGGTCGACATGGCGCTCTTGATGGCGGACAGGTCATTCGCCGCCATTTTGTCGGGCTTGGCGCGCCCAATCAGATGGCGAAGGGCAGCTTCGTCGTCCTTGACGCGCTTCTTCTCGTCCTTGTCCAGCTGCTTGCTGCACTGGTTCAAGGCAGCACTTACCTGCGCCAAAAGGTGCTGCGCCTGATTGATGGTGTCCATCAGGTTGCGGCGGAAAGCGTCCTGCGCGGCGTACTGCTCCGCATCGCGAATCGCCTGCTGAATTTCATCCTCGCTCATTTTGTTGTCGGCGGTGATGGTGATGGATTGGGCGCGTCCAGTGTCCTGGTCGCGCGCGGAGACGGTCAGGATGCCGTTGGTGTCAATATCGAACGTGACCTCAATTTTCGGTACGCCTGCCATTGCGCGGCGGATGCCCTTCAGACGGAACTTGCCGATGCTCTTGTTGTCCCGCGCCATCGGACGCTCACCCTGCAGGACGTTGATTTCTACTGACGACTGGAACATGCCCGCCGTGGTGAACACTTGCTGATAGTGCACAGGCAGGGTGGAGTTGCGCTCGATGACGCGGGTCGCGACGCCGCCGACCGTCTCAATCGCCAGCGAAAGCGGGGTCACGTCCAGCAGCAGCAAGCCCGTGGAGTTTGTCAGCGTCGTGTGTTCATTCAGCGTGTCGCCCTGAATCGCCGCGCCCTGCGCCACGCATTCGTCGGGGTTGATGCTCTTGCTCGGCATGATGCCGGTCAGCTGGCGCACCTTCTCCTGCACAGCGGGAATGCGCGTCGAACCGCCGACCAGCAGCACCTTGCCCAGCTCGCTGGCGGCAATGCCCGCGTCGCTGAGGGCGCTGCGGACAGGACCTTCCGTTCGCGCAACCAAATCCGCCGTCAATTCATTGAATTTCGCGCGGGTCAGCGTCTGCTCCAAATGCACCGCCTGACCGCCGACTGTGCTGATGAACGGCAGGCTGATAGTGGTCATCTCGGTGACGGACAGCTCCTTTTTCGCCTGCTCTGCGGCTTCCTTCACGCGCACCATGGCCGCCAAATCGCGGTGAAGGTCAGCGTGATGTTCCCGCTGGAAAGCATCGCAGACGAAATTCACGATGCGCTCGTCGAAGTCATCGCCGCCGAGGTGGTTGTCGCCGCATGTCGCCAGCACCTCGATAACGCCCTCGCCAATTTCGATGATGGATACGTCAAACGTGCCGCCGCCAAGGTCGTAGACCATGATTTTCTGCGGTGCGCCGTTGTTCAGCCCGTAGGCAAGGGCGGCGCTGGTCGGCTCGTTGATGATGCGGCGGACGTTCAAACCCGCAATGCGCCCCGCGTCCTTCGTCGCTTGACGCTGGATGTCCCCGAAATACGCTGGGACGGTAATCACCGCGTCGGTGACGGGTTCGCCGAGGTAACTTTCCGCGTCCTGCTTCAGCTTGCGAAGAATCATGGCGCTGATTTCCTGCGGCGTATAGCTTTTCCCGGCGATGGTCTTGCGCCAGTCCGTGCCCATATGGCGCTTGACGGACGCAATCGTGCGGTCGGCGTTGACTGCCGCCTGACGCTTCGCCGCGCTGCCGATGAGCCGTTCGCCGCTGTCGGTGAATGCCACGACGGACGGCGTTGTGCGCTCGCCCTTATCGTTCGGAATGATAATCGCGCTGCCGCCCTCAACCACGGCGACGCAGCTGTTGGTGGTACCCAAGTCGATACCGATGATTTTGCCCATAAAGTTACACTTTCTCAAGGAAACTGATTCCTTGACCTTTTGCGCGATTCAGTTGCGCGCATTGCATACAGTTTTTGTGTTGCGCAGGGGATTTCGCTCCGCAGAGGCGAAAACCCTGCAACAAAACAAATCAAGCAGCATAGGAAAATTCCGCCAAATTAAGGGGATTGCCACAGCTTCTTAATAGCACCGGCAGCAAAGCGGACAGAACATCTGCAAAAAGCACAAACTCATGCACAGCTTCGACGGATCCATTGCCCAAGTGTTGTACCCGGACGCGTTCGTCTGATACGTCTGCCCTGCCTGCTGATACTGCCGCAAAAGCGCCTGATACGTCGCATTGTTCGGGCTGAGCTGCACCGCGCGCTTCATGTGTTCCAACGCCTGAATCTGATTTCCCGCGCCGTGGTTCGCCACGCCGGACAGGTAGTACCAGCGCGCATTCCGCCCCGTGCTGGGGACGTTCTGCAAAATGGAACACGCCGACGCGTACCGTCCGGCGAGAATATCGTGGATGGCAGCGCGAACCGGCTCGGAATCGCCCGCCTGCTCCTGCGGCGGGTTGACCTGCGTCTGATAGCCGCCGTAGCTGCCGTAACCGAATCCGCCGAAGAAGTCGCTGAACGGGTCATAGCCGCCCTGCTGACCATACGGATTGCCCTGCTGCTGTCCGCCGTAGGAATTGCCGCCATAAGAGCCGTATGGATTTCCGCCGTAACTGCTGCCGCCATACGGATTCTGCTGCTGCTGGCGGTTGGCGTACTTCTCCGGGTTCATCAGCATGTCGTAGGCTTCGTTGAGTTCGTTCATCTTTTTCGCCGCGTCGGGGTCGTTCGGATGCAAATCCGGATGACACTCCTTGGCTTTGCGGCGATACGCGCGCTTGATTTCATCTTGGCTGGCGGTTTCGGATACACCCAGCACTTTCCGCGGGTCTGTGACCATGCTCGTCAGCCTCCTTTCACCGGGGAATCGTCCCCATTCTCTTTGGTTGTGTTGCCGCTGTGCTTCTTCTGCTTTTCGGCGCGGCGGTGGAGGAACTCGTTGTAGCTCTGCCAGACACCCTCATAGAGGATGTTGCGCAGAATATTCGCATCGGAGACGATAGGCAGCGACTCAAACGCCGCTGAGGCGTCGCCAAGCAGCAGCGTCAGCACGTCGCGCATATCCTCTGGCTGACGCCCCATCAGCAGCACGGGATTGTAGCTGTGCTTGCGCGTGTCGGCATCGTAATCACAGGCGGCGTCCACCATGTAGATGAACCGCCCCAGCGACGCGCCGAACAGCCGCAGTGTGCGCGACCAGTAATCCTCCTCGCGCACGAACAGCGACGCCATCAGCGCCCCGAAGCAGTTTGCCGCCGCGTCGGGGGAATCGCTGTGCGCCGCTTCCACCTCGCTCAGCGCCCGCAGGTTCTTCTCCAAATCGGCGCACTGGCGGGGATAATCCGTGCTGACCGCCTCGTAACGCTTTTTCAGCAGCTGCGCGGTCAGACCGCCCGGCAGGGAGCGGTCGTCCTGCCAGTCGTCCAGCGCCTTGAAGTACGCCAGCGCGATGGTCATATCGGCAGCGTAATCCGTCATCGACGTGCGGACGAAATCGTGCGCTTCCTTCGGGTGTGGCAGACAGCGCATCTGCCCGTGCGCTTCCGCCGGCTCATAGAGCGCGGAGAGGAAAATCGCCAGAAACGTCATGTCGTAGGTGAGCGTCATGCGGCCGCGGAAGCCGTGGCGGTCGCCCAGTGATTGGCATAATCCGCAGTACCATGCCCGATAGCGCTTTTTCTGCGCCTCATCGAGCGATTCCAGACAGGGTCTGACATAGCCGAACATTGTTTACGCCCTTTCGTCGAACTTGTGCTGGCACTTGGGGCAGGTGACGTGCTTTTCGCCGCAGCCGCGCTTGAGGCGCAGGCGCGTTTTGCACTGCGGGCAGCGGAAATACTTGTAGGTCTTTATGCCCCTGAGCCGCAGGAAAAACTGCCGGATTTCCGTCTGCGCGTGTCCCGTCTTGTCCATGAACTGGCGATTTTCCTCCCGCCGCTTGGCGACGTTGCGGCTCAGCATCCGCCACAGAGCATACACATAGCACAGCATGGACAGGAAACTCGCCAGCGGCAGGCGGAACAGCGAAAGCAAACTGAAAACGATAGCGGCGACGAGCGCTGTGAAGCCGAGATTATCCGGGCCGTTGCGCCCCTGCATCCAGTTCGCGAGGGCGTTCTGCATCTTCGAGAAAAAGGACATCGGTGATTTCCTCCTTTGCTTTCGGAGCATAGTATACACCCCGAATTTGAGCCTAATGTGAACAAATGAAGAAGAAACCGCAACAAATTCGGCGGATACCCGCATTTTTGCAATTTTCGGATTCACCTGCGCCCGCTGCCTGCGTCTTGGCGCATTTTCATCCGAAAATCGCATGGTTTCAACCTATAAGAAATTCTGCGCCGATTGAAAAAAACCCTTCTTTGTGGTATGATAATTGCATGAGAGTTTCATGAGAAAATGAATGCGAGGTGCGTTGACGGTGCTGTTGCGGAATGGGCTGTTCTTTGTGGATGGCCATTTTTGGGAAAATCTGTGCGTCCGGCTGGAGACCGGGCGCGTGACAGCGATGGGCGAGGGCTTAGCGCCGTTGGATGGCGAAGCTGTGATAGACCTGCAGGGGGATTTTGTCCTGCCGGGGTTCGTTGACGCGCACATCCACGCCTTCCGCGGGCATGACACGATGCAGGGCGAGGACGCGATTCGCCAGATGGCACGGGAATTGTATCAGGAGGGCGTTGCGGCGTTCCTGCCGACGACCATGTCCGCCAGCGTGGAGGATACGCGCCGGGTGATTGCCGCCGTCCGCCGCGTGATGGATACGCCGGAGCAGCGTGCAGCACGGGTGCTGGGGGCGCATATGGAAGCGCCGTTCCTATCGCCGGAGAAGGCAGGGGCGCAGCGGAAGGAATTTTTTCTGCATCCGAGCTGGGAGGCATTCCTTGATCTGACGGGCGGCGACATTCAGGCAGTGCGCGTCATCACGATGGCGCCGGAGCTGCCCGGCGCGGAAGCATTCATCCGCAAGGCGGCGCAGAACGGCATCCACGTTTCCATTGGTCACACGGCTGCGACCGACGAACAGGTGCATCAGGCGGCGGAATGGGGCGCGACCCGCGTCACCCACACCTACAACGCGCAAACGCCGTTCACGCACCGCGCGCCCGGCGTTCCCGGCGCAGCATTGACGGATGACCGCCTGTTCGCGGAGTTCATCGGCGACGGTGTTCACCTGCACGACGACGCGGTGAAGGTGCTTCTGCGCTGCAAGGGGGCGGACAAAGCCGTTGCGATTACGGACAGCATGGAAGCAGCGGGCTTGCCGGACGGCGAATACGCCTTAGGCGGGCAGGCGGTCACGGTGCGCGGACACGAGGCGCGTTTGCACGACGGCACGCTGGCGGGCTCGGTGCTGCTGATGCGGCAGGCGTTCCAGAACCTGATGGCGCGCTACGGGCAGACGCCGGAGAATGCCGCTCGCATCTGCACGGAGAATCCCGCACGTTCGATTGGCGCGTCAGGGTTCGGGACGATTTGCGTTGGGGCAGGCGCGCCCCTCACAAGGTGGGGGAGGAATTTCGCTTGGAAGGGAATCCTTGGGTGAAGGAACTTTTGGGTTTTGGCATACTTGTCTTTCTTTTTCTGGCTGAATTTGATTGGAACAGGGGGAATCGCCTCTGCGGAGACGAAATCCTGCATCAGCACGCGGAAGAAGTATGAAGAAGCGCACAACTCAATCGCGCGAAAGGGTCAAGGGGCAATGCCCCTTGCGGAGTCCAGAGGCAGAGCCTCTGGCTTGAAAGGAGGCTGCAACACCCATGATGAAAATCGACTTGAGCGGACAGTGGCAGGTGAAGCTGGACGCGGAAAAACAGGAGACCATGCCGCAAGCGTACCCGGAGACGATGATGCTGCCGGGGACAACATCGGCGGCGGGGCTTGGAATGCCGAATCCCGCCAAGGAAAGGGGCTGCCTGACCGACGCGTATCGCTTCGAAGGCGCGGTGTGGTTTATGCGCACGTTCACCGCGGGCGACTGGACGGGCGAGCAGACGATGCTCACGCTGGAACGCACCCGCAAAACCACCGTCTACCTCGACGGCCGCCCCATCGGGCATCAGGAGAGCCTCTGTACGCCGCACCGCTACTTCCTGCCGCCTGTGCACGCTGGCGAGCATACCCTTGTCATCCGTGTGGATAATACCGATTATCCCACGCGCGGCGGGCATTTGACCAGCCCTGATACGCAGAGCAACTGGAACGGCATCACCGGCGAAATCAGCCTGACTGTCGCCCATACACTGCTGACGGATTTGACCGTGCGCCCGGACTTGCGGCGCGGCTGCCTGCGTGTGCATGGGCATATCATCGGCGCGCCCGACGGTGTGGCGGGCATCGTGCTGCCGGGGCAGATGGAGCATCTGCTGCCGTACCGCCGGGGCGTGCTGGACGGGGAATGCCCGCTCAAGGGCAATGAAGCCTTCTGGGACGAAGCGCACCCCGAAATCCACACCATCTCCATTGACCTCGACGGCGATGTGTACGAAACGACATTCGGCTTGCGCGACGTGCGGACGCTCGGTCGGCGGCTGCTCATCAACGGGCGCGAAACCTTCCTGCGCGGCAAAGTTGATAATCTGCTGTACCCCAAAACCGGGTACACGCCAACTGACGTTGCGTCGTGGATGACGATTTTGGGCATTGCGAAGGAATACGGTATCAACCATTACCGCTACCACACAGCCTGTCCGCCGGATGCGGCGTTCACGGCGGCGGATCTGCTTGGCGTGTATATGGCGCCGGAGCTGCCGTTCTGGGGGACGGTGGCGGAAGAAGGCGAAGAAGGCTACGACGAGCGCGAACGCGACTTCCTCTTCCAAGAGGGCTTCCGTATTCTGCGCGAATACGGGCATCATCCGTCGTTCCTGTGGCTTTCGCTGGGCAATGAGCTGTGGGGCAGCAAGGACGTGCTGAACCGCATGATGCGCGCCTACCGCGAGGCGGACGACACCAAGCTGTACAGCAGCGGCGCGAACAACTACCAGTTTGTACCGGACGTGCTGGACGAGGAAAATGTGTTCGTCGGCGTCAGGCTGGGGCGCGAACGGCTGATTCGCGGCAGTTACGCCATGTGTGACGCACCGCAGGGCATCGTGCAGACGACCGGGCCGGAGTCCGTCAGCAATTATGATGCCAGCATCGTTCCGGAAACGCTGGGGCAGTCGGGTGAAGCCGGCAAGGTGCAGATTCAGTATGGCACGGGCGTGAAGGAAGTGGACGCGCAGTCCGCGGACGCCCTCATCCCGGATGTGCCCGTCATCAGCCACGAGGTCGGGCAGTATGTGTTCTATCCTGATTTCTCGGAGATTTCGCATTACACCGGGCCACTGAAGCCGCGCAACATCGAAGCCATGCGCGAGAATTTGGAACGGGCGGGGCTGTACGGCGAGCATGAAGCCTTCTTCCGGCAGACGGGGCATCTGGCAGTGGACTGCTATAAGCGGGAAATCGAGACGCTGCTGCGGTCGCGGGAGGTATCGGGCTTTCAGCTGCTGGATTTGCAGGACTACACCGGGCAGGGGACGGCGCTTGTCGGCGTGCTGAACGCAATGATGGAGAACAAGGGGCTGATTTCCGCCGAGGAGTGGCGCGAGTTCTGCGCCGGAACGGTTGTGCTGGGCGAATTTGCGTCGTTCACGGGCATGATGGGCGAGGATATCCGTTTTGATGTGCAAATCAGCGAATGCGACCCGGAGAAGCAGCATACCTGCATCCGCTGCACCCTCATGGACGGTGAGCGCGAATTGTACGCTTGCGACGTGGCGCCGGGTGCGCGGCATGGGCGGCTGACGGACGCAGTGTCGGTCACGTTCCCGGCGGAGTGCTATCGGGACGCCATGCAGGAGCGCATCACGCGCTTGACCGTCGCGCTGACACTGGCGGACGGTACGCGCAATCATTACCCGATTTGGCTGATTCCGCCCGTTGACATCCGCATTACCCGCGAGGGCATCGAGAAGGACGGGCGGATGGTGGCGTTTGTATCCGCAGAAGAGAAGGCGGACGGTGCGGCGATTGTTGTGCCGAGCGCGGAAGGGCAGCTTCCGGCGGAATACTGCACGGATTTCTGGTGCTACCCGATGTTCCGTTCAATCAGCGAGAGCATGGGAAAGCCTGTGCCGGTCGGGACGATGGGGCTGTCCATCGACACCGCGTCGCCGCTGCTGAAGCGGTTCGCACAGGAGGATTACACCACCCCCGTGTGGTACGCTATCCTGCAAACGGCGCATGTGCAGCGCCTTCCGGCGGACATTCACCCCGCGGTGCAGATGATTGACAATACGGAACGCTGTGCGCGGCTGGGCATCCTCTATCAGCAGGATGGCTTGTGGTACTTGACGGCGCGCTTGTGGGAAAAGCCAGATGACCCGACGGTGCGCGCGCTGGCGTGGTCGTTGTGGGAGGCGCTGAAATGACGCTGATTTACCCCGCGACGGCGGATGCGTTCCGCTGTATTGCGGACGCTTGCCGCCACACCTGCTGCAAGGGCTGGGAAATCGACATTGACCCGGACACGCGGGCGAAGTATGCTGCCATGACGGGTGAAATCGGGCAGCGGCTGCGCGACGCGATTGCGGACACGCCGGACGGTGCTTCTTTCCGCCTGCGGGAGGATGAACGTTGCCCGATGCTGAATGACAGCGGCTTATGCGACATCATCACCGCTTGCGGCGAAGGGGCGCTGTGCCAAATCTGTGCTGACCATCCGCGCTACCGCAACGAGTTTTCGACATTCACCGAGGTCGGCTTCGGGCTTTGCTGCGAAGCGGCGGCGGATTTGACCCTGCACTGGCCACAGCCGATGACGTGGCATACGCAGGGCGGCGGCACACGTCCGCAGGGGTCGCCGGAGGAAGAAGCGCTGCTGCAGGCGCGGGCGGCGCTCATCCGCATCATGCAGGACAGAACACGCGGTATTCCGGCCCGGCTGAATGCCTTGTGTGAAGCGGCAGGCACGGTAATGCCAACGCGTACGGCAGCGGAATGGGCGGACTTCCTGCGGACGCTGGAGCGCCTTGATCCGACGTGGGACGCGGTGCTGGCGCGGCTGACGAATGCGCCGGACGATTTGCCGGATTTTTCCCCGCTGGCGGTGGAGCAGTTCACGGTGTACCTGCTGCATCGGCATGTGCCGGGGGCGCTGCTGGATGACGATCTGACGGGGCGGGTGCTGTTTTGTGCGGTATCGGGGATGCTGTTCCTGCGCCTGTCGACGCTGCTGGGCGAAAACGAAGCGGCGCGGATGTACTCATCAGAAATCGAATACTCGGAGGAAAACCTCTGCTCGTTTCTGGATGAGCTGGATGCAGCAGAGGACGAATAGTTTTCATCAAGCAAAAACAGGCATCTGAAGCATGTGCTTTCGCTTCGGATGCCTGTTTATACTATTTCCAGATTCACCTGCGCCATCTGCTTGCGCCTTTTCCCTTCTGGCGTCCGTTCATTCCACTTAGCGTAGCGCTGCTACGCTGCGTTTCATTCACGTTAGCCAGAATGAAAAATTCGCGGCGCATCTTGGCGCATTTTCATCTGGAAATAGTATTACATGTCAGCGTGCGCTGTATTTGTGCAGCGCACGGGTGATATCACCGTGAATCAGCACGCTGAGCCGGTCAATAATCGCCGTTGGATCTTCCTTCATGCCCTCGCGAATCCAGTTCAGCATCAAGCCGACAAACGCGTATTTGTAGAAGTCGGCAATGAACGCCTTGTCACGGTCACTGACGGACAGCCCGACGGCTTTTTCCTCAACCACGCCAATCAGCAGGTCATACGTCAGCTGATAGAGATAGCGCTCCAAGTGCTCACGGCTGATAGAGTGGTAGACGTTCAGGACGAACGTTTTGTTTTCCAAGACAAGATGGAAGATGTTCAGGAAGCCTTGCTGCCATGTGCTGTACGTCTTGTTGCCGGCAAGCGCGACGCTCGCATCCTCCTGACACGTCCACTCTACCAAGTCGTATATATCTGCAAAATGGTAGTAGAACGTCATCCGGCTGACACCGCAGTCCTCAGCAATATCGTTGATGGTGATTTTGCTCAGCGGCTTCGTTTGCAGGAGCTTTTTCAGGCTTTGCGCTAAGGCGCGTTTTGTGGTCTGCGACATGCTTCACCTCATTGTTGCGGCGGGAGACGGCGGCGCTTTATTTCTTCGTCCAGTGCGCGCAAGGCGTCTCGCGAGTTAGGGAGTGCGGCAATTGCGGCGCGTATCTCGTTCAGCATGTAATCCGGTATGGCGCGGAGTGTTTCCGGCGCGTCGGCAATGTGTGCGGCAAGAAGCCGAAGCACCTCGGCATCATCCGGCGCATTGCCCATTCCATCTGCACCTTCGAATGAAGCATCGTTCAGATGGTCGTAAAGTTCGTCCAGCAGTTCATCCATCGGCGTCATGTCCGCCTGCACATTGACGGGAATACCCAATTGCTTGGCAATCGGCGTAATGAATGCCGTTGTGCGGTCATCCGCTGACCAAAACTCACGGGGAAGACCGTGCTGCTGGAGCAGGGAAAGGAAATCAGCGGAGAAGTGGGGAGCGTATTCGTCGATTTTGCGCGGCGGTGTGAGCGTCAGCACTTTGCCGCTGCCGGTATCGACAACACAGAGCAAATAAGGAAAATATGGAACTTGGGCTGGTTTGGCCTGAACAGGGGTGGGGGACATAAACACCGCCAGCGCCCACGGTGCACAGGGCTTCTTGCGCTTCTTCAGCCGCGCCAGCGCCAGTTCATCCTCAATTTTGCCCGCCGGGAGTGCCGGCGCGTCGGGCTTTTGCAGCGTGTAGGAATCCCAGCGATAGCCGTCGGGGGTCGCGGTCAGCAGGGGAATCGGGTGCGTGAATGGGTCGCCCTCAATCAGCCCCAAGGCAAGAGGCTCTTCTGTGCTGAGGCGACGCGATATTTCCAGCAGGGCATCCATTGCTTCCAATAGATGCTGCTGCTCGGTTTCGTCAGTCAGCGCCCACGGCATGCGCGTTGGACGATAGCGATGGAAAACCGGAAAATTGTGCTGCCCGCGCAGGGAAATGCCGTGTGCTTTGGCGTAAGCGCGGACGGGCTTTGCCTCCTTCGCGAGGATTTCCTGCGCATTCTCGAAGGATACCTGAATGCAGTCCTGCCCGAGCATACATTCCTCCGCTCGATGGCGCGGCAGAACGCGCATGTCTGTGGTCATGAGTTTGTCAAGCGCGTACAGACCGTCCGTGAGAGAATAAAGCGCCAGCGCCAGATGTGTGCCGTTGCGCCCCATGACGGAGCAGCACGCAATTTCACCATCAGAAAAGCGAACTGCAAAAATATGCGTATCAAACAAATGTTGCCACGGCTTTGCGGCACGGATGGCAAATGCGCGGTCAAACAGCACGTCTGTGTTCATCGTCGGGTGCCCTCCTACGTCCTTTTCTTCAGTATACCATAAAAGCAGGGAACAGGCAAGAAGACGACGAAAAATGCAATATAAGAATGCGCCAAGATGCGCCGCAAATCTGGAAATCGTATAAAGAAACACAAAAAAATCCTCCGCTGTAAGAGCGAAGGATGATGCACCTCCGACGGGATTCGAACCCGTGTTTTCGCCTTGAGAGGGCGGCGTCCTAGGCCACTAGACAACGGAGGCAAACGCTGGGGAACTAGGATTTGAACCTAGACAATACGAGTCAGAGTCGTAGGTGCTGCCATTACACCATTCCCCATTGGCACTTCAACGATTGACTTGCGCCACTCGCTGACTGCAAAAATGATTATACCACGCTTTACCCCGCCTGTCAAGAGGGAAATTCACTTTTTTTCGCAATTTCTGCGTGCTTTTGCATGGAAACGCATCCGCGCGGATACAATACGCGGAAACAGGCGCATGGAGGTGCAAAAAGCGGATGAAAACGATGGTGGGCGACGGCAATTTGGCAGCGGCACAGGTGGCATACGCGCTCAGCGAAACGGCAGCGGTTTACCCGATTACGCCGTCTACGCCGATGGCAGAGAACTGTGACGAGTGGGCGCACATGGGCAAACGCAACGTGTTCGGGCAGAAAATGCGGCTGACGGAGATGCAGAGCGAGGGCGGCGCGGCGGGCGCGCTGCACGGGATGCTCTCGGCGGGAGCGCTGGCAACGACCTTCACCGCGTCGCAGGGGCTGCTGCTGATGCTGCCGGATATGTGCAAAATTTCGGGCGAGCTGCTGCCGGGGGTGATGCACGTCGCGGCGCGGGCGCTGGCGTACCACGCGCTGTCCATCTTCGGCGACCACAGCGATGTGATGGCGGTGCGCAGTGCGGGCTGGGGGATGCTCTGCGCGGCATCGGTGCAGGAAGCGGCGGATTTGGCGGTCGTGGCGCATCTGAGCGCGATGGCGGGCAGTGTGCCGATGCTGCATTTCTTTGACGGCTTCCGCACGAGCCATGAAATCCAGCGGTTCGAGGCGCTTGATGAGGATGAATTACGCGGACTGCTGCCGCAGACGCAAATCCGGCAGTTCCGGGCGCGCGCCATGAACCCGGAACATCCGCATCAGCAGGGGACGAGCCAGAATCCGGACGTGTATTTTCAGGGGCGGGAAGCGGCAAACCCATATTATTTCGCCCTGCCGGAAATTGTGCAGGACACGATGAACCGCGTCGCGGCACTGACGGGGCGCCCGCTGCGGCTGTTCTCCTACACGGGTGTGCCGGACGCGAAGAAGGTGTTGGTGCTGATGGGGTCAGGCGCGGAGACGGCGGAGGAAACCGCGCGGGCACTCATGCGGACGGGGGAGAAAGTCGGCGTGGTGCGGGTTCGGCTGTTCCGTCCGTTCTCAGCAGAAGCGCTGCTGACGGCTATCCCGGAGAGCGCGGAGCGGATCGCTGTGCTTGACCGCACGAAGGAGTCTGGCGCACTCGGTGAACCGTTGTATTTGGACGTGAGCGCGGCGCTGTTTGCCGCTGGGCGGACGGCAAAGGTCTGCGGCGGACGGTATGGGCTGGGCAGCAAGGAGTTCACACCCGCAATGGTCAAGGCCGTGTTCGACGCGCTGGAGACGATGGAAGCTGGGCAGCACTTCACCGTCGGTATCGACGACGACGTGACGCACCTGTCCCTGCCGATAGACGCGCATTTTGCCTTGCCGGACGAGGGCGTTATCAGCTGCAAGTTCTTTGGGCTTGGCGCAGATGGCACGGTTGGAGCAAACAAGAGCGCCATAAAAATGATGAGCGCGCAGACGGATCGGCAGGTGCAGGCGTATTTTGCGTATGACTCCAAGAAATCCGGCGGGTACACGGTTAGTCATCTGCGGATAGGGGCAGCGCCAATTCGCGCGCCGTACCTGATTGGGCAGGCGGACTTTCTCGCGTGCCATCAGCCGACGCTGATGAACTTGGATGTGGTGGCGCAGAGCGTCAAGCCGGGCGGCACGGTGCTGCTGAATCTCCCGGACGGCATGGAGATTCCCGCGAAGCTGCGCCGGAGCATTGCGATGCACCATGCGCTGCTTTACACCATCGACGCGGACGCAATCGCGGCGCAGTGCGGCTTAGGTGGGCGCATCAACACGGTCATGCAGACGGCTTTCTTCCAATTAAATGCCTTTTTGCCGGAAGAGCAGCGGCAGCAGCTGCTGAACGAATCGGTTCAGGCAGCGTATGCGAAGAAGGGCGAGCAGGTCGTCACGGCGAATCTGAATGCAATTGCGAAGACGGCGGATGCGCTGCGACGAGTGGATGTGCCGCCGGAATGGGCGGAACTGCCTGATACGCCGGAGGATACGCCGCAATCAGCAGTCGAAGCCTTCATGCGCCCGATGCTGCGCCAGCAAGGAGACATGCTGCCGGTGTCCGCCATGGACGCGCGCGGGTTTGCGCCGCTGGGCACGAGTCGGCTCGAAAAGCGCGGCATTGCGCGGCAGATTCCACAGTGGCGGGCGGAAGCGTGCATCCAGTGCGGGCTGTGCAGCCTTGTCTGCCCGCATGGGTGCATCCGCACGTTCTACCCGCTGGCGGAAACGGCGTTTCCGGTGGATTTTCACACGGTTCGGGCGAAGGGAAAGGCGTTTTCCGGGCGGAATTTCCGCGTGCAGGTGTCGCCGCTGGACTGCACGGGATGCGAAAACTGCGCGCGGACGTGCCCTGCGAAGGAAAAGGCGCTGGTGATGCGCCCCGCAGCGGAAATGGCGCAGGAGCGGGCAAACTGGAATTTCGCCGTGTCGCTGCCGGAATCGGCGATTGGGGAGGCGGACACCATCCCGCTCTCGCAGGCGAAAACGCCGCTGTTCGAGTTCTCCGGCGCGTGCGCGGGGTGCGGCGAAACGCCGTATATCAAGCTGCTGACACAATTGTTCGGTTCGCACTTGATGATTGCCAATGCCACGGGCTGCTCGTCCATCTACGCCGGGAGCGCGCCCAGCTGCCCCTATACCGTCAACCAGAAAGGGCAGGGCGTGGCGTGGGGCAACAGCCTGTTTGAGGATAACGCGGAATTTGGCTTCGGGATGTATCTGGCGATGAAGCACCGCCGGGCGCATCTGGCGGAGCAGGTCGAGACGCTGGCGGCAGAGTGCCCGGAATTGGCGGAATCGTGCCGCGCGTGGCTGGGCAGCCGCGAGGATACGGCGCTTTCGGCACAGGCGGGGGAAGCGCTGCTGGCGGCGTGCGAGACGCTTTCACATCCGCTGGTGAAGGAAATTGCGGATTCGGCGGACTTGCTGGCGGCCAAGAGCGTATGGCTCATCGGCGGCGATGGATGGGCGTTTGATATTGGCTTCGGCGGGCTTGACCATGTGCTGGCATCGGGCGAGAAGGTGCGGGTGCTTGTGCTGAACACGCAGGTGTACTCCAACACGGGCGGACAGGCATCGAAGGCGACCCCGGCAGGTGCGGCGGCACGGCTCATGTCCGGCGGGAAATCCGGCGCGGAGAAGGATTTGGGGCTGATGGCAATGACCTACGGGCATGTGTACGTTGCGCAGGTGGCGATGGGCGCGAATCCGAATCAGCTGCTGAAGGCCATGCGTGAGGCAGAAGCGTGGGACGGCGCGGCGCTCATCATTGCCTATGCGCCCTGCATTGCGCACGGGATTGACATGCGTGACGTGCAGGAAATCGAGAAGAAAGCCGTGCAGTGCGGGTATTTCCCGCTGTACCGCTATCATCCGGCGAATGGGCTGATGCTGGACAGCAAAGCGCCGGACGGGGATTTTCAGGCGTTCCTGATGCGGCAGGGGCGGTTTGCGGCATTGCGCCGGAGCGATCCGGTGAAGAGCGAAACCCTCTGCAAAATGGCGGAAGAAGCTGCGCGGCGACGCTGGAACCTGCTGAAAATGCTGAAAAATCGGGAAATGCCGTAAATCTGCATCTAAAACAGACAATATCAAAGGGAAACAACTGTTTTCATGTCGGAAAAAGAGCGGCAACAGACCGAATACACCAACGAAAACGTTGTCTGACGAAAAAATCCGCGTAAGGAACTTACAGATCAATTTCTGATTGATTTAGGCAGTTTCAATAAAGAAGTGCGGTAAAAACTTGCACAAATCTTGTAAATCATATGGTTTGAACTTGACAAATGACGCGCCAAAAGCTATAATGAATTTACAAGTGCGGAAATGTCTGCCCTTAATCCGGGCAAAGACGAAAACGCTTTCGTAAACCTCGGAGACTTACGAAAATGTTTCGCCGACAGGCATCAGGCACGATCAGCTTCTCTAAGGAGGAATCATCATGAATTGCACCAAGAAGTTTCTTGCACTGCTGATGGTGCTGGCGATGGCGCTGGGCATGACCGCTGTGGCGGAATCTCCGGTGGCGTCTCCTGTGGCATCTCCCGTGGCATCTCCCGTGGCGGGCGAAGTCGAACCGCTCTCTACGGCATTCCTGATGTATGCCGACGCCAACTGGCACTACCAGTGGTGGCACGACGGCTCTGAGCCGGCGGAGGGCATGAAGGTGACCGAGGCGGCGATTACCGGCGAGGGCTCCTACACCGTAGGCCTTGACTTCACCGGTACGCCCGAAGGCGCGGCGAGCGGCATTGCGTTTGCGGCCATCGGCCTGGAGAACGGCGAAAAGGCGCTGCCCGGCTGGACGATTCGCGTGGACGAAATTCGCGTGAACGGTCAGCCCATCGAAGCGAAGAAGGGCTACACCTCTTCCGACGACGGCATCATTACCCGCTCCAACATCTACAACGAATGGGTCAGCGAGCTGCCCGACGACGCGCGTTCCTGGGACGGCGTGACCGAGGACGCGAACTGGATAACCGTGGACAAGGCGGCATTCGAGCGCGTGGAAAACGTCGAGGTTGATTTCACGCTCTTCCGCTACGGCGCTGACATGGCGTACATCATGTTCGCCGACTCTTCTTGGACGAGCCAGTACTGGGGCACGGACGATTCCGCTGTGAAGGCGACCAACGCGACCGTGACCGGCGCGGGCGACTACACCGTGGGTCTGGACTTCACCGCGACTGAAGCGGGCGCGGCTTCCGGCGTTGCCTTTACCGCGCTGGGCATCAAGCACGGCGAAAAGCTCTTCCCCGGCATGTCCATCAAGCTCAACGATATCCGTATCAACGGCGAATCCGTTGCGTTCACCAAGGGCTACACCTCCTCTGACGATGAGGTGGAAACCCGCATGAACATCATGAACGAATGGGTTGCCGAAGTTCCCACTGACGCTTCTGTCCGCTCCTACGACAAGGATCTGACGGGCGTGTCTCCTGTCATCGTGGACAAGGCGGCGTTTGAATCCGTCAAGACCTACGAAATCGACTTCACCCTTGTGCCCAAGACGGACACGGCGTTCCTGATGTTCGCCGACAGCGATTGGGCGACCTCCGCGTGGAATCCCGGCGAATTTGCAGAGGGCAACGCTGTGACCGTGGACGGCCCCGGCACCTACACCCTGTCCCTTGATTTCTCCGGCGTTAAGGGCGGCGAAATCCCCGGTGTTGCGTTCATGGCGGTCGGCATTGCGAACGGCGAAGCGACCTTCCCCGGCTACTTCATCGACATCACCGAAGTCAAGGTCAACGGCGAAGCAATCGAACTCGGCAAGGACTTCACCACGACCGACGACGGCATCGTGACCCGCTCCAACATCTGGAATGAATGGGTGACGGACATCCCGGCGGAAGCCCGCGTGGCGGACGGCGACCTCGAAGGCGTGACCGCGAAGATCGCGACGGCGGAAGCACTCTCCGGCATCAAGACCATCGACGTGACCTTCGACTACATCTACGGTGTGCCGCCGGTTGCGGAAACCGAACAGCCCCTGACCGAAGATGAAGTGAAGGAACTGACCTCCAAGACCTACGGCGCGTACATCGCCGTGCAGTCTGATCCGAACTACATCTTCCGCAACGACTGGGAGGAACCCTCCTACGGCCGCGACGCGGACAACGATGTGTTCACCAAGCTGGCGAAGACCAACAACGACGGCACGATTACCGATTACGGCGCGACGTTCGAGGATGCGGTCATCTCCGGCAACGGCACCTACACCTGCTCCATGACCACGGGGGACATGGGCTTCGGCGAGGACACGGCGTTCCACTTCTTCCGCGTCTCCACCGACATTCCGTCCAAGCTGGTCAAGGAAGGCTACGTCACCATTTCTGATGTGACCATCAAGATTGGCGAAGGCAAGACGCAGTCCGGCGTTGTGGTGGATACCTCCGGCGATTGGGTAAAGCTGATTGTTGAGGACAACTACAACAACATCAAGGCGGATGGCGTTGTGCTGACCGCGCCCGCCCCGAACACCACGACGGTCTTCACCTTCACGGTCTCCGGTCTGGCGGAGTAATCCTGCACTACTTTCCTCTGGCGCGCTCTCCGGCTTCGGCTGAGGAGCGCGCCACGGGGATTCCTGCCCTTGCCTTAGTCGCGCTGATGGATGAACGCTGGACATCATCCGCCAGCGCTCATCCATCAACGCGCGGCTGGTCAAAGCAGAGGAACGTCACGAAGAAAGAAATGAGGGGATACCATGCAGGCGACGATTTCAGCCAAATCCGGCGGACAGGCGACTTGCGTCCGGGAAAAGACGAACTGGGCGCTGATTATCATCCGCATTCTGACCGCGTTTGCCGGGCTGATGATCTTCTTCCCGGAGGTCAATCCCGGTCGACTGATGTCGGACATCAACGCGAATACTTCGCTGTTCACCGCCGCGATTTCGTACAGCACGCTGACGGACAGCTTTGCCCGCCCGCTGCGTATGGGATGGGTGCAGCCGTGGCACTTCTACCTCATCATGGGCGGCTGTGCGCTGCTGATGCTTGGCATCATCCTGAGTGCAATCGGCGCGTGCATGTCGCTGGGCAATCACCGCATGAAGCGCGCAGCCGTCAAACTGCCGCTGATTGGCTCGGTGCTGATGCTTGGCGGCATCGGAACGCTGGTGTACCTGAACAGCATCCTGCCGGCGCTGGAAAAGGCAGACCGCCTGAAGCTGATGACGCCGACCGGCGCAATCGCCTTCTGGGCGGTGCTGGGGGGGCTGCTGCTCGTATTCAGCATCGTGAGCATGGTCACTATTCCCAAGGACATGGAAGAAAAGATGGAGATGGAGGAGAAATACCGCCTGTTCCTGATGTTCCTGCCTGTTCTGATTCTGACGGTCATCTTCTGCTACCTGCCGCTGTACGGCTGGCGCTATGCGTTCTTTGATTATAAGGTCGGCGACGCGCTGAGCAGCGAGAACTTTGTGGGCTTCAAGTGGTTCAGCTACCTGTTCTCCAACGGCGCGACGCGCAGCGACCTTGTGCGCGTGCTGCGCAACACGCTGATTATGTCTGGCTTGGGCATTGCAACGAGCTGGCTGCCGATTGCCTTCGCCGTTTTGCTGGCGGAACTGCGTTCGACGAAGTTCCAGCGCGTTGTGCAGACCCTGACGACGATTCCGAATTTCATCTCATGGGTTCTGGTGTACGCGATCGCGTTCGCGATTTTCTCCACCGACGGCTTCATCAACTCCTTCCTGCGCAACGTCATGGGACAGACCGCGACGACGGACTATCTTGCCAGCGCGGATTTCATCTGGCTCAAGATGCTGCTGTGGGGTACTTGGAAGGGTTTGGGCTGGAGCGCTATTGTCTACATCGCGGGCATTGCGGGCATTGACCAGCAGCTGTACGAAGCCGCGAAGGTGGACGGCGCGAACCGCTTCCAGTGCATCCGCCACATCACGATTCCCGGCTTGATGCCCACTTACATGGTCATGCTGCTGATGGCGATTGCGGGTATGCTCTCCAACGGCATGGAGCAGTACCTCGTCTTCGAAAATCCGCAGAACAGCGCAACCATCGAGGTGCTGGACTTGTATGTCTATCACAGCGGCATTAAGAGCGGCTTGATTCCGCTTTCCACGGTCGTCGGCGTATTCAAGAGCCTGATTGGCGTGCTGCTGCTCTTCGGCGCGAACGGCATCTCCAAGGGCGTGCGCGGCGAAAGCATCATTTAAGGAGGCGGAGAAGCAATGAGCAACACCGAAGTCATGAAGCAATCCGCCGTCAAACTGGCGGGCAAGCACCCGAAAAACAAGATTCACCGCACGGCGGGCGACATCGTGTTTGATGTTTTCCTGTACATCCTCTTTGTGGCTTTCACAATTCTGTGCGTTTTCCCATTCTATTACCTGTTCATTAACACCATTTCCAGCAATGACGCGGTGGCGGGCGGCTTGGTCAACTTCTGGCCGGTCGGCATCCACTTCCAGAATTACCTTGCCCTGCGCGATGTGGCGGACTTGGGTTCGTCGGTCATCGTGACGGTGGCGCGTACGATTCTTGGCACAGCGCTGATGGTGCTTGTCAGCGCGTGGGCGGGCTATCTGGTGACGAAGCAGAAGATGTGGCATCGGTCGCTGATGTACCGTGCGCTGGTCATCACGATGTACTTCAACGCGGGTCTGATTCCGTGGTACATGAACATGCTGATGCTGGGGCTGACGAACAACTTCCTCGCCTACATCCTGCCGGGCATGATTGCGCCGTACAACATCATTCTGGTGAAGACGTACATTGAGTCGATTCCGGCGTCGCTGGAGGAATCCGCGGTCATTGACGGCGCGAACACGCCGACGGTGTTCCTAAAGATTATCCTGCCGCTCTCCATTCCGATTCTGGCGACGATTTCGATTTTCGGCGCGGTCGGCAACTGGAACTCCTTCCAGGATTCGCTGCTGCTGATGTCCTCCCGGCCGGAGCTGTACACCCTGCAGCACCGCCTGTATGTGTACCTGAACCAGTCCTCGAACCTGTCGGCGCTGGTCAACGGTTCGGGCGGCATGTCCACGCAGGCGGCGGCGAACATGCTCAACACGCGCGTTATCAAATACACGGTCGCCATGGTGTCGATCATCCCGATTCTGCTGGTGTACCCGTTTATGCAGCGCTTCTTTGTTAAGGGAATCATGCTGGGTGCCGTGAAGGGCTAACCCGGCTGGTGATAGTTACTTCAAATACGGAAAGGAGAATCTTGCAAATGCGCAAATTGACCCGACTCTTCGCCCTGATGATGGCGCTGACCATGCTTCTGGGCGCTCTGCCTGCGCTGGCAGAGGAACCTGCCAATCCCTCCGGCATCCCGTACTACAAGGTGACCAGCGACCTGTACGATTTCATTGACATGGATGGCGCGCCCATCCAGATTGAAATTTACAGCCAGCTGGCGAACTACTCCGGCCGTCAGACCGGCTGGGGCGCTGCGCTGATGAAGGATCTGTTCAACGTTGAACTGGTCATCATCCCCGATCAGGATGGCACATACCAGACCCGCACGCAGTCCGGCAACCTCGGCGACATCGTCGTCTGGGGCGCGAATGGCGAGGACTATAAGCAGGCGATCAAGAACGGTCTGCTGCTGGAGTGGGACGAAGACGACCTTGCGGAGACGTATGCGCCCTACGTTTGGGCGAACTATCAGGATGCGCTGGCGTCCAACCGTCTGGTGTCCGAAGACGGCGACAATCTGTACGGCTTCGGCATGGACGTGGCGACCTCCCGTCAGGGCCATAAGTCCTTCATGTACTCCTGGGATCTGCGCTGGGATTTGTATTCTCAGCTCGGCTACCCGGAAATCAAGAATTTGGATGACCTGCTTGCGGTCTTCAAAAAGATGAAGGAAATCTGCCCCACGGACGAGCTGGGCAACGAGACGTATGCGGCGTCCCTCTGGCCTGACTGGGACGGCAACATGGTCATGTACGTCAAGGCGATGGCGACGGCGTACTATGGCTATGACGAACTCGGCTTCGGTCTGTACAACCCCACGAATGGCGAATTCTACGATGCGCTGGATGAAAACGGCCCGTACATCGAGATGCTGCGCTTCTTCAACCAGCTCTATCGCGCCGGTCTGCTTGACCCGAACTCCATGACGCAGACCTACGACGAAATGAGCCAGAAGGTGAAGAACGGCGGCGTGTTCTGGGGCATCTTCAACTATGCCTCCTCCATGGTCTACAACACGGACAAGCATCTGGGCGAAGGCAAGATGATGTATGCGCGTGTGCCGGACGAAGCGAACCCCATCGTCTACGGCCTGTCCACGCTGGGCGGCAACCGCATCTGGTCTGTCGGCTCGAAGGCGGCGTATCCGGAACTGTGCCTTGCGATTCTGGACTTCTTCGCGACTCCCGAAGGCTCGATGACCATGTGGTACGGCCCGCGCGGTCTGATGTGGGACTATGACGAAAACGGCGGCATGTACTTCACCGAACTGGGCGACATCTGCAACAAGGACACCAAGCATGACCTGAACGGCGTTGTGTGGACGTCCCCCTACACGGGCAAGCAGTACACCCTGTCCGGCAACTTCAACGACGGCTGCATTCAGGCGAACAACACCACTTACAGCAAGGACGCCATCAACCCTGACGGCAAGCTGGGCGAAACGTTCAACAGGGACACTTGGGTTTCCATCTTGAACGCGGTTTCCTACCCGATTCAGGAGGACTGGCGCAACTGGTCCGGCGCGGTGCTGGCTGACCCGTACTTCGAGTCCATCGGCAAGTACACCATCATGCCCGACCTGCCTTACTCCGAGTCCGTGAAGGATGACGAACTGAAGGTGAAGTGGGAGCAGTGCGCCAAGAGCATCAAGAACAACAGCTGGCTGGCGATTTATGCGAAGGCGGACGGCGAGTTCAACATGCACATCCGCAACATGATTACGCAGTGCAACAACTACGGCTATGCTGACTGCCTCGAATGGAGCAAGGGCGAAGCGGCGACCAAGTGGCGCCTGACGCAGGAACTCAACGCGGTTGGGCAGGAGTAAGCAATCCTTGGAAACAAAAAGCAGGGGTGCGTGAGAAGCGCATCCCTGTTTTTTGGGTGGATGTTTTGTTATTGATTTCGCGATTCGTAATTTGTTTTTTGCGATGCAGGGGTTTCGCCTCTGCGGAGGCGAGGAGGGGGCAATGAAAACAGACGAAGTCTGCGGTCGCCCCCTTGACCCCTTCGCAGTGCACACTCCCACACTTGACCTGAACCGCAGGTTCATAGGATAAACACGCGGGCACAGCCAGAGAGTGTCACCAACTGAATCGCGTGAACGGGAGTCCAGA
>OLQL01000880.1_pt1 | contig 28495 bp, 17 predicted proteins | sample 1672971 | NCBI WGS metagenome assembly OLQL01 (sample SAMEA3136742, study PRJEB25190) | human gut metagenome | biome: human gut; feature: human-associated habitat; material: faeces | place: Austria | collected 2013
ACTTCGACGCCGGCGGGAGCCGCGGCCACGACCGACGGCAGGAAACGACGCAGGTGTTCCGCACCGTTCCAGTTGAGTATGACAATTTTAGCGACCGGCATGAGTTCGTTTGTGCTTCCAGCGGCGATGCGACCACATCCACAGTTCGGGACACTCGCAGATCATCCGCTCCAACTTACGAACGTAACGCTGCGTGATTTCGTATTCGGCGACCTCCTCTTTGCCGTCGTAAATCAGTTCGAAGGACATTTCGTAGCGTCCCCGACGCAGGCGGTTCATCTTCACGAAGTAGACCGGAAGGTTGCAGCGCAGGGCCAGTTTCTCGCCGCCGTCGAAGAAGATCGTATCCTGATTGAGGAAGCGGAACCAACGGCTGTCGGGCCGCCGCGGGGGGTTCTGGTCGGCGATAAGCCCCATCACGAGGTTCTTGCCGTCGACGCCCTTGGCGCGGTTGCGCAGGTAGAAACGCAGACTCTCCTTCATCGAGACGGTCATCGAATTTTCGTAATTGCGCAACCGCCGGTAAAGCTCCTCCATCACCTTGCTGCGCAGCGGGTGATAGACGGCGACCAGCATCTGCGAACGCTCGTAAAGCCCCCAGTAGGAGCAGTACTCCCAGCAGCCGAAATGGGCCGTCATGGCGATCCAGTCGCGGCCGTGCACCGCTTCCACGTGTTTCTCCACGTCTTTGACCGTGAGCACCGTCCGGCCCTTCTCCTCGTTCATGTAGGCCATGTTGATCGTGTCGACGAAGATTTCGGACAGCGTACGGTAGAACCGCCGCCGGATAAGGGCCAGTTCGCGTTCGCTCTTCCCGGGGAACGAGTTCCGCAGGTTGGTCTTCACGACCTTCATGCGGTAGCGCAGGCAGTAGTAGAGCAGGCCGAAAAGCAGGTTCTCGACGACGTAGTACTTGAACCAATAAGGCATCACGGCGAACGCGCGCGCCCCCAGCCAGAGGGCCTCCAGCCAGAAACGCTGCAAAATGGTCAGATCGGTTCGTTTCATGCCTGCCGCCCGGATTAGGGTTCCACGAAAAGTTTGACGTTCTCGACCTTGGTGCGGATCTTCAGCCAGCGGGTCAGCGTCTCGCGGTCGACCGGAAGCGCGGAATCCCGGGGCGTCACCACGCACACGAGCGTCGTATCGCCGGGCGTGCCCTCGACATCGAAGGTGATGCCCTTGGTGAGCGAAATGGCCCCGATATTGTCCATCATGGCGCCCACTTCGCGCGAGATGTCGTTCACCTCGACGTTGGTCACCCGGTAGCGTTTCAGCTGCGAGGACATCTCGCCGATCCGGCGGTTCTTCTCTTCCAGCAGCTCCTGATAGCTCTTCTGGAGCGAAGCCACGTCGACCTTGTCCTCCGTGTTGGCCTGCCGGACGACCAGTTCGGCCTTCTCCAGCCCGAAGTTGCGCATCTGCGTACGGGCATTCTCGATCACCTCCTCGCCCAGCGGCTCGCCCACGAGCAGCAACTCGATCTGCGAGGGGTTCTTGCCCTGCGCGTAGTGTTTGTTGCATTCGATCACGCGGGTATGCGGAAAGTTGAAGACCTGCGACACGTATTTGTCGGCCACGGCCTCGAACACCGAGACGCGGACCATGTGGAAACCGATGACGACGCTCGGGATGAAGGTCACCAGCGTAATGACCATCATCAGCCGCTTGACCGTGCGTTCGCGGGTCTTGTCGATGAAGACCTTCTTTTCATATTGCAGGAAACGCACCATGGCGTAGGTCGCCAGCGCGATGAACACCGAGTTGATGAAGAAGAGGTAGAAGGCGCCGATGAAAAAGCGGAACTGCCCCGTGGCCAGTCCGAAGCCCGCCGTACAGAGGGGCGGGATGAGGGCCGTGGCGATGGCCACGCCGGGAATGACGGTCGACGTGCGGTCCTGCCGCGTCTGCGCCACGATGCCCGCAAGGCCGCCGAACAGGGCGATCAGCACGTCGTAGGTCGTAGGCACGGTGCGCGCCAGCAGCTCGCTGCTGTTCGACGAAAGCGGCGAAATGAAGAAATAGACCGTCGAGGTGATGATGGCGACGATGAACATCAGCGCCAGGTTGCGCAGCGACTTCTTGAGCAGTTCGAAATCGTTGATGCCCAGCGCGAGGCCGACACCCATGATCGGACCCATGATCGGCGAAATGAGCATCGCGCCGATGATCACTGCGGCCGAATTGACGTTCAGGCCCAGCGAGGCGATCATCGTGGCGAAGATCAGCACCCAGAGATTGACGCCGCGGAACTCCACGCCCTTCGAAATGGCGGCCACGACCTCGTCGCGCTGCGCCTTGTCCTCGTCGAGGCTGAAACGGCCCTTCATGAATTCGCGCAGCTCCCCGAGCCACGCCGAAAACGAACGTTTTACCTTTTGTGTATCGTCTGTACGGTTCTCTTCCATCAATGTGTTTCGATTTGAGTTACTCCTCCCCGTCTTCCCGGACGCGGCGGTTTTTGGGTTTTCCGGCCACGACGATCACGAACTCGCCCTTGGGTTCGGTCGTGCGGAAGTGTCCGAGCACTTCGGCGACGGTTCCGCGCACGGTCTGCTCGAACTTCTTGGTGATCTCGCGCGAGACCGAAACCCGGCGGTCTTCGCCGAAAACCTCGGCGAACTGCTCCAGACACCGGACCACGCGGTAGGGCGATTCGTAGAAAATCATCGTGCGCTCCTCGCCGGCAAGCGCCTGCAGCTGCTTCATGCGCCCCTTCTTCTGGGGCAGGAAACCCTCGAAGCAGAAACGGTCGCACGGGAACCCGCTCTGCACCAGCGCCGGGATCAGCGCCGTGGCGCCGGGCAGCGTCTCGACCTCGATCCCCGCCTCGACGCACGTACGCACCAACAGGAACCCGGGGTCCGAAATGCCGGGGGTCCCGGCGTCCGACACCAGGGCGGCATTGCGTCCCGCGGCGATCGCCCCGGCGACCATCTCGACCGTGGCGTGCTCGTTGAACTTGTGGTGCGAGCGGAGTTTCTGCTCGATGCCGAGGTGCTTCAGCAGGAACGACGTCGTGCGCGTGTCCTCGGCGAGGATGAAATCCACCTCGCGCAGGACGTTCACCGCGCGCAGCGTGATGTCGTCCAGATTCCCGATCGGCGTAGGTACGATATAGAGTTTGGCCATCGCGTCAGGCGAATTTGCGTTCGAGCAGTTCCATCATGAATTTCGCGCCGTCCGAATTGGGATTCCAGGCGTAGTTCTCGGCGATGTGGATCATGCACTCGTCGAAATCGTCGAAGGCGTTGAGCTTCCCGATCGCCTCTTCATAGGCTTCGCCGTCTCCGCCGAACAGATCGCGGATCAGCAGGAACTTGTCGTTGATGCCGATGGCCCGGCGAAGGTCGGTGACCGGCTCGCCGAGGCGCAGTTCCGAAGCCATGCCGCGCCGCGGGGCGATCGTGTCGGCCAGCGTCTGCACGTCGTGGTTGATCACCTCGCCCAGCACGGCCCCGGCAGGCGCCGCAGCCTCCTTCGTTCCGGATTGGGCCTCCTCCGGCTCTGCGGCGGCAGGCATTTCCGAAGCGGGAACGGGTTCCGCCGCGGACTGCGGTCCGGACGTTCCGGACTGCCACCCGGAACTTGCGGACGCAGGTGCAACTGCCGGTTCGGCAAAACCGGGACGGACAGCAGGTTCGGGTGTCGCGACGGGTGCGGGACGCTCCGCCGGTCTTTCCGCCGCTTCGGGCCTTGCAGGCTTTTCGGCGGGCGCGGGCGTATCGTAGAGCGACATGATGACGCGCTGTTTGTGGCGGTGGCGGACCGTCTCCTCCTCCAGCCCGAACAGCGTGGGTGCAATGTACTGGGGTTTCTCCGCCGGAGCGGGCGCCGAAGCGGGTTCCGGCGCCGGGGCAGGTTCAGCCGCAGCGGCCGATTCAGCCACAGCGGCAGGTTCGGGTGCAACGACCGGCTCCGCAGACGGTTCGGGCGCTGCGGCGGATTCGGGTTCTGCGACCGGACCGGATTCGGCGGCCGGTTCGGATGCTTCGGCGGCAAATGCGGCTTCGGGTTCAACTTCCGGTGCCGGTGCAAGCACGGATTCCCCCTCAAATTCCGGTTCGGAATCCGATATCGCGGCTTCCGGCATTTCGGGCCTCTCCTCATCGGGCTCCGTGCCGGCAAACACCCCGGCAGAATCGGATCCGACCGTCGTATCGGGTTCGGAAAACGGCTCCGCGGGCTCCGCCTCCGCTTCGAACGCGGGGTCGGAAACAGCATCGGAATCGGGTTCGAATCCGGTTTCGTCCGCCGGGTCGAGCGAAAGCACCGCTCCGAGGTCGATAGCTACGGGAACCGTTGCGGATTCCGCCTCCGCAGCCGGGGATTCCGGAACGGACTCCATCCCCGGAAAGCGCACCGCATCGTAGAGTGTCCGCAGTTTTTGCAGCGCCAGATCGCGTTCGAGGGCCGGAATCTCCCCGGAAGGCTCCCAGCCGTCGACAATCGTGGTCAGCTTGCGCAGTTCGGTACGTATCGTTTTCAAATCCATCATTGCGTACTGTTTTGACCTCCAAAGGTAGAAAAAATTTGTGAAAGCCCAGCCATTCCCCGGAACCTTTTGTCCGAAACATCTCCGAAGGGGATTTTCCGGGACATCCGGACCGTCCCGCCGGACACGGAAAAGGGAGCGGCGGCCGAAACCGCTGCTCCCTTTTCGGCGCCTCCCGCCCACGGCGTCGAGCCGCCGCGCCGGGAAACGAATCATTCGGTGATCCGGAAACTGCCGCCGAGCGTGCAGTCGGAGTCGTGCCCTGCCCAGACATGGTAGTCGCCCGGCTCCTGGCCCCATTTTTTGTCGAGACGCCAGAACGAAAGGTCGTCGGGCGTCAGCGTGAAGGTCACCTCGCGGCTCTCCCCGGCACGAAGCATCACCTTCCGGAAACCTTTGAGTTCCCGAACCGGGCGCGTCACACCGGCCAGCAAGTCGCGCACGTAGAGCTGCACGACCTCCTCGCCGTCGCGGCCGCCCGTGTTGGTCACGCGGACCGACACGCGAACCTCGCCGCCGACGGCGGCTTGGGGCGTGAGCACCCGCAGGTCCGAATAGCCGAACGTCGTGTAGCTCAACCCGTAGCCGAAGCAATACTGCGGCGAATTGGGGACGTCGAGGTAACGCGAAGTGTATTTGTTGGGCTTGCCCGACCCGTCGGCCGGACGCCCCGTACTCTTCATGTCGTAATGGATCGGAACCTGCCCCACCGTGCGGGGAAAGGTCATCGGCAGGCGTCCCGAGGGGTTGTAGTCGCCCGACACGACATCGGCCAGCGCCTCGCCCGCCATCGTGCCCGGATACCAGGTCAGCAGCACCGCGTCGGCGAGTTCCGCCTCGCGGGCAAGCTCCATCGGGCGACCGGTAACAAGCAGTATGACAATCGGTTTTCGGGTTTGCTTCAAGCTTTCCAGCAGGTCACGCTGCGCGTCGGGCAACGCAAGCGACGCAAGACTCGCCGCCTCGCCGCTCTCCCCCGCCTTCAATCCGAGCGCGACCAGCACCACGTCCGACTTCGCGGCCGCGGCTACCGCCTCCGAAATACCGCCTTCGAGGGCCTTGTGCGGGTCGCATCCGCGGGCATAGGTCACACGGTCGGCCCCGAAACGCGCCCGCAGTCCGTCGAGAAAGGTCGAGGTCCGGTCGGCCTCGGCGAAATGGACCCACGAGCCGATCAGGTCCCACCGCGAATCGGCGAAAGGCCCCACCAGCGCGATCCGGCTTCCCTCTTTCAGGGGCAGCACACCGCCGCGGTTCTCCAGCAGCACCATCGAACTGCGGGCCACACGGCGCGCGGCGTCGAGATGTTCCGGAGCGTAATAGCACCTCTCGCGCTCCTTCACCTGGCAGCGGAAAGGGTCGTCGAACAGCCCCAGGCGGAACTTCACGGCCAGCACCTCGCAGCAAAGGCTGTCGATCAGCGACTCCGGAATGCGTCCCTCCCGCACCAGTTCGGCAGCATGGAACAGGTAGGCGGCGCTCATCATGTCCATATTGACCCCGGCGCGCAGAGCCAGTTCGGCGGCCTGCCGGTCGTCGGCCGCGACACCGTGAGCTTTCAGTTCGCCGATCGTGCCGTAATCGGTCACCACGAAGCCCCCGAAGCCCAGTTCATCGCGCAGCAGGTCGCGCAGCAGCCAGCGGTTGGCCGTGGCCGGAACGCCGTCGAGGTCGTTGAACGAGGTCATCACCGTCGCGGCCCCGGCATCGAGCGCCGCCCGGTAAGGCGGCAGGTAGCTGTCGCGAAAAACCCGCTCGGACATATCGACCGCATGGTATTCGCGCCCGGCCTGCGGAGCGCCGTAGGCGGCGAAATGCTTCACGCAGGCAAGGACCGACGAGGGGTCGGACAAGTCGCCCTGATAGCCCCGCACCATCGCTTCGGCGACACGCGCGCCCAGGTAGGGATCTTCACCCGCACCCTCGGAAACACGGCCCCAGCGGGGGTCGCGCGAAACGTCGCACATCGGCGAAAAGGTCCAATGGATGCCCATGGCCGAGGCTTCGCGGGCCGAAACGCGGGCCAGCGACTCGGCGGCGGCAGGGTCCCACGAGGCGGCAACGGCGAGGTTGATCGGGAAAATCGTCCGAAAGCCGTGGATCACGTCGGCGCCGATCAGGAGCGGGATGCCCAGCCGGCTCTCCTCGACGGCGATCCGCTGCAACCGTTCGGTCTCCTCGAAGGACTTGATGTTGAACACGCTGCCGCACCGCCCTTCGCGGACCAGCCGTTCGACGGAAAGTTCCGTCTTGTCGGGTCCCGTGACGGCACCGCCTCCGCGCTGCTGGACCAGCTGCCCGATCTTTTCATCGAGCGTCATGCGCCCGACCAGTTCCGCGGCGCGCCGCCGGTCCTCGGGGGTGACGGGTTGTGCTGCGGCCGGAAACAGCAGCAGGGCCGCCAGCATGGTAAGAAGGGTTGTTCTCATCGGTAAAAAGTTTGGAAAGACGTGCCGAAGATAGCGAAAATATCGCGAAAAAAAGGCTCCGGAGCGGAAAAAACCGGTTCCGCCCGAAGCCCTTCGCAATCGCGGCAGCACTACTCCTTCACGCAGCGCATGCCGTAGGCCGTGGTCATCTTCCGTTCGTAATAGGTCCCCTCGGCCGTGGCGTCGCCCGCCTTCCAGTCGTACATCGGGAGCGGCCTGCCGCCGGCGAGCGTCGACGAACAATAGGCTGCCGAGCGCCCCGGATAGTGGATGCGGCCGTTATCTCCCCTGCGGAACATCGTCGACGGACCGATGAGGGTTCCGCCCGAATCGAGCACATACCAGCGGCTGTACGTGTCGCCCGAATCCTGGTTCTTGGCGGCGTTGCCGTCCACGTAGGCAAGCAGCGACTGCCATTCGGCCGCCGTCGGAACCCGGTATCCCACCGGGCAGGGATCGTTCAGCCCCTTGCCGCCCTCGGTCCAGCCTTCGGACATCGCCGCGGAGGACCGGGTATAGAAAGTCGTCGGATTGCCGTTTGCCGCCGCGGCGGTCATCTCCCCGCCGCTGACCTGCCAGCCGGCGGTGCGGGAGGCGTTGAAAGCCACCTCGCGCGTCATCGCGCCGAAAGCGTCGGGATATTCCGCATGCCCTTCGTAATACTTGTTCTTCGAGAGGACCTTCGCGCCGATGAACGGCTCCTTGCGGCCCCACTGGTAGAACAGCCCGTAGGAGCGGAAATCCTGGACACAGGCCTTCGGATCGGCCGAATGGTATTCGGCCCCGACATTACGGTCCTGCCAGGCGATACCGCCGACGGTCACATCCGAAGGCATCTTGTCCACGACCCAGACCAGCCAAGACCAGACGACCTCGCCCCCGGCGTCGAACAGCGCGACCAGTCCGCTGCCCTGCTTCGACTTGGCCGCAGTGCAGGTGATTTCATTCCGGGAAGCGTCGTAGCCGAGTCCCGAAAGCAACTCCGCGTCGGTGGTCCAGACCCAGTCCGCCGACGCGCCCTTCACATACGAGCCATCGGTGCGCCGCGCCGGGAACGCACGGGTTTCACCCGCCCGGACCACGACCGTATTCGCACCCGTCGACCGCTGCACGACGGTCACCCGCTGCGGTTCGACGCCCTCCATTTCGGAGGAGAAGGTCAGCGTCGCGCTGCGCGGGCGCAGGTCCTCGCCGTCGTCGGTCAGCAGCAGTTTGACGACCGTGCTTTTCGTCCCCTCGGACTGCGACACGGCACACCAGTCGGTCGCGCCTTCGACTTTCCAGGCCACGGACGCACGCAGGTTCAGGGCCGGTTCGCTCCCGGCGCCGTAAACGGTTATATCGGCGCCGTTCTCCGCCAGCACGAGGATCGGCTCGAACTTCTCCTGCGTCACGGTCACGGTGTGCTTCTCCTCGCCCGCGGCGTAAAAACGCACCGCAGTCGTGCGCTCCTCGGGCAGGAAACTCTGGTCGACCGTCAGAACGATCTTCTTCGTGTGCGAACCTTCGGTGACGTTGGTGCGGCACCAATCGTCGTCGCAGGAGACCGTCCACGGCGAATCGGCCGTGATTTCGAGGACGCTGTGACCCCCGAACATATCGAACGTCACGTTGTCCTCGAGCAGCGAAAGGTTGGATTCGGCGACCTCGGGATCGTCGCTGCACGCCGCACAGCAGGCGACTGCGGCGGCGGTCAGAAATAGGAAAAATCTTTTCATCGTTCAGGTTGTGTTTTTTAAGGTTTTGTTCGGATGTCGTATTCACCAGGACACGGACGATTCGTAGGTATGCCCGAAACAGTCGGTGACCCGCACCCTGCCGCCCCGCTCACTGCCCGGATCGGTCCGGAACATGTGCCACGTATCGGTCGGTGTCCCGCCGCGCGCGCCCGTCGCCAATACATCTTCGTAGTAAGGGTCGGTACGCTGCGTCCGCTCCATCGCCACGGCCTGCCCGCCCGAAGCGGGAATCCACTCCACGGCGCTCCAGGCCGTGTCATAGCCCCAGACATTGGCGTAGACGCAGGCCGAATTGGTACGCCCGGGCGCATAGAGGCGCATCTGCATATCCCGCTTTTCGCCAGCGGACTTGTAATACCACGAGAGCTGTTCGCCGTCGACCTCGACCACGGCATAGCCGCGGGGCGTACCGTCGCAGTTGACGTCGCCGTTGATGAACAGGTCGCCCGGCGTGCGGGCGATGCAGTGCATGACCTTGCGTCCGTCGTCGTAACGGTAAATGTCATGGTAGTGCTTGTGTCCCCCGAAGGCATGGACCTTATAGGGGCTTATCGCATCGAGGAAACGCTGGAAATTGCGGTGGTTGCGCGCTGCGGTGTTCTTCGTGTGGCAGAGAATCGGGCAATGGGACGAGACGACGAGCGTACCGCCCGCCGGGACATGGCGCAAGTCGGCTTCGATCCAGCGGCAAATCTCGTCCGTAAGGCCGATCGTATACTCCTCCTCGGCGGTCGGCGCATGGTCGAAAAGGATGTTGTCGAGGAACAGATAATGGATTTTCCCGATGTTCACCGAGTAGTTTGCCGGGCCGAAATAGCGCTCGTAGCTCTGCAAGGCGAGCGAGTCGGTCAACTCGGCCGGGTCATGGTCGTGGTTGCCCGGCAGGCTGAAGGTCGTGAAGCCGAGCGTCTCCAGCCCCTGACGGTACTTCGGGAAAAGCGTCATATCGTTCCAGACCAGGTCGCCCAGGCTGACTCCATACACCTCCGTCGGAAGTCCCTGCACGGTTTTCAGCACGTCGGGAACGACATGATCGAGATAGGAACCCACCGACGTGTTATCGGCAGCCAGCTGAATGTCGGCCATAACGATCAGCGAATGACGGTCGGCCGGGGTCTTGCGCCGAGTCAGCGTGAAGTCGGCCCGGTTGACGGCCTGTTTGCGATCTATTTTGCGGTAGAACCGCGGACAGCCCTGCGTGGCGGGAATCTCGCAATCGGCTGGCACGGAGACAAAAACGAAATTGCGCCGCGCAAGGTCGGAGGCTAAATAGTAGATCCCCCGTTCGTCGGTCGCCGTCACCTCCAGTCCGTCGCTCACCACAACCCCGGCAATGGCATTTCCGGCGTTGTCCTTCACCATTCCCTTCACCGTCATTCCGGCCTTATCGGGGATCTGCCCGGCAGCCGGGCCGTCGTCGTCGCCGCCACCCTCCGAGGAGGAGCAGGCCGCAAGGACAAGGACGACAAGGCACACCGGCAGAATCCGTATGTAGAATTTCGACATGTTTTTTTGCATTGAGGGATGCGGAGGGGGTTGGGCCTCCTCCGCATCACGGTTATTTCATCACGACCCGGATGATTACGCTGTTCTTTTCGGGACGCACCTTGCCCTGATCATCGGCCCTGACGGAAAGCGGCAGCACATAGGAGGAATCAATGCCGTCGGCAAGCATCGAAGCGGCATCGAAGCGGATTTCGGCGCGGTCCATGACCCTGTCCCCCGACAAGCGCACTTCGGGGTCGAAGGCGAAATACCTGTCGGGCATCACCTTCAGTTCGAGTCCGTTTTCCACGTTATAGACATCGAGCACGGAGGGGTCGACCACCAGTTTCACGGTGATTCCGTCGTCATTGTAACCGCCCTTGTAAAGATAGAGATCGTAAACGCACGCCTGGCCCGAAGCGGCATCGTATTCGAGGACCTGGAAATCGTTCTTCGGGATGCAGACCATAGTGTCCACCGTCTCGTAGACGACGTAATCGTCGCCGCACCCTACGGCTCCCAGCAGAAGCAGGAGGCATATCGCAAGATTCTTCATCGCAATCGGATTATTAAGGTTAGTAACCGGGATTCTGCACGAGGTTGTAGTTGATATTGATTTCGCTCAACGGAATGGCCATCCAGTAGGTCTTGGGGGATTCGAACGTGCGTACGCCGCTCTCCTTCATCGTGGAGACCCGGTAGAAATCGGCCGCCGTCCTGCCGTCGAGGTTCCACGCCTTGGGACGCCGGGACATCGCTTCGCCCGCCTCTTTCCAACGGCGCAGGTCGTGGTAGCGCATGCCCTCCATCAGCAGTTCGATCGAACGCTCCCGGTGCAGCACCTTGCGCAGTTCGTCGCCGGTGGGAATGCCCCCGGCCAAGGCCCACGAATCCTTGAAATCGGGCAGCCCCGAGCGGCGGCGGACCAGATTCAGGTAATTGAGGCTCGCGTCGCTCAACGACCCGTTGTATTCGAAATCGGCCTCGGCATAGCTCAGGTAGAGTTCCGCAAGGCGGATGTAAGGATAGGCGTACTTGCGGTAGGTCCACGACTTGGTGTCGTAGTTGAAGGCCGACTGGCGGTGAATCCACTTCTTGAGAATGTAGCCCGTACAGCTCTGGTACTCCTTCGAGGCGTCGAGCACACTGCCCTGCATCTCGCCGGCGCGGCATTTGAGAATGAACTCCTCGCCGTTGATGGCGTACTTGCCGCGGTCGTAGCCCACCGACGCATAGAAGCGCGGCTCCTTGTAGACATGAAGGTTGACAGTCTCCTTTTCGGCATTATAGGCATAGGGGTCGATATGCATGGTCTCGGGGTCTCGGTCCCACGGCAGGCCGTTGTGCGTGTAGTACATCTCCACGCACTCGAACGTCGGAACGATGTTGATGCAGAAGCCGTCGGTACTGTACGGCAGCTTCAGGCGCGCGCCTCCGTAACGCTGCAAGTGCCCGATGCCGGTCTGGTCGCCCATTGCCCAAAGGTACTCGGTCGTGTTCCAGAGCGGTTCGACGAAGCAGTCGTGGTAGTTGATCTCGCCGCGCTCGGCAGCGGTTGCAGCCGCAGTCGCGTTCGGGCTTTCGTAGAGCCTGTGCCCGTTGTCCTCGGCCAGCGTGATCGCTTCCTGGCAGGCGTCGAGCGCCCACTTCCACTTTTCGGGATTGTAGGTCTGGCTCATCAGCGGCGTGCCGTCGTTGTTGCGGAAACGCGCGTAGAACTCCGTGTTGCCGTTGCAGAGCGGACTGGCGGCATAGAGCAGCAGCCGGGCCTTCATCGCCTTGGCCGCCACCGAGGTGGCGCGCCCCAGGTCGGCATCGGGACGCGTCGGATACCCGTGCAGCAAATCGGCCGCGCGGTCGTAGGTCTCGGCGATGAACGTCACGCATTCGTCGAACGGACTGCGGGCCACATAGACCTGCTCCTCGGGAAGCCCCATGTCCAGCTGCCCCCTGACGAGGATGACCGGGCCGTAGTGAGTCAGCAGCACCCAGTGGTAATAGGCGATCAGAAAATAGGCTTCGCCCTTGAACTCGTCGGCCACGGACGGCGAGATGCCCGGGACTGCGTCGATGTTGTCGATCATGATGTAACAGTAGCGGATGCCCTTGTACATGTCGTAGTTCGTGCGCCCGGACGGGGAAGAGGTCGTCGCGTCCCACAGACCGTAGTAGGTCTGGCTGGCGTTCTCCTCGTTGTAGAGCATGCTCTTGTAGGGAAAATAACGGGTCTGGCCGTTGGTGGCGGTGATAATGTCGTCGCCGGCGCAGAAGTCGGGCATGTAGCGGTAGGCCGCGATGTTGGGGGCGTAGGTGTAGAGCGTATTGAGGTACTTGCGGGCCTCCTTGGAGGTTTTGAAGATGTCCTCCTGCGTCGCCTGCCCCTCGGGAACCACGTCGAGGAAATCGCACGCGGCAAGCGCTCCGGCGCACGCAAACAGCAAAATGGATATGATTTTTTTCATGTCGCTCGAATTTTAGAAGTTATACTGAAGGCCGAGTTTCACCACGCGCTGCAACGGGTATTTCAAGCCGTTGCCGCTTCCCATTTCGGGGTCCCAGTATTTGAAGGGCGAAATGATGAACAGATTCGTGCCGGCCAGATAGGCGCGCAGGCTTTTGTACGTGAAACCCAGTTCGACGCTCTTCAGGCGCAGGTAGCTGCCGTTCTTGATCCAGAACGACGAGGTCTGCGTGTTGTTGGCGTTGTAGCGGTAATCCAGGCGCGGATAGGCGGCATTGGGATTGGGATCGGCTTCCGACCAGTGGTCGTCGGCAACGTACTGCGTCATGTTGAAGCCCGAATACTGATTGTCGCGGAACGGGTGCATGTCGTACATGCGCAGCGAGACGCGCGCCGTGCCCTGGAAGAAGAACGAGAAGTCCCAGCGTTTGTAGTTGACCGAGGCGCCGAAGCCGTACAAGATCTCGGGCACGGTGGGATAACCCAGCGACGTGCGGTCGTTGGCGTCGATCACGCCGTCGCCGTTCATGTCGCGGTATTTGATGTCGCCAGGCAGATAATCGGGCATGAAGGTCTGCCGGGGCGAGTTGTCGATCTCCTCCTGCGAGGCGAAAAGGCCGTCGGCGACCAGTCCGTAAACCGAATTGACGGGTTTGCCCAGCACGGAGTTGTATTTGTTGGGCAGGTATTTCGCCTCGTCGCGGGCCTTCACCTCGTTGTGCGCATAGGTGAACGTTCCGCGCACGGAGACCAGCAGGTCCTTGTTGAACGCCTTGTTGTATTCGAGCGAAACATCGACGCCGCGGTTCTCCACCTCACCCAGATTGCCGTAGGGCGTGACGCCCGAAAGGCCCATCGTCGAGGGCAGCGAACGCCGCTGCATGAAGATGCCGGTACGATTTTCCTTGTAAACGTCGACGTTCAGCGTCAGGGCGTCGAACAGTCCCAGTTCAAGTCCTACGTTAAGTTTGGTGCTCTCCTCCCACGTGGCCAGGGGATTGCCCACGGTCTTGATCTCGTGTCCGGTCTGCTTGACGAAGTTGGGCGAAAACCACACGTAGAGCGCCTTGTTCATGTTGACCGTCGTGAGATAGGGGAAACGGACGATGTTGTTGCTGCTGTCGGCCAGATAGTCGTTGCCCGAAAGGCCGTACGAAGCACGGATTTTCAGCAGGTTCACCTTGCTGCGGATACCGTCCCAGAACGGTTCGCCCGACACGACCCACGCTCCGGCGATCGAGGGAAAAAACCCGAAACGACGACCCGATATGAAGTTCTCCGAGCCGTTGTAGCCGAAGTTGAACTCCATCAGGTAGCGACTGTCGTACCCATAGGTAAAACGTCCGGCGAGACCCTGCTCGCGGTAAGGGAGCACCTTGTACTCATCATTGGCGGGCTGATTGTCGACCTTCTCCTTCTGGTGGTAGACGAACAGGGCGTTGACGTCGTGTTTGCCGAACGTGCGCGAATATTCGATCTGCCCCTGCAACGAGATCTCACGGTAACCGTTCCGCCCCGTGGAGGTTCCCAGATAGGACGATCCGGGCGTGCCGATGCTTTGCAGGTTGTAGTCGAAAGTCCCGTCGCCGTTGTCGGTATAGTCGGTCATTTCGTAATAATAGGGAGAAAAAGAACGGTAAGTCGCCGCATAGGTCTTGTTGTAGAACGAGACCATGCCCCGGACTTTCAGTCCCTTGGTGACGAAATCGAGGTCCTGGTCCACCGAGAAGGTCGTGGTGATGTACTGCGTATGGCGCTGTCCGTATCCGCGGCTCAACAGGGCATAAGGATTGATGTCCGTAGAACCACCGTCCCACGAAGGGGCATTTCCGAAAATCGGGTCGTCGAGATCCTCCACGGAGCCTTTGGGATAGATGGCCGGAAAAGCGACCGGATTGGCGCGCATCGTATAGTAGAACAGGTCTTTCACCTCTTCGACGGGACGGTGCCAGAAAAGCAGTTGCGTGTTCATCTTCAGACTCACGCGGGTCGTTCGGGTGAGCTGCGCGCCGACGTTGGCCTGGAAAAGGTATTTCTGCGAATTGATGTTGGTGTTGAATTTCGACTCCGCGGGCTTCTTCAGGATACCGTTTTCGTTGAAGATCGAAGCATTGAGGAAATAGTCGACCACCTTGCCGCCGCCCCGCACATTGAGATTCATGTTCTCGTTGACCGTAAAATCCTTGAAAAGCATCGAATACCAGTCATTGTCGGGATAGACGTAGGGATTGAGCCGGTTGCGCGTGCCCGTGATCTTCTCGTCCGAAAAGTGCTGCACATAAGTTTCGCCCGCCGGGGTGCGGGTGCGCAGCGCCTCGTTGTAGTTCTCCATGTAAGTCACGCCGTCGGCGATGTCCTGCACGCGCGTCGGCATCGAAATGCCCGACTCGAGACGAACGTTGATCGCCATCTTCTCCGACTGGCGGCCGTTTTTGGTGGTAATGATCATTACGCCGTTGGCGCCGCGCGAACCGTAGAGCGCCGTGGCCGTGGCGTCGCGCAGGATCGAAAACGACTCGATCGCCTCGGGCGGAATGTTGTTGAGCATCTCCGAGACGATCTCCACGCCGTCGAGAATCAGCAGCGGCGATTTGTTAGCCCCGAAGGTCGAGATGCCGCGAATCCAGAAATTCGCACCGTCGGCGCCGGGTTCGCCCGACGACTGGGTCGAGATGACGCCGGCGATCTTGCCCGCGAACGAGGTCGAGAGGTTGCTCGACGTCACCTTGAGCGTACTGGGACGCACGACCTGCACGGCTCCCACCAAACTCTCCTTCTTCTGCGTGCCGAAGGCCACGACCACCACGTCGTCCATGACGTTCGACGCCTCGATCAGCGTCACGAGCTTGAACAGTTCGACATCGGCGACGGCGATCTTCTTGGTGTCGTAGCCCAGAAAAGCGAAGGTGACGTGTTTCGTTCCCGCCGGCACCTTGAGGGTGTAGTTGCCGTTGATGTCCGAGGTGGCGCCGACGGTCGTCCCCTCGACATAGACCGAAACACCGACGATGGGCTTGTTGTCGGCCGAAGAGATCACCGTCCCCTGCAAGACGATTTCCCTACCGGAATTCGCAGCCGGGAGGGGGGGGGTGACGGCGGCGTTTTTCCGAGCGGGCGCTTTCGAGATGATCACCTGGCTTTCGCGCACCCGTCCGGTCAGCTCCGTTCCCTTGAGGACCGCGGACAGCAGTTCGTCGATGGTCGCAGACCTGACCGAAACCGAAACCCGGCGGTCGAGCAGCGGCCGCACGTCGTCGGTGTAAATGAAGGCGTAGCGGCTGGTCCGCTCGACCTCGGCAAAGACGCTCGACAGCGTTGCGTCCTTCATCTTGACGGTCAGCGACGATTTGGCCCCGGCGTCCTGCCGGGAGGCCCGGACGGGCTGGAGATTCACCGGAAGCAACAGCATCACCGCCGCAAGAATCCGCAGCATACGGCATGTCGAGCCACTCCTCACAAAGAAAAGTTTCTTCATAAGTAACAGTATTAAGGTTAGTATTTAAGACTGGAATTGGTTGTCAGCGATATACGGCGTCGGCGCAATCGTCGGGGGCAGGCCTCACCGCCACCGAGCCGTCGGGCCCCCGGACGTAGGCGATCCGGAAAATGTCGGAGAGCACGTCGAGCGTGCCGTCCAGGTCGTCGAACAGGATCAGCTTGCCGGTACACTTCCGGCTCCCGATCTCCCCGGAGCAGGTTATTTCGATCTTGTAGAACGCAGCCACCTTTTGCAGGACTTCGAACAGCGTGTTCGAGGTGAAGAACAACAGTCCGTCCTTCCAACTGATGTATTTATAGGGATCGACCTCGTAGACCGAATAGCTGCCGTCCTTCATCGAGAAGCGTTCCGAAGGATTCAGCGTCACCGATTCGCCGTTGGCCACGTCGATGGCCACCGAGCCTTCGACCAGCACCACGGCCGACGAACCGTCGGCACGGGGCGCGGTCGTCACGTCGAACGACGTGCCCAGCACGCGGGTCGCAAAATGGTCGGTATGCACGATGAAGGGACGGTTCGCATCCTTCGCCACCTCGAAATAGGCCTCGCCCTCGACGAAGACGTCGCGCGTGTCACCGAATGCGGACGGGAAACGGAGCACCGACGCCGAATTGATCCACACCCGCGTGCCGTCGGAGAGTTGCAGATGGGCGCGCTTGCCCTTGGGGACCACCAGTTCGCTCGTATGCACGCGCACCTCCTGCCGGGGCGTTCTGCGATCGGCCTTCATCCCCTCGTTCTCCTTGCCGTCGATCAGAATTTTACCCTTGGGCGTAAGGCTGATACGGGCGATGTCGTCGTACACCTCGCGGCTGCCTTCGCGGGTCACGAGCGTGATGTTCTCATAGGCCTCGGCCGAAGGCAGTCCGGAGTCCGTGAAATCCGCACACCAGAACAGGGCCGCCACGATGCCGGCGACCAGTACCGCAGCGGCGGCGAAGAGCGCCGTCCGGTTGCGGCGGCGGGGAGGAGCTGCAAAACGGCGCCGGGCGTAATAGTCGGTCAGGATGCGGTCGAGCAGCAACTGTTTCTCCACGGACGGCAGCGCGGGATGGGCCTTGCCCACACGGCGCACCAGGCTCACGGCACGCTCGAACTCGACCAGGTCCTGCGGATGGCGTTCGGTGTAATCGCACCAATAGCCGTCCTGCGCCCGTTCGGGGTCGAGACACCACAAAACGAAGTCCGGATCGGAGGTGAAGAACTCCGCCGTGTGCTTCTGAATATCGTCCGGTTTTATCATCGATTCCAACGTAATCTTCGTAATCTTCAAATTGCATGCTGCGGCACCGCGCTTTTCCCTATGACGGCGAATCCGCCGTTTTGTCCCCCTCGAACCGCGAAAAACAGCGCCCGCCGCATCAAGTGGCTATTTTCATCGTCTTGCCGCACTCCCTGCTCTTCCGCAGTTTGCCCAGCCCCTTCGACACGAACTTGCGGACGGCGTGGGGCGTGGCGTCGAGTATGACGGCGATGTCGTCATACTCCATCTCGTAGACGAAGCGCAGCAGCAGCGCCTCGCGCTGCTTGGGCGAGAGCTGGTTGAGCAGCGACTCGATCGTTTGGCGGATGCGCAGCACGTGCTCCGATTCGATCATCGCGTCGAGCGAGGTCAGCGACACCCGCAATCCCGGTTCCCGGTCCGAAAGGTCGCACTTGTCCACCCGCGAACGGTGCAGGTCGACCAAACGGTTGTGAACGATCCGGAAAAGATAGGCCTTGATGTTGACGATGCGGCCCAGGTCGACCTGGCGGGTCATGATGTCGAGGAATATGTCGTGGATGACATCCTTGACCGTTTCGTTGTCGAGACCGAACCCCATGCCGTAGGCATAGAGCGCATCGGCGTAACTGTTATACAACATAACATATACGTCGGTCTCTTCGGCATACTGCCGGTCGATTCGTCGGGTGTCGTACTTGCGTTGCCGAAACATTCGGGTCATTAGTTTGGTCGGTCATTCGATATAACGGAAAACCGTCCGGTTTGTCCCCCTGCAAGCGGCAAAAATCGAATAAAAAATGCGAAATAGCAAATTTTCGCTCCCCCAGGGGACAAAACCGGGAACTGTCCGTCTTATAGTCCGAAACCAATCCCTTTCGGAAAAATGATACGAAAACCGTTTTTCAGTCTGTTCCTGCTCTGCCTGCCGCTTCTCTCGCTGTGCAGCTCGGGAAACGATGACCCGGCCCCCGAACCGGCCCCGGGCAAAACATGGCTCGACCCGATCCGTGTCGCCACCTACAACATCCAGTACGACAACGCCGCCGATCAGGACAACAAATGGACGACCCGCCGGGATTTGCTCCGCCAACTGCTTCAGAGCGAGAAGTTCGACATCTTCGGGGCGCAGGAACCCTATCTGACCCAGATCGAGGACATCGAGCCGTTCCTCGACGGATACGCCTGGGTCGGAGAGAACGTCATCGGCGACGAAACGGCCCGGCGACGCCACTACAACCCCGTTTTCTACCGCAAGGACAAATTCGAAGTATTGGACCGGGGAGCGTTCTGGTACTCCGAAACGCCCGCCGTGCCCGGGTCCAAAGGCTGGGACTCCTATTCGCCCCGCATGTGCAACTGGGCGCATTTCCGCATCCGCGCGAACGGGCGGGAATTCTACCATTTCAATTCGCACTTCGACCACATAGGGACTACGGCCCGCGCCGAGAGCGCCAAACTGCTGGTGGCCAAAGTGCGGGAGATCGCAGGCGGCAAACCGGCCTTTTGCACGGGCGACTTCAATTCGAACCAGAACACCGAAGCCTACAAAACGATCGCCGGATCAGGCATCCTAGCCGACAGCTACGTCCGCTGTCCGGCCAAGACCAACGGAGACTGGCCCACCTACAACGGCTACAAATATATCTCGACGCCTCCCGCCGCCGCATCGCGCATCGACCACGTCTTCGTCACGCCGAAAGACACGAAGGTCGTTTCGTGGCGCATCGTCAACAACAGCTACAACCGGAAATACCCTTCGGACCACTTCCCGGTCGTGATCGAATGGTCGCTGGCCGAATAACCAGCCATGCTGCCGGCAAAAAAGCCTCTTCGCCTCGTGGCGGGGAGGCTTTTTTCATCCGGAAGGTGTCCCGAAAACACAAAACGGACTCCGGGTTACGTTCCGGCGGAAACGGGAAATAAAAAATATTCATAAAAAATGCAGGAGATAGCGAAAGATTCCTATTTTTGCAAAATCAGGTTAGGCCAAAAGGTGGAAATACGCGACAAATCCGACACGGGGGGGGGTAATCCGCCCAACGGTGTTTTTGAAGGTATATACAAGAGTTACTATGTATATATCCTCAATTTCGCGTACTCTTTCGTCATGGACCGTGCGGCGGCCGAAGACATCGCGCAGGACGTCTTCTGGAAACTGTGGCGGAGACCGTCGTGGCTGCCCCAGCCCGACGACGCCCGGCACTACCTGCTGCGGCTGGCAAAAAACGAATGCCTCAACTACCTCAAGCACAAAGGAGTCGAAGACCGCAACAAGCAGAAATTGGTCGAAGCGCTGCTCTTCTCCGAGACTTCCGGCTGGAGCCGCGATGACGAAGAGGCGCAGGCGCGTGTCCGCAAATGCCTCAACATGCTCCCGCCCAAACAGCGCGAGGTGCTCACGCTCCGCTATTTCGAGGGACTGAAATATACCGAAATCGCACTGCGGCTCGGCATCTCACCCGAGACCGTGGAGACACACATCAAACGCGCCTTTCGCTTCTTCCGCAACAATCTCCCTACGATCATGTCAATCGTATTATTCTACGATATGACCGATTTTTAACACTTTTTCAGACTTTCTGTACCGGATTCGGCGCGGCTTGTTGTTCTTTAATAAAAGATTTTAGCAATCCCGCCATGATCATCAACTGGGACATACTCAAAAAATCGGTTCTCGGAACCCTGAACCTTCGGGAACGACAAATGCTGGAGCGGTGGCTCGACGAAAGCGAACGCCACCGGGATTTCTACGAAACGGTCCGGAAACACTACGCCGAACCCGTCGGAAAACTGGAATTCAGCGACGGAGAGCTGGACGCCTCGTGGCAGCGGTTCACGCAGCGCGCCAAACGCAAAAGCGGCCGGCTGATACGACTCCGCGCGGCGGCGGCCTGCGCGGCCGCAGTCGCCGTAACCCTCGGCATCTGGACGCTGAACCGCCCGGCATCCACGACCCCGGAAGAACGGTCGGCCCTGCACATCACGGCCGGAACCACGCAGGCGATACTCTGCGTCGGCGACGGGGAGCGAATCCTGTTAAGCGACAGGGAGCAGGACAGCGAATGGCAGAAATTCGTCGCCGAAGAGGCAGCACCCGCCCGGGAAGAAACCGCAGACAGCATTCCGCCCGCCCCCGAACAGATCCGGATCGAGATCCCCAAAGGCGGCGAATACCGCCTGCGGCTGCCGGACGGAACGACGGCATGGCTCAACGCGGAAACCGTGATCGTCTATCCGTCGGAGTTCGTGGGCGAAGGCCGCGCCGTAACTCTCAGCGGAGAGGCTTTTTTCGACGTGGCGCACGATCCTTCGAAACCCTTCACGATCACCACTGCGGACCGGCTCGAAATCACGGTGCTCGGAACCCGTTTCAACGTGAGCAGCTACCTCGACGTCGACCGCGCGCAGGTGACGCTGGTCGAAGGCTCGCTCTCGGTGGCCGACGGGGAGCGGAAAGTGACGCTGCAACCCTCGCAACAGGCCGTGTTCGACCGAACAGACCGGACGCTCTCGCTGCACGACGTGGAGGACCCGTCGGGCTGCTGCGCCTGGACCAACGGCATGTTCGACTTCAAGCTGCAACCGCTGGAGACGATCCTCGACGCCATCTCCAAATGGTACGACATCCGTATCGTCTACGACCCCGCCGCCGTGGCCCGGTTCGGGGCCATCACTCTGCAATGCGACCGCCGGAGCGACTTCACCCACGTCATGGAAATCCTCCAGGAGGTTACAGACCTGCATTACTGCGCGGAAGGCAAAACCGTCCGGATCACATTCTGAAACAATCCCATTATTAACCCTTAAAATCAGCAAGCATGAAGAAAACTCTACTCTTTCTCATCTTATGTCTGACCGTTTCCGGCGTCCTGCCGGCACAGGTTCCGCAGCAACGGATCACCCTGAACATGAAACAGGTTCCGGCAGAAGAGGTAATCGACCGGATCATGGCGGCCACACGCTACAAATTCTCGTTTTCGAAAGAGGATCTCCAGCAGGTGCCCGTCCGGGATTACACGTTCGAAAACGCCCCGATCGAGGAGGTGATGGACCGCCTGACGGAGGATACGCCACTGGGCTGGTCGTTCGTCAACGGAACCATCGTGATCGCCCGGAAAAAGGTTCCGGCCAAAAGTCCGGCGCCGATCGTCACGATCAGCGGCATCGTGCGCGACGCCGACGGAAGGCCCCTGGCAGGCGCCACGGTGCTGGTAAAGGGCCAAAGCAAAGGCACGACGACCAACGGGCAGGGACAGTTCCAGCTGCGCGTGCAGCAGGGTTCGGTGCTGGCCGTGTCGTTCCTGGGCCTCGAAACCCGGGAACTGGCGGTCCACAACCAGGACAAGTTCGATATTCAGCTCGAACCCGGCTCGGTGGCCGTCGAAGAGGTGATCGTCCGCACGGGTTACCAGACCATCGTGAAGGAGAAGATGACCGGATCGGCCATCTCGCTCAACGCCAAGGACCTCGCGGTGAGTTACAGTCCCAACGTCACGGACAACCTCGAAGGCCGCATCGCCGGTCTGGTGACCTACAAGGGCAACACGACCATCCGCGGACTGAGCAGCCTGCACGCTTCGACCTCGCCGCTGCTGGTGATCGACGGACTTCCCGTGGAGAGCAAACTCGAAGACCTCAACCCCTATGACATCGAGAACATCACCGTGCTGAAAGATGCCGCCGCAACGGCCATCTACGGCGTGCGCGCATCGAACGGCATCATCGTCGTCACGACCAAACAGGCCCGGGAACAAGGCTCGCTGACGGTGGACGTATCGGCCAACCTGACCGTTTACGAGAAGAAGAACATGGACTACGCGGACAACTTCTACCTCACGCCCGCCGAGCAGGTGAACCTCGAGGCGGGCTACTCCGACTGGTACTTCTTCCACAGCAACGGCGAAATAGACAACCCGACGCAAACGTTCTCCAACAATATCCAGAACGGATACGGCATATCGCCCGTACAGTATGCCTATTACCAGAAGGCAACCGGAGCGATCGACCAGTCGCAGCTCGACAAACAACTGGACCAGCTGCGGAGCAACGATTTCGCCCGGCAGTTCGGCGAAAAAGCGCTGAAACACCGGTTGCTGCAACAATACAACATCGCCCTGCGCAGCCGCGGCGAGAAATTCCAGTCGAACCTCGTGTTCAACTTCAAACACGACAACTCGGGGCTTATCGAGGCCTACGACCGCGAATTCAACATCTTCTACAAGGGAACCTATCAGGTGGCTTCGTGGATGAAGATGGACTTCGGCGTCAACAACATCGTCAACGCCGCCAACAGCAGCAACAGCAAATACGCTTCGGACCCGTTCAACGTACCGGCCTACATGCGCCTCGTCAACGACGACGGTTCGCTGAACTACTACACCACAGCCGAATACAATCCCTACGACACGCTGATCGAGGAGACCCCCGAACTGCAAAGCATGCTCTTCAACCATGTGGAGGAGCTTGGCAAGGACCGTATCCGGAAGTCGCGCAACTACACCCGCTTCCAGACCAAACTCGATTTCGACGTGGTGAAAGGACTCAAGCTCAGCACCCAGTTCATCTACGAGATCGACCGGAACAACACCTCGGCCTACTCCGAATCGGACAGTTTCATCATGCGCTACATGAAGAACGTCTACACGACCAAGGACGGCGACAACTACTCCTGCCTGCTGCCCAAGAGCGGCGGAAAACTCGCCACGACGCAGAGCAACACCGACAACTGGACTTTCCGCGCACAGGCCAGCTACACGCGCACCTTCGGCAAGCACGCCGTGGATGTAATCGGCGGTTTCGAGTTCCGCGAAACCCGCATCAAGGGAACGCGCAACCTGATGCTCGGTTACGACGACCAGAACCAGGCCCAGGCAACCACCAGCGTAAGCTACGTCGACCTCGCCAACTTCGAACGGACCCCGTTCTTCTGCAAAAACCTGCTGGCCAGAGAGCAGATCTACAAACCCTATATCGAATCGGCCATCGGTCTGCTCAACGAGGAGCGCCACCGCTACGCTTCCGGGTATTTCAACGCCACTTACACATACGATGAGCGTTACAACGCCTTCGCATCGTTCCGCAAGGACTACGCCGACATGTTCGGACTGGCCACCGAATTCCGCGGCAAACCCCTTTGGTCGGTGGGCGCGGGCTGGAACATACACAACGAATCGTTCCTGGAAAACAGCCGGCAGGTCAACTTCCTGAAACTGCGCGTCAGCTACGGCGTAACGGGCAACATCTACCAGGACGCCACGAGTTTCACCACGGCCAACTCGACCCTCTACAACGAGGTGACCAAGCTCCCGATGGCCGTCATCGAGGCCCCGGGCAATGAAAAACTCAAGTGGGAGAAAAACGCCACGATCAATGCGGGCGTGGACTTCACCCTGTTCAACAACCGCCTGAGCGGCTCGCTCGACTGGTTCCGCAAACGCGGTAAGGACATCTTCCACACCATGCGCATCGACTGTACGAAGGGCTACGAATCGGTCGTGATGAACTATGCCGACCTGCTGAACAACGGTTTCGAGGCCAGCCTCTCCTACGACTGGTTCCGCCCCAACGAACAACGCGACTTCAGCTGGAACTCGGCGCTGACCCTGACCTTCGTCAAGAACGAGATCACCCGCGTGGACGAGGCCGCCACAACGCCCAATGCGCTCGTAGCAGGCGGCCTGAAGGTCGGCTATCCCGTGCATGCGCTCTTCTCGCTGCCCTACGCCGGTGTCGAGGAGGTGAACGGCAAAGGCATACCGACGTGGCACAAAGCCGACGGATCGACCACCAACGACTACCTGAAAAGCTCCGACATGAGCGTCGTGGTCTACTCCGGTTCGGAAGACCCCAAAACCAACATCGGCTTCAGCAACACACTGCGATACAAGGGCGTCAGCCTGAGTTTCCTGCTCGTATACTACGGCGGCCACTACCTGCGTGCACTTCAGCCATCCGGTATGCCCGGACTGCAATACAGGGCTTTCCCGTCCTATCTGAAAGACAGCTGGACTCCCGAAAACACCGACACGCTGGTTCCCGGATTCGGGCAGTACTCGACCCAGTCGACCACATCGAACATCTACTATACCGATGCCTTCGTACGCCCGGCGGCATTCCTTAAACTCCGCAACATCGTCGTGGGTTACGACCTGCCGCAGTCGTTCGCCCGGAAACTGGGCATGCGCAGCGCCAGCATCCGGTTCCAGATCGACAATCCCAAGGCGCTGTGGGTGAAGAACGATGTGGGTATCGACCCCGAAACGGGCGGTATCCGGCAGCTGACCTCCTATATCTTCGGCATCAATTTCAACTTCTAAACCAGACCCGACCATGAAAAAAACAACATACAGCATCCTGTTCGCGCTACTGGCTTTCGCATCCGCCTGCAGCGATTTCACCGAGATCGAACCCAAGGGCAAGAACGTGCTCAGCCGGGTAGAGGACCTCGACATGCTGCTCAACTACGAATACCGGCAGCGGGGGTTCGCATTCCGTTCCGTCATGCTGGTGGCCAACGATATCCTTCCCTACGCCGAAAACATCCCCAATCTGCTCAGCGCCAAGGAGAAATCGTTCAACGGCATCCTCGCGACCTGGGACGGGACCCTCGACCGGGCCATCCTGACCGCCACCGACGATGCCTACTCGGAGTGCTACTCGATCAACGCCAAGGTAGCCAATGCCGTCATCGCCAAGGTCGACGCCGCGGCAGGCGACCGTTACATGGCCGACCGGCTCAAAGCCGAAGCCTACGTGCTGCGCGCCTACATGCACTACATCGTAGTAAACCTCTACGCCAAAGCCTACGACCCCGAAACGGCGGCCGACGACCCGGGCGTACCCTATATCAAAGAGAACGACGCACTCGAAGTGCCGTGCACCAAAAGCACCGTAGCCGAAGTCTACGAAAACATCCTCGCCGACCTCGAAACGGCCCTCGAACTCAACAGCCTGCCCGACAAACCGATCAACACGATGCGTGTGGGCAAGGCGTTCGCCTACGCCGTGAAGGCCAAGGCGCTGATGTCGATGCACAAATTCCCCGAAGCGCTGGAGGCCGCCGAGGCAAGCCTCGCCATCAACGATTTCATCTACGACCAGCGGCAGCTGACCGGAGGCGACTTCGTCCGGCCGCGCATAGACTGCCAGGAGGATCTCTTCACCACGTTCTACGAACGTCCGAACCTGCACGCCTATACCGATGAAATAATGGCGCAGTTCGAACCGGGAAGCATCTCGTTCAACCATTTTCCCAAGATCGACGAATCGGGATTCCCCATCGGACTGATCATCTACGGCGTCCCGGGACTCACGATGTGGGACAACAACGAATACTACATGACCACCGGCGGACTGACCACGATCGACATGTACCTGACCCGGGCCGAGTGCCTGATCCGTTCGAACAAGGGCGACGACCTGCAAGAAGCCATGAACGTCATCAACACCATCCGCGAGAAACGCATCGACCCCTACACCCCGCTGTCGGCCGCCGACCCGGCGCAGGCGTTCGCCTACCTCAAACAGCTTTCCCGTACGGAAAACTGGTTCTCCTACCGCAACTTCGTCAACCTGAAGCGCTGGAACACCGAGGACGCCTACAAGGAAACGCTCCGCAAGAACCTGCTGGGACAGGAGTTCGAACTGCGCCCCGACTCGCCGCTATGGATCTTCCCCTTCCCGCAGAACGCCACCAACTACAACCCCAATCTCACACAAAATTACTGACATGAAAAAGATCCTCCTGGCAATGGTCTGCGGAATGCTCGCGGCCGCCTGTTGCCGAAATGACAAAACCGCCGCCGAATACCTCTCGGAGTACTCCGAATCGGTGCTGGGCTCGAAAGCCGCCGCCGTCCGGTTCAACACCGTCTCCGAACGCGACAGCGGCACGGAAACGCTGGAAATATATGCCGAACCGAACCCCGCGGACACCATTATCGGCATCCGGTTCCAGGCTACGAGCGAGGATTCGCGTGTCATCTACAACGGCAAGGAACTCTTCGTTATCGGCCTGCGAGACAGCTACCGCTACCTGCAGAAGAACGATTACGAGACCTACCCCATCCTCAAACCCTTCATCCCCATCACGGGATACGCCGGAACGCCGTTCTCTTTCGCGCGGGTCTTCCCGAAGATCACGGCCGACTCCACGGCACGGATCACCCTGCTGGCCGACACGGTGATCGACGGGCACAAATGCCGCCAGATCAGCGTTGTATTGCAGAATAAGAGCATCTACGGCGAGAGCCTCTACAAGTTCCCGGCCGACATGCCGCGGGAATTCGGCTACAAGTTCGTCTTCTCGAAGAAGGACGGCCTGCTGCGCGGCGAAGGCTCGGCCAACGACGCGGGCAGCTACGACATGGTTTACTACACCGACTACGTCTTCGACCGCCCCGAGGCGGAACGCAAATGGATGTTCGCCGACTTCCCCGAAGCAAAGCCCTATGAGCGGATCGAATACACCCTGCTGACCGCCGGAAGCCCGATGCCGGAGTTCTCGGCCGTCGTCGACGGCAAAGGCTCCGTCGACCGGAGCACATTCGAAGGCAAACCGACGCTGATCCTCTTCTGGACGATGGGCTGCGGCGCTTCGCGGGCGGCGATCCCGGTCGTGAACCGGCTGTATGAGAAATATCCCGCCCTCACGGTATTCGGGCTGAACAACGACGACCGGGAAATGGAGTATATCACCCGGTTCGTCACCAAATACGACATCCGCTACACCGTGGGGCTGGGCAGCCGCGAGGCCGCACTCGCCTTCGGCGTCAACGGCTGGCCCACCTTCATGCTCTTCGGCAGGGACGGCAAACTGCGTTACGTACAGATGGGACTGGGCGCCACGACCGAGAAAACGCTGTGCGAAGAGATCGAAAAAACCATAGCCGAAAAATAAAAAGTTCACAACCATTTCCGGAAAGCACCCGTCGGCTCGGGTGCTTTTTTTGTGTCCGGAGGCGAAAACCAGCCCCTTTCCGGCTTTTATCGCGTGCGCCTCCGATTATTGAAAAGAAATTCCTATCTTTGTGGGCTTGTTTCACGATAAGCGCAATTTGTCTGACAGCAACATAAACGAAACGAATAAATGGCGTTACAATGCGGCATCGTCGGCTTGCCGAACGTGGGTAAATCGACCCTTTTCAACTGCCTGTCCAATGCAAAGGCGCAGGCGGCAAACTTTCCTTTCTGCACCATCGAGCCTAACGTGGGCGTAATCACGGTCCCCGACCGGCGGCTGATCCGCCTCGCCGAGATCGACAACCCCAAGCGCGTGGTCCCGACGACCATCGAGATCGTCGACATCGCGGGTCTGGTGAAGGGCGCCTCGAAGGGCGAAGGCCTGGGCAACAAGTTCCTGGGCAACATCCGCAACACGAATGCGATCATCCACGTCCTGCGGTGCTTCGACAACGGCAACATCACCCATGTCGACGGCTCGATAGATCCCGTGCGCGACAAGGGCATCATCGACACCGAATTGCAGTTGAAGGACCTCGAAACCGTCGAGAACCGCCTCGCCAAGACCCAGAAGCAGGCCACCTCGGGCGGCGACAAGCAGGCCAAGCGCGCCGTGGAGCTGCTCCTGCAGTACAAGGCGGTGCTGGAACAGGGGCTTTCGGCCCGCACCGTGGAACTCGACAAGGAGGACCGCAAACTGGTCGCCGACCTCAACCTGCTGACCGACAAGCCCGTGTTGTACGTCTGCAACGTCGACGAGAAGAGCGCCGCGACGGGCAACGCCTACACCGAGGCCGTCCGGGAGGCCATCGCCGGCGAACGGGCCGAAATGCTCGTCATCGCCGCCGCCACGGAGGCCGACATCGCCGAACTGGAGGACTACGACGAGCGGCAGATGTTCCTCGAAGACCTCGGGCTGGAGGAGTCGGGCGTGGCGCGCCTGATCAAATCGGCCTACAAATTGCTCAACCTCGAAACGTTCTTCACCACCGGGGCCGACGAGACCCGCGCCTGGACCTACCTGCGCGGCATGAAAGCCCCGCAGACGGCCGGCATCATCCACACCGATTTCGAAAAGGGATTCATCCGCGCCGAGGTGATCAAGTACGACGACTACACCGCCCTGGGATCGGAGAAGGCGTGCCGCGACGCGGGCAAACTGTCCCCGGTTCTCCTACACCGATAAATCCACCGCCATTATA
>OLQL01000896.1_pt1 | contig 28123 bp, 26 predicted proteins | sample 1672971 | NCBI WGS metagenome assembly OLQL01 (sample SAMEA3136742, study PRJEB25190) | human gut metagenome | biome: human gut; feature: human-associated habitat; material: faeces | place: Austria | collected 2013
AATCAAATCCACTCTGGCATTTTCTGCGAGCCGGAGGGCCTGTCGCCCGACGGCGATCTTATCTATTCAACTAACAGGAAGCCACACCAGACCGGCGAGCCGCGAGGCCTGTCGCCGAGCGGCGGTAAAACCCCGGCCAACTTGCTTTCCCTCCAGTACCCCCGCGCCCTGTGGGCGCGGTGTGGGGTGCAGGGCTTTAGCCCTGCTGTCCGATGGCGATCTTTTTGCCTTCGGGCTTGGGCTCTTCGTGGAGCTTGGGCAGATTGATGGTCAGAACGCCCTTGTCGTAGTCGGCCTTGATGCCGTTTTCATCAATGCCGTCCAGATTGAAGCTGCGCTCTACGTGGCCGCAGCGGCGCTCGCTGTAGACGTAGTTCTTCTTTTCTTCCTTCTTTTCGTTGTTCACGTCAGCGCTGATGGTGAGGACGCCGTCCTTCACTTCCAGGTTGATGTCCTTCTTGTCAATGCCGGGCAGATCGGCTTCCAGCACATATTCGTTTTCTTCCTCATGAACGTCCACGTTCATGGTGGGCAGGTTGGACGAATCATTGAAGAACTCCCGCATCATGGGGTCGTTGAACAGAGAAGGCATCATAGGGCTCAAATGGGCACGGCGGTAAGGGATCATCTTATACATAAGTCATCCTCCTAACAAATCGGGTGAAAATCGTTAAAAATTTCTGTTCCCGGGGGGAGCGGGTCTCTCTCCTGTTCCCCCTTGGAACGATGATAGTATAACATAAGGTCAAAGAAAGTCAAAGAAATAAGAATTTTCATAAAAGTCAAAAAAGGTCAAATAGTTGTGGAAGATCATTCAGTTTTGTTCTGTTTTCTAATAAATTCAAATTATTTTGCGATTTTTCTTCGTTTTTTTATGTTTTTCAGAAAAAAGTTTTTGAGAGAAGCTGAAAAGCGTTCCGGGGGAAAGGTCAAACTTTCCCCCGGAACGCTTCCGTCACGCACTCAGCATTCCCCCGCCCGTCTGCACCATGAGCAGGATCTCCAGTTCCTCGCCGGTGTTTCCGTCCAGATAGACCCGGAACTCCTGCTCGTCCCGCTGGCCGGTCAGCTCGTAGCAGAGCCGTTCCTCGTCCCGGTAGGGAATGACGCACAGGCGCACGTTCTTCACTTCCAGCCTTTCGCCCGCCCGCTGCCGGGCCTGCGCTTCTGTCAGGGATGGCGAAAGCGCCGTGCGGACGGTGTGATTCATCAGATAATTGTTGGCCTCCATGCCCACGATCTCGCCGGTGTCCATGCGCACCTGTACCTTGACCAGATCGGGATAGAGCAGCACGCCGTCCTGCAGGGCCACAAAGTTGATGACCGCCAGCCCGTCATAAATTTGATAGTGATTCTGTTCCATTTCGCCGTAGCCATGCGCCGAAAGAAACGCCTGCCCCCGGCGGATGCATTCTTCCGCCGTCAGGCTTTGGGGGAAAGAGGCGTGCTCCGGCACCATCCACAGCAAGCGCCCGCCCTTTTTCGTGACCTCGCAGTTCAAGACCGTGCCATCGTTCAAGGTCAGCACCACGCCGTAGCTGGCCAGCGCACCGGCAGTCTCCGCCCCGGAAACGGCGCTTTTCACCCGCTGCTCCCCCACATAGCTTTTCGCCAGCTCAATGGCCTTTGCTCCGTCGATGACCTCCGTGCCCAGCGCTTTTGGCTCGCCGAAGCGCCGCGCATCGGAAAAAGCGCCGTCGTAGATCATGGTGGGGTACTCCATGCCGTTGTCCGGCTCGGCCACGCCCTCCAAGGGACGCTCTTCCGCGGAGGGCTCCTCGTAGAACACGCTGCCGTTTACTGCCATGCGCAGGCTTTCCTGCACCATAGCGTCCTGGGCCAGCGCGATCTGGCTCGTCAGCTGGACACACTGCCCCCGCAGATTTTCCAGCAGGGTCAGCTGATCCACGGTCAGGGCTTCGCCCTGCGCCATTTGCAGACATAGCTGGGAGGCGTACTCCGCCAACTGATTGCAGAATTTCAGCGTGTCGCTCATAGCCTGATGGGACAGGGGCAAGGCAGACAGGCCCGCCAGCACGCTTTCCGCCTGACGGCTCACCCCGGAAAACAACTCCGCCAACGTGCTTTGTTCCGACGCGACCCCGGCTTTGGTCAGCTTCAGGCCAATGGCCTGCAAATGCTCCTGCGCCTCGTACAAACGCTGCTGATAGCCCTCCTCCACCACGGCCCGGGCCTGATCCCGCTCGCTGCGGTACTGGACGGCCACAAAGATCAGCGTGGCGGCGCAGACCGCCGCCAGCCCGACCCACAGGCCGTATTTGCGAATGTTTTTCATGGGTTCCTTCCTTTGCTTAAATGGCGAAATTATGCTTTCCAATGGAAAGCTGCACCGTGCGCGTCCAGATCCACCCATTGGTGGCGGTGGACGGATTGTAATAATACAAGCATCCGCCGGTAGGGTCCCAGCCGTTGAGCGCATCCTTCGCCGCCCGGATGCTGTCGGAATCCGGGGTCAGGTTGATCTGCCCGTCATACACCGCGTCGAAGGCCCCGGCCTGATACACCACCCCGGCGATGGTATTGGGGAAGGATGGGCTTTTGACCCGGTTCAGCACCACCGCCGCCACGGCTACCTTGCCCACGTAGGGTTCTCCCCGGGCCTCGCCGTGAACCAGCCGGGCCAGCAGATAACTGTCGCTTTCCTGATAGGCCGAGACGGAAACCGCCGACCCCAGAGAAATCCCCAGTGCCGCCGCGGTGCTGGCCCCCACCACACCGTCCACGTTCAGGCCGTTCTTGCGCTGAAACCACACCACCGCGTCATAGGTGGCCTTGCCGAAGACGCCGTCGGCGCTGCCGGTCATGTACCCGTACTGGATCAGCTTCTGCTGCACCTTCCGCACGTCCTCGCCCTTGCTGCCCCAGGCCACCTGCGCGTCCGCGTGGGCGAACGCCAGCATCAGGGCGAAGGTCAGTAGAGCCGCCGCCAGCTGCAAACAGAACTCCCGGCCGTCGAAGGGCTTTTCCGGCCCTCCTGCCGCCAGCGAACGGAGGGCTTTGCGGGTCTTTTGCCAAAAGGGCGTTTTCTGCTGGGAAGGTTGAATTGGGGTTTCGGGCAGTTTCAATTTCATCGCCTCCAGCCGGTATTTTGGCCCGCGTCAGGGCGGGCGCTGTTTACAGGGGGAAGTATGTAACAAAACAGGGTGAAATATACATTTTTTCTTGACGTTGCCCGCCGGATTCCTTACAATAAAAGGTAAGACAGAAGGTTTCTGATCGAATGGACTGCCGCCCCTCGAACGGGGCTTTCAAAACTGCGGACCTCCCTGCGAAGCGCTTCTGCCGGGCGGAACCCGCTACATTGGCCCCGAGGGAGTTGCGTTTTCATGTCCTTTTCGTCGGATTGCAAAAAGGAGCTTTGTCTCCTGAACCCTGAAAAGCCCTGCTGCCGCATGAGTGAGCTTTCAGCGCTGTATATGACGCTGGGCAGCCTGAACCTGCTGGGCCGGGGCAAACTGAGCGTCCAGTTTACCGGCGAAAGCATGGCGGTAGCCCGCCGGGTCTATACCCTGCTGCAAAAGGGCTTGGAGCTTTCGCCTCAAATTCACTACGTGTCCACGGCCCATTTCGGCGGCACCCGGAAATGCGTACTGACGCTGGGTCCTACCCAGACTCCGGCCTTTCTGTCCGCGCTGGGTATGATGACCGTAGGGGAAAACGGCGAGGCTACTCTGCGTTCTACCTCGCCCAAGGTCAATCTGAACCGCTCCTGCTGTGTGCGGGCCTTCCTGCGGGGAGCCATGCTGGGCGGCGGTACCATGACCAATCCCGAGCAGGGGTATCATCTGGAGCTGGGCTACCGGGATGAAAATTTCCGGGACTGCGTGGCTAAATGCCTGCAGAAGGTGGGGCTGCCCATTCACCAGTCCTCCCGGAAGGGCAAGGATTTCCTCTATTTGAAGCAGTCCGACCAGATCGTCACATTTCTGACGGCAGTGGGCGCGCATCAGGCGGTGATGGAGATGGAGAATCTCCGGGTGCAGCGGCAGGTGCTCAGCTCGGTGAACCGGGCCATGAACTGCGACAGCGCCAATTTGCAAAAGCAGATGAACGCCAGTGACGAACAGCTTCGGGCCATCGAGCGGCTGGCGAAGCAGGACGGGCTCAAGAGCCTGCCCAAAGCCCTGCAGGAGATCGCCGTCGCCCGACTCAACGCCCCCGACCTGACATTGGAACAGTTGGGTCAGACCCTGAACCCGCCCCTCAGCAAAAGCGGCGTTAATCATCGGATGCGCCGGCTGATGGAATACGCCGCAGAATCCAAAGAAGCGTCCCAAAAATGAAACGCCGCCATCGGGCGGCTGGAAATGAGGAACATCCCATGAGAAAAGAAATGCTGAACCTGAAAAACATGCGCCCCATTAACCGGGAGATCGCCGGGCAGGTCGCCACGCTGGCGTCCCGGTTCGACTGCACCTTTGTGATGGAGTTCGCCAACTCCATCGTCAACATGAAAAGTATGCTGGGGCTTTTAAGTCAGATGCTGCCCATGAACGAGTCTGTCGTGCTCCGAACCGAGGGCGAAGGCGAAAACGAAGCCATGGACGCCATGCTGAAGCTGCTGAAGGAGTACGAAAAATAAAAAGGCGTTTTCGCCCCCCTTTTCCTGCGAAAAAATCCCCCGCAGGGAGAAGGAGCGGCGTTGCCTTTTTTGCCCAAAATCCTGTTGATAATTTTTCGGAAAAAATGTGGGAGCGATTCCCAAACCCTTTGCCGCAAAAAGAAAAGGATTTTCCATAGGCGATTTTCCACAGGCTGTGGAAACATGGAAAACCAACGGGAATCGTCAAAAGCAGACAGGGATTTTGCCCATTATTTCCCCCGAAAAGGCAGGAAAAAACCCCTCTCAGAGAGAATTTTTGAGAGAAGAGCTTTTCAGACGGTCAAAATCGCGTTTTGAGGACTCTTCCCAACCTGCCTAAGAGGGGCGGTACGTGGAAAACCTGGGGAAATCCTCCTTCTTTTCCACGGGGATTCCATGGGGTTTTTCCCTTTGCGGAAAAAGGGTTGAACCGCTTTTCCATGGTTTCCACAGCCCCTACTACTACTACTGAATTTACTTACTACTACATCGGATTGGATCGGAGGTTCCGAAATGAAGTTTGAATGTTCCGCCCAAGATTTGTTCTACGGCCTGCAAAACGCCACCCGGGCGCTGAGTTCCCGCCCCGCCATGCAGATTCTCGAAGGCGTGCTGCTTTCCTGCGATGAAGACGGCGTGCTGCTGCAGTGCTCTGACGGTTCCCTGAGCATCAAGACCCAAGTGGCCGCCACCGTGGCCGAGCCCGGTCAGGTCATTCTTCCCGGCCGTCTGCTGACGGAGATCGTCCGCAAGCTGCCCGAAGGCACCGTCACCTTTACCATGAACGAAAAAATGGCCGTGACCATCCGCTGCGGTCAGAGCCGTTCCACCATCACCGGCGTAGCCACGGACGAGTTCCCCCAGATGAAGGATCTGTCCGGCACCTTCGCCCTTCACTTCCCCCAGGGCAAGCTGAAGGACATGATCTCCAAAGTGACTTTCGCCATTGCCGTGCAGGAGAGCCGTCAGGCTCTTACCGGCTGCCTGATGGAGGTCAGCCGCACCGAGCTGCATCTGGTGGGTCTGGACGGTTTCCGTCTGGCGCTGCAGCGCTATCACGGCGACTTCGTGCTGCCGGATGATAAGGAAGAGATCAAGGCCATCATCCCCGGCCGTGTCATGACCGAACTGACCCACATCATGGAAGACACCGACGAAATGGCTACCTTCCATCTGGACAACACCCACATGATGGCCGTTATCGGCAATACCACCGTCGTTACCAGTCTGTTGGCCGGTGAATACATCAATTATAAGCAGATTCTGCCCACCTCCTGGCAGACCCGCGTCACCGTGAAGCGCAAGGAACTGCAGGACGCCATCGAGCGCGCCAGCCTGATGGCCAAGGAAGGCAAGAACAACCTGATCCGCATGAAGGCCTCTCAGGGCTCCCTGACCATCACCTCCAACAGCGAAATGGGCGACGTTCGGGAAGAAATGGAAGCTCATCTGGAGGGCGTGGACATCGAGATCGCCTTCAACAGCCGCTATATCAGCGACGTCATCCGCAACGTGGACGAAGAATGCTGCACCCTGAGCATGAATACGCCCGTCAGCCCGTGCGTCATCAGCCCCATGGATGGGGACGGCTATCTCTATCTGGTGCTGCCGGTCCGCGTATACAACTGAGGCGCGGCAAATGGATGATTTGAAGTACACCACCGCCAGCAACATTATCAACCTGCGGCAGAAAGCGGGTATGACCCAGTCGGAGCTGGCGGCGCTCATCAACTATTCCGACAAGTCCGTTTCCAAATGGGAACGGGCCGAGGCGGTGCCGGACGCTTACGTACTCAAGAAAATGAGCGAGATCTTCGGCGTGACGGTCGACTATCTGCTCAGCCCCCACGATGGCTGGGATCAGGATCCCCGGCAGAAAAAACCCGCGTACAGCAATCAGGTCATCATTCTTCTGTCTGTGACCGGCGTCTGGATGCTGGCGCTGATCCTGTTCATCTCCCTGTGGCTGCTGGGCAATCTGGTGTGGATCATCTTCATCTACGCCATCCTTTTTTCCATGCTGGTGCTGCTGGTGCTGAACTCCGTTCTGGAGCAGGGCAGGCACAATTATTTCATCATCAGTGCGCTGCTTCTTTCCGTCGTAGCGTCGCTGTACTTCTCTTTCCTGTATTTCGGAAAGCAGAACTACTGGCAGCTATTTCTGCTGCTGGCCCCGGCGTGGATCGTAGTCTATCTGGCCTCCCGCCTGCGGAAGCGGCCTGACAAAGAAAAGAACGCATAAAGCAAACGCCCTGCGGAGAAACATCCGCAGGGCGTTTTAGTCAGGGCAGGCCGGTTGACACGCCTGTATTTCCCGTGATACAATAACGGCAGGAAGGGATGACGCAGTGGTTGGCTTCTCCCCTCCCTTACGAGATGTTGAGACGCCCTCCAGTTAGCGCTGGGTGGCGTCTCTGCTTTTATTTATCGCGGTTGTTGATTAACAAAGAAACAACAAGAGTGATAATCATGATAACGATAGACACCATTTCGTAGTCGGTCATCATGCTCACCCCCCTTTTGTAAAAAAAAGAGCGGAAAAGCGAACGCCATCTTTGACCTTCCTGCCGGAAGCAGAATGCTTCCCGATCATTGCAGCATAGCGCATCACAGCCGCCAATTTGCCAAAGTTCCCGTCCCTGCAATTTTTTTCATCTCTTGTCTTTTTTTCTGGCTCATAGTATCATAGAGACGACCAAGCCGCATATTCTCAAATTCACGCGGCGTACACAAAAGGAGATTGGACAAATGAAAACGGTTAAACTGGTTCTTGGCATCATTAGTCTGGTGCTGTGCTGCATCGTGCTCTTCCAATCCTGCGCGGCCAACGTATACACCTCCATGTCCGGCGATAAAAACGATCTGAGTGCCGGGTCTGGATTCCTTTTCTTCCTGCTTATGCTCGTGGCCGGTATCACCGGCATCGCGGCCCGCAAAAGCCGCGGTGGCAGTATCACCGCAGCGGTGTTCTACGTCCTCGCCGGTCTGATGGGCGTTTCCAGCAGCGGCGTTTTCAAGGATCTACAGGTCTGGGGCGTGCTGGCCATCATCTTCGGCGCGGTCCAGTTCTTCTGCGCAGGCCCCAAGGCCACCAAAAAGCCCGAGGGCGAATAATTCACCGTTCTCTTTCACGGGCCGTCAAAGACCCGCTTTTTTCTGTTCTTTCTCCCGACCGCCAATTTGCCAAAGTATTTATTGTGTCTATCCATGAAGTGTGTTATGCTTTTGAGGATGAGCATTCCAAGGAGGAAGCAACGGATGGAAAATCCCAGCGTGATCTTCGGCGAAAACTGCTTTGACGATTCGGTCATGCAGAACCGCCTGCCTAAGGAAACCTATAAAGCGCTCCGGCGGACCATTGAAGAAGGCCGTTCGCTGGATCCCAGTCTGGCGGGGGTGATCGCCAACGCCATGAAGGACTGGGCGCTGGAAAAGGGCGCGACCCATTATACGCACTGGTTCCAGCCCATGACCGGCGTGACTGCCGAAAAGCACGATTCCTTCATCGGCGCGCCGAAAAACGGCAAGGTGCTGTGTGAGTTCAGCGGCAAGGAGCTGGTCTGCGGCGAGACGGACGCCAGCTCGTTCCCTTCGGGCGGACTGCGTGCCACCTTTGAGGCGCGGGGCTATACAACGTGGGATCCCACCAGCTATGCTTTTGTGAAGGACGAGACCCTGTATATTCCCACGGCGTACTGCTCCTACGGCGGGCAGGCGCTGGACAAAAAAACGCCGCTGCTGCGTTCCATGCAGGCCCTGAATAAGCAGGCCCTTCGCATTCTGCGTCTGTTCGGCAATCAGACCGCCGTGCGGGTCTATCCCACCGTGGGCACCGAGCAGGAATATTTTCTGATCGATAAGGCGCTGTATCTCCAGCGGCCCGACCTGATCGTCACCGGCCGCACCCTGTACGGGGCCAAGCCGCCAAAGGGGCAGGAACTGGACGATCATTTCTTTGGCGCGATCAAGCCGCGGGTCCACGCCTTTATGCGGGAGCTGGACGAAGAACTCTGGAAGCTGGGCGTGCTGGTCAAGACCGAGCATAACGAAGTCGCTCCCTCTCAGCATGAGCTGGCCCCCATTTTCAGCACGGTGAATATCGCCGCTGACCATAATCAGCTCACCATGGAGATCATGAAAAAGGTGGCCGACCGCCATGGCATGGTGTGTCTGCTGCATGAAAAGCCCTTCGGCGGGGTCAACGGCAGCGGCAAGCACAATAACTATTCCCTGTCCACCGATACGGGCGTGAACCTGCTGGAACCCGGCGAGACCCCCAGCGAGAACGCCCAGTTCCTTCTGTTCCTGTCCGCTATTCTGGCGGCGGTGGACGATTATCAGGATCTGCTTCGGGTCACGGTGGCCTACGCGGGCAACGATCACCGTCTGGGCGCTAACGAGGCCCCGCCGGCCATCATTTCCGTGTTTCTGGGCGACGAACTCAATGAGATCATCGAGTCCATCGTCAACGCCTCCAAGTATGAGAGCCACCAGCGGGATCAGATGCGGCTGGGCGTGCACATCCTGCCCAAGTTTCCCAAGGATTCCACCGACCGCAACCGCACCTCGCCCTTCGCCTTTACGGGCAATAAATTCGAGTTCCGTTCGCTGGGCAGCAGTCAGAGCGTGTCCGGCCCCAACGTGGTGCTGAACACCATTATTGCCGACACCCTGATGCACATGGCCGATGAGCTGGAACAGGCGGAGAACTTCACCGCCGCCGTGGATGAGCTGATCCGCCGTACCCTGCGGGAGCATATGCGCATCATCTTTAACGGCAACGGCTACGATGCGTCCTGGGTGGAGGAAGCCGCCCGCCGGGGTCTGTTAAACCTGTCCAGCACGGTGGACGCACTGCCTTATTACATCCACCAGAAAAATCTGGATTTGTTTGAGCGGCAGAAGGTCTTCAGCGCGCAGGAGGTTCACAGCCGCTACGAGATCAAGCTGGAAAACTACGTCAAGGTCATCGACATCGAGGCCCTGAGTATGCTGGATATTGCCCGGCGAATGATCCTGCCCGCCGCCATCGCCTATTCCGGCACGGTGGCGCAGGAGGCCGTCCAGAAGAAGCAGGTCTGCCCCACGCTGCCGATGGAGACCGAAACCCGGCTGCTGATCGACATTCAGCGGCAGATGGATCGGTTGACGAAGGGCTGCGACAGCCTGCAAAACGCTCTGAACGAGATTGCGCCCCTTCAGGACACGCTGGAAAAGGCGCAGGCCACCCGGGATCGGATCGTGCCCGCCATGGCGGAGCTGCGCGCCGCCGGGGATATGCTGGAAACGCTGGTAGGGGCCGACTATTGGCCCATGCCCACCTATCAGATGATGCTGCAGGGCTGAAAAACAAATATTGACCCGCCGCTCTTTTTTCAGAACGGCGGATTTTTTTGGACAAATGGCATAAGAAAACGAAAGCAAAGGAGCACTATGCCTGTTTACCGAAAAAACGGCGCAAAAAAAGCCTGTCCGTAGGCACAGGCTTTTTTGCATGAAACGCGTTAATCTCTAAAATCGTTATCCGGCCGGTGAAAGACCAGAATCCCCTTGGCGGAGTTGGTAATGGCGAACGACACCAGTTCCCAGTCCTCCTGCTCCATCTCGTTGGCCTTTTTCTCGACTTCGGCGGCCATGCTCTTGGCCTTGGGCGCGTAATCGATCACAATCGTCTGATAAGCCATCTTCATTCCTCGTTTCTTCTCTTGCTTCTTCCAGATACAAAAATCATTTTACCAGAGAAAAGAAAAAACGGCCACCCTGAGAAAGTAAAATATAGGTCAAACTTGATAAAAAATCCCGTTGGCACGGCGTGTCAACGGGAGGAAAAGAAGAGGACTTAGTACTGGCAGACGTTCTCCGGCTTCCCGGCCAGATAGGCTTCGATATTCTGGAAGACGATCCGGGCGCGGCGAATCATGGATTCCTGAGAAGCAAAGGCGATGTGGGGGGTCAGCAGGGCATTGCGGGCGTGCAGCAGAGGCTCGCTGTCCGGGATGGGCGGCTCCTGATTGAACACGTCCACGCCAGCGCCGGCCAGACGACCCTCATTCAGGGCGGCGGCCAGAGCGGCGCTGTCCACGATGGGGCCGCGGGCGCAGTTGATCAGCAGCGCGGTGGGCTTCATCAGGGCGATCATTTCCGCGCTGATCAGGCCGCAGGTGGAGGCGTTGTTGGGGGTGTGGATGCTGACGATGTCGCTCTGGGCCATTACGTCGGCCAGAGGCAGATAGGAGATGCCCAGCGCTTTGGCTTCTGGCTTTTCGGTGCGGGAGTAGGCGATGACCTTCGCGCCGAAGGCCAGAAACAGCTTGGCAGTGATCATGCCGATGCGGCCCGTGCCGATGATGCCCACGGTCTTGCCCATGATCTCCCGGCCGGTCAGCCCGGCGGCGGTGCCGCCGCCATGCACCCGCTGCTGGGCCTCGTCCATATGGCGCAGCAGGTCGATGGTCATGCCGATGACCAGCTCGGCCACGGTCTGGTTGGAATAATTGGCGGCGTTGCAGATCTGCACGCCCTTGGCGCGGCAGGCTTCCAGCCCCACGTGGTCGATGCCGGTAAAGGCCACGTTCAGCATTTTCAGCTGATCGGCGGCCAGAACCACCTGATCGGGGTAGGGATTATTGGCAATGGTGACCACCTCGCAGCCCATGCTGCGGCGAATCAGTTCGGCGGGATCGGTGGTCTTTTCCGGGTAGTAGATAAATTCGTGACCGGCCTTGCGAATTGGCTCGGACAGTTCTTCGATCAGTTCCGGGGTAACGCCGATGGGCTCCAACAGGCTAATACGCATGAAAAATGCTTCCTTTCTGTATCGTTGATTTTCGCGGGGTCAGGGCCGCAGGTAGTGATCCATCCAGCGGGTGATCTCCTGCAGACGCTTGACGCGGTTCTTCGGCTTGCCGCCCCGGGACAGCTCGTGGTTTTCGCCCTTGAACAGGCACAGACGAGCTTCCACCCCGTGGGAACGGATGGCGTTGAACATCTGCAGGCCCTCGATCTTCCAGCAGCGGTAGTCCTCTTCGGAATGGATGAACAGGGTGGGCGTGGTGCACTGATCCGCCGCGCTCAGGGGCGACTGTGCCCACACCTTGGCCACGTCCTGCGTGGTATGGGCGGCCAGATGACCGTCCACGAAGGTACGGCCGCAGTCGCTGGTGCCCTCCATGGAGACAAAGTTGGAAATGGAGCGCTGGGAGGCGGCGCAGGCAAAGCGGTGGGTGTGGCCGATGATCCAGTTGGTCATGAAGCCGCCGTAGGAACCGCCGGTAACGCCCAGCCGGTTCGCGTCCAGCTGGGGATAATGGGCCAGCACGCAGTCGGTGAAGTCCATCAGGTTCTGATATTCCACCGTGCCGTATTTGCCCCGGATGAAGGCAAACTCATCGCCCCGCGCGTCGCTGCCCCGGGGATTGGCGAAGAAGACAAAGTAGCCCTTGTTGGCCCAGACCTGCATTTCGTGATAGTACACCGGGCCGTAGCAAAGCCGGGGGCCGCCGTGAATATCCAGAATGCCGGGATAGGTCTTGGCGGGGTCGAAGTGAGCGGGCTTGAGCACGAAGCCGTGAATCTCAAAGCCGTCCGGGTCGGTAAAGCGAACCTGCTCGGGCTTGATGATCTCGTGGCAGTCGCACCATTCCTGATTGAAGGCGGAAACCTGCCGCAGCCCGTCCGGCTCCACGGTGAACAGCTCCTGCAGGCGCATGTCCTGCATGGCCACACAGATCAGGCGGCCCTTGCACACGTCGAACAGATCGACGGTGCCTTCGCCCTCCCAGACAGGGGTCAGCCGGCCGTTCAGCTCCAGCCGCACCAGACGGGCGTTATCCTCCAGCCCGGAGATCAGATACAGCGTATCGCCTTCCGCCTTGAAGCAGGTGCCGCCGCCGTAGCGAACGTCACTGCCCACGGGGTTGCCGATGGTCAGGGCGCTGCAGCCCAGCCGCACCGGCTGGCCGCCCTCGACGGGCACCCGCCACAGGTCGGGGGGCTGGCTGTAATCATACTCGCCCATGTCCGTCCCGGCGAAAACCACCTGACCCGCCCAGAAATCCACCTGCCGGATGCGGTAGATATCCTGCGGCACTACCTGAGAGGTCTTGCCGGTGGCAAAATCGTACAGGCGGATGCCGGTGCGGAAATCCCGGCGGGTCTCGAAGTCGCCGCCGTGATACACGACCACGCCGTCCTCCGGGCATACCTTCACGCCCTCCACGTCGAACAGGGGCGTAGTAATGGGGGTCAGAGCTCCGGTGGCGCTGTTGAACAGAAACAGGCCGACACGGGTTTTGTTGATGACGCCGGAACCGTTGAACCAGAAGGGATATTCATCAAAAACGGTAAAATGCTCCCGCTCGATGGAAAGCTGCTTCAGGGCCTCCCGGCGCGCTTCGCCGGTCAGGTTCTTCAGCCGGGCCTCTTTTTCCAGATCCTTCCGGGCCTTGAGCACATAGGTGCTGGGGGCCAGCTTGCCGATGACCGAGGCGTTCAGCGGCACGGTGAAGACCCGCTCCGCCTCGCCGCCGGAAAGGGGCAGCCGGTAAAAGGCGGTGTGCTCCTCGCCGGAAGCACGCAGCGCCTTGTCCGCTTCGTCCCTGAGGGTGGGGAACAGCAGCGCCTCGCTGCCGTCCCATACAAAGGACTTCACATCGCCCTGAGCGGTCAGCTGGCGCAGGGGCTTTCCGGGAGTGTACAGCCACAGGTTGGAATCGTAGCCGTTTTTTCCCTCATCCGCCCGGTGGGCGATCAGGGCGGCGGCATGGCCGTCCGGGGCCCATTGCAGGTCGGACAGGGCATAGAAGGACAGAAAATCTTTCAATTCAATAGCTTGCATGGCTTTTCCCTCCCTTACGCCTTCAAATGAGCGTCCATCCACGCGTCAATCTCCTCCAGCCGCTTGACGCGGTTCCACGGCTTGCCGGAGCGGGACAGCTCATGGTTTTCGCCCTTGAAGAGACAGACCCGGCTCTCAACGCCCTGATGGATGAGCTGGGTGTACATCTGCAGCGCTTCGCCCAGCGGGCAGCGGAAGTCTTCGTCCGAATGCAGGAACAGCGTAGGCGTTACGGCGTTGCCCACGTATTTCAGCGGGGAGGACGACCAGCCATCGGCGGGCTTGATCCGGGCGGACACACCGCCGAAACGGCAGGGACTGTACATATAGGACCAGTCGCTGGCGCCTTCATCCGTGATCCAGTTGGAAATGGAGCGCTGGGAGGCGGCACAGGCAAAGCGGTCGGTGTGGCCGATGATCCAGTTGGTCATATAGCCGCCGTAGGAACCGCCGGTAACGCCCAGACGCTTGGCGTCCAGCTGCGGATACCGTTCCAGCACCACATCTGTAAAGGCCATCAGGTCGTCGTAGTCCACTGTGCCATAGCGGGTCATCAGGAAGCTGAATTCATCGCCCTTGCCGTCGCTGCCGGTGGGGTTGCAGAAGAAGACATAGTACCCATGGGCCGCCCATACCTGCATTTCATGCACATAGGAGGGGCCGTAGGCGGTCTTGGGGCCGCCGTGGATCACCAGAATGCCGGGATAGCTTTGCCCGGGCTGCTCGTGAGCGGGATGGATGACCCAGCCCTGCACCGTGTCGCCGTGGGCGTTGACAAAGTCGCAGTCTTCGGGCTTCTGGATGGCATGGGTCTCTACGTAGGGCCGGTTGAAGGCGGTCAGGCAGGTTTCCTTGCCCGTCACCAGATCCAGCGCGTAGATTTCCTGCAGGCCCATATGGCGGGTGGCGATCAGGTATGCCGTGCCGCCGCGCACGTCGATCGCGTCGATGGAGCCGGTCTCCCGGCTGACGATCTGCTCCTGTCCGTCCCGGATGCGGGCCAGATGGGCGGAGCCGTCCTGCGTCAGCACATGGTAAACGCCGCCGTCCACTACCTGCAGCATCCGGCCGCCGCCGTAGCGGCAATCGCTGTTGATGGAGTTGTTCACCGGCATCTGGAAGGGGCTGCAGAGCACCTGTTCCTCCCCGGTGACTGCGTCGAGGGTATAGAACCAGGCATTCTGGCTCCAGATATACCGGCTGCCGTCCGCGCCGGTAAAGAGCACCTTATCCCCCAGAAAATCGATATGGCGCAGCTTGTAGCGATCCAGCGGCAGCAGCTGACGGGTCTCGCCGGTGGCCACGTCATAGACGAAAATGCCCAGCTTCTGCACTTCCATGTAGTCGATATCCATGCCCATGTAGGCGATCATGCCGCCGTCCCTGCGCACGGCAAAGCCGTTGCGTACCTGAAAGGTTTCGCCGGTCAGGGGAGTCAGAGCGCCGGTGACGCTGTCGAACAGGTACAGCCGGTGACGGATGCCGCTGACGTAGCCCGCGCCGTTTTCGGCGAAGGGGAGCTCGTTCAGCACCGTCCAGTCCGCGCCGCCCTCCGGCAGGTCTTCGGCGGGGTACAGCGTGGTCCTGGCCAGCAGCACGAAGCGGCGGTCGTCGACCCGTTTGATCTCCTCTACGAACAGGGGCACGGTAAAGGCGGGCAGCGCTTCGCCGCCGTCCAGCTTCAATTTCAGAAAGGATGTGGAGGGCGACAGCAGAGAGGAGGAACGCTCCCCCTTCAGCAGTACCGTATCGTCGTCCAGCCACAGAAAGCTGCGCACATTGCCGCTGCGGCTTACCTGATGGGTCTTCCCCGTGGTCAGATCCAGCCGCCAGAAATCGCATTGATAGCCGTCCCGGGCCTCATCGCACCGGCTTACCACAAAGCCCGCGTTTTTTCCGTCCGGGGACAGGGTCAGGGCAGAAAGAAAGGAAAAGTTCAGAAAATCCCGCAGCTGAACATCCTGCATGGAATGTCCTCCCTCCGTATGGTCGTATGCTGGAACGCCGGGCAAATACGTTGGTATCTGCCCGGCGTCGAAAAACTCCGCCAAAATGGCAGGGTCTTTTCATTACAGGTGACGGCGCTTCTTTTCCACCAGCGCGGCCTGATAGCCGAAGGCGCTCCACGCGTCTTCCTTGCCGGCTTCCAGCACGCGGCGGATCATGTCATCGCCCTTGGCGTCCTCACCGATCTCGTAGTAGTAGTTGGCCAGACCAAAGCCCATGGTGACCAGTTCCAGATCGTTGGGGTTGGGGGTCAGCAGCTCGTCGGGGGAGATCAGGCCCTTGTACATCAGCAGGCGGCGGTGATAGGACACCACCATGCCGGGCTGCATGTCAGGGGTGATGCGATCCAGCAGGCGGGCGGCCTCTTCCTTCTTGCCCAGACGGCGCAGGGTCATCCACAGCCAGTCGGTGCAGGAGATCACGTCCAGATCCTCGTCGCTCATGGTGTAGCAGACCTTGTAGACCTTTTCGGCGCGCTCGTAGTCCTGCAGCAGGAAGTAGCTCAGGGCCAGATGATACCAGCAGTCCACGTTGGTGGGATCCAGCCGGATGGCGAACGCGAAGTCCGCGGCGGCCTCGGCATAGCGGCCGGTATTGATGTAGGCATGAGCCTTATGCCGGTACAGGAGCGGATAGAAGGGGCTGTAGCTGATGCCCATGGAGTACGCGTCGATGGCTTCGCGGTGCATGGACTGGCGGCGCAGGGCGCGGCCGTACTTGATCCATTTTTCGGGATCGGTGGGATCCGCCTCGGCGGCGGCCTTCAGTTCCAATGCCAGATCGGAAACGGGCTGGGTGGTGCGTTCTACATGCACCTGAGTATCCATAGGCGCCACGTCATGCAGGGACGGTTCGGAAAGTACATTGGCCATAAAAACACCTCTTTCTCATCAATAGCTTAGTTGGGCCAGTTCTGCACATCAACGCGGGCTGCGTGCTCGGCAAAGCCGCCCCAGCTATCCGCATCGGCGATTTTTTTGAGAATGGCCCAGGCCTTTTCGGTCTCGCCCTTAGACAGGTAGTAGCGGGCGATGCCGTAGGTGGCGGTGGCGTAGTAATGGCCGTCGGGATTTTCCTCGGCCACCTTCAGGGCTTCCTCAGGGGTCATGGTGCCGTTGTATACCAGCACACGGTTGTAGTAGCCGCAGTCGGCGTACTGCACTTCATGGCCGGGCTTGATATCCTTGACGATCTCGGCGGCTTCCTCGTGGCGGCCCAGACGGGTCAGGGTCATCCACAGCCAGTCCTTGGTGGCCACGATATCGTCAAACAGCTCGGAGCGCTTCAGGGTCTCCTGGAAGGAAGCCAGCGCCCGGTCGTACTGACGGGACAGGTAGTAGGCCACGCCCTGATGATACCAGCAGTCCCAGTTGGAGGGATCCAGCCGCAGCGCGATCTCAAACGTAGCGGCGGACACGGCGAACTCGCCGATGTTGATGTACGCGTGGGCGCGGTGCCGGTACAGGAGCGGATAGAAGGGATTGTAGGTAATGCCCATGCAGTAGGCGGCGATGGCTTCCCGGTGCATAGACTGGCGGCGCAGCACGCGGCCGTACTTGATCCATTTTTTAGGATCGGTGGGGTCGGCCTCCGCGGCGGCTTTCGCTTCCAACGCGAGGGGATCCATGGGGGTCAGGTCTTCCTTGAGCAGTACCTCGGAACTGCGGGACGCGCAATTCGGCAGGGCGGGTTCAGACAATACATTGGCCATAAGGACACCTCTTTCGTCTATTGTTTTTTATTTTTTCGCGGCAATGACGGAAACTTCCATCCGATAGGGAGTCTGTCCCAGACCGGCCTCCACGCAGACGCGGGCGGGGGCGCAGCCTTCGTCGATCCACTGATCCCAGACCTTGTTGAAGGCTTCCTTCTGGGAAATATCCGGCATATAGATAGTAGCCATCACCATATGGTCCTTGTCGGTGCCGAAGCGCTCAAACAGCTCGTCCAGCCGGGCGAACAGAACCTGTGCCTGCTCCTCCATGCTTTCCCCCTTGGCGGCCACGTGGCCGGAGAAGAAGAGGAATCCGCCTGCTTCTGTCACGCGGCTCATGGTGGCGCCCACATCGTAACGCTTGATTTCCATGTTGTACCTCCTTTTACTCTATGCAAAGGCCCGTCAGGGCTTTTGACATCACAGTTTGCCGGCCAGATGGCAGGCTACGAAATGGCCGTTGCCCATATCTCGCAGGGCGGGCTTTTCCTTGCTGCACTGTTCGCAGGCGTGGGGGCAGCGGGTGTGGAAACAGCAGCCCGTGGGCGGGTTCATCAGGCTGGGCACATCGCCCTCCAGCATATTGTGCATGGTGGGGATCTCCGGGTCGGGAACGGGAATGGCATCCAGAAGCGCCTGCGTATAAGGGTGGACAGGATGACAGAACAGATCCTCCGTCTCGGCCACCTCCACCAGATTGCCCAGATACATCACCGCCACCCGGTCGCACAGGTGCTCCACCACGGCCAGATTGTGGGAAATGAACAGATAGGTCAGATGATACTTTTCCTGCAGATCCTGCATCAGGTTCAGAATTTGAGCCTGAATGGAAACGTCCAGCGCGGAGACCGGCTCGTCGCACACGATCAGGGAGGGATTCAGCGCCAACGCCCGGGCCACGCCAATGCGCTGCCGCTGGCCGCCGGAAAATTCGTGCGGATATTTGGTGTACGCCTCGGGGCGCAGGCCCACGTCGTGCATCAGGGAGCGGACGCGTTCCTCCTGCTCCTTGGCGGTGCCCATCTTGTGCACCCGCATGGGTTCCGCGATGCAGCGGCCTACCGTGAAGCGGGGATCCAGCGAGGAATAGGGATCCTGAAAAATGATCTGGATTTTCTGGGACAGGTCGCTCTTTTTTCCTTCGGCGAAAATATCCTGCCCTTCAAATAATACTTGACCGCCCGTGGGCTTCAGAAGCCGCACGATGGTCTTACCGGTGGTGGATTTGCCGCAGCCGCTTTCCCCCACCAGACCGAAGGTCTCGCCCTGCCGGATGGAAAAGGAAATATCGTCTACGGCCTTCACGAAGCGCTTTTCCGACGCCAGCGCGTTTTTGCGCACCTTGACGGGATAGTACACCTTCAGGTTTTTGACTTCCAGCAATGCCTGACTCATTCTTCCGCCGCCTCCTTTGCCGTTGCCTTCTCCTGATTCAGGGCGTATTTCCAGCAGCGCACCCTGCGGCCGTCCGGCAGGGAAACCAGCTCCGGCTTTTTGGTGCGGCAGATCTCCATGCACTCCTCGCAGCGGGGGGAGAAACGGCAGCCTTCCGGGAACTCCTTGGGGCTGGGGATGCTTCCCTTGATGTTGTACAGCCGCTTCTGCTGGTCGTGCAGCTTGGGAATGGACTTGAGCAGACCTACGGTGTAGGGGTGCAGGGGCTGCTTGTAGATGGACTTCACATCGGAATACTCCACCGCCTGACCGCCGTACATGACCAGCACGTTCTCGGCGGTCTGGGCCACGATGCCAAGGTCGTGGGTGATGAGGATGATAGCGGTTCCCAGCTTTTTGCGCAGGTCGCCGATCAGCCGCAGAATCTGGGCCTGAATGGTCACGTCCAGCGCGGTGGTGGGTTCGTCGGCGATCAGAATATTGGGCTGGCAGGACAGCGCCATGGCAATCATCACGCGCTGGCGCATACCGCCGGAAATCTGGTGCGGATAGCGCTCCATGCTCTTTTCCGGGTCGGGGATGCCCACCAGACGGAGCATTTCGATCGCCCGCTCCCGGGCGCGCTTTTTATCCTTCTCTCCGTGGAACAGAAGAGATTCCATGATCTGCCGGCCGATGGTGAAGACCGGGTTCAGGCTGGTCATGGGCTCCTGAAAGATCATGGAAATTTCCTTGCCGCGAATCTGGCGCATCCGCTTCTCGGAGATCTTGCACAGATCCTCGCCGTGGTAGACGATGCTGCCGTCGATGATCTTTCCCGGAGGGTTGGGGATCAGCCCAAGAATGGACAGGGAGGTGACGGACTTGCCGCAGCCGCTTTCGCCCACGATGGCCAGCGTTTCGCCGTTGTGCAGCGTAAAATCCAGTCCGTCCACGGCGGGCACCACGCCCTCTTCGGTATAGAAGTAAGTCTTGAGGCCCTTGACTTCCAAAATGGGTTCAGACATGGAAAATGCCCTCCTTCTCAGCTATTTTTCAGCTTGGGATCCAGCGCGTCGCGCAGGCCGTCGCCCACCAGCGAAAAGCTCATGACCACCAGCGTAATGGCGATACCGGGGATCAGCACCGCCAGCGGATAGGCGCGAATCACGTCGCGGCCCGTGGACAGCATGGCGCCCCATTCGGGAGCGGGCGGCTGAACGCCCAAGCCCAGGAAGGACAGGGAGGAAGCGGTCAGGATGGCAGTGCCCAGATTCAGCGTGATATTCACGATGATCTGAGAAATGGCGTTGGGAATGATGTGGGTGAAGATCATACGGGCATTGGACGCGCCCATGACCCGGCAGGCCTGAATGTACTCCGCGTCCTTATTGGACATGACGATGCCGCGCACCATTCGGGCAATGGAGGGAATGGAGAAAATGGCGATGGCAATGGCCGTGTTTTCCGTGCCGCTGCCCAGAATGGCCACAACGGTAATGGCCAGAAGCAGACTGGGGAAAGCAAGCAGAATATCGATCAGCCGGGAGACGAGCGTGTCCACCCAACCGCCGAAGAAGCCGGCGCACACGCCCAGCAGCACGCCCACCAGACAGCCGCTCATCACGCCTGCGAAGCTGATGGACAGGGAGACCCGCGCGCCGTAGACCATGCGGGTAAAGGTGTCGCGGCCCAGATTATCGGTGCCGAACCAATGCTCGGAGGAGGGCTGCTGATATTTGTGGACCAGATCCTGCGCCAAAGGATCCTGGGTGCAGAACATGGGGCCGAACAGCGCTACCAGCAGGAAAAACAGAAGGATCACAGCGCCCAGAACGGATACCTTGCGCCGGGCAAAGCGCCGAAGTACGGTTTTGAACATACGTTATTTCCCCCTTCTCTCAATCGCACTTAATACGCGGATCCACAAAGGCGTAGATCAGATCCACCAGCGTATTGATGACGACGAAGGTGACAGCCAGCACCAGCACGCAGCCCTGCACGGCGGGATAGTCCCGTTTGGAGACGGAATCGACCACGAACCGGCCTACGCCCTTGATGGAGAAGACTGTCTCCACGATGGCGGAGCCTGCCAGCAGGCTGCCGAAGCGCAGGCCGATAGCCGTCAGAATGGGGATCAGCGCGTTTTTCAGTGTGTGGCTGAAGGTGATGACCCGGTTGGGAATGCCGCGGGAGCGGGACGTGCGGATGTAGTCCTGACCGATCACGTCCAGCATGGCGGAACGGGTGGTGCGGGCAATGAAGCCGATGGCCTGCGTGCCCAGCGTGATGATGGGCAGCACCATCCGCGCCGGGGTGATCGCGCCCATACTGGGGAACCAGCGCAGGTTCAGCGTAAAGACCAGCATCAAAATCAGCGCCAGAAAGAAGGACGGCGTGGAAACGGCCAGCATGGACAGCACCATGATGCAGTTATCCCAAAATTTGTTGTGGAATACCGCCGCCAGAATGCCCACCAGAATGCCGCCGATGGCCGCCACGACGATACCGCCGAAGGCAAGGATCAGCGTGTTGGGGTAGCGGCTCATCAGCTCGTCCCATACCGGCTTGCCGGTGACGATGGAGGTGCCCAGATCGCCGTGGAAAAGCTCCGTCATGAAGCGGATGTACTGCTGGGGCAGAGGATCGTTCAGGCCAAGGCGCTCCCGCTCCACTTCCACCATTTCCTGAGGCACGTCGATGCCCAGCATGTTTTTGACCGGGTCGCCGGGAATCATGCGAACCATAAAAAACACGATCAGGGACAGGATCAGCAGCATGGGGATCAGTTGCAGCAATCTCTTGAGAATATACCTTAGCATGGCGTTTTCCTCCTTTGTGGGCGATCCTCCAACCGGCGGGTACGGCGTTTTTTCAGCCTGATACTTGACGGTATTTTCCGGAGGATGTATACTAGCCTTGAAACAGGATTGTATGCAATCCACCGTGGATTGTTAGAATTGTATGCAACAAAGTATACAATGTCAATAATGTCAGACAAAAAAACAAACGAAAAACATTGGAGAGTCATCAGCATGAAAAAAACGGACAGTCTGGAATTGGCGGACCTGCTCAGGCGAGCCATTATCACCGGGGAATACAAACCAAGGGAACGACTGGTGGAAATGGAGCTGGCGCAGAAATATTCCGTCAGCCGCACCCCGGTGCGGGAGGCGCTGAAGCATCTGGAGGCGCTGGGGCTGGTGAAGATGGAGCGCTATAAGGGCGCGATGGTGGCGGATATCAGCCAGAAGGAAATTCGGGAAATGCTGTACGTCCGCGCCACGCTGGAGGGCATGGCCGCCGGACTGGCCTGCACCAACATGACGCAGGGCGACCTGCAGCAGCTGGCTTCCTATCAGGCCGCCATGGAAAAGGCAGTGTCGGACGGTAACGTCAAGCAGTTTTCCGCCAACAACGAGCAGTTCCACCAGCTGATCTTTGAAAAGAGCGGGAATTACTTTCTCCATGAGACCATCAACAACCTGATGAAACGCTCCTGGCATGAACCCAGCACTTCATGGAAGGGGCTGGGCGACATTTCGAGGACGCTGAACGGACACCAGCAAATTCTGGACGCCATCGCCGCCCGGAACGTGGCCGAGGCCCGCAGCGCGTCCGAAAAACATACGCTGGACGCGATCACCATGAACGAATCCCTGAACCAGACCTATGAAGAAGCGGCCGGCTCTCTGGACGCCTGAGAAAAAAACGTCCCCCATAAAAGCATCGCACGCGCGCGCGTGCGGTGCTTTTCTTACATCCAAACACGAAAGGAAGCGCCCCGAAGATGGAAAAGAAACAAACGGAAAAAACCTGGTATGGCTTTCAACTGCTGGATGTGGTTCATGAAAAGATCCTGCCGGACTATGCCATGACCGCCCGGGAGGGTCGCATCATCTGGATGGGCCCGTCCGCCGCCCTGTCCCCCGAGCAGCGGGAGCAGGCGGAAGACCTGACCGGCAAGACTGTCATGCCGGGCATGTTCAACTGCCACGTACACGCGCTGGCGACCCCCACGGCCAATCCCGTCTCCTTCAATACGGAGGATCCCGCCAAGTTTGCCCTGCGGGGGCTGAATCATCTGCAGCAGCACCTGCGCTCCGGCGTGACCTTCGTGCGGGATATGAATGGCCGCAAACAGGCGGAAGTGGGCCTGCGGGACGCGATCGATTAGGGCATCGTGATCGGGCCGCACTATATCATCAGCCGCCAGTGCCTGTGCATGACCGGCGGTCACGGCAGCAACACGGGCATGGAGTGCGACGGCCCGGATGCGTGCCGCCGTGCCGCCCGGGAGCAGATCAAGTACGGAGCCGATCTGATCAAGATCATGGCCAGCGGCGGCATGATGTCTCCCGGCATGGAGGCTTCCTCTCCTCAGCTGACGGAGGAGGAAATGCGGGCCGCCATTGAGGAGGCTCACAAGGCGGGCAAGAAAACCGCCACCCATGCCCACAGCGCCGCCGCCATCAAGTGCGCCATCCGCGCCGGGATCGATTCGGTGGAGCACGGTACCTATCTGGACGACGAGTGCGTGCAGATGATGCTGGATCGGGGCGTATGGCTGGTGCCCACCCTGTCTGCCATTCATTTTTTGATGCTGCACCAGACCGACCCGAATATCCCCAGCTATGCGCTGGACAAGTGCCGTCGGGCCCGGGACGCGCAGGTGGCCAGCTTCCAGAAGGCGCTGAAGGCGGGGGTCTCCATCGCCGCAGGTACGGACGCGGGCACGCCTTACAATCCCCATTGGGGATCGTATACAGAATTATGCAAAATGGTGGAGTACGGCTGCACCCCGTGGCACGCGCTGCGGGCGGCGACCATCGACGGGGCCCGCATGATCGGTGTGGAGGACTGGACTGGCTCGTTGGAGGTTGGAAAGACAGCGGATTTTCTGGCGCTGGATACCAATCCGCTGGAGGACGTCGGCAGCCTTGCTTCGGTGGGTCGGGTCTATTTGGGCGGGCGGCATGTCCATCTGGACGATCTGCAGCCGGATGCATAAGCAATCAAAAAAATGTATTTTATAAGGCAATTAGTGGTTTTATTCACCAAACAAGTGTAAAATACAAAAAATATACAATTTTTTCTCGTACACATAATTGCATACAATTCGAGCAGGTGCTATAATACCGCCAAGTTTCCGGAACGGAGACGGCAAAAACGCCTTGATGCGCAGAGGCGTTAACGGCAAAGCTCAGGAAACAAACCCACGAAAGGAAGGAAAGAAGAACTTATGAAGAAGACACTCGCGTTCCTTCTCACGCTGGCGCTGCTGCTTCCCACCTGCGTCGGAACAGTCGCCATGGCGGATGAGATTCAGTATCAGGATACCTTTACCATCGCCGTTGCCAACGATCAGGAAATTATGGACGGCCAGATGAACGTCAGCAACGATGTGGTGCTGCCTCAGGTATATTCCTATCTGGTCAAGCGCGATCTGGAAGGCAATATTGTGGGCGACGTTGCCGAGAGCTGGGAAGTCTCCGAAGACGAGTTGACCTGGACCTTCCACTTGCGCAAGGGCGTCAAGTTCCACAGCGGCAAAGAACTGACTGCTGAGGACGTGAAGGCCACCTACGACCGTCTACTGAACAAGAAAGACCCGGTGCGCTACACCCAGACCATGGGCTTTATCGATCACTGCGACATCGTGGATGATTACACCATCAATCTGGTTACGCTGGAGCCTGCCGGCCCCATGCTGGCCTCTCTGACCCTGCGTGCCAACACCCTGCTGAACAAGGACTACATCGAAAAGTACGGCAAGGAACTGGGCAAGGAAGTGGAAAGCGTCGACGGCACCGGCCCCTTCAAGCTGGTGGAGTGGAACAAGGACGAGGATATGCACCTGGTTCGCTTTGACGACTACTTCAACGGCCCCGCCGCTACCGAGAACATCTGCATCCAGATCGTTCCCGAAGCTGCCTCCCGCGCCATCGCCATGGAAAGCCATCAGGTGGACGCCGCAATCAACATCTCCGCTGAGGACGTGCTGCGCTTCAAGGAGGACGACACCCTGAACGTGTTCTCCATCCCCGGCCCCGGCTGCCATCTGTTCCAGTTCAACTGCTCCAACCCCATCATCAAGGACACCAAGGTTCGTCAGGCCATCTCCTACGCGCTGGATCGTACCGCGCTGGTCGAGGCTCTGTGGGGCGCCATGGGTGAGAAGCCCCGCGACAGCGTTGCGCCGCCCGCCGCTTTCGGCTACATCAATCTGGGCGTGATCCAGCAGGATCAGGCCAAGGCCAAGGAACTGCTGGCCGAGGCTGGCTATCCCGACGGCTTCGAAATGAACCTTATGTGCACCGACGTGTACAACAAGGGTGTGCAGGCTGGTGAAATCGCCGCCGCTCAGCTGGCGGAAGTGGGCATCAAGTGCAATCTGGTCGTGGTTGACCGCGCTACCTTCTCCGCCGCGTGGAACGGCCTGACCCCCGAAGAATTCCCCGACTGGGGCATGTTCCTGATGGGCGCCGGCTACATCACGCTGGACGGCGACGAGGGTCTGAAGCGCCGCTTCGCTACTGAAGAAGACGGCAAGAACAGCAACAACTACGGCTTCTACTCCAACGCCGAAGTGGACGAGCTGCTCAACGGCGCTGCCAAGACCACCGATCAGGAATGGCGCGAAAAGGCCTACCAGCGCGCTGCGGAGATCCTGTACCTGGAGGATCCGGTCGGCTGCTATCTGAACAGCCGCAACGAGACCGTCATCCTGTCCGCCCAGGTGGAGGACTTCAACATGACGCCTGTTGGCATCTATGATTGGCCCAGCATCAAGGTGCGTGCCAACTAACGGAAAAATAACCTATACGAAAGAAGACTGCCGTCAGGCAGTCTTCTTTCTTTATGTTCCGTATCTCGGCCGCCGAAGGCGGGCAAGTTTGAACCTCTTTTTGAACCTCTGAACCGTCAATAACGGTGCTTTTTGAAAAATTTTGCCCCCAAAGGGTGCAGAAACGGGAGTCAAAAGGGAGATATTGGGAAATGAAAAATGGATAGAGAAAACCCGCAAAGCCTTACGCCTTGCGGGGTTTTAATGGTCGGAGTGGCGGGATTTGAACCCGCGACCTTTTGCTCCCGAAGCAAACGCGCTACCAAGCTGCGCTACACCCCGAAAAAATGGAGCCAATAAAGGGACTCGAACCCTTGACCTGCGGTTTACGAAACCGCTGCTCTACCGACTGAGCTATATTGGCACAACAGCACTTTACATTATAGCAAAGGACTGTTTTTTTGTCCATACCCCGAGCAAAATTTTTCCGTAAGTTCGAAAAAATAACCCGGAGGGGTGCAGCGGAAAACGGAAAGCGCCTTATTCCTGACTGCGCTGCTCCGCCAGCACTTCGTCCGCCGTCTGCCGCAGCAGCGCCAGTAAAGCGGGCTCTACGGCCTCGTCGCCGTCGGGAATAAAGGGATTGTCCGCCACAGATACGTGAAACAGCCGCCCCACCCACACGCAGGCCAGCAGGTAGCGGCCATAACTCAGACTCATGTGGAAGCCGTCCCGGCACAGGGAACGTCCGCCGTCCTGCACCCGGAAAGGCTCCTTCGTGCGCGCCCGCTGGATCACATCGCCGCTGGGGATCAGCGAAAGGCCGTGCTGACGGGCCATGGTACGGTAGCAGTAGCGGAGCCGGTCATACATTTCCATTTGGTCGCAATGATAGCGGAAAAAGGCCCCGTGATCGCTGCCACGTTCGTATGCCCATGTTTCGTGCAGATAGAGCCGCGCCTGCGGACAGGCCTTGCGGAAAGCCGCCAGCAGCTCCGTCAGAAAAGGCTCGTAGCTGTCCATCCAACCGCTGAAATGGCTGGCCTGTTGGGTGACGATCACGTCCCACGGCTCCATGGCAAGGGCTTCCGGCAGCGAGATCATCCGTCCGTCAAAATGGCCGTTCTGTTGGCACTGATAGTCGGCCTTGCCGGAAAGCAGGTTCTGGTAATGCATTTCCAGCGAGCAGCCACCGATATACAGGTTGGTCACTTCCAGATCGAGTCCCTGCGCCTGCGCCGTCTGATGAAGAAAGGTGCAGGCGTCCTGCGAAAAGCTGTTTCCCACGGCCAGCAGTTTCATTTCAGATTCCTTCTTTTCCTATTATAATATTATTGTTCCGTAAACCCGCTGTCTGCCATCACGTCCTGAATGATCTTCCGGCACTTGGCCATGATGTTCAGCTGATCCTTGTTCACGTCCGCCGGATATTCGGCCAGATTGCTGGGGTAGACCCGGTAGCGGTAAACGCCGTTTTCCTTGGTGCGCCAGTTGTAGGTAGGCGTGTAGGTCAGCCCGTCGAAGGCCACGGTGTCGGTGGCGGGGTCATATTCCACCGTCGCGTGGAGCAGCACGCCCGCCAGATTGGTACGCTGCTGCCGTTCGGAGGTCAGCAGACTGCCCAGACTGTACGCGCACAGCACCGGGTGATAGCGGCCGTCGCCCCGGTCGGCGGTGAGGATCTCCACCGTCTGGACGGCCTTGGGGTTCACGCCCAGCAGAATATCTGCGCCCGCGTCGGCGATGGCCTGCGCCAGCTCTTTTTGTTCGTTGGTGGGCTTTGTGGCGTTTTCCTTGCCCCAGCAGAGGGATACCAGCACCACCTGCGCGCCCGCGTTCCGGGCGGCGGTGATCTCTTCCTGAATGACGGACAGCTCCAGCTCGCCTACGGCGTAGGCCCGGTCGTCGGCAGACACGGCCTTCCGGCCCTCGGAACTGACGCCGCTCTGATAGCTCAGCAGGGCCAGCTTCACGCCGCCCGCGTTAGTCAGCGTCAGCGTGCTGCGCCGCTGGGCGGACGGGTACGCTCCGAAGGGCAGAACCCCCGCGTCGGTCAGGGTGCTCTGGGTCTTCCACAGGCCGTCCAGACCGTAATCCAAGGTGTTGAGGTGCCCCAGATTCAGCGCACGGAAGCCGCTCTGGAACAGCGCGGCCGCCAGCGAAGCATCCGCGTTGCCGTCGGAGATTTTTTCATCGGCGATCAGGGAATTGCGCAGGGTCGCTACGGTCACATCGGCGTTCAGCTGAGAAAGCAGCGGGCTGAGCACGTCGGCGTACTGATAGCCGCTGTCCGTCTGCACGGATTTCTGAATGGATGCGCTCCAATTCAGCATTCCCGTGGCGCACAGCCGAAAGCTTGCCTTGGGCACCGCCGTAGGAACCGGCGTGGCGGTGGGCATGGGGGTGGCCGTCGCCCACAGGGGCGCGGGCGGCGTCGTTTCCTTCTGGGAAGCGATGGCTCCCAAATTGGAGGAGAAATTCACGATGGTCTGATCCAGCGCCACGGCCAGCTGCGCCGCGTTCTGGTCAAAGCTTTCGCTGCCGGTGAACCGGGGGATCATCGTCCCGAACCCCGCCAGCACGGCCACGGTCAAAACGATCATTACCACGCTGCCAAAGGAAAGTCCCCGTCTCCGCCTTCTTTTCAACGCTTATTCCCTCCCCCATTCTTTTCTCCCTCCATCATACCACACCACCCCCTTCCCCTGCAACGGGGAGGGGACGATCCCCAAAAAGGAAGGTGTAGAACTACAATACATCTTGGACAAACACAAAAAAGGAAAGAGAGATAGGGTCTCATAT
>OLQL01000907.1_pt1 | contig 27860 bp, 26 predicted proteins | sample 1672971 | NCBI WGS metagenome assembly OLQL01 (sample SAMEA3136742, study PRJEB25190) | human gut metagenome | biome: human gut; feature: human-associated habitat; material: faeces | place: Austria | collected 2013
GGATTCGAAAGGCGCGGCAGAAAACCAAAAACATGTGTAACATTCCCTTGCTGGAAGAAACTCGAAAGATTCTGAACCGCTACAAAGCACATCCCTATTGTCAGGCGCACAGCGTGCTTCTCCCCGTGTGCAGCAATCAGAAGATGAATATGTATCTGAAGGAACTGGCCGACATATGCCGATAAGTCGGGGAATTGTTGAACCTCAAAACAAAAAAGATGGAATGCAAACTGATTGAAGCTGCAGCCTTTGACGAATTGAAATCAATCGTCAATCGGTTGCATACCCAAGCAACCCGCCTGGCCGTTCATACCACACCCGGCACCCCGAATGGGTGGCTGACACAGGAAGAGCCATGTCGTATTTTGCATGTCACAAAACGAGCGTTGCAATACCTTCGGCAACAGCGTAAAATTCCCTATACAAGGCTCGGAAATAAGATCTTTTTTCGAGAAGCGGATATAAAACGAATGCTCAAGTTAAACCTGATCAAACCCAAGCAATGATGAATGATTGGATTACCCGAAGCAGTCCGGAATACATGGAACTGCGAAAGAAAGCAATGGAAGCGCTCGAAAGAATCGATCATATGATGGATACCCTACCCTCCTGTCTCTGTACGGAAACCTATTTAACAGCAAATGAAGTCTGCACCATGCTTAGATTGAGCAAGCGTTCGCTTCAGAATTATAGAGATGAGCGAGTGATCCCCTATACGACAATCGGAGGAAAGATTCTTTATCCACTGTCTGAAATAGTGAACATACTAAAAAAGAATCAGATCGAAACAATCCAGTAAACAAGGAGCAGCGAAATTCCCGCTGCTCCTTGTCATTTATTTACTGTCAAAGTATTGCGGTCAAATAGTCTTCAACATATCTATCGGCAAAACAGAAGTGTCGCCTACTGTGGCTATCTTGCTGGCTGGGCAGGCAGTTCTTGGTATTTGACAGACTTGTTCACGGCAGGATAAATTTTTATCTTTGTTATGCACCATTCCTAAATGCAAAACAGACGATGAACAGAATCATATTGATCGGAAACGGCTTCGATTTGGCACATGGGCTGCCGACGAGTTATGCGGATTTCATTCGGGGATACTATACTATTCAGAAACTAAAATTGCTGGAAGGTGAGAGCGAACTGAATGACGGTCTATGTTCTGTGAAAATCTCCAATCCTGAGGATCGAAAACTTATGGAGAAGTTTCGGTGGATGCTGAGTAATAATATGCTCCGATATGTAAACAATGTGGGAGAGATAACTCTGACGGAGTAATATAACCGGGGCTGCCCGAATAATTCGGACAGCCCTCTCTTCATTAACGAGTCGCGTCACCTCACCCCGATGGGTGATTTCTCTCCCAAACACAGATGCGTCAATAATTTCTCGCCATCTATCCGACAAGCCGGTTGCTCTTTAAGTATACGGTTGAAAGTCTTGTCGAATGCATTCCGGAGTATTGAGCTATCCTCTGTTTTTTAGAAGATCGTTATCGTCGAATCAGGAAACGTATCAGTTTTATCAAGTTCCACAGGATCGTGAAAGGGGCTGTGAAAAAACCGATAATCACGGAAAGGAGCAATTTGAGCACATAATAGATCGCCCAAGTCGTCAACTCACCCTGTACCAGACGCCATCCAACGACTGAATTCAAAAACTGCCAGCCGGAAACTATGGCCATCAATATATAACCGCTGGCTAATCTCCCGTCTGGAAATCCATCTCCTTCCATGAAATTCCATTTGTATCCCCCAATAAATAATCCGACATAGACAAGCAAATGAAAGATGGTTGAACCGATAGCTTGGCTTTTTAATGTTTCACGGCATGCGGCACATAGAGGTTTTTGCTGGTTGTGTACGCATTGCACACACAGTCCTTTTCCGCATTCCGTACATTGGGCGACTGCCGCTTCGGCAGGATGATTTGCACAATTCATAAATCAGGACGAATAGTTCCAGTACAAAAATAATCTTTTCAACAGAAAAAATACGCTGCTGCAAAAGAAAAACAGTACGATATTGCCCATTGCCCCGATCTGAAAATTTGAGAAAACGACCGATATTTTTTATATTTGTAAGGATTGAATGTGTTTTTAATGCATTTGGTTTCAGATATATAACATTCGGTCGTTTTATAACCTTTCGGATATGACAATCGAGAAACTGGATGGCACTTCGCCCCGCCTTTATACACTCGTCGCTCCGCTGGTCATGCGGCGCAGCGTGCTGCGCCAGAACAACAACTATCCGTTCTGGACCTCGCGTGCGCATACGTGGTTCGTCGCGTGGGAAGGCCAGACCGTCTTTGGGTTCATGCCCGTGGAGATCACCGACGGCGGAGTGGCCAAGATCAACAACTACTACGTTTCGGGCGACGACCCGCAGCTGCTGTCGCGCTTCCTGCGCGAAATCATCCAATATTACCACCGCGACTATACGATACGTTCCGTGACGCTGCTCCGCCACGCCGAGGTGTTCCGCACCGAGGGCTTCGTCCCCACGAAGGAGTGGACGCAGTATGTGACGATGCAGTACGGGAAAAAACGGCAGCCATGAACGTCTACGAGCGGACACAGCAGCGGTTGAAAACGGTCTTCGACCTTTTCGACAACATCTACGTCTCCTTTTCCGGCGGCAAGGACAGCGGCGTGCTGCTCAACCTCTGCATCGACTACGTCCGGCGCCACGGACTGCGCCGCAGGATCGGCGTATTCCACATGGATTACGAAATCCAGTACCGCGACACGCTCGATTATGTGGACCGGACGCTGGCCGCGAACGCCGACATTCTCGATGTCTACCGGGTCTGCGTGCCGTTCAAGGTCCAGACCTGCACCTCGATGTTCCGGCAGTACTGGCGGCCGTGGGAGGAGTCGAAGCGGGAGATTTGGGTGCGGGAGATGCCCGAAGGATCTCTTACGCGGCGCGATTTCCCGTTCTTCACCGACGAAATGTGGGATTACGAATTCCAGAACCGCTTCGCCGAATGGCTCCACGCACGCAGCGGCGCGGCGCGTACATGCTGTCTGATCGGCATCCGCACGCAGGAGAGCTTCAACCGCTGGCGCACGATATACAGCGACCGCAACCACCACCGGTTCGGCGGAAAACGGTGGATACGGCAATGGGCCGGCGGCGGCATCTGCAACGCCTATCCGCTCTACGACTGGCTGACGACCGACATCTGGACGGCGAACGGTCGTTTCGGCTGGCCCTACAACCGGCTGTACGACCTTTTCTACCGGGCCGGCGTGCCGCTCGACAGTCAGCGCGTGGCCAGTCCGTTCATCTCGCCGGCCATCGCCAGCCTGCACCTCTACAAAGCCATCGATCCGGACACATGGGGACGCATGGTCGGCCGGGTCGACGGAGCCAATTTCGCGGCGCTGTACGGCAGGACGGCGGCAGTCGGCTGGCAGTCGGTGCGTCTGCCGAAGGGAATGACGTGGGAGCGTTACATGCATTTCCTGCTCTCGACGCTCCCGGAGCCGACGCGGCGCAACTATCTGGAAAAACTCTCCGTAAGCATCCGCTTCTGGCGCGAAAAGGGCGGATGTCTCTCCGAGGAGACCATCGCCAGACTGCAAAAGGCCGGCATCCGCATCGAAGTCGGCGACAGGAGCGCCTACCGCACCGACAAGCGTCCGGTGCGCATGGAGTATCTCGACGACACGGACCTGCCGGAATTCAGCCAGCTGCCCACGTTCAAGCGTATCTGCATCTGCATCCTGAAAAACGACCACGCCTGCAAATACATGGGTTTTTCGCCCAACAAGAGCGAAACGCAGCGCCGCAGGAAAATCATGGAAAAATATGAATCGCTATTACGAACATCCGACCGAGAAAAACTTCCGGAGCCCTGTCTATAACGTCCGCGCCGTACCGGTGGAGAAGATCGTGGCGAACAGCTACAACCCCAACGTCGTGGCACCGCCCGAGATGAAGCTGCTGGAACTGTCGATCTGGGAAGACGGCTACACGATGCCGTGCGTCTGCTATTACGACGCCGAAAGGGACCGTTACGAACTGGTGGACGGCTACCACCGCTATCTGGTGCTCAAAACCTCGAAGCGCATCTACGAACGCGAACGGGGGCTGCTGCCCGTCGCCGTGATCGAGAAGGACCTTTCGAACCGCATGGCCTCGACCATCCGCCACAACCGGGCACGGGGAACGCACAACGTCGAGCTGATGAGCGAGATCGTCGCCGAACTGACCCGCGCGCGGATGTCCGACCAGTGGATCATGCGTCATATCGGCATGGACCGCGACGAACTGCTTCGTCTGAAACAGATCACGGGCCTCGCCGAACTCTTCGCCGACAAGGAGTTCAGCATCGGAGATGCCGACGAGGAGGTGTCCGAAACCGTGCCGTAACCACCCGCTTACTCCGGAATCGCGATCCGCTCCACGAGCTGTTCCCGTTTCGGATCCAGCGGATGGGACTGATAGGCCGTTTTCCCGAAGTCGATCCGTGCGAGATCGATACAGCGTATCGTATTGTTGTAAGCCGTTTTGAAGTAGGCCCGGCGGTTGGTCAGGTCGATGGCCGAGGTCCACTGCGTAGCGCTCGGAATGTCCGGACATTCGCCCTCGGGATGTTCGATGCCGATGGGAATGTCGAAATTGTTGAGCAGGTGGAAGCATGACAATTCATCGTAGCGGATCGCAAACTCTCGAAACGCACAGCGCAACAGCAGACGCCGCTCGAAATCCTGCGCATCTGCAACGATCCGGCAGTCGTGAGGGGGGGGGGCATCAGCGTCAGCGGACGGTATTCGCGCTTCCTAAACTCACGATCTCCGATGACAAAGTACTTTTAGTGGAAATCATCGAGAAAAACGGAGCCCGGCATCAGACTATCGAAATCCCGAGCCGAGAGATTTTGAATACCAAGGTGTTATAATATAAAATTGACTGATCCATGAAAACACCGGGTGCTGTCCGAAAATTCGGACAGCACCCTCCTTTCATAAACGCGCTGCGTCACCCCACCAGGACGGGTGATTTCTCTCCCAAACAGATTATCAGATGCTTCAATAACTTTTCAGAATCTATCCGGCTAGCCGGTTCCTCTTTGAATATACGTTTGAAAGCCTTGTCGAACGCATCCCAAAGTATCAGGCTGAACCGGTCGGCTTCGACCGGTCCCATGTATTTGACCTCCATGGTCGGAAGCCACATCGAAAATTCGACGTTGACCGACTGCCGGAACAGTTCCAGCAATTCGTCGGACTCGTGGCGGTAGTCGAGAAACGTGTTTTCGCAAATCCCGAACTTGGGCCGAATGATTGAATGATAGATTTTCGTATGGGTTCTGCGATGGTCGTGCTTCTCGAAAAACCAGCGGTCGATCTTTTTAACGCTTACCACACGATAGAGGCGATAGGGATTCTCGTTATCCTTTTTCATAACTGTAAAGTTTTAAGACGGATGACATTATCCTTATCTTAAATTTACATTATTCCCATATTCGAGATTTTCCGTATTGTCCCGAAGTTTGGAACTTAAGGCCGGCCCCCTCCGCCCCTAAAAATCAGAACTCGATAAAGTCGTACAGACATCCACGAGTTGCTTTTTTATTAGCAACTCGGAGTATCCGCTAAAATAAAATATTGGAATGGTTCCACATATTCTTGCAAGGTCTCTGCCTTTCATCCATCTTTGCCGCACAAACTATAAAACAGCCCAAACGAATGACGGTGAAACATTGCAATTTCAAAGTCGGGGAGGTATATCTTTTCCATACCGACGATCCCCGATGTCCGGATGCGGAATCCTTATGGGGCCTTTACGACAGACACGACGGGAACTCGATCCGACTGGAATCGTGCTCGACGGACCAGAAGCACTTCTCGAAAGGCCGGCGTTTGCCGGCGCAATACCGGTTCTGCCGGCTCTCGACCCGCGGCGAATTACGCGATTATATGGCCAACAGCATTTATTCGGAAATAAAGGGCTTTTCATGAAATGAGCAGGGACAATTATAATCCGTACCGGATAGTCGGCGCCAAAAAGATCGACGTATGGTTTTATGAAGAAGGCGATATGCGCAGAACGCATCATAACGTCTACGAGTTAATCATTCTGCCGCTGTACGGAGTCTGTGAAAACAGTTATCTGGATTACAGGCATCACTCCGACGAACTGCTCGAGCTCTTCATCCAGCCGCCCTATATCGAAGTTCCGCTCTGGCTGATGGTGATGACGGTCAAGAAAATGCCGCCTCACGAAGCCAACCGTTTCTTCGAACTGCTCCGGACGAAGATGGACCGCATATTCAGGAAAAGGTCCTACCCTCTGACGGCCGAGCAGCTCCTCAAACTGCTCGTCGAAGCACTGGCAGAGTTCATGTATTAGAAGAGTGACGCGACTCATTGCCGGAGGGGAGGCCGTTATCGGTCTCCCCTCTTTTTGCATGAAGCCCATGCGGCCTTGCGCTCAGAGTCCGGGCTTCTGCATTTCCGCGACCGGCTCTATGATGCCTTCGTCGCAAGGGTCTCCGTAGTTGAACTTCGGCCTGACGGGCCATGCCGTCATCTCCTTTTCAGGGTATACGGTCAGCAGAGCCGCGACGGCCTCTTCCGTAACGACGGATGGATCGAGCCAGCGCTTCGATATCGCCGTCGACCGAAAGCGTGTCGTCCGTTCCGCCGCCGAGAAGCCATAGCTCGCGTCCTCGTTTGCGGATATATTTCAGCACCCGCTCGCCGCAGACCTCGCAGAACGCGAGGTTCCCGGTGCGCGGTGCAAGCCGCGTGTCGAAAAGGATGCCGTCGCCCTGCTCCAGCTCCTCCTCGACCAAGTAGTAATCCCGAACGCGGGCATAGTATGTCGCACCCGGACTCAGTATGAGGACTTCGTTCAGGTCGATGCGGTCGCCGATATAGTCCGCGGCCGGCGACGGGAATCCCGCCGGAATGCCCTCGCTGACGTAGGGCAGCGATTTGACAGTCGTCGTTATAAGACCGTATATATCGAAATGAATATTCATCGTGCATAATTAGGCGCAGGGGCATACGGGGTGTCGGCACGCAATGCAGTCGGGCATCGTGTCGTCGTTTCGACAAATAGTTAAGCGGGGCTTTTGCCGGCTCTACCGGCTGTGTAGTGTGAAATTGCGTCGTTTCCTCGGTACTCCCTGCGGAGTTCGTTCGCAATACAAACGAAAATATCGTGCCTTTGTTGCATCGGCAAACGTAGTCCGAAATCCCGGATACTGGACGCCGAGGGCGTCATGCCCCCGGAAGTGAAGAACATGGTGCAGGACTTCAAATACCATATCTTTCTCAACCCGCGGCTGAAAAACACCGTCGGTCATATCCTCCTCTCTTTTTCACCCAAGGGTGCTCCGCGCATGACCGACGCCCTGATGACGCAGATCGCGAAGGAGTATATGCAGAAGATGGGTATCACCGATACACAGTATTTATTGGTGCGCCACCTCGACCAGCCCCATCCGCTCTGCCACCTGGTCTACAACAAGGTCGGAAATGACGGACAGACCATTTCGGACAAGAATATCAAGCTCCGCAACGCCGAGGTCTGCCGGGAGCTGACCGGGAAATACGGGCTGTATCCAGCGCCGGGAAAGACGACGTGCGGAGGGAGCGGCTATGCGAACCGGACAAGGCCAGATACGCAATCTACGATGCGATCAAACTGGACGGCAAATTATGGGAACAGGGTATCGGCATCCGCTATAAATATTGCGGAAATACTGACCTGAAACAAGGTGTTCTGTTCTCGAAAAACGGCTTCGAGTTCTCCGGTTCGAAGATCTGACAAACATTGTCAGTAAGGTTTTCGAGGATTTAATGTCGAGCGTGTAGGTATGTCGATGCTCCTGCACGGGTAATGTATTTTCCTGCAAGGCGCATTCATCTACCGAATTTCAGAAAACAATCGGCTGTTGGCCGTGAACGACCTGAAATACCGTTATGTAAAGATGTGCGGGGGGGGGCTGACGGAATTGGAAGCAATATTCCGCGAAGACAAGCGCAAGGCCATCCGCGATACGATTCGTAATCGGGTCGAACGGTATGAAACAGGCGTGAAACTTCGAGCCGATCAGTTGGAGCAGGCGACTATCAAGGAGCGCAAAGCGTATGAGCTACTCCAAGATGCAGAGCAATTGAGAAAAAAGTAATTATTCTTAAAAATCTCAAATCGGATAAGCATGATTCATAACTGTAAAATACACAAAATACAGGATTGTATTTTTTTGTATCGAAGATACCGAATTAAAAAATATTTGTATATTTGCCGTCGCAAAGGTTTCCGAATCGCCGATTGCGCGATGAGGAATGAAAAGGGAATGCAGTGAGAATCTGCGACAATACCCGTTGCTGTGAGTTCCTGCCCCGGACATGGGGCGCAAGAGGTTTTACAATCTTTGCCACTGGCCGCAAGGCTGGGAAGGCGTAAAACCGGAACAAGTCAGAAGACCTGCCGATGCCTTTATAAGATTTGCAACCTGCGGGTGTACGGGTGAAAATCAAAACTGCGATTTCCCCTGCATCCGGCATTCCGGTCTAATACGAGGCTTCCGACAGCCTTGCCAAGGTGTAAATCCGTTTTGAATTTCTGTTGTGCCGTATCCCGAAAGGATACGGTTGATTTTTTATTTGTCAAACTTAAAATACAACAGGAATGAAAAAACTATTTACCCTTTTGGCAATCGCCCTGTTCGGCGTTGCGATGTGGAGCTGCTCGTATGACGACGACGATTTGTGGAAGGCGGTCGATGACCTCGATTCGCGCATGGAAGCTATGGAGCAGGCCATGAAGAGTGCTAACACCGATATCGATGCACTCCAAAAACTGGTCGATGCTTTACAAAAGAATGTAACTGTAACCTCCGTCATCAAAAATAATGACGGATACACAATTACATTCTCCAATGGTGAAACCGCCACGATCACCAACGGAAAAAATGGAATTGATGCTCCCGCTGTCTCGGTGAAAAAAGATGGCGACGGCCTTTATTACTGGACGCTCGATGGCGATTTCATACTGGTCGACGGCGAAAAGATCAAGGCGCAGGGTGAGGACGGCGCCCCCGGACAGAATGCCGTGTCCCCGAAATTGCGTATCAATACCGAAACCAAGGAGTGGGAAATGTCGATCGACAATGGTACTACATGGACTTCGATGGGTGTCAGGGCTGAAGGAACAGATGGCGATTCGATGTTCGAGTCGGTGGATACGGTCTCGAACCCCGGTATGGCGGTCTTTACGCTTGTCGACGGCGGAAAACTCGAAATTCCCATGCAAGGTGCGTTGAATCTCGCGATTTCCGCAAAGAGAGGCATATTCGTTTACGATGAGACGCAGACCTTTACGATCGAGAGCAAGGGTGTCGAACGGATGACATGGACTAAACCCGACGGATGGAAAGTTTCGGTCGAAGGCAATGTACTGACGGTTGTAGCGCCGGCCAAAGCGAACAGCTATGCAGAAACGGAGGGTGTGATCGCCTTGATCGGAATGGCCGGGAATTTCTCGTGCATGGCAGAACTGACAGTAAGTGCGGCGGATACGCATAGCTATACAATTACCTTCGAGGGTAGCGACTGGGCCAAATGGGTCGCCTGCAACTATAACCCCGGAAAATATTCAACGACACAATTAGGGAGTCCAGACGATTATGCCTGGGTCGATGAAACCACGCAGCTCACTACTGGCCGTCCTACCGGCTTCATGAACGGATGGGGCTATCCTTGGTTCGTATGCTCCTATAATTCCAATTCGCTGGATCAGAGTAAATATGGCAATTATTTATACGATCTGTATGTGTACAATCCCGACGGAGTAGAGGATAGTATGACAGGCGGAGGCCGCAATGGTTCCGATAATTTCCTGACGACATTCGGCTATTTGGATTTTGACTTTCCTTACGGTGATGGACGTCCCATTCTCGAATTTGCCGACAATAAAGCACGGACGATCCGAAGCCTGTACGTCAATTCGACCTGCTATTTCTACTCGGTTGCCACCTCCGGCAACGGACTGTCACCCGAACTGACCAAAGACGTAACCTTCTACGCTACGGGGTTCGATGCCGACGGCAACGAAATCAAAACCATTACGATGATTTTCGCTACGCCCGAAGCCATCACGAAAACATGGACGAAATGGGATCTTTCCGAACTGGGGCCGATCGTTTCGCTTCGGCTGAACCAGGCTGGCGGCGCCGATAACGGTTACGGTTACTCGCTGCCTGCGTATTATGCAGTGGATGACATTACCGTCGAGTGGTAGCGTCGCTGCTGCGTCATCGACTGGCAGAAATGGGATCTTTCCGAACTCGGAAAAGTCAGCCGCATCGAATTCAACGTCACAGGCGACAGCGATAACGGCTATGGGTTCAGCCAATCTGCCTATTTTGCGTGGGACGACCTGGCGGTGAGGTTCGAATAACCGGCCCTTATTTGCGACAACACCCGGAGTGCCGGGGTAAGAAAATCCCGGCACTCCGTTAATAAACAAGCGCTATCAAGAAGTGAAAAGAATATCGGTAATTTCAGTACTGTACATCTTTCTCGCCTTCGGCACTACCAATGCTCAAGAGGCCGAAAAAGGTCAAATCCCGGATTCGGTCCGGGTTTTGGCCATTGACGAGGTGACGGTGCTCGGAAAGCAGAACAAGGCGATTGTCCCGGCACAGATCCTCTCCGGCGAGAAGCTGCAAAGGCTCAACTCACATTCCGTATCGGATGCGTTGCGCTATTTTTCCGGTGTGCAGATAAAGGACTACGGAGGTATCGGGGGATTGAAAACCGTCAACATCCGTAGTATGGGCAGCCAGCACGTGGGGGTATTCTACGACGGCATACAGATCGGCAATGCCCAGAACGGGACGGTGGACCTCGGTAAATTTTCGCTCGACAACATGGAATTGGTATCCGTTTATAACGGCCAGAAAAGCGACATATTCCAGTCCGCACGCGATTTCGCCTCGGCAAGTGCGGTATATATGGTGACGCGCAGACCTGTTTTCGAGAGCGGGCGCAGAAACCGTTTCAATGTGAAACTCAAAGGCGGATCCTTCGACCTTATCAACGCTTCCGCCCTTTGGGAGCACCGGATCAGCGAAAACCTTTCGTCGTCGGCCAATATCGAATACCTGAACACTTCCGGCAAATACAAATTTCGCTACCATAAGGACGGCGGCTATGACACCACCGAAGTCAGGCGCAACGGGGATGTCTGGTTTTTTCGCGCCGAGGCTGCTCTTTTCGGCAAGGTAAAGCGCGGAGAATGGCAGGCGAAGGGATATTTCTACAATTCCGAGCGGGGCTATCCCGGTGCAGCCGTAAAAAAGGATTACGGTATTTCATTGCTGAACGAAGACCGGCAGAAAGACCGTAATTTTTTCTTTCAGGGCTCCTTGAGGCAAGAGGTGACGGATTTCTACAGCTATAAAATCCAAGCCAAATACGCCAACGACTATATGAATTACGTCATGCCGCCTGAAAGTACCGTACAACCGATGGATAATCACTATTGGCAGCAGGAGGTCTATGTTACGGCAGCCAATCTGTTCGCTTTCACCCCGTGGTGGACAGCGAATTTGTCCACGGATTTCCAATGGAACAAACTCGATGCGGACGGCACCGATATGTTCAATGCGCATTTCATCGAACCGAGGCGCTATACGTTGCTGGGAGCCATAGCCACATCGGTCAACCTCAAACGCTTCAGCGTGCAGGCAAGCCTGCTTTACACATATGTGCATGACCGGAGTGCACGGAGAATGGAAACAGCGCCTGATAAAAACATATTCTCTCCCACGATAGTCGCATCGTACCGTCCGTTTGAAAAGATCGGTCTCGACATAAGAGCCTTTTATAAAGAGATATTCCGGATGCCGACCTTCAACGACCTCTATTATGTGCAATTGGGCAACCGGCTTCTGAAGCCGGAATACGCCACCCAATACAATGTGGGGGTTGCCTACTCCAAACAATTCGGCAAAGGAGTGCTGTCGTCGCTCAATCTTACGGTGGATGCCTATTACAACGAGGTGAGAGACAAGATAATCGCCACCCCGACCTCCAACCAGCTCGTCTGGACGATGGTCAACCTCGGGTATGTGGAGATACGCGGCGTGGATGTGACGCTCAACCCCAATTTCAAGATAGGAGGCTTTGCATTGGACGCCCGGTTGAGTTATACCTATCAGAAGGCGCAGGACTTCACCAAGGAGAAGGATGAAAATTGGGAGGAAACCGTTATGGACGGATACGGCGACCAGATACCCTACATTCCGTGGCACAGCGGCTCCGCGATTCTCAACGCCTCCTACCGGAAGTGGGATTTCAATTACAGTTTTATCTACACGGGCGAGCGGTATATGCTCGGGAACAATACTCCGGCCAATTACATCCAGCCGTGGTACACGCACGACATGTCGCTGTCGCGGAATTTTCCATTCAAACACGCTCAGCTTCGTATCACCGCGGAGGTGAATAACATTTTCAACCAGCAATACGAAGTGGTTAAATGGTATCCCATGCCGGGAACCAATTTCAAGATTATTCTAAGTCTTACATTATGATGAAAGGGTTTTATTTAAAATGGCTTGCAGTCTCCATCGGCGTTCTCACACTTGCGGCTTCCTGCCGCAAGGATGACCCGGTGTTGCCCTCCGAGCCGACCTTGGTGAATCCGTGGGAACAGGTTACTGGCGATATATACGGATTTTTTCTGCTCAACGAAGGCAATATGGGAACGAATCAGGCTTCGCTCGACTATTACGACTATGAGACAGGCGTCTACACGCGAAATATTTACGGCGAACGCAACCCGTATGAAGTAAAAGACCTCGGCGACGTGGGAAACGACATTCAAATCTACGGCGACAAACTCTGGGCGGTTATCAATTGTTCCAATTATGTCGAGGTGATGGATGTCAATACGGCCAAACATATCACCAAAATAGCTATCCCCAATTGCCGTTACCTCGCATTCAAAGGCAAATACGCCTATGTGAGCGCCTACGCAGGTCCCGTGCAGATAGCCCCGGACGCCCGGATCGGGTATGTAGCAAAAATCGATACGGCCAGTCTTCAGGTCGTTGATGAGTGCATCGTAGGTTATCAGCCCGAAGAGATGGCCATCGTGGGCGATAAACTCTATGTCGCCAATTCCGGCGGTTACCGTGTCCCGAATTACGACCGTACCGTGTCGGTTATCGACCTGAAAACTTTTACGGAAGAGAAAAAAATAGACGTCGCTATCAACCTTCACCGGATACAGCCGGACAATTACGGCAACCTGTATGTTTCTTCCCGCGGAGACTATTATGAAATCCCTTCCAAAACATTCATAATCGACACCTCGACGGACGAGGTTGCATACGAGTTCGAAGACCTGCCCAACACACATATGACCCTATGTCGGGATTCGCTGTTCCTGTACAGCACCGAATGGAGTTATATAACGAACGATTGGACGGTATCCTACGCCATCGTAAACACGCGCACACGGGAGATCGTTACGCGCAACTTTATCAAAGACGGCACTGAAAAGCGGATCCAGACACCTTATGGAATTGCCGTCAACCCGAACACCGGAGAGTTTCTGGTTACCGACGCCAAAGACTACGTCCGTGCCGGAACCCTGCACTGCTTCGGGCCGGACGGCATACGAAAATGGTCGATAAGCACGGGGAACATCCCGGCACATATCGTATTCACCCGTAAAAAATTACAACCGCTGGAAGAGTAACTTAACACACTTGAATATGAAAAAAAATTACACGCGAATCGTTTTACTGCTTCTGTCGGCGTTACTTCCGGTCGGATTTCTTGCCGGGTGCAGCGACGCCGATAACGGAGACGGCGGTTATCTCCTTAAAAAGGAAGATATCTCCGTAAACCGGCCCGACGGGGGATTTGAGGCTTTGGTCAACCAGCCTTTCCGGATCGAAGTGAAAAGCGTCTCGGACGAGGGCGTTTCCTATGAATGGTCCCTCGGCGATTCGAAAATAGCCGATTCGAAGAATCTGGAATACACCTTCACTTCGTTGGGAACATTCACCCTGACGCTGCATGTCAGCCAGGGAACAACCGTCTTCGACTATGATTTCGAGGTCATAGTAACCACCGATTATCTACTCAAACAGGAAGATATAACCGTCGAAGAGCCGGAAGGCGGATTCAGAGCCAAGGTCGACCAACTGTTTCGGATAGAAGTAAGCAGCGTGTCCGACGACGGTGTTTCTTACTTATGGTTCGAGGATGAGGAGCCTGTCTCTCAAACCAAGAATCTCGAGCACATGTTTTCACATGGCGGCGCTATCGGTTTGACATTAACAGTATCGCAAGGGGATATCACCTTTAATTATTATTTTACTGTTTTTGTCGAATACGCTCCTATCGACCCGCCTGCGGAAGGGTCGAATCCCTACATCACCAAGGTCTTCGACTACATGCCGGCAGTCGGGCAATTTACCAATACGCTGCCGCTGTACGAGGAGGGGGATACGCAGGAGACAATGAATCAGAAAGTGCTGGACGCCATCGGCAATAATAAGCGCGGAATGATCACCCTCGGCGGCTTCGGCGGCTATGTGACGGTCGGTTTCGACCACACGATCCAGAATGTCGAAGGATTGCGAGACTTCCGGGTTTTAGGCAATGCCTTTTATGCAAATGCCAATCCCAATCCGGATGCTCCAGAGGGCGGAAGCTGTGAGCCCGGGGTGATCATGGTGGCCTATGATCCCGACAATCTCGGGCCGGACAATGTACAATGGTATGAAATACAGGGCAGCGCCCACGCAGATCCTACCAAGGAACCGTGGTATGAAATGGCGAAGGTCAATGGCAACGATGTAAACATTTACTTCGATTACCGGATAACCTACTACCGCCCCGACAGTGAACCGGCATCGAGAGACGAATGGGATACATATATAAAGTGGGAGGATAATCAGGGAAATTCCGGCTACAAAGTGAAAAACCAGTACCACTCACAACCGTATTATCCGCTTTGGGCCGGAAATACGCTAACGTTTACAGGTACATGTCTGCCCCAGAATGCCATTGACGAGAGCGGTTCGGGAACCTATTTCGTTCTTTACAAATTCCGCTACGGCTATGCGGACAATGAAATCAACAGCTATGACGATTCGTCGATCGATATAAGCTGGGCTGTCGATGCGAGCGGAAACAGAGTCAACCTGCCGGGAGTCGATTATATAAAAATATATACCGGAGTCAACCAGGAGAACGGTTGGCTTGGGGAATGTTCGACCGAAATAATGGGTGTGGAAGACCTGCATTTGCTCAAAGAGGAAATACACACAAGGCAATAAAGACCGAAATAACAAGCAATTCAGGTCTTCTGAACTTCGAAAACTCATTTCGATTTACAAATAGTCAATCGGCGGCGGGTCCTTTGATCGCGGTGAACCATTGCAAACATTCCTGCATTTAAATCCCGCCGCCGTTCTTTCATAGCAGCAATTCGAGAGCGGAGTCTTTAGAGATTGGTAAAAAGTTGTCTGCCATACAACGATTTATCTCTGACTCTCGAGTTGTTGCTATTTTTTGGAGAGAGTGGCCAGAGTGGGGAAAATGCGGGGAAAACAGACAAAATAAAAATCGCTTAATTCGCTATTATCAGCAAATTAAGCGATTTTTCCTGTACCCGGAGTCGAATAAGACGACGTGTGACGGGGGTAGCAGCGTGAACCGGACAAGACCGGATACGGACAACGAAATTATCGCAGGGGGGGGGCAGGTGACACGATTACTCGAAAAACTGCAACGGTATACGGCGACTGGACCAACGCCCCCGGCCGGTACAAATTCCGCTGCCGCCGCCGCAACACGCTGGGCGAGATCGCCTACGACACGACGGCCTACCGACAGAAGTATACGCACGACCTCTATCCCTTTATCGCCCGCAATGCGATAAAAGACGATGTGGTTGTTGACCTTGAATCCGTAAATATCTGTTCCGAGTTCCTTGTATTCCCGACCGAACAACACGGGATTGCCTGCCAACTTACGGCAGGAGGCGATCAATAACCTGTAATAGGTATCCGCCTGCCGCTCCGACCACATATCCGCCGTATAGTTCCAAATGTCGGAGAGGTCTTCGACCGCTTTGCGGGTAAACCGTATTTCAGCCATTCGTCCGCTTCGCTTTCAGGGTTTGCAGATGATGTTCAGGGTCAAAACCAACGGCTTCACTGCTGTCAATACCTTCCTGAATTGCAGCCTTGAGTTCCACAAGACGGCTTTCATTCTCCTCCAAAAGCCGCAAGCCGGCCCGGATAACCTCGCTGGCGTTGTTATAACGCCCCTGTGCGATTTTTGCCTTGATGAAATCCTCGAAATAAACCCCGAGGGCTACCGATGTCGTTTTCATAGTTGTTCAGTCTTTACGCAAAATTACCAATATTTAATAATAAAACAAAATCCCCGCCGAATTTATTGTGTCCGGCTGATACATATTGAAAAACAGATTTATCTCTTCCGGCACCATTTTACGGAGGCTTGTTCTCGTCTTCCATTTCTGACATCCAGAAACATCCGCAATACTTACAACACCTTGTCCATAAACAATTCATACATCATGTATTCAAATTCAGGATAAGCTGTAATCCAATATACATTCCGTTCCAATAACTGCATATTGCGTTGTGGTTTTTGTTGTCATGATGATAAAATGAATGATCTACGAAAAAATTCTTATATTGCATCCCGATATCAATCCATGTCATAGCAACCATGAAACGTTTTCTACTGACACTGTTTCTATTTGTCGCAACAGCGCCCTTACTTGCAGCATCCCTCGTTGAAGGACGCATCTATATGAAAAACGGCTCGGTCGTAGAATGTACGGGGAACGACAGGTTGAAAATGCCCCAAAAAAACGGCAAATTGAAAGTATTTCGAGATGCTTTCCGGAAAACTAAAGCCAAAGAGATATTGTCGCCCGGAGATATAGATTCGGTGATCTGCTGGCATGCCAAAAGTCCGGAACACACACGCAAATTCCTCTTCGGGGCAAAACCCGGATGGATGTGGGTTTACGTTGAGACTCCATATATAAAAGCCTGCATATATTCGAAAAAAGGGTACGGCATCAACACCAACGGCGGTATACAGGTCTGGCAACGACGCAGATGGTTCAGCCGTTCGCGGGCAGCCTATTTCCTGCAAAAACAAGGCGACAGAGGATTCCGGAATGTCGGCAGTGCATACCGACGGTCCAAGGACACATTCCGCAAACGCATAGCCTGCTACATAGACGACGATCCCACGCTGGCCGAGCGCATACGCCAATCCAACGCCTATCGGGATAAAACGATACTTATGCTGCATGACTACAATCCGACCAGACATTAACCCTAATATCAAAGCACATGAAACAGTTTTTACTTTTCGCTGCCACCATGTTCATCATGTTAGGCACGACGGATCGGGCAGAAGCCAAGAAACCCCAGGATCAGGAATTCCGCCGCGTAGTGGTAACCCTTAAATCGGGAGAGAAGATCGACGGCTACCTGCATCGTGGCTGGCACGCCGAATCATCATTTATGAAAAAGGAGAACTATTCGTTCAAACTTGCCAAGACCCCCGAAGACAAAGAGAAGGTCAAATACACCGCCGATGATGTGGAAAGCGTCGAATACGTCGAAAAGACCGAGGCCAATCCCGACGGTATCCGCTGGGAAGCACTCGACATCGCCTCGCCCGGCCTTTCGGATCGCAACCGCACGTTTCGCCGCATGGTGTGCCTGAATAAGGCCGGCCAAAACGCCACAGCTTACTGGTGGAAAATATGGACGACAGAGCGAGTGGGCAATCAAGACCGCCGGGTGCTGAAAACCATGTACGGTATCCGGTTTCATAATGATCCCGACAAGATCGTCTATCCGTATATGCTGGTCAGCTCCGTGCTGATGGACAAAAAGTATCCGGGGCTGAAAGATTTCTGCAAAAAATGGTTCAAGGGGCCTGAAGGGAAAGAGCATAAAAAGGAGGCTAAGGAGAACGATGCCTGGATACTCGATATGTATGATGCATATCTGCAAAAACAGCAGGAATAGGATGCTGACGAAAATGACAACACGATCATATGCCTGAATTTTCATATTTCCGGTTTTGTGGAAAAAACGAAAATTCAGGCGTATGCCATCTTGATTCTTACAGCAGGATATGGCCAGTACATAAGTCTGGGCATTTTTCGGATTTTCCATAATTGATCTTTATTGATTCGAGTCTTTCAGGTCTTCGAGTTTCCCCTGTTTGCGCATTTTACGAATAAACTCCTGCACTTCGGAGAGCAGATACATTCTGCGATGCCCGAAATTAAAGCCGACAAGCCGGCCTTGTTCCCTATAGCGCCGAACCTGACGCTCACTCTGATGCAGAATCTGACAAACTTCCGAAAAATCCAACATCGGATCACCGTCAAGCATACTGCGATGTTCTTTCAGATAACGCACATCTTTCAGAATCTCCAAAACGATTGTCAGAATACGAGAAATGCTGTCTCCAGATTGATTTTCCATAAATGCGAATATTGGTTTACAGCGCAAAGATGGAATGAAAGCATCACCCGATTATCGTGGCCTATTCGGTGTACTAAATTTTGCGACTGTATAATACCATTGATAACCAACGGTGTCCGGGAAATGTTCGGTTCCCCTACGCACCGCAGAGTTCGATGGAACAAAACAACGAAGCCTTGTAAACGAATCGTTTGCAAGGCTTTTTCGTTTTTCACGGCGAATGCCGGATTTGTCGTTCGCGAAATTCAGATGTCCGGGGCGAATGCGGTCGGCCCCGGCAAACGGACAAAAAGGCGGTTGCAGGCATCGATTCCGGCAAATCGCATCGGCACCCTGCCACCGCCTATTCTACCAGACGGACGAAGCAGGCGTCGCTGACATTGGGACCGTCGCCGGCGGTCCATTTGTCTATCAGGAACGCATTCTTTCCGAAATCGTTGAAATCGAATGTCGAGACGTTGATGTCCCACGAGGAGGTATTGTCCGACTCCCGATTGCACCAGTAAATTCCGCCGAAATTGGTGTAGACGGTATAAAAAATCGGACGATAAGGTATCTCGGGGTCGGTATAGAGTGCACCGCGGGCGGCATAACGCAATACGCCGTACTTTCCATTCTCCTGGGAACAATGCTTCCGGCGGCCGTATCCCGAGACGCCCACCGGGAAGAAGATATTGGCCCCCTCGCCGCCCGAATTGAGGCTCCCCGCAGGATTGAAGACGAAACAGCCGCGCATGCCCTTGTTCTCGTTGCTCGCGTTGTAATGGGCATAGCCGTGCGCGTCCGACATCTCCAGCGCGGTTTCGGCCGACGCATCGTCATAGAGTACGCCGAACGCAAACTGGCAGCCATTCTGCAACTCCTTGAAATCGCTCCTTTCGGCGACCCGGCACTGTCGGCCGCCGATGGTCTGGGGCATGTCGCTGAAACCGTCCGAAGTGCGCGACTTGCTCGTAATCCGGGTCTGTCCGGCAACCGCATTCCAGGTTCCCGTCAGCCCCGAACTCGTGGGAGCCAGCCGAAACGGAGTCGTGGCATGGTCGGCGAACCGGTCGAACTGGTTGTTGACGGCATCGATGGGCTGGTCGATGTTGCCGAAGCGGAAGAGCGAACCCTCCTCGCAGGGCGCGGCGGTCTCGTGATCCTTGTAATAGAGGTTGAAAGTGTGCCATTTGGCCGATCCGGCCACCTGCATGGGGGCATAGCCCTGACGCACGAAGATGCGGTGGTAGCACGCCAGGTTGTGATAGCGGATCAGGATGATGCCGCACCGGCTCTGGTCCTCGCCGATCGTTCCGGCAGGCTGATAGGTAAAGCGGATTTCGGACCCGGTGGATCCCTCCACCGTGCCGCCCAGCACGCCGTTGAGTTTGATCCACTCCTTGCCGACCTCGACCTCGGCCTTCCAGGGGCCTTCGGATTCGAACACCGTATACCGCGTGGCCGCTTCGTTCAACCGATGTGTCAATGCCACCTGGAATGCCGCATCGTTGTCGTGGCGGCGATAGATGCCCTTGGGGTTGACCACACGGCGCACCTGGTAGATCGTTATGGTGTCCACCGTCGGCTGGGCGTGGCCCGCCAACTGCACCTCGAGCCGCACCTTCGCCGAACGTCGGTAAGCGAAATAGATATTGTTGCCCGTGAAACCGGTTGCGTCGGTCATTTGCATGGCCCGGGTGTAGAACGGAAGCTGCACGACGGTCTGCCCCTCGGCATCGTTGCGCGTGACGATGTAGTCGCCGTCGACCGCATCCGGAACGGTCCCGCTCTGCGACAAGTCGTACTCCCGGTAGCCGCGAGGAGAGAATCCGCCCTCGCTCAGACTATTCAAGAGCGTGGTGCCGTGCGACGTGAGGTCCATGCCTCCCAGTCCCTTTCCGAAATCCTCCGGACGCTGTTTCCAGTAGAAATAGTTGTAGCCCGACCAATACGGTTTGCTACGTCCGATCCAGTTGATATGCGTCTTCACGAGCGACAGGAAGCCGTTCCACGGGCCGTCCTTGATCTGCGGTCTATCGGGATCGGAAGCCGCATAGCTGCCGGCTCCCGGGTTTCCGCTCACGGTGTACACCTCACCCCGGTAATACTCGAACTCGCTGCCGGCCTCGTGGGGCCGCCAGTTGTTCTCGACGATCTCGGCCTTGAGTTTGCCGACGGGGGTGCCCTTGATCTTCAGCGGAAGCATCATTTCATGATCGTAGAGGTAGGAGATATAGTAGGGATTGGGGGCATAAATGCCCTCATCCTCGTCGTACTCGATGTGCCAGTCGACGTCGTTGGCATGGCCGCGGAAGCGGAGCGTGAGTTTGTAGTGGAAATTGCGCTCGGCATTATAGTCGCGCTCCGTATCCTTGCCCAGCATGAAACGGTAGATGATCTTGCCCTTGCCGGGGTTTGCGACCGTATTGGAGATATAGTAGCCCTCCACCTCGATATAGGTTCCGCACGGCTTGCCGTCGCGGTAGCCCTCGTCGCCGGGGTCATTGCCGCCGGGGAAGGTGATCGACGAGTTCATGCCGGTGGTATCCTGCCATTTGAGTTTGCCCTCGCCCTGCATGTTCTCGAAGAAGAAGAGCGAGCGGGCGTCGTTGCGGTGCAGCTGCGCCTTGGTGTCGCCGCCGCCCAGCGGATTGTTGGCCTTGGTCAGACGCGGCCATGCGTTGAAGTCGTCGCCCGAGCCGTAGGCGATCGTATCGCCGGCGAAGATGACGTCCTTCGCCGGATCGGCGATGCGCTTCCCGTCGTTGGCGTCCAGCAGCGTACAACTGCGGGGAATGTTGCGGATCCGGGCCGACTTGATATAGATGTAGACGTTCTCGTAGAGGCCGGTCGTGTCGAACGAGACGGTCACCTTCGACACCAGGCGGCGAATCCAGGCATGAAGCCGCTGCCTGGGCGCATCGACCGTCAGCAGCGGGGCTTCGCCGCGTGTGCCGCCCGAATCGTTCGGCGTGAAGTAGCCCGCCATCTGGCAATTGTCCCCCACCGGGTCGTCGACCCACTCCTGCACGATCGACCGCAGGTCCTCCTCGCGCCCGATCCGTGCAGCGAGCGTGGCATCGGCCGACAGGTCGCCCATATTGGCCACGGCATAGATGCGGTAGCGGCCGTAGGGAATGCGGCACTGGAACTCGGCATGCTGTGTCCGCAGTTCGGTGGCGCTTCCCGGGCGTTCGACATCGGTCACATCCATCCGATCGCGGGGCAGATAGTCCGATCCGGCCAACGCTCCGTCCTCGGTGTACCACGCCACGAAAACATCGCCGATGGTGCCGATCAGATCGCCCTTCTGACTGCGCGTGGCACCCAGCGAACCGTTCGACAGCGCACGGAACGTCACGCCCAGCGACACGGAACTTTCGCCCGGGCCGATATAACCGTGCTCCGAGTCGATTTCCGGATCGACACAGGCCGTCGAGCCGAGCGACACGACAGCCAGCACGAGACAAGACAAAATTCTATTTTTCATTCCTCTTTTCGTTTTTCGAAGCGGACAGCAGCCCGAATCCGGGGTCCAGCTCGACCTCCTCGTAGGGATACACATCCACGACGATGAGGGGCTCGGCGGCCTTCGTGATGGTGAATTTATAGTAGTAGTTCCGGCGTATGTCGAACGGGTCGCCCAGACGGCTGCCGGCCGGAACCGAGGTATAGTATTTAAATTCGACGGGATACTCCTTATCGCCGCTCTCGCGGAACGTCACGCGCAGTTCGGCGGCATCCTGCGCCCTGACGCCGGTCGTGCCCCCGGCCAGATTGCGATATTCGGGGACATAGGCGACGAACGTCCCCTGCGCCGAGGGTGCAAAGTCGAGGCTCTTCGGCTCCGCGTCGTTGCGGTCGCCGACCAGATGCAGCGTCCCGACGTAATCGGGCCAGGAGTAGTCCCCGAAACCGTAGACGCCCGACGGAGCGCAGTAACCCGCGGCGTTGTAGCGCTGCAACGCGACGCCCGAGATGTTCCAACCCGGGGTGACGCACGCCACCTCGATCTTGGCCATGGCACGCAACAGGTGGATCGTGCCCAGATCGGTCTGCAGGTCACGGATGAACGTGACGCCCTCGCAGAGTTTGACGCCGTAGAAGGGGATCAGCCGCTCGCCGAGCCGGAACGGCGGCGTATAGGCATAGCGGCCGCAGGCGGCCGAGCAGATCTGCTCGATGGTCGTCATGCCGACGGTCAGCCCGTCGGGGTAATCGGGCCAGTTGGCCAGCACCACGACCTTGAAATCCTCGGGAAGCGGCTTGGGAATCGTGCCGCCCACCTCGTAGACCTTCGAGCGGAAGGCCCCGAACTCGACCGGACGGAGACGAGTGGGCGTAAAGGAGGCCAGGTAGCGGTTCTGCAGGTCGAAGAACAGGAACCGGTAGCTGCCGTGTTCGAAATCGATGTGGTTCTCGTAGTCGACGCCGCGGCCGTCGTCATAGCCGTCGGCACGGGTCGCACGCGCCGCCCCGCCGAGGGCGCCGAGGGCGCCGAGCGAAATGCGGAATCCGACCTGCACGGCCGTCTCCGCTTCGGGCAGGGACGGCTCATCGGCGGTGCGGCGACACGACGGGAGCGTCGCGCAAAGCAGCGCGGCGACCAGGGCGGCGTATCGTATGATTCCGTTCGATTTCATGAAAATTGAGCGATCAGATTTCCTTGTTGTGAAAAACCAGTTTCCAGGAGTGGATGTTGACGTCCATGCTGAGCCAACGCATGTTCGCGTCCAGCACGAAGACCAGATTGTACTCGTCCATACGGTCCAGGAACTCCTGATCGTCCATGTCGCGGCGGTTTTCGCCCTTGACCAGCAGCGCGTAGTCGACCAGCGGGACACGCACGATCATACGCTGTGTCTCCTTGTCGAACACCTCGAGGAACATGCGCCGCTCGTCGGGGAAATCGTCGCCGGCGGCCCGCGTCCTGTCGCGCACCGTCAGACGGGCCGTGGTCAGCTCCGCCACGACGGCGCTCAGCGAGGTGACCGTGCCGGGCACGTCGGGCACGTCGACGCCGGCCGTTCCCGACTGCTGGTACCAGGCGTAATAGGAGACCAGCTCGTCGGGCAGCAGTCCGTTGTCCCAGTCCATGCGGCCGTTCTCGGCCGTGATCCGGAAGATGAAACGGTCCTTGTCCATCGCCTCGCCCGAAAGCTGCTGCAAAACCACCCGCACGTTGTTGGTATCCTTGGTGAGCGGCATGGTGTAGGTGAAAACGCCCTCCTCGGCCTTGGCGAAGAGCTGCGCAGGCAGATAGCCGTGGTAGAGGCGGTCGAGGTCCTCGCGAACGAACGCCCCGCCGAAGGCATGGTCGCGGTTGAGCGTGGCGGTCCACTCCTGCTTGCGGGCCGGCCCGTCCGGAATGGCGAACGAATTCTTGTCCGTGGACCCGCACCAGGCCACCAGGTCGTAGGTCCCGGGCACGACGTCCACCTCCATGGCATAGCCCTCGGCCTTGAGGGCCTCGCCCCGCTCCGTCTTCCGCCACACGATCCGGCCCTGTTCGTCGAACAGGCAGAGTGTGACCGATTCGACCTCGCTGGCGAAGGCGTCGGCGAATTTGAGGTTGCGGTCGTAGCGGAATCGGACCCGGTAAGTCACCTTACAGTCGCCCTCCCCGTCGTAAATCAGACTGTCGCAGCCCGGCAGCAGGCTGCCGGCGGCCAGCAGAAGCGACAGCTTCAGGCAGATTCCGTGTATGTAAGACGATAACTTCATTGCGTCATCCTTGAGTTTATACGCTTGCTTGTATCTTGTCTGCAATCGCTTGCAGCGAATGTTCGTTTTAGGTGGGAAACACTCCGCGCGGGATGTCTCCGGGGCCATTCCTCTCCTTGCACCGGAACGGAAGTGCGTCGTCACGTAGTTCCCGGGCCGGAGACGGACCCGAAGTCCGCCTCCGCCCAAGACATACGCTGAAATTTTTTAGAGTTCGACACCCTGGTTCACAAGTTTCCACGACAGAATGTGGATCGTGGCCCCGATGTAATAGGTCTCCTTTTCGTCTTCGACGTTGGGAATGATCACCTCGTCGGGATCGAAGATACCCTTACCCAGTTTGGAGAGTTTGTCGATCGACAGCACATAGTGGTGGTTGCGGACAACGCCGTAGTTGGCCTCGTAAATCGTCTTGTCGTCGGCCTCGTTGTTGCGCAGGTGCTCGATGGGGATGTTGTAGTACATCTCGCCGCCGGTGTAGGCGATGGCCTCGGCGCCCGTCTCGTTGAACTCCTTCAGAGCCGCGTCGATGGCCGTGAAGTCCGTGATTTCGGTCACGGTCTCGCCGTTGATCGCATAGACAGGGGTCGGAAGCGTTTCTTTCATCTTCACGTAGACCTTGCCGTCGCCCAGGGTCGCCAGTTCGAGGTACTCCTTACCGATGCGCGTATACTTTTTCAGACCCTCCGGCGTCTGGCCGTCCTCGTAGAAAGCATTCAGACCCAGGCTATTGGCCACGTATCCCAGATAGGTGTCCCTGTTGTAGAGCAAACCGTTGTAGCGTACCAGGTTCAGCGTACCGCCGTCCTTGTCGCAGATCTTGGCCTTGAGCAGCACGCTCGTCAGCGCGGAGCGGGTTTGAGCCAGAGCGGCCGTGTTCGTATTCTCGAAGCAATAGTCGGAGCTGCCCGTCTTGGATACCGTGTTGCCGATCTGGGCGGCGGTGATGTAGTGCAGGTACTTCGCGTTCATGTCGCCGGCCTGCGAGTTGCCGGGAGCCGCCAGGTTCTCGTCCCCGGAAGTGAGCGGGTAGTTGCCGTCGCTCTTGGCGTAGTTGTAGGATTTGCCCCAGTAGCAGCGATGGCGGGTCGGGTCCTTCCAATCCCAGCCGAGGCCGAGGCTGGCAGCCGTATTGGTCCACGTTTCGTCGATGTTCTTCATCATGTACGAATCCAGCGCCGTACCGTTGAGCGCCCAGCCCAGGAACTCGATGTAGATGTCGGTGGCGCCTTCAGCGGGCGTAGTCGTGCCGTCGTCCGTACCGTTCAGTTCGCCGGCCACCGAGACGTTCAGTTTGCAGCGGCCGGTCGCCGCATCCAGATTCGCGAGGTCGCCCAGGCGCAGCGACACCTTGGCTGCCAGACGCTCGACATAGACCGTCACCGCATTGGTGAAGGTGGGCTTCACAGGCTCGGGCGAGAAGTTGGCCGCGGTCACCTCCGTCACGTAGTAGGGCAGCGTCTGGTTGTCGGCATCCTTCTGATCGGGGTAGCTGGTGGTGCTCATGACGAACTCGCCGTCGTTGTTATACATGGACCCGGCCATGGTCGCCAGCATGTCGTCGAGCCTCTGGCCGGGCTGGAAACCGGCAGGCGCATTGAGCACCGTCACCATGTATTTGGGGAACGACGTCCCCGTCAGGCCGCGCAGCACAACCACCGAATTTCCGTTAAACTCGATATTGTCGTTTCCAGCGACCGGAGTGCCGCCGTTCCAGACACTCGCCTGCGTAACGAATGCCTTGTTGGCGTCATAAAAATAGAACTTCGCATCCGAAACGGCATGCTCATTCGCGGAACCGTTTTCGAACTCGTTCGGATCACCCGCCGAAGCACGTGTTGCCGCATCGGAGATGCGAACGTTCAGATATGCCGTATCGCCCGTGAAAACCGGAGTTTTTTGCGAATCGGCATCATCCTTGGAGCACGCGCACAACGCTGCGCATGCCGCCAGAGTCAAGAATAACCTTTTCATACTGTTTGTAATTGGTTTGTTGAAAAAAAATGTATAAAGTTTCTCATATTACGCTCGACACGTTACACTAAATATCACCGCATTATCGCGCCGGTCTTCGGGCCTTCCGAGCCGCAGGGAGGCATCGCCGGCACGGTCCTACCCCGCCTTCCCCGGGTGATTTGCACCCGGAGCCGTGGCACCCGGGGCGTCCGCGGATCGAAAGCAGCACAACAACTGCAGAAGCCCCGGGTGCAGCCCGGCCGTTACCGGCCCTCCATTGCGTCGAGTTGCTGCAAGGCGCGCTGCGCCTCGGCGATTCCGGCCCGGGCGGCCTGGTCGAAGAGCCTGCGCGCCGACTCGCGGTCGCCGTTCAACACGGCCAGCACACCGCGGGCATAGACCGCCTCGGGCGACGAGCCCGACTTGGAGAGGTAACCCTCGGCACGCTTCAGATCGCCGCGCCCGAGCGCCGCGTTGGCCGCATTGAGGTTGGCCGTTGGGTCGTCGGGATACATGTGCGCGGCCGTCTCGAAAATCGAGACGAACTCCTCCGAACCCGGATCGCAGTTCCGGGCCGCAAGGAAGAACTCATTGAGGCTGAGCTTCTGCGGCTGCGTCCTGATGAGGCGTCTGATCTCCTCCACATCGCTGAAACTGCGGATCGTGTAGTCGATGCGGTAATCCGTATGGCGCAGGGCCGGATAGCAGTTCTGCAACAGGAAGCGATACTCTTCGGGATAGGTTCTTCGGATCTTCGCCTCCTTGGCGTCAGGTTCCATGTCGCTGGCGATCAGTGCGAGGATCTCTTCGCGGTGGGTGAGATTCGAGGCCTCGACATAGCGCCGCAGGCCGGCCCAGTCCTCGGGTTCGTAATCGGTCGAGATGACCCCTTCGGCGAACCGGTAGAGCTGCTGAATGTGGTTCTTCAGGGCCTCCGTACGTCCGATTGCCAGATCGCGGTTGTGCGAATAGGGACTCTCGGGCGAGGCGTATCCCTTCAGCCACACGCCCGTGATGGTCACGTCGGCGTCGAGACGCACCGAATCAATCGTCGCGTCGATCTTGCCCAGCTCGACCGTATTGCGCCGGTATTCGGGATAGATCACCGTCTTGTTCACGGGGAAGTCGATGAACGCCGATCCGCTCAGCGAACGGCTCTTGACCGCCTCGGCGGCCGGACGCACGAAGACGATCTCGGGGACGTAGACCGCCGGTTCGGCATAGCCGCCCAGTCGGCCGTGCTGTTCGGCCAGAAGCGTATGGCAGCAGCCGTAGTCCTTGCGGTCGAGCAGCAACGACGCCCCATTCATCCACTCGGCATAGGGGACGATGGTGCGGTAAGCCAGATCGTCGGGTTTCAGCGAAGCCCGGTAGGTCATCTCGCCTTCCCCCGAAAGCATGCCCGCACCGTTGCGTATATAATATAAGTAACGGCGGCGGCCGTAAATGCCGATCGAGGCGAGCGAGAGCGTATCCGCACCGTTGGCGATGCGCGGGGTGAGGAGCACGGCGCGATTGCCGTCGACCTCGAGCGCCGACAGATCGACGTCCATATCCACCGCCATGTATACGCCGTTGCGGTCCATCGTCACGTTGCGGACCGAGACGCCGTCGATTTCCTGGGCCTGAAGCGAGGCACAGATGCCCCACAGAAA
>OLQL01000926.1_pt1 | contig 27512 bp, 18 predicted proteins | sample 1672971 | NCBI WGS metagenome assembly OLQL01 (sample SAMEA3136742, study PRJEB25190) | human gut metagenome | biome: human gut; feature: human-associated habitat; material: faeces | place: Austria | collected 2013
GCTACGTCTTCATCACCGTCCCCGCCGGATACCGCGCAGCGGTCAACCGCACCATTCCCCAGTTCTTCCGGCGGCTGAGCGGTTCGCCCCAGACCTACGAACAGCGCAGTTTCGTACTGGCGCCCGAAGCCAACGAACGGCACCGCATGATCGTCTTCACGGACACGCATCTGGCCAACCGCACCAACGACATCCACCAGTTCGAAAACGGCTTCAAGGCCGACCTCCGCAAACAGATCGCACAGGCGAAAGCCGAGGGCGTGAGCCTCTACGCCATGGCGCTCGGCGATCTGACGTGGGACGAATACTGGTACAAGAACAGCTACCAGCCGTCGCACTACGTGCGCCAAATGGCCGATCTCGACATTCCGATCTACAACATTCCGGGCAACCACGACAACGATCCCTACGTGGCCGACGATTTCGAATCCGAAAATCCGTGGCGCGAAAATCTGGGCCCTACCTACTACTCCTTCGACATCGGCGACATCCACTACATCCAGCTCGACAACACCCTCTTCACCAACACGGGCGGCGCACAGGGAACCGTCGGGAAACTCGACTATACGGAGGGACTGACGGCCGACCAGCTCCGGTGGCTCGAAGCCGACCTGCAACGGGTTCCGGCAGGGAAAACAGTCTTCGTGGGGATGCACATCCAGTTCACGAACCGCTACCGCATCGCCGACGGCAAACTCGCCGGTGCGGCGTCTGCGGCGGGCGGCTTGGGCATTATCGCCTGTGGCGGCGCGCCACTCGCGTGGATCGAAGAACAGGTGCGCATTGCCCGCGAAATCGCTGGCGACGCTCCCCTCGGTGCAAACGTCATGCTCATGGATTCGCAGGCGCCCCAGGTGGCGGAGCTGCTCATCAAGCTGCGCGTCGACGTGGTTACCACGGGCGCGGGCAGCCCTGCGAATTTCATGGCAGCCTGGAAAGAGGCTGGCATAAAGGTGGTTCCCGTGGTGGCGTCTTCGGCGCTCGCCGCGCGCATGGAGCGCATGGGCGCCGACGCGGTGGTTGCCGAGGGCTGCGAGGCCGGTGGCCACATTGGCGAGCTCGCCACTATGGCGCTCGTCCCGAGCGTATGTGATGCCGTGCGCATCCCCGTGATCGCGGCGGGCGGCATCGCCGACGGCCGTGGCATGGCGGCCGCGTTCGCGCTGGGCGCCGAGGGCGTGCAGGTGGGCACCCGCTTCCTTACGGTTGAGGAATGCTGCATCGCCGATGTGTATAAGGAACGTGTGCTGAAGGCGAAAGATTCCGACACGGTGGTGACGGGCCGCGGAAGCGGGCATCCGGTGCGCGGCTTGAAGAACAAGTGGGCGCGCGCGATGCGCAAGCTCGAATGCGATGCCGCCGCCAACCCCGACGAGCTCGAGGGCATGTACGCTGGTTCGCTTCGCCGCGCGGTGGAAGGCGATGTCGATGGCGGCTCCATGATGGCCGGCCAGTCGGCAGCGCTTGTGCATGAGCGCAAAACCGCAGCTCAGGCCATTGCCGACCTTTTGGCCGATGCCGAGGTATGCGGCGGCATGAACCTGCAACAGCTCGCCTGCGCCAACGCCCAGCGTACGGGCCGTGCGGCGTGCGTCGCGGAAGGGAAGGAATAGCCCATGGGTGTCGCATTTCTTTTGAGCGGCCAAGGCGCGCAGAAACCCGGCATGGGTGCGGCCTTGATTGAACAGGGTGCGCCCGAGGTGGCGGAAACCTTCGCCATTGCGAGCGAGGCCTTCGGGTTCGATGTGGCCGATGTGTGCCTGAACGCTTCCGCGGAAACGTTGCGCGACACCGCGTTCGCCCAACCGGCCATGTGCACGCTTTCCGTTGCCGTTGCCAAAGCGCTTGAAGCCCGCGGGGTTCGCCCCGCATACGTGGCGGGCTTCTCGCTCGGACAAATCGCGGCCCTTGCGGTAAGCGGCATGGTAAGCGGGCGCGATGCGTTTCGCATAGCCGCTTTCCGCGCGAAGGTTATGGCTGAAGCCGCGGCGGCGCGCCCGGGTTCGATGTGCGCGCTGCTTGGCGGCGAGCCTGAAGAGGCAAGCGAGGTGTGCTCGAGCGCTGCGCAAGGCGACGTGCTCGTGTGCGCCAACTACAACGCACCTGGTCAGATTGTCGTTTCTGGTGACGTTGCCGCCGTGGATCGCGCTGCTGCTTTGTGGAAAGAACGCCCGCGCCATAAGGCTTCGATGCTCGCGACTTCGGGCGCATTCCACAGCCCGCTTATGCAGCCGGCGGCCGAAGCGCTCGCGGAATTCCTCGAAGAAGTCGAATTCCACGAGGCTCGCACGCCGCTCGTGTGCAACGTGGATGCCCGACCGCTTTCTGTGGCCGATGCTCGCGCGCACCTGGCGAGCCAGGTTGTTTCGCCCGTTCTGTTCGAGCAAAGCGTGCATTGGCTTTCTGAGCAGGGCGTCGACACGTTCGTGGAATGCGGGTTCGGCGGCGTGCTCACCAAGCTCGTCAAGCGCATTGAGCCTGCCGCGGCGCGATTCGCGCCCGTAGCTCCCGAAGAAATTGCCCAGGTCGCAAGCGAAGTCGCTTGCGGCGGCGTCGAATAAGAAGGAGTCTTCATGACCGAGATGAACACGGCGGCGGCCGACGCCCCGCGCGGGTGCGCGGTAGTCACGGGCGGCGCCCGCGGCATTGGAAAGGCGGTGTGCGAAGCGCTTGCGGCGCGCGGTTACAACGTGGCCGTGAACCACTCGCACGCCGGCAGTGCCGAAGCGGCCGCCGAGGTGGCGGCGAGCTTGTGCGAGCGATTTGGCGTGGAGGCGGCGGCCATTCAAGCCGATGTTTCGAGCTTCGATGCGGCGGCGGGCCTCATGCAGGCTGCGCGCGAGAAGCTCGGCGAGGTGAGTGTGCTTGTGAACAATGCGGGCATCACGCGCGATGCGCTGTTTTTGCGCATGAAGGAAGACGATTTCGACCGCGTGGTGGCCGTGAACCTGAAAGGCGCGTTCAACTGCTGCAAGGCTGTGGTGCCTGCCATGTGCAAGGCGCGCTGGGGTCGCATCGTGAACATGTCGAGCATTTCGGGCTTGCATGGAAACGTGGGCCAGGTGAACTATGCCGCGTCGAAGGCGGGCATCGTGGGCCTTACCAAGTCGCTTGCGCGCGAGGTCGCGCCGCGCAGCGTAACCGTGAATGCGGTGGCTCCCGGCTTCATCGTGACCGACATGACCGATGCCGTTCCCGAAAAGGTGAAGGAATCGGTGCTCGGCAACATTCCCGAGCGCAGGTTCGGCCAGCCGAGCGAAGTGGCGAGTCTCGTGGCGTTCCTTGCGAGCGACGATGCTGCGTATATTACCGGCCAGGCAATTGAGATTGACGGAGGTTTGGCGCTGTGACGTGCGAAAAGAGTGAATTCCTGAAGGCCGACGGCACGCGTCGAGTCGTAATTACCGGCATGGGCGCCATTTCTCCCGCGGGCACAGGCGTCGATGCGCTGTGGAATGCGGTCTATTCCGGAAAGCAATGCATCGCGCCCATCACGCGCTTCGATGCGTCCGGATTCGCCGGATCGCTTGCCGCCGAAGTGCCGAACTTCGACGCGGCAGCGTGCGGCATGTCGAAGAAGGAAGCGCGCCGCTTCGCGCTGTTCGTGCAGTACGCCATCGCCGCCTCGGAAGAGGCGTGGGCGCAGGCGGGCATCGACATGGAGGCCGAAGACGCTACGCGCGCGGCATGCGTGTGGGGAAGCGGCATTGGCGGTCTGGAGGAATTCCAGCGCGGTTGCGACACGCTTTCACAGAAAGGCCCCAAGCGCGTGAATCCCCTGTTCATTCCCACAATGATTGAGAACATGGCGGCGGGCAACCTATCCATTCGCTTCGGGTTGAAAGCCGATTGCCTCTCGATTGTGACGGCGTGCGCGACGGGCACGCATTGCGTGGGCGAGGCGTATCGCCTTATTCGCCATGGCTATGCCGATATGGCGCTCGCGGGTGGCAGCGAAGAATCCATTTCGCCCATATGCTTGGCGGGCTTCGGCAATTTGGGCGCGACCTCGAAATCGACCGATCCGACAGCGGCATCGATGCCGTTCGACGTGAATCGCGGCGGTTTTGTTCCTGGCGAGGGTGCGGGCGCATTGGTGCTCGAATCGCTTGAGCACGCCGTGGCGCGTGGTGCGAATATTCTGGCGGAAGTGGCCGGTTTTGGCTCGACGGGCGACGCGTACCACATGACGGCGCCCGAGCCGTCGGGCGAAGGCGCGGTGCGCGCGATGCGCCAAGCGCTTGCTGAAGGCGGTTTCACGCCCGATGACCTGGGTCACTTGAATGCGCACGGAACCTCGACGCATGCCAATGACGCCATGGAGTCGGCTGCGCTGAAAGCCCTGGTGGGCGAGAAACGCGCGGCGGACGTGCCCGTGACTTCAGTGAAGGGTTCCATTGGCCATACGCTTGGCGCGGCAGGCGCCCTTGAGGCAATCGTCTGCGCGCTTTCGGTGGCAAACGATTGCGTGCCGCCCACGGCGGGCACGCGTGAAATCGACCCCGAGTGCGGCGTGAACGTGCCGCTTGAGCCGATTGAGGGCTACAAGCAGAAGGTGGCGCTGTCGAACTCGCTGGGCTTTGGCGGCCACAATGGCTCGTTGGCTCTTTCCCCATTTGCAGGGAAATAGCGGCCGACGCTGCGCTGGTCTCTCGCGGGCATCTTGCCGTTCGAGTCTCGCGTATGGCCGCGAAGGCCAATGCGTTTCGCCCTTCGTGGCGATCTGCTCCGCGAGAGACCTTGCTCGTTGATGTTGGGTTCGGAATCACGACGTCCGATGTTGAGAGATGAAGCGACTTTGCGGAATGCCTAGTTGCTGGTGTTTGGTGCGGCTGGATGTTCGTTGATGAATCAGACGCATTCGCTTTTTAATTTGGAAGGGATAGACCCCCATGGCAATAACGTATCCGTGTGGACGCGACGAGATTATGGCGGTTCTGCCGCATCGCGACCCGTTTTTGTGGCTGACGCGTGTGGTGGAGGGCGTTTCCGGCGAGCATATCGTTGCCGAGCTCGATGTCGACCCTACTTTGCCGCTGTTCAATGGACATTTTCCTGAGCACCCTGTTTTGCCAGGCGTCATCATTATGGAGGCGCTTGCCCAGGCGGCAAGCTTCTGTGTGCTCGAAGCGCGTGGGGCAGAGGGCGCAATCGGTTTCCTAACGGGGGTCGATAAAGCGAAGTTTCGCCATCAGGTTCAGCCGGGTGACACTCTTCGCTTGGAGGCCGATATCGTGAAGTCGTCTTCCCGCATGGTGGTGGCCGAGGTTGTAGCTACCGTCGACGGCAAGGTGGCCGCTTCCGCCACTCAGAAGTACGTGTTGGCGTAGGCGCGAGTGCGGTCGGAACCTGTTAAATGTGTTACATGCTCGCAGCGTTTAACAGGTTTTCAGTCGATCCGCGCGGCTCGAAAGCGAGACGTGCGCCTGCCAAACGCTACGAGCATGTAACAGGTTGAGCATGTAACGGGTTCGTTCTAAGAAGAGAAAGCGTGCAGTTATGCTGCGTTCGAAGAAAACGGCATATGTGACCATTGGCGATGCGGGCGCCGCACCTGCGGCTCCTGCTGCGGAAGGCGTCGATGCGCTCGCGTGCGAGCAGGAATCGGCGGCGATTTACGCTGCCACCGAACCGCTAAAAAGCCTGGTCGAGGTGCGTTCGGCCGGTGCTGTGCGCGTGCTTGTGGTCGACGCGGGCGCGACGGGCGAGTCTATCGTCGCGGGTTGCTTGGCAGCGGGCCTTGTGCCGTGTGTCGCCTATACCGAAGACATGGCGCGTGCGGCGCATGTGAAGCTCGCTCCGAAAACCGTGTGCGTGGGCAAAAGCCGCGAAACGGGCGCTCTCGACGACAGCTATCGCGTGCTTTCCGCAGCCGAATCGGCCGATGCGCAGGCGATTTTGCTCGTCGATTCGCGCCTTGCGGTTGACGAGCGTTTCCTTTCCATGGCAGCCGACGAGCATCGCAGCGTCTACAGCGTGCCTGTGGCCTCGATCAACGCGGCGTTCGGCGGCATCACGCGCGTGTGGCGCACCTGCTCGGCGCCAAGCGACGCGGCGTTGCACGTGAGCGACGACTCGTGGGTCACGTGCCCGAAGTGCCACCGCATTTCCGACGCGCAGCGCGTGCTTGCCAATCACAAAATGTGCCCCGAGTGCGGCCATCATTTCCGCATGACGTCGGCCGAGCGCTTGGCGAGCGTGCTTGACGCGGAAAGCTTCGAGTGCTGGTTTGAAACCGAAGGTGTCGACGTGCCTGAAACCGACCCGCTCGATTTCCCCGGTTACCTGGACAAAATCGGCGGCATGCGAAAGAAGACGGGCCTGCGCGAGGGCGTGCGCTGCGGCGTGGGTCGCATCGCGGGCATGCGCGTGGCGATTGGTGTAATGGATTCGACGTTCTTCATGGGCTCGATGGGCTCGGTGGTGGGCGAGCGCATTACGCGCCTGGCCGAGCATGCTACCGAAGAGTGCCTGCCGCTGGTGCTGTTCACCTGCTCGGGCGGCGCGCGCATGCAGGAAGGCCTGGTTTCGCTCATGCAAATGGCGAAAATCTCGGCCGCGATTGAGCGTCACGGTGAGGCGGGCCTGCCGTATTTCTCGGTGATTACCGACCCCACTACGGGCGGCGTGACCGCGAGTTTCGCGATGCAGGGCGACGTGATTATTTCCGAGCCCCGCGCGCTTATCGGCTTCGCTGGCCGTCGCGTGATTCAAGACACCATTCGCCAGGAGCTGCCCAAGGAATTCCAAACGGCGGAATTTGTGCTCGAGCACGGCCTTATCGATGCGATTGTCGAGCGCCCGCGCATTCGCGAGACGCTTGCGAACCTGCTTGCGCTGCACGCCAAGCCTGAATCGGGTGCGCCGCGCGGGTTTGTCGCGGTGCTCGCCGCGCTGGCCGCGAACCCTACGAAATGCGAGCTTGAAGCGGCGGGCGCACAGCTTGCCGCTGACGAGCGCGACATTCTTTCGGGCGTGCGCGCCGTGGCCGTAAAGGCTGCCGCGGCGGTGCCGAAGCGCGTCGCGAATGGCGTGCGCTCGGTGGCGACGCGCCGTGCTTACCGTGCGGAAATCGAGCAGTACGCTTCGAAGCCCGGAGCCGTGAAGCAGGCCGAGGCGGCGGAAAACCCCGCATGGGCCAGCGTGCAGACCGCGCGCGACGTGCATCGCCCCACCGCGGGCCGCTATTTGGAAGCGACGTGCGAGGGCTTTTTCGAGTGCCACGGCGATCGCGGCTTTGCCGACGACGCCGCCATTGTGGCGGGCATCGGCTGGGTTGCGGGTGAGCCGGCAACGCTCATCGCGCAGGAAAAGGGCCGTGACCTGCAAGATCGCATCAAGCGTAACTTCGGCTGCCCGCAGCCCGAGGGCTATCGCAAGAGCCTGCGCCTCATGCGCCAGGCCGAGCGCTTCGGGCGCGCGGTGGTGTGCTTCGTGGACACGCAGGGCGCGTTCTGCGGCAAAGAGGCCGAGGAGCGCGGCCAGGGCAATGCCATCGCCGACAACCTGTATGCCATGGCGGGGCTTCGCGTGCCCACGGTGAGCGTGCTCGTGGGCGAAGGCGGCAGCGGCGGCGCGCTCGCGCTTGCGCTGGCCGACCGCGTGGCCATGCAGGAGCATGCCGTGTATTCGGTGCTCTCGCCCGAGGGCTTCGCGTCCATTCTGTGGAAGGACCGCTCGCGCGCGGCCGAGGCGGCTGCGGTTATGCGCATGAACGCCTACGAGATTTTCGACATGGATATCGTCGACGCGGTGCTCGAGGAAGGCGAGGGCTCGGCTTCGGCCAACCCCGATTTCGCGATCGCCAACGTTGTGGCGTATGTGGAAGAAAGCCTCGACGAGCTTTCCGCCCTGCCTATCGACGAGCTGCTCGAGCAACGCTACGAGCGCTTCCGCAAGTTCTAGGGGCGCTTGAGAAACGCGGCAGGTTTGAAAACGTATTCCATATGGCTATAATTATGTATCAGTGAATTATTCGAATCTGCATAATGTAGAGGTGCATAATGTTTGTTGGCCGCGAAGAGGAACTGAACAAACTCGAGGGACTGTACAGCAGCGGGTCATTCCAAATGGCGGTGGTGTATGGCCGCCGCCGCGTGGGGAAAACGGCACTCATCAATGAGTTCTGCAAGGGGAAACGCGCGCTTTCGTTTACGGCGCTCGACCAAAGCGATGCTGACAACCTGGCCGATTTCAACCGTACCGTGGGGAACTTCTTCAATCTGTCAGCGTCGCTGGGTGGCTTTTCGACTTGGGCGGATGCGCTGAATTATATTGCCGAGCAGGCTCGAAGCGAACGCTTCGTTTTCGTCTTCGATGAGTTTCCTTACGCAGCCGAGCGCAACGAGGCCCTTCCCTCCATTTTCCAGGTCGCCATTGACAAGGTGTTCAAAGAAACGGCTGCCTTCATTATTTTGTGCGGTAGCAACCAGGGCTTTATGGAGGGCAAGGTACTCGGGCGAAAAAGCCCGCTTTTCGGGCGTCGCACGGCGCAAATCAAGCTTGGCGATCTTGGGTTTAGGGATGCTGCGAAAATGCTTCCGGGGTTGTCTGCGCAGGAAGCATTTCGATTCTATGGATGCTTCGGCGGCGTTCCGTATTACTTGCAGCAGGTCGATTCTTCGAAAAGCCTGCGCGAGAATCTCGCACGCCTGTATTTCGACCCGATGGGTTTTCTTTTCGAGGAGCCTTATGGCCTGCTTCGCCAGGAATTTCAGGAGCCGGCTTTATACAACTCCATCTTGCGCGCCATAGCTGCCGGTGCGAATCGGGCGAAGGAAATCGCTGACCGTACGGGCATGGCGCAAACAAGCCTGCCGCGGTATGTGAAGGCGCTCGAGTCGATTGGCGTGGTTGAAAAGGCGGTTCCGTACGGCGAGAACCCGGAAACGAGCAAACGGGGGATGTATCGGCTGTCTGAGCCGTGCTATGCGTTTTGGTTTCGGTTCGTGATGCCGTTTGCCTCTGATATTGAAGCAGGTTTGGGTCGGGCGGTTGTCAATGCGCTTCCCGAAGAACAAATCAATGAGTACTTGGGCCATAGGTTCGAGGCGCTTTGCGCGGAATGGCTGGTGGAGCAGGCGAAAAAGGGGAAACTTCCAATCGCCGCCACTGCCGTGTCGTCGTGGTGGGGAACGAATCCCGACAAACGTGAGCAGGACGATATCGATGTGCTTGCGGCCGATCGGATTGAGAAGCGGCTGATTATCGGCGAATGCAAATACCGTGAATCGTTTTACGAGACCGCTGAGATAGATGACCTCGAATCGAAGCGGAGCTTGGTCAAGGGTTACGTTGCGACGAATTTCATGCTGTTCACCAAGCGCGAAGTAAGCGTAGCCACGCGCGCGAAGCTTGCCAATCGCGGCGACTGGCGACTTGTCACGCTGGAAGACATGTACGCCGAATAGGGTTGCGAATGGAACGGCGCTTATTTACGGCGCGAAAACCTAAGTCTCGGATGCTCGAGCGTGGCTGCTGCTGCGCACTGAATTTATCGGAATAAGGTGGGCCCAGGTCTCTTCCTTAGAGGTGACCTGGGCTTTTGTATTGCTGCTGTTTGACGCTTCCGTGGCTGCCATTGTCGGCTTGCCGTTATGGGTTTGTCTCGCCGATTTGTTGCTGACACCTGGCGTTGTGATGGCTGCCGTCGTTTCGCCACTGACCTGCCGCTTCGCGTCGTTGCGGCGGTAGCCGTCTCGCCGTTGCCAGTCTGTCGCCGCCGGCCCGTTGCCGTTGCGTCTTACAGCGAAGCAGCCTGCTTCTTCTTGGGCAGAACCAGCACGGCGAGCACGACGACGATGGCGGAAGCGATTGCCAGCGCGGTGCCGTCGGCAACGTGCAGCGCGGGGATGCCGACGAGCACGCCGGTGCAGTAGGGAACGAGCCAAATGAGCCACACGCAAATGCTCAGGCGATGGAAGTTGTGGCGCTGCTTGCTATCGCCGCGCAGCAGAACGTAGGTCGCCCAGGTCGCGTGGAAGAGCATAAGCGCGATGGCGAGGCCGCCGGTGACAGGGTGAAGAAGCGAGATGGAACCGCCGCCGCTTTGGGCCATGGAGCTCATGATGGCGGTGCCGGTGGAGTCGCACGCGAGGCCGATCCAGAAGAAGATGAGATGCGAGCGCTTCAGCGTGCCGGAGCTGCGTTCGCCGAAAACGCCGATCGTGTAGGCGACAAGGGCGAGGGAAATGATTGTGGTGGCGGCGATAAGAATAGGTGACATGTTGTCCTCCTAAGATAAAAGGGCGGTTGGATTCGAACAGCCGCGGCGCTCGTTCGTTTTGACGTGTTTTATCTTGGAGGCGGTTGGCGTGAACATCAAAGGAGTCTTGTTCACTTTTTCGAAAATCGAGGTATGTGCGCAAAAACAATGCACTGAACAGGTGAAATAGAATTCCATTGCTGCGCCTTCTAAGATGAAAAATTCCTGAAAGCCCGCACGAAAAACGTTCTGTCGGTCGAAATCGTTCGTCTAGACACGCAAAAATCGTGGCGATACGGAGGTGATGCCGTCGTTCTCTCGGCTACATCGATTTTGACCACAAAACGGCGAGTCGGGGTGCTTTGGGATGCTGGGGCCAGGCTGCCCATTGGCGCCCCAAGGCGCTCATTTCGTTAATGAGCCTAAATCTTCGGTCGTTGCGAAACGCTCAACAACGCAGTTATGCCAGCAAATCTACAAGTAAAAGCTCGCCTTTGCTGCGTTGCGCTTTCTCGCTATGCTTTTGAATGGCTTCGACCAATTTAGGAGCATCGGACCAGTATTCCTTAAGAAACGATGCTTCTTTAAGGCGAGAAAAGCCTAGGTTGCATGAGCAGAACTCGCTCGGTTTTAGCTGCCTATTTTTCCTAGAGGCTTTCTGCCATTCACCGTAAGCATGTTCGGCCTGAATCACAAGCATCTCAATTTCCGGCCGCGTAAAAAAGCTCAGTACCTCAGTTCCATTTTGACGGCGCTTTGGAAACTCGAATTTGGCTGATTTGCTATCAACGATTCGTGCCACTGTCAAACCCGAAGCGTCTCTTGACTCATAGCTCATGCCGAAATACTCGTCGGCTATCTTGTCTGCCTTGCGGAGCCTCGTATACGGTCTGTCGAAGTAAGTGTTATCCATTACCACATGATCGCGGGGCACGACAAGCAAATCATTGTCATACAGCGTCTGAATCACGGCGCCCTCAGCCGTGCCTTCAACGCTGAACAAAACAAATCTATGGGTAAGGTAGTCGAGGACCGTGTTATTCATTGACATGCTCGCAAACATAGGAACGCATCGCCTGAACGTCTGGATATCGAGGCATTGAGCCCTTAATGACGTTGTTAATCACAACGTCGCTCTTCTTATTCTCTATGCGGCCAATGCGGTCTGAGTATTTAACAACTTCGGTGTCGAATGATTCGTTTCGCACTAAGAGATAGACGTTGTCCTTTCTCTTGAGGCCATCGAGCAGTTCAGGATAATGCGTCGAGAACAACAAAACGGCACCGTGAGGATTGGTGACAGGGGAAGCAAACAAACCGATCACCGTTCCCACAAGGGATCTATTAAGGCCGGTTTCCATTTCGTCAACGATGAGATATCCCCCGCTCTTAAGGGCGCTTATAGCGCGGTTAACGAGTTCGGCTCCAAGAATGGTGCCGTTCGAGAGGACATAGGATGCGACTGTGGGGTTAACGACCCGCTCCAGGGACTCATTCTTAAACTTGAGGTGAAAAACCTGGTTCTCAGCATTCCAGTTGAGATATTCAACACTTGGGTCAAAAGCTTGGACAATGGGGGTTGGCAGGGACATGAGTGGTAGTGTCCTTTTGAGGGAATCCACCTGTACGGTCTTCTTTCCCGTAACTATCGAGACGATTGATACGTCATCGCCAAGGAACGTTCTTTTGGCCTCGTCGAGCACGGTTGGGTCGTTCGTGGGTCCATTTCGCCTCATAAGAAGAGTAGATTTGTCCCTAAAGGCATCGATGTCCAAAATTGTCTTACGCGAAATTTGCGCAGACGAATACTTCCAAAGTTGCTCGTTGGCAAACGCGTATGAGTCAAAGCCCCGCTCGCCAATCGGCGCCGTTCCGGTCGAATCGGCATCAATGAGCGCCAACTCCGATTCTATAAGGTAGAAGGAATCCCTCTCGTAGAACACGCACGAGATAGACAGGCGAGGTGCCATTCTCCCCAGTTTGTCATCTTTGGGCGTAAATCGACGCATGAGATAGGGGCCTGACATATAGCCCAGAATAAAGCGGATGATATTGAGCGCGGTGGTCTTGCCCGACGCATTAACGCCAACCATGCCGATAACATTTTCCGTGTAGACGGAAGACTTCTCGCAAACGGGCGTGACGTCAGAGATATTGCCTTCATCGTCACGAGGAACGCGATCGGTGGCGATGAAATCCAGTTCGAAAAGGCAGTTCTTAAACAGTTCGGCACCGTCGACCTTTACTTTAAGCAGGCGCATGCTATCTCCTTCCGTTGTTGCAATTATAACCATTTTTTTTGGTTATAAGTATCAACAGATTGAGATATCCATAGATAGAAACAACAAGTTTTAGCAAGCGAAATAATGCGTTGACATCGCCAGCCTTTTCAATCTAGGCTTTCAGATTTGCTCGCCGCCGCGCGTCTACTCCTCGCTTTTATAGAGCGTCGACCTTAGAAGGCCGAACAACACTTTGCAGTCGCCGTTTTGGTGGCGCAGGCTGTCGAGCACGTTGTCGAGCGTGAATTCACACACGCTTCGCGGAGTGAAGCCGTCGGGCAAATCGGCAACGATGTTCGGGTCGTGCTTGTAGATTTCGACAAGGCCGTTTACTACGTGTTCGATTTGCTGTGACTCGCGCAGGCGCGCTGCGGCTCGCTCGGCGGAAGGCAGGGCCTCGGCGCCGCGCAGCCAGTATTTGCGGAAGTGGTTGAACACCTGGTGCATGCTCACGTTCATTTTTTCGCAGTAGTCGACGAACGCGGTATGCGTGTCGAGGTGACAGAATTCCTTGTAGAACGCACGCGCGAAGTACAGCTCGATCGTTGCAATGGTGAGCTCGTCTTTCGCGGCGAAGAATCGGTACACGGTGCCCACGCTCACGCCGCTTTTCGTGGCAAGCCCACGAATAGAAAGCGCCGAAATGCCGCCTTCTTCGGCGATTTCGTAGGCGTTTTCCAGAAGCTCTTCTTTGGAAACGATGCTCTGTGCCATGACGTTCGACCTTCCTGAAGCGCGTGGTTAATGCATTGTTCGGCAGTTTGCTTGGGGTTTGCTCGGCCCGCTGTTCTGTTCGACTAGGCGTTCTATCTATTATGCACCCATGGTTTGCGCGGGGCGAAAGAGAAGCGATTATGTATACCAATCGGTGACTTGGCGAGGACAGCTAGCGCGTGTTCGGGTGTGCGTTTTGGCGCAATGTTAGAATTTGCTTAGGCAAGATTATCCGAAAGCTATTAGGAGGCATTGCACCCATGCCGAAATGCTTCTTGGTGACCGGTGGTGCGGGCTTTATCGGCTCGAATTTCGTCGAGCATATTTTGGGCGCGCAGCCTGGCGTGCGCGTGATAACCGTCGACGCCCTGACATACGCGGGCTCGCTTGCGAACCTCGAATTCGTAAAGGGCGATTCTCGCCATCGATTCGTGCAAGCCGACATTCGTGACGAAGAAGTCATGCTTTCGGTTATGCGCGCGGAAAAGCCCGATTGTGTGGTACATTTTGCGGCGGAATCGCACGTCGATCGCTCAATTGAGAGTGCGGCGATTTTCGAATCGGTCAACGTCGGCGGCACGCTCTCGCTGCTTGAAGCAATCCGAAAATACCTCGATGAACGGGAAGAACGCCGTGAAGGCTTCCGTTTTATCCATATTTCGACCGATGAAGTGTATGGGGATCTTCCCATCGAAGATACGCAAACTCGCTTTAAGGAAGATGCGCCGCTGCGACCGAGCTCGCCTTACGCTGCATCAAAAGCTGCGTCGGACATGTTTGTGCTTTCGTATGTGAGGACGTATGGTCTGCCAGCGGTTATCGTGCGTATGTGTAATAACTACGGCCCGCGTCAGCATTGCGAGAAGTTCATTCCCCACATGATCCAATGCGCCCTGGCCGGCGAGGCATTGCCGTTGTATGGCACGGGAGAAAACGTGCGGGAATGGCTCCATGTGGAAGACGCTTGTCGCGCGATTGCGGCGATTGCCGAGCGCGGCCGCTCGGGCGAGATTTACAACGTTTCGAGCAACGACGCGCGCTCGAACATCGAGGTTGCGCAGGCTATTGTGCGAGCAATGCGGCCCTACGTGGTGGCGCACAATATGCCGCAGCCAACGATTGAACATGTCGCAGATCGCTTGGGGCATGACAGGCGATATGCGCTCGATGCGACGAAGTGCGCAAACGAGTTGGGCTGGACGTCGGGAATCGGGTTCGACCAAGGGATTGGTGACCTGATTAAGGCTTCGACAAGTGCGTAATCGATAGCTTGTTCGATTGTCGGTCTTGGTGCCCTCGCATTTTTTTGTTGTGTGGTGTCGAGTGTATGTGCCCCTGTTATCGCCGCCGAAAATGAAACGGAGTGGGACCGGGAAACGATGAAACGGTGTCGGCTTGGGCACGCTTAGCTTTCTGGGGCAATTTGTGCATCTGGGTGTTTATGCTTCCGTAAGCCGTTTCTTTTTTTGAGCCCCCCTCTCTATTTGTCTTACAATGGGCCCATAAGATTGAAAGGCTTTTCTGTTGAATGTTATTCGTGTCTCATGCTTGAAAAAGGCGGCTATTGCTCGCATTTGTGCGGTGGTGGCGTCTTTGTCTTTTGCACTCGCTTTGCCTGCGGCGGCGTACGGATCGGAAGAAGAGGCGCTAGTCGGTGATTCCTCCGTCCCTGCTTTAGGGGGAAATGCTGATGCGCCGGTTTCGATTGAGACATCGCATCCGGTAAATGGCTGGGAATACGACCAATCTTATGACCGGTGGTTTTATTATCGTGAATCCGTTCTGGTTAAAGGATGGCTGTATGTAGGTGGCTTTTGGTATTGGTTTGACGACGATGGCATCATGACCGTTGGCCTTACGGAATGCGGATCTCAAACCTACTATTTGAACACGGGCAGTGATACTTCGATTCCTTGCGGTGCCATGAAAACGGGTTGGGTTGCGTGTGATGATGGCTGGCGCTTCTTCGATGTATCTGGCGCAATGGAGAGATGCTGGCTGTTCGACGGCTCGAATTGGTATTGGCTCGACTCTGAAACTGGCGTAATGGCCACGGGCGTTACGCAGTGTGGTTCGAGCTCGTATTGCTTCAATGCGTCTGGGTCTATGGTTGTTGGCTGGGCGTGCGACGGTGGCGTCTGGTATTACGCAGCTCCTTCCGGAGAGCTCCAGGGCGGATGGCAGTACGTATGGGGTGCGTGGTATTGGCTCGACCCCTCGACGAAAGCCATGGCAACGGGCCTGGTGAACGATGGCTCGAATCTCTACGCCATGGGTGCGTCGGGCGCCATGCAAACTGGTTGGGCTCTTGTCGATGGCGCCTGGTACCATGCCGCCGAATCGGGCGTGCTGGATGCGGGTTGGTATTGGGACGGGTCTCATTGGTACTGGCTCGACCTCGAAACTCGTGCGATGGCGACCGGGGAATTCGAGGCATATGGTGAGCATTACTACGCCTTCGCTGATGGCTCGATTCAAATGTCTGGATGGGCTCCCTGCGGCGAGGGCCTGGCGTTACTCAAATCAAACGGTGCCGTGATCTTCGTCGCGGGCAAAAATGCTTCGGGCGCGCCTGTGGTGCAGAGCGGTGCGCAAAGCACCGTGCGCGGTGATTCGTGGGAGCAGACTCTCCCCGGGTTTTTCTCCGTCGGCGGCAAGACGTTCTATGCAAATGCCGATGGCGAGCTGCAATCAGGATGGGTGCGCATAGGCGATTCGTTCCACTTTTTCGATTCCGATTACGCAATGCAAACAGGTTGGTACTGGGACGGCTCGTCGTGGTACTGGCTCGATTCCGATGGATTGATGGCGACCGGCTGGCGCTCAATATCGGGCTCGTGGTATTTCTTCGATGACTCGGGCGCTATGGCGACGGGCTGGAAACAATGCGGAGAGGCATGGTATTTCTTCGGAAGCTCGGGTTCCATGGAGACGGGCTGGCTGAGCTGGGGTGGCGCCTGGTATTACCTCGATTCGAGTGGCGCCATGCAAACGGGTTGGCTGCATTACGACTCTGCATGGTACTGGCTCGATGAGGTAACGGGACGCATGGCGTCTTCCGGTTGGTACGATTGCGACGGAACCTGCTCATGGTTTAATGCTTCGGGCGTGTGGGTCGACGCGTCCGGCTCCGTCTTGGGCGTAAGTAGGCAGCGTTTGCTCGAACAGCTGATTTCTCACGAGAACGATTCCTACTATCTTGGCACACGCTACGATACATCCTTAATTCCTGTGTGCTGCACGTATCCCAATGGGGAACCGAGAAGCGATGGATTCACCGGAATGAATTGCGGCGGTTTCGTGTCGCATGCCTATGCGAAGGCCGGTGGCGATTTGTCGAAGATTGCGAACGACCAATCGAACTCGCCATGGCCGGGGGGTCCGGGCCGTGGGAGCTTCTGCAATGCATACCGTTGGTATGGCTATGCTCTTGACAGTGGAGCTACGGTGTTGCAGTTCAACAGCGTCTCGGAATTGCTCGCAAGCGGCGAGGCTCGCAAAGGCGATTTGGTGTTTTTCTATCCGTTCAACCCGTATTCGACGGACTGCCATATTGGATTTTTCTGGGGCGACACTCCGTATGAGAACCGTTTTTGGCACTCTTTCGGAGGCATGGGTAACAGCATTTCTGAATTTGTGAGCGATGGCCCGTCTTGGGTAATCCTCATGCGGTAAAGAAGGGGCAAAGCATGAAGAAGATGCATAGGGCGGCGTGTCCTCTGGCTCTTGTGGCGGTGGTGTCGCTGACGTTGCTTCCAGGTGTGGCATGGGCGCAAGGCGCTTCCGTAGAGCCTGCCGAATCGCTCGTCGGCGCAGAGCAGGCTGGCGATGAGGCGGCGTTTGCCGTTGCGGAAGCGAATGGGGCGCAGGCCGAAGGAAAAGAGCCGCAAGAAGTGCAGCCGTCTTTTGAACAGGTGCTATGCGAGTTGGAGAGCACTTCGGCTGAATATACCGGCGTCGCGATTACCCCTCAGGTCACGGTGCGCGATGGCGAGCGGTTGCTTGTCGAAGGCCTTGACTACGCCGTTTCGTATGAGAATAACGTTGTTCCCGGCGAGGCTTCGGTGCTCATCGGAGGCCTTGGCGATTATGCCGGCTTTGAGGCACGCGTGCCGTTCGCTATCGTGAAAAGTGAAGGCAATCGAATCGCGCTTCCCGGATCGTGGCAGCATAACGGCACTGGATGGTGGTATGCCTATGACGATGGCGGCTACCCAACGAGTTGCGTCTTGGAGGTAGACGGTGCTCTGTACCGCTTCGATTCGGCGGGCTATATGTATGCGGGCTGGTACATTCTCAATGGAGCATGGCAGTATTCCTACCCGAATGGCGTAGTGGCTTCTGGCTGGGCGTTCGTCGGAGGGTCGTGGTATTATCTCGACCCGCAAACTGGGGACATGCGCACCGGCTGGGTGAACGATAGCGGCACCTGGTATTTCACGAACTCGTCGGGCGCGATGCAAACGGGTTGGCTGTGTCGCTTTGGCACCTGGTATTGGCTCAACGGCTCGGGCGCTATGGCGCACAGCTGGGCGTGGATTGATGGCTCGTGGTACCTTTTCGCTGAAGACGGGAAAATGCTTACGGGCTGGCAAAAGGTTGACGATGAGTGGTTCCTGCTCGACGACTCGGGAGCCATGCAAACGGGCTGGGTTCTGCAAGGCGAAACGTGGTATTACCTCGCGGGTTCTGGCGTTATGGCGACGGGTCGTGAAGAAGTAGGCGGCTCGTGGTACGCATTCGACGATAGCGGGGCCATGAAAACTGGTTGGGTGCTGTGCGACGACGGTTGGGTGTATGCGCAGCCGTCTGGCGCGCTGCAAACGGGCTGGCTTGCCAAGGGCGGCTGGTATTGGCTCGATCCCGAGCAACAAGGACTCATGGTCGTCGGCATTCAACAAATTGGCGGCGCTTGGTATAAGTTCCAAGACAGCGGTCGCATGGAGTCGAGCTGCTGGTTCGAGTTTGAAGACGGAAGGGCGGCGCACGCGTCCGCTTCCGGTGCGGTTGATTACTATGCGAAGTACGACGAAAACGGCGACGTCGTTTTGAAGAAAGAAAACGGCGATTCGTTTGCAGGCTGGGAATTGCTCGGGTCGAGCTGGTTCCACTTCGACGAAAACGGCGCATACGACACTGGCTGGGAGTACATTAACGGCGCCTGGTATTACTTCGGCTCTGATGGAGCTATGCTCACCGGCTGGTTTAAGGATGCAGGAAAGTGGTATTACCTTGCATCGTCGGGGGCGATGGTGACGGGATGGCATACCATCGATTCTCACTACTATCAGTTTGGCGGCGATGGGGCGATGCTTGAAGCGGAACCATCGGCGACAACCGACATGCAACGACAGCTCGTTGCTGCCTGTAGTGCGGTTCCCACTCCGGGGCCAGGGCTTTGTTCGGAATGGGTTGCCTTGGTATTCAATCGTATTGGTCAGGGTCAATTGCTCCCCAATAACGACTACGATGCCGACGACATGTTCTACGCTTATTGCGGTCTCGATAATTTGAGCGAACTTCGCGTCGGTATGATCATCGCCGTTCCGTCCCATACTCATACGTATGCGGGTTCGATTTGGGGCCACATTTGCATCTATGTGGGCAACAACACCGTTATGGACAATATCGGCCGCATTCGCACGATGCCGCTCGACGAATGGCTCAGCTACTACACAACGACGTATTCTCCGAAATGGGGTTGGTACAACGGCGTTCCTCTTGAGTAGTGCTTTGGGGTTTTGATTTTCCAAGGAACGAAGGGCGTTTCGCCTTATTGCGGGCATCGCGTCGAAAGGCGCGGGCCCGCTTTCTGTGCGGCTCTTGCGGTCATTTTTGACCGCCCCCCGTTCTTTCTTGTTAAAAAATGTTACCTGGGTGAATCATTGCTAAAATTATCGCCGCAAGCATCGAGTTGAAAAAGAGTGCAAGAATCGAGCAAGATTTTGAAATACGGAAAAGCGGCGCTGCTCATGGGAATCGCGCTTCTCGTTCCATGCCAGCTTTGCTGGGCGGACAATGCGTCCCTGAATAGTGCAGCGTCTAATGCCCCACACGCGGTTCAGCCTGAGAATACTGCGGACGTATCGTTGAATTCTTCCATGGGGTTAAACACGGGCTCTTCCGAACGAACCGGCGCGTCGGCAGCTGATCCGGAGCCCAATACACCATCGACTGGCGAATCTGAAGGCGCTGGTTCTGATTCGCAGTCGCCCGATTCGTCTCATCCGACATATGCGAAGGGCTGGAACGAAATCGAAGACGGCTGGGTCTACCTTACGTCTGATAACCAGGATTCCTTTTGTGAGGGGTGGCTCAAGCTCGGCGATACGTGGTACTGGTTTGACCCCACCACCCATCTTATGGCGACGGGTGTCGTTGAATGCAATGGCTGTATGTATCGTTTTCTCGATTCTGGAGCCATGGTGACTGGCTGGTCGTACGATTCCGAGGCATCGCTCTGGTATTACTCGTTTCCCCTCGGTGAGCTTGCTCAAGGTTGGGTCTGCGACCGGGGCGCCTGGTACTGGCTCGATCCCGAGACCTGCGCGATGCGCACCGGCTGGCTCGAGGAGGGCGCCGCCGAGTACTGGCTCGACGCCTCGGGGGCAATGGTGTCGAGCAGGTGGATTCTCGCCGACGATGGCCAAGCGTTTTACGCGGGCTCTTCCGGCGCGATTCTGTGCAAGGGCGTGCAGTCGGCCGACGGCATTATCGTGACCGGTGAGGACGGCCTGCCTTTTGCCGGGTGGATTGATCTCGATGGCAATAGGTTCTTGTTCTCGGACGAGGGCCTTATGCTCACGGGTTGGCAAGAGCTTGATGGCACGTGGTATTACCTCAACGACCAGGGAATCATGCAAACGGGCTGGCTGTATTGGGATGGCCATTGGTATTTGCTCGGCAATTCTGGCGCTATGCAAACAGGCTGGAATTATGTTGACGGAAACTGGTATTACTTCAACTCGTGGGGGTATATGGCGTGCGGCGGCTGGCAGTACGTCGGCTCGGTCGATTACAAGTTCAGCTCGTCGGGCGCGATGGTCGGCGCATGGGTCGACGTTCCGTGCTACATGCAGTATCCAGAGTTGCCGACGGGTTGCGAATCGGTTGCGCTCACGAACCTTCTGAATTACTACGGGTTCGGCCTTTCGAAGACGACTATCGCGGGTCACTATCTTCCGCTCAGCTGGAGCAATAATTTCGTGACGGCGTTCGCTGGCGACCCGTTCACGGGAACGGGTGGATTCAACGGCTGCGTGGCCCCCGCAATCGTCATTGCGGGCAACAACTACTTGAGCGCTGCGGGAAGCTCCCTGCGCGCCGTGGACGTGTCGTTCAGCTCTATTCCTGCTTTGAAGAGCCGCCTGTCGTGTGGCCAGCCGATTGAGGTATGGAATATCGAATGGGGCGGATACCCCGGCGGGCGCTATGCGGCTTCGTGGTACAACGGCCACAGCTACGGCTTGTGGGGCGGAAACCATGCGGTCGTGCTGAAGGGTTACGATGACGAAAAGGGCATCGTGTACGTTTCCGATTCCATTTCGGGCGACGTGACGAGGGATGCGAAGGTCTTTTTCTCGACGTGGCAAATGATGGACAGCCAAGCCGTCGCGATTGAGTAACGAGCGTCCCAATCGCATCGAATGATTGAGCGCCGGGCGGCTTTATCGACTCAAAGCAAAAGTCCCGCCGCGGGTTTGCTCGCGGCGGGACTTTTTCGTGCACGCTGTCCGAAGGCATTCGCCCTGGGCGGCTTGTATTTTTTTTCGGGGTTAGAGGTATTGGTTCACCATAACGCCGCCGAAAACGCTCATGCGGTAGAAGATGCGCAGTTGGCCGTTGTCGTCGAGGTCGGCACGCGTTTCGTCGAGAATGCCGTTCTCTTTCGCGGTTGCAAGGGCTTCCTCAACGTCTTTGTTGGTGAGCAGTTTGTAGCCCGCGTAGTCGCTCTCGAGTGCGGCCACGATGTCGGCGGCGCAATGCTCGGCATCGTCTTTGAATTGTCCAATAATGGCGTAGTAAAGGGGCGGCAGATTATTCTTCATTGTTCTGCTCCTTTCGTTTTGCCAGGTGATCGGCGGGGTTCACGGCAATCAGGAAGATGCCTGCGACCATGACGAGCGCGCCAACCCACTGCATGATTGACAGGGGAGGATAGTCGGCCGACATGCCGCCGATGTTCAGCACGCCCAGAACGATCCAAATGAAAAACGGTCCCCAGAAGGCGTACATGCCGTTGCAGGCCATGCCCAGGGCGGTGCCGCACATGGAGTTGCCCTTGTACCAGAACGAGAACGCGGGCATCGCGAACAGGCCCGAAATGGCGAAGATCACGATGGCCGGGTCGGTGATGGCGCCTGCGAGAATCGTGGGCACGCTGGTGATGTCACCGCCGAAGGCGGCGAGAACGGGGAAGGCGATGACGAGCTCGAGCAGGCCCGCGGTAAGCTGGCGAATGGCGATGCCGATGCGGTAGTCGATGAGCACGGTGCCGAAGCCGGCCACGCAGCCCTCGAAGCCCCAGCCGAATGCGGCCAGGAAGGCGAACAGGCAGCCGAACAGCGCCTCGGGGCCCATGTTCGCGAAGCTCGTGCCGCCAATCGCGGCGGCGGCGGCCAGGCACACGAGCACGCCGGCGATTTTATGCGCGCCGAGGCTCTGCTTGAACAGAATGCGGCCGAGCACGGCGCCAATGGCGCAGTTGAGCGCCGCGATGGGCACGATGACGCCGGGGTTGCCTGCGGCGGTTGCCGAGTTGAGCGCAACTACGTAGGCGATGGTCGCGAACGGCCCGCCAATGGCGGCGCACAGCATCATGACGCGGCCGGGCTTGGTCGCGATGGTTTTGCGCAGGTCGCCGAGCTGGCCGTTCTTGGCGCACATGACGAGCGACCACAGGCCGCTGAACAGGTCGTTGAGGCCTGCTGCGAGTGCGGCAAGGGTAAAGGTGATGGCGAACGCGCTTAGCGGGGCGTTGCCGTTCCAGGCTTCGCCCGCGAACCATGCGTCCCACACGCCCTGGGTTTCTCCCAAGGTAAGAAACGCCGTGTACAGACCGTAGCAAATGCCCGAAGCCACGGCGAAGGCGATGCCCTTCATCATGAACGAGCGGTGCCTTTGTTTGCGAAGGGCCGCGATATCCTGCTGCATGTCTTCTCCTGACCGATAACGTACGTGCTTTCGTTGTGCCGGCGCGGTTACTTGCCGGCTGCTTCGTAGAGTTCGAGTGCCTTCTTCAAATACGTCTTGGCGTGGCGGTAATAGATGTATGCCCATTCGCCCACGTTGTCGCCTTCGCTTTCCTTAAGCAGCGACCAGGCGTACCAGCACCAGCCCGCCATGCCGACCTGGCCCAGGTTGTGGCGCCATTCGACGTCGGTGGGGGTGCGGTCGAAGTAGCTGGTGAGCGCCCGGAGCATTTCATCTTCGCTGAGCTGCTCGCATACGCAGAAGGTGCCGAAATCGTTGGCGTAGTCGCCCATGCCGGCGTATTCCCAGTCGATGAGGCTCGTGTTGCCGTCTTCGTCGATGAGGAAGTTCAGGCCGAAGAAATCGTTGTGGCACAGCACGGGCTCGCCGCCGTCGGCCACGAGGTATTCGTTAAGTTTGGCCGCCTGGTCGCTCATTTCCTGCCAGTCGTTCACACTAATGGGACCGCGGGCAAGCAGCGAGCGCTCGTAGTTGCGGCCTTCGTCGTAGAAGCTGAAGCTGCGCTCGACCTTGGCGTTCGACTCGTGCAGCTTGCGCGCCATGCGCATGGCCTGGTCGAGCTGTTCGCCGTTGTGGGCGTCGAGGTTTTTGCAGTTGACGACGAACTTCGAAATTTTCCAGCCGCGGCGCGGGTTCTCGAACACGAAGGTATCGTCGAGACCGAGCTTGGCGGCCGTTTCGAGCGCGGCCTTCTCGGCGTTGCGGTCGATAAGCAGCTCGGTGCCAATGCCGGGGTGGCGGTAGACCCACTCGCCGTCGTTGGTAGCGAAGTGGCAGCTCAGGTTCGTGATGCCCTGCTTCAGCGGGTACACGTCGTGGATTTCCGATTTCTCGCAGCCAAGCACGGCGACGATGTTGTCGAAAATCTCGCTGTCGAGGTTTTCCAGGAACAGCGGATCGAATTCCTGCAGCTCATCGAGTGAGTCGAACTCGTGGATGATGGGATTCTCGTAGCGGCGGATGGTCATGTCGAACTCGTTGAGGTGCTCGATGTAGAGGTTCTCCCAGAGCTTGTCGCGCGTTTGCGGCAAGTCGTATTCGGCTTCCAGAATTTCGCGGAAGTGCTCAGAGAACGCGCGGTCGAAGTAGGCGTGGCCGATCATGTACCAGGCGTCGCTGCCGCCGATGGTCACCTTCGAGATGCGGTCATGCGACTTGGTTTGCATGCACCATTCCTTTGTGGGGCCTTCAGAGTATTCGGCGGAGTAGTACGCTTTCCACACGTGGCTCTCGAAGGGGTTCTCCTCGAAGTAGTTGTCGGAAGAGCAAATATAGGTGTTGCCCAGAATCTCGCGCACGAGCATGAGCGAGCTGTTGTTGTTGCGCTCGGCGTAGGCGCGGTTGACGACGATTTTCACGCCGTATTTGTCTTCGAGGTAGAAAAACGATTCCTTCTTGTAGCCGACCACGATCACGATGTCGTTCACGCCAGCGGCCTTGAGCTGTTTGATTTGGCGCTCGATGAGCACGTCGCCGCGCACTTTGAGCAGGCCCTTGGGGCGTTCGTACGAGATGGGGGCGAAGCGGCTGGAGAGGCCGGCGGCCAGGATAACCGCGTTGTCGACGGCGTAAGGCTTGAGCGCCGCCATGCCCTTGGCCGTAAGGCGCCCGTCTTCGATGAGGCCTTCCTCGGCGCATTCCTTCATGGCGACGTTCACCGTAGCCAGGGCCATGCCCGTGGTTTCGGCGATTTCGCGCTGCGTGAGCCCAGCCGTTTGCGACAGGGCGTTGATGACTTTAAATTGGTTATGGGTAAGTGCCATGGGAATTCTCTCTCTTGTTCGGATTTTGAAAGTGTAGCACAAAAACCGAACACAGAATAGCAGAGTACATAAATCGCGCACAGAGGCGTAGAGGGGGTTGCGAAAATGTTGCGCAACAAATTTTGGAAATGTGGGGGGATAATAGAACGTAGGATTATTGTGTGATGGGAGAGGCTATGAAAAAAGTCGACCACCTGGTAGCTCGCGCGTTTAAGGGCGCGATGGCATTCGTGCTTGCGGTGGGGCTATGCCCCGTTGCGCCGGCGATGGCGCAAGAGGGGGCGACGGCAAACGAAGAAGAGGGCACCGCTGCTGCTGCGGTCGATGGCGCGGATGTTTCCACCGATGGCGCTGTAGCCGGTGCGACTGGCGACGCCGCGGGCTCGAAGGCCGACGGCGTGCAGCTTGGCGGCGTTTCCGGCGATGGCGATGCTGCGGCGGATGGCGCTGGTGTTGGCGCTCCTGCGCAGGATGCTGTCGAAAATGATGGTACGGATTCCGGCGTTTCCGTTGACGCTGCAGAAGCGGCTGCCGTGGCCGATGGGGAAGCCGACGAATCCAACGATGCCGCCGCCCAGACCGATGGCTGGCAAGCTTGGGGCGGCTGCGAATGGATGGTTGACTCCGAAGGCTGCCTGACGATTCGCCCGAAAGATGGCGCCGAAGTGGGGCAGTTGCCTACTTCTAAATATTGGACGGAAGTGCCTTGGTGTGCTTCGGATTATAGGCAAAGCATTCAGACTGTTAGGGTTGCAGCGGGTGTCAAAATCTCGGGATATACGTTAGGTTTGTTTGGTGGTCTTTCTTCGGTCACGTTTATGGATCTTTCCGGGCTTGATACTTCTTTGGCGACTGACGTGTCCTACATGTTTAGTGGATGCTCATCGCTTCGGGGGGTTTCGCTCGGCGAAGCTACGCGCGTCGACTTACCGACCCCGTCGGGCGATGGCTTGACTGGCAGATGGGTCTCTTCTGCCGACGGGATCGCCTATAGATCGGCAGATCTGCCGTCGGGCGTCGCGGCGACGTACACGGCGCAGCATTCCGATTCAGTCGTGGGCGTGGCGAACAGCTCAGGAGGCTGCACGTGGAAGGTGGGCGCCGACGGCGCCCTGGTCATCGCGCCGCTGCCTGGCAGCGCTTCGGGCGAATTTAGTCATGGATGGGGCGATGCGCCGTGGTCTTCTTTCTCTTCTGAAATTAATTCAGTGCGCATTGAACCTGGTGTTACGGTGAAGGGGTCCGCCTCGGGGCTGTTTTCCGGTCTTTCGGTGGCCGAATCGATGGGTCTTTCGGGGCTCGACACTTCTGGCGTGACCGATATGTCGTCCATGTTCTCTGGTTGCACTTTGCTCCAGGCGGTTGATTTGTCCTCGTTCGACACGTCGTCCGTAACCAATATGAGTTCCATGTTCAAGGGTTGCGAGTCTTTGGGGGCGCTTGATTTGTCGAGCTTCGATACGTCGAAGGTCGAAAACATGTCGCAAATGTTCCAGGATTGTTCGTCGCTCGCGTCCCTCGACCTCTCGTCGTTCGACACTTCGAGTGTTGCTGGGTCCGGCGGAACGTACTCTTACGATGGCATGTGCGGGATGTTCCAAGGCTGCTCCTCGCTCATTAAGCTCGACCTCTCGTCGTTCAACACTTCAAAAGTTCGCAATATGCTTTATATGTTTTGGAATTGCGAGCGCTTGAAATCTGTGAACCTTTCGTCTTTCGATACGAAGAATGTCGCCTGTTTTGAGTCCATGTTTAGTGGCTGCTCCGCCCTCGAGAGCCTTGATCTTTCGAATTTCAACACCTCGCATGCCGTAGGTTCCGCGCTGAGTCGGATGTTCCAGGGTTGCTCGTCTCTGAAATCGCTGGACGTTTCGTCGTTTGACACGTCGCGTATAACAGACTTCTCGAGTATGTTTAGCGGTTGCGATTCGCTGGAGTCGCTCGATTTGTCGAGCTTCGATACCACGCGCGCGACGAAGATGAAATACATGTTCGACTCCAGCGGTGGCACACTTTCGCGGGTTACGCTTGGTGAAAAGTTTTCTTTCTCAAAAAACGGTGAGCGTTTGTGTTCGCTTCCGAGCGATTGGGGTGATGCGGGTTGGTACGACGAATCGGCGGGAAAAGCGTATTCCGTTGAAGAAATTCCCGATAACGTTGCCACTACGTACGTGAAGCAGAAGCGTCTGGAACGGGACCAATTCACCGTTGATGACACGTGGAGCGCATACACGGGCGCCCCTATCAAAAAACCGATAAAGTCCGACCTCGTTGAGGGTGTCGACTATGTTGTTTCGTATGAAAACAATATCGGGCCCGGTGGCGCAAACATCTATATTCGTGGCATTAATCGCTGGTACGGCGAGCTTTCGTATTATTTCTATATTGACGGTTCTGCGCAGCGGGGGCAGTGGATGCGCGATTCCAATGGCTGGTGGTACGTTGACGCCTCAGGTTCGTATCCGTCGAATGAGTGGCGGGTTATCGACGGCTCGTATTACTACTTCAACGGTTCTGGCTACATGTGCACCAATTGGCTGAACTATGGCGGAGCATGGTACTGGCTCGGTGGCTCGGGCGCCATGGCGACGGGTTGGCGGTCGATTGGCGGCTCTTGGTATTGGTTCGACGATTCCGGCGCGATGGCCTCGGGCTGGAAACAGATCGACGGAACGTACTACTACTTCAATGGTTCTGGCGCTATGCAAACCGGTTGGTTGAATACGGGCGGCGCCTGGTATTACCTTTCTGGTTCCGGCGCTATGGCGACTGGTTGGTTGAGCCTCGGCGGCACGTGGTATTGGTTCGACGCTTCTGGCGCGATGGCTTCCGGCTGGAGCGTCATCGACGGCTCGTACTACTACTTCGACGGCTCCGGCGCCATGCAAACGGGCTGGCTGAATCGAGGCGGCGCCTGGTACTATCTCTCCGGCTCCGGTGTAATGGCCACGGGCTGGCAGGCGATTGGTGGCACGTGGTACTGGTTCGACGATTCCGGCGCGATGGCCACGGGCTGGAAGTTGATTAGCGGTACTTATTACTTCTTCGACAGCTCTGGCGCTATGCAGTCGGATAAATGGGTGGGCGACTACTACTTGTTGCCTAGCGGCGAGATGGCAACCAACCAGTGGGTCGGTGGATACTACGTGGGTGCCGATGGCCGGTGGGTGCGTGGTGCATAGGGCGCATTCAGTCCCCCTCAATTTCAATTCATTATGCAGCCGGGGTGTACGCCCCGGCTATTTTTTTTACTTGAATATCGGCGCAGCAATTAATAAAGCGGTTGATTTTCATTGTTAGCCGAACACCCGCGCCGTAATCGGCGTTTTCGCAGCT
>OLQL01000929.1_pt1 | contig 27447 bp, 25 predicted proteins | sample 1672971 | NCBI WGS metagenome assembly OLQL01 (sample SAMEA3136742, study PRJEB25190) | human gut metagenome | biome: human gut; feature: human-associated habitat; material: faeces | place: Austria | collected 2013
GAGAGGAAATGTCTCTATCCTTTTGGTTCCCTTTTGGAATTTGCTCGTTTATAGTTGGTCAACTCAAATATTCGCTTCCCCAAGTCAGAGAGCAGAAGAAGATTGCCGAAATCCTCGCTACGCAGGACAGGGCCATCGAACTGCAAGGGCGCAAAATCGAGGAGCTGAAAAGGTTCAAGCAGGGCTGTCTGGAAAGGATGTTCCCGAGGGAAGGACAGAAGGTGCCGGAAAAGAGGTTCCCCGGCTTTACGGACGATTGGGAACAGCGGAAGCTCGGTGAGCTGGTTCAGTTTTCAAAAGGAGCAGGCTATTCTAAAGGCGATTTAAAGGAGTCAGGAACTCCTATCATTCTTTATGGCAGGCTCTATACAAAGTACGAGACGGTAATAACTGATGTGGACACCTTTGCCGATGCAAAAAACGGTTCAGTATATAGTCGCGGTGGAGAAGTAATCGTTCCTGCGTCTGGCGAAACAGCAGAGGACATTTCAATCGCCTCAGTCGTTGAAAAACAAGGGATTTTGCTCGGTGGAGACCTAAATATCATCACTCCACCGGCTGATCTTGATTCCGCATTTCTCGCCATCAGCATCTCCAATGGAAAACCTCATGAAGACATGTCAAAAATGGCTCAAGGGAAATCTGTTGTTCATCTTCATAATACAGACTTGGAAAAGATCGATATGACTTATCCGAGCCATGAGGAGCAGACGCAGATTAGTGACCTTTTCAGGAGGATCGACAACCTTATCACCCTTCATCAGCGTAAGCTCGAAGAAATGAAAAAACAGAAAAAAGCCCTGATGCAGCTTCTGCTGACAGGGATTGTGAGGGTATAACAATGAGAAAGAAAGTATACGATTTCTTCACGGAGAATCCGAATACGACACACCATCAATGCGCCAAAGCGTTGAATAAACCAGAGCTGGATGTACTGAAGATCATTTCTGAATTGTACAAAGACAGGCTTTTGAAGCTTCATGTATTGCCGCTGGGAAACGATCTTGATCCCAATTGCAGCGATTTCTATTCCGCTTGCAGAAAATACCACGACTAAGCGAGGCAGCCCCCTGCCCCGCTATTCCTGCATATCCCCCCTTCCGCGAAAGGAGGCGTCTCCATGGACAAAAACGCCTATCTGGAAATCAACGCGAGCCAGCGTCCCGCCCTTGCGCTGCTTGAAGCCCTGGGCTACACCTATATTTCCCCAGCGGACTGCGACAGGCAGCGCGGCAGCCGGGTTCATGTGCTGCTCCGGGACATCCTGCGCGGCCAGCTCCGCAGGCTCAACCGCTATGCCTATGCGGGCGCAGAAAACGAGTTCTCCGCCGCCAACATCGAGCGCGCCATGGAGGATCTGGATGAGCCGCTGACCGACGGCCTCGTGCGCACCAGCGAGAAGATTTACGACGCGCTGCTGCTGGGCAAAAGCTATCCGGAGACCGTCGGCGACGGCAAAATGCTCAGCTTCAACCTCAAATATATCGACTGGGAGAAGCCGCAGAACAACGTGTTCCACGTCACGGAGGAGTTCGCCGTGGACAGTCCGGACAGGCAGCACAACGCCCGCCCGGACATCGTGCTGTTCATCAACGGCATTCCCTTTGCCGTCATCGAGTGCAAGGCCCCGCAGATTTCCGTGGAAGAGGCCGTCGGGCAAATGGTTCGCAACCAACAGGCGGCGTATATCCCGCAGCTCTTCAAATTCGCGCAGCTCGTCGTGGCGACCAACAAGAACGCCGTCAAATATGCGACAACCAACACACCCAAAAAGTTCTGGAGCGTCTGGAAGGAACAGGACGCCGACTGGCTGCAGGCCCGGCTGGACGCGCTCATCCCGGATCGCATGCCCACAGAGCAGGACAGGAATATCGTCTCGCTGTTCAGCCGCGAGCGCGTGTTCGAGCTGATTCGCTATTTCATTCTCTTTGACGCCAACGTGAAGAAGGTCTGCCGCTATCAGCAGTTCTTCGCCGTCCGGGAAATCATGAAGACCATTTCCGAAAGCGACGAGAAGGGCAACCGCCAGAGCGGCGTCATCTGGCATACGCAGGGCAGCGGCAAGAGCCTGACCATGGTCATGCTGGCAAAGTATATCCTGATGGAGCTGCAGGACTGCCACCCCCGCGTGGTCATCGTCACGGACCGCAAGGAGCTGGACGCGCAGATTGCCGCCACCTTCGCCCATACGCGGCTGACCCCCGCCCGCGCGACGAGCGGACGCCATCTGGTGGAGCTGGTAAACAGCGCCAGGGCGGACGTCATCACTAGCATCATCAACAAGTTCAACACCGTCGAGCGGCAAGAAGTCAAAAACCCCTCCCGCGACATCTTCGTGCTCGTGGACGAGAGCCACCGTTCCAATTACGGCCTCATGGCGACCCGGATGCGCAGCGTATTTCCCAATGCCTGCTACATTGGCTTCACCGGCACGCCACTGATGAAAAGCGAAAAGAACACCATGGCCCGGTTCGGCAGGCTGATTCACAAGTACACCATCCGGGACGGCGTGGAGGATGGCGCGATTGTCCCCCTGATCTACGAAGGGCGCTTTGTCGAGCAGAAGGTGGATGAAGAAAATATCGACCTCTGGTTCAAGCAGACCACCCGCCGCCTGACGGAAGCGCAGCGGGAGGATCTGCGCAGGAAGTGGAGCAGCATCCGCCGCCTGACCTCCACCGATGCGCGCATCAAGCGCATCGCGCTGGACATCAGCGAGCACTTCATCGGGGGCTATCAGAACACAGGCTTCAAGGCCATGCTCGCCACCAACTACAAGCGCGACGCGATCCGCTATCTGCAGTGCTTTGAGCAGTTCGGCGACGCCGACGAGGGCGCGGACGATCTGGTCATCGCCTACTGGAATAAAATGATGCAGCGGTACGGGGATGCCGACCGCTACGAGGAAGCCATCAAGAACCGGTTCTGCGATGGCGAAATCGACATCCTGATCGTGTGCAGCAAGCTGCTCACCGGCTTTGACGCGCCACTGTGTCAGGTGCTCTACATCGATAAGGAGCTCAAGGAGCACGGCCTTTTGCAGGCCATCGCGAGGACGAACCGCCTGCACGAGGGCAAGGATTACGGCCTGATTGTCGATTACCGCGGCCTGATTGAGAAACTGGACACCGCCATGGACATGTACAGCGGCGCCGGTCTGGAGAACTTCGACGGCGGCGATTTGAAGGGCGTCGTGGTCGATGTGATGTCTGCCGTCGGGAATCTCCGCAACGCCTATACGCAGCTGGTGGAGCTCTTTGCCCCGGTGGGCAATATCCATGACACAGAAGCCGTCGAGGTGTTCCTCGCCGACGATAAGGTGCGTCAGGATTTCTACACCCTGCTTTGCGCTTTTGGCCGGGCGCTGCATCTGGTGCTGAACGCGGAGCAGGCATACAACGCGCTGGGCAAGGAGGAGCGGCAGAAGTTTCAGGACACGTTCATCTTCTTTTCAAAGGTGCGCCGTAGTGTCAAGCTCCAATACTGCGACGCCATCGACAATGCCGAGTATGAACCGCTGATGCAGAATCTGCTCGATACGCACCTGTCTGTCGCCGGGCTGAAGAAGATCACAAGCCCCATCGACATTCTGAACAAGGACGACTTCGAGAAGGAGCTTGAAGAGCTAGGCTCTCTGCGCTCAAAAGCCGATGCGATAGCCAGCCGGATGACCAGAAGCATCAGCGAGAAGCGCGACGAAAACCCCGCGTATTACGACAGCTTCTCCAAGCGAATCAAGGACGCCCTTGCGCTCTACAAGGAGAAGGTCATCTCCGAAGCCGAATACCTTGCCAAGATGCGCACCATCATGGAGGATTATCATGCCGGCAGGAGCACCGTCAGCTATCCAGAGCGCATCAAGACGAACGTTCACGCGCAGGCCTTTTACGGCGTGCTGAGCGCGCTCTTTGATGAAGTGGAGGATGAACGGATTATGCCGGATTTCATCGCAGAGGTTGCCGAGGAAATTACAAGGATCGTCGCTTCCCACAGTCAGGTGGATTGGACGAACAATAAGACCATCCACGACCGCATTTCACAGGACATTGACGACCTGTTCTATAAATACGAAAAGGAGCGCGGTTTGAAGCTCTCCTTCGAACTCATCGACAAGATCATCGATAACGTCAAGACTGTTGCCCTGCGGAGGTTCTGAGCGATGGACACCACCAGTCAACGAGTCCTAACCGCCAAAAGGCACGAAATCCTATTCAATCTCGAAAGAAAGCCGGTCAAAAACCTCAATCTGCGGGTGCGGAAGGATGGCAGCGTGTGGGTTTCGGCAGATCCGGGTGTCCCCTGCGAGGAAATCGACGCTTTTGTCGCCAGCAAGGCCCCGTATATTCAAAAGGCCCTTGACCATTTCCACGAGATGGCCCAATACAGGCCGCAGCCGAAGCAGTACGTCAGTGGCGAGGCATTCAACATTCTGGGTCGAGGTCTGCGCCTGCAGGTCACACAGGCCGCAAAGGATTCCATTTCAGCGGACGGCGTCTACATCCATCTAGGTGTTCGGGATCTCCACGATATCGAAAGGAAGCGGCGCGTCGTCAACAGATTTCTGGACCAGCAGTGCAGAACGGTATTTGGCGACGTGATGGATGCGCTGTATCCGTCGTTTCAAAAATACGGTGTGCCAAGGCCTTCTCTGAGAATCCGGGACATGGAAACCCGCTGGGGCTCCTGCCTGGCGAAGACAGGGATCATCACGCTGAACAAGCGCCTTCTTGAATCCCCAAGGCACTGCATTGAATATGTCGTCATGCACGAGCTTTGCCATCTGGTTCACCCCAACCACTCCAGGCAGTTTTACGCCTTTCTCACGATGCTGATGCCGGACTGGAAGGAGCGGAAGCAGTATCTCGACAAGACCGCAGCCTATTGGCTCTGATCAGGTGCCAATGGGCTGCGGCCTTTTTCGCTCGCTTCATGCTTGAAACAGTGAGACCTTTTACGTTCTCCCGCACGGCTTACCTATTTCGGGAAGAAGTCGGAGCCGCCTGCGCCTTCATATCGGGATACGGCGCTTTGGTATAGGCGGGAACGTAATTCTTTTTCTTTGATGTCCGATAATTCGCCGTATAGTTGAACACTTCCGGCATATAGCCGGTGACGCTCCAGCGCTCCTCGATATAGTCGCGGTTATCCTCGTCGTATTTTGCCCAGCCCATCAATCCATACCTCCTCTTTGGTCAATTCAGGTATTCCGGCATTGTGTCACAGTCTTCGTACGCATCCGCATAATTCTTCATGTACTTCCTGTAATCCCGGATGCGCGCTTTGCCATCAAAGTGCTTCTTCCTGCCAAACCACCTCGGCAGCTCATAGACCGTGACGCAGACACCCGTGTCCGACATGATGTAGCAGTAATTGTTGTATGCAACAGCACTGCAATTTCCCTGTGATTTGCTGAGGAGATAATTGCGTTCCCAGGATGCGAGATCGCCTGCACTTCTTCCCCGCTCATAAGCGAGATCAATGCTCCTCACCGCGACCTCGTCATTCTTCAGGTTGCAGCGTTCGCGCGCTCTTTCAAGACTGTGGATGCTCTTGGTACACATACACTCGTTCTCCTTTTCTTTGGGTTTGGTTGTTATTTCTGAGTACGTGTACATTATCCACCCGCTATTTCGGAATCTGTAATTTTCGTTGCAAAAACCGCCATCAGCCTGGCGCTGACGGCGGTCTGCGTTATTCATCTTCCGGGTTCCTGATCCGGTATCCTGTATCGGTCAGCTCTTCAATTCTGCGTTTGTATTTCGCAATCATCTCATCATACGGCATTTGGTATTGCTCAGGGATGTTGTCTTCGGTCGAGGCGGATTCCATACACTCGATCAGCAGCTTATATACTCCAATAAAGCGTCGTTCATCATCATTGTCAAAATTCTTTTGCCTGTGGGCATAAGCTAGCCATTCCTCGATGTATCGCTTAAAGATGTATCCATACTCTGACAACCACGCAGCAAAATGAACACCTCGAATCGTGGCTACTTCCTCATCCGTCAGATTGCAAGTACCGATCAAATCAATTAGCTTTTCATACAGCCCATTATATCGCTGGTCCATCGGCTCGGGCATGTTTGCTTCATCACTAGTCATCAACTCACTCAACCAATAAAGAACCGTTCGTCTCATTGCGTTGTTGATTAGATCAGCGTGCATTGCAAATGAATACAGCAAGCTCATGTTAAACTCAAGCTCATGCTCTTCTTCTGCATAATATGTATGAAGATTCGTCGTCTCATAAATCAGCCAATCAATAGACCGCAATGCATCGCAGTTTTCCCAATCTGGGCTCAGTTCAAAGCGAACCAGTTCTTCAATCAAAGGATGCAACAGAAAACTCTGTCCCCGCTTCTGTACCCATCCAAGCTCCACAAACATCTGTTTTCTTGGTTCCTGCATCGACGAAGAAATAGCATGAGCAAATTAAGACAATTTAGGACAACTTGGGACGATTCTGGACAGTTTGGGACAAAATGCTGTGCTATAATAGTAGGGTCAAAGAGGATGGTTCCGATCTATCCTTTCACTATGAACTTTTGCCCACTTAATGGTTTTCACTGGATGCCGAACAGCCCGTCTTGCACGGAATGCTCGGCACGCCCTGCAGAAAGTCATTGGTACCCTGCCCGGCGCAAATCGCCCCCTGAAAGTTGGCGCACAATGTCGCACGATGCCGCACAATGTCGCAAGACGCCCAAGTCAATATGTGCTGTAATGTAAACTGTCAAAGAAGGACGAGAACGCATGATGCCCAAGTCAATACGTGCTATCATATAAACTGTCAAAGAAGGACGAGAGAGCATACCCTGCCCTGCGCAACCCGAACTCAAAAAGTCGTCACCGGATGTCGCCAAAAGTCGCGAGACGCCCAAAGCAATATGTGCTATAATGTAAACTGTCAAAGAAGGGCGAGTGCGCATGGTGCAGCCCTGCATCGGAGAAACCCATCCACGGGCAGTACATCCGGTTGATTATATAAAACCAAACCAGCGTTGGCGGAAAAACCGTCAGCGCTTTTTCTTTGCTCAAAACCTGAAAGGCGGTGATTCTATGTGATACCCACATTCCCTTTCCTATCTCCGTTTTCAAGCGGAGCGTCCCCACCTTCCTCGGACAGGCTTCATGGCCTGTCTTTTCTATTCTCCACGAACAATCGAAAGAGAGGTACATCATGAAACAGCTTAAGAACATGCAAATCATTGGAATTGACAATGGCTACGGCAACCTGAAAACCGCCAGCGGTGTCTTTCCTGCCAGCGTGCTGACCTTCGAGCACGAGCCCGTCCACGCGCAGGACCTGCTCATTTACAACGGCAAATACCACGTCATTGGCAGTGGCCACCGGGAGTTCACCCCGGACAAGGTCAGCAACCCGGATCACTACATCCTGACGCTCGCCGGCATCGGTCAGGAACTGTGGGTGCACAGGATGACCGAGGCTCGCGTGTACATCGCCGCTGGCCTGCCCCTGACCTGGGTGGAATCCCAGCGTGAGAGTTTCAGGGCCTATCTGCTCCAGAACGATCATGTGGACTTCATCTGGCGCGGCATCGAATACCACATCAATATCGTGGGCGCGGATGTGTACGCACAGGGCTTTTCTGCCATCGTGCCCATGCTTAAACAGTTCAAGGGCGTGAACATGCTCTGCGACATCGGCAACGGCACCATGAACATCATGACCATTCAGGACAGGCGCGCCGTCATGGATCAGTGCTTCACGGAGAAGTACGGCACCTATCAGTGCATGCTCCGGGCACGCGAAGCCCTGACGCAGCGGTTTGGGCGCACCGTGCCGGATGCTATCATCGACGAGGTTCTCCGAAACGGCGACGCGGACATCGGGCGCGACTATGTGGAGACCATCCGCGAGGTTGCAGCCGGTTATGCAGCAGAGATCATGCGCAGGCTGCGCGAACACGAATACGACCCGCAGACCATGCGGCTGTGGGTCGTGGGCGGCGGCGGATGCCTACTGCGCCACTTCGGCGAGTATAACCGCGACCGCGTAACAATCATCGACAACATCCACGCCAATGCCGAGGGCTACGAATATCTTGCGGAGCGGCGTCTCAGGCGCGAGGGGTTTTCTGAATGAGTCAGATGTTCCGTACCACCCTCCGGCTCGATCTGGACAAACCTGCCAGTAGGCAAGCCGTCGCGCTGCTGCGTCAGCTTCATGTGGAGCGCGGTCTGTCCTACAGCGCGCTGATCGTTCCGGCGGTCAATGCTTATTATGGCAAGCCAACCGCGGATGAAAGCCTGCGGGAGACGATTTGCTCCATTGTCCGGGAGGAACTGGCAACTGCGCCCGTTCAGCTTAGAGATTTGCTGCAGGCGCTGAAAACCGCCGTTCCCGTAGATCATCCCGCATCTCCCTCCGCTCACGCTGACGAGCCAGACGAAGATGATCTCGACGACGCTCTGGACAGCTTCGGCTGCTGATGCTCTTTGATGCTCATGAGCACCACAATCCCATATCCAGCCTCGTACAGCGCTATACCATTGGCACCAGAACGCACCATCGCGCACCATCCCCGCAAAGTAGGAAGCCATGCCGGCGAACGCATGGCTTCCTATCTTTGAGCCGGGTGCAGGGCGGCAGCGCCTGCGCGGGATGCAAGGGGAAGCCCCTTGCCCGGTGTCCAGAGGCGGAGCGCTCTGGGCCGGGTGCAGGGTGACAACGCCTGCTCAGAGTCCAGAGGCAAAGCCTTTGGCCCACGGCACTTTGCTGGATTCCGCAGGAAGACAGAAAGTGTCATAGTGGGTAGTTACACTTTCGCAGAAAGTGCCGTGCCCCCGTTACCCCGTGCCCCAAACGCAACTTACAACACCCACCCAAGAAAGGAGGCGATTCCATGGCAAGAAACGATGGCGTGAATCGCACCACCGTCCGCAACCAGCCCCGAACGGAAAGCAACATCGCCGACGCCGAAGCCCACAACGAGCGACAGAAGACCTGCTATCGAAACGAGGATATTGTCCCCGAACGCAGCCATCTGAACATCCACTTCAAGGAGCCTTCCGGCAGCTATCAGGAGATGTTCCGGCAGATGGAGCAGGACGGCACCATTTCAACGCGAGGTCTCAAGCAGGACGCCGTCCATTACGGTGAGCTGGTCTTCGACGTCAACTCTGCCTATTTCCACAACCACGGCGGCTACGAGTTTGCGCAGGCGTTTTACGCCGAGGCATACCGGGCCGCCGTCGATATCGTCGGCGGCGAGCAGTACATCCTCTCCGCCGTGATGCACGCCGACGAGCGCAACCAGGGCATGAGCAAAGCCCTCGGCTACGACGTATGGCATTATCATCTCCACGTGGTCTATGTGCCCGTCGTCGAAAAGCAGATTCTGTGGTCAAAGCGCTGCAAGAACCCGGCGCTGGTCGGCACCGTCAAGGAGACCATCATGCAGGTCAGCCACAGCAAGAAGTGGCAGTCCCAGCCCGTGCTGGATGAATTCGGCGAACCCATGCGCACGAAAACCGGCAAAATCGTTCTGAAGAAATCATACAGCGTTTTGCAGGATCAGTATCATGACGCCATATTCGCGGCAGGCTACACCGATGTGGAACGCGGCGAACGCGGTAGCACCGAGGAACACCTGACCACCGTGCAGTTCAAGGTCATGAAGGAACAGGAAGCCCTCGACACCATCATGGCGCAGCAGCAAAGCGCGGAGCAGGCTGTTCGTCTGGCACAGGCAAACCGGGAAGAAGCCGAGCATGAAGCAGAGGTCGCCCAGAAAAAACTGATTTCCATATCCAATAACAGCAGGGACATTGAAACCTTCGTTCGGCGAATCGGCTCCGCAGACGAGCTTCTGCCCGACACCGGGATGCTGGAAACCGCCAGGAGCTACCGCGAAAACAAGGTTCTCCCGGTCATCAAAAAGCTCGTCCGCAAGCTGAGAGAGGTCTATTCCCTGCTGGTCAACGAGCGCCAGAAGAACAACGATATGCTCAGAGAAACCGCCTACTGGAAGCGAAAAGCAGAACCCAATGAGCTCATGCAGGAGAAGGCTTCCAAACTGGACAGGCTGACCCGGACACTTGGCGCGGATGAAATCGACCGGCTGCTGTCTCAGCGCAGCGCCCATGAACGCGGCTGGCACAAGACATGGGAAAACGAACGATAACGTAGGCCCCGCCAACTGATAAACATAAGGAAGTGAAACATACGAGAATTTTCGATACCCTCAAAGCCCGCGTGACCGTCCCGCAGGCGGCTGCACACTACGGCGTCAGGATCAGGCGAAACGGCATGTGCCGCTGCCCGTTCCATTCGGACAAAACGCCCTCTATGAAAATCAATGAAACCTATTTCTACTGCTTCGGTTGCCACTCCACCGGCGACGTGATCGACTTCACCGCCAGACTGTTCAATTTGTCTCCCCTCGATGCAGCGCGCAAGCTGGCATTGGATTTCGGCATCGACCCCAACACGCCGGTATCCGCTGCCGTTGCGCTTCCCCGTATCCGGCAGGAGGAATCCCAGCGGGAACGGGAAGGGCACTGCGCCTCCGTGCTGATCGAATATGAACGGCTCCTGAAAAATCGTCAGCAACGATTTGCTCCTGTTCATCCCTCGGATGAATGGGACGGCCGCTTCGTATCCGCCAGCCATGCGCTGCCGCAGGTGTCCTACCTGATCGACTACCTGTACGATGCAGATGCTTCGATGCGCAGGAACACCGCCGACTCTCTGCTTGGCGACGGTACCATCCGCAGCATTGAGCGCTGGAACGCAGCACATAAAGAGGAGGTGGATGCGCATGACAAAGCGTTTGCGGCCTGACCAGTTCCCGCCCTGGTACGACGGGCAGAGCATCAACGAAGCGGCTTTCTGCCGGGAGTTTCTAGCTTCGCACAAGCTGCTCTACACCGAAAACAGCTTCTTCACGCCGGAAGGACGCATGCCCGACGAAGCGCCGCTCAAGACGGAAATCTATCAGATCATCGAGCCGTATGCGTCCACCAGCGTTCCGAAGAAGATATCCAACATCATCGAGCTGCTGAAAATCACAGCGCATATCGATGATTTCCCGCCGCAGACCGACCGGATTCACGTGGCGAACGGCACGCTGTTTCTGGATAGCTCGTTCTCCACAGCTAAGGACAGAATCGTGCGCAGCCGTTTTCCGGTGGCCTACAATCCCTCTGCACCCAGCCCAGAAACGTGGCTGGGCTTTCTTCATGGCCTTCTGTATGAAGATGACATTCCCACCCTACAGGAATACATCGGCTACTGCCTGATTCCCAGCAACAAGGGACAGCGCATGATGGTCATCAAGGGCAGCGGTGGCGAGGGCAAGTCGCAGATCGGCACCGTTCTGTCCCATCTCTTTGGTTGCAACGCCAAGGACGGCAGCGTGGGCAAGGTGTCCGAAAACCGCTTTGCCCGCGCAGATCTGGAGCACATCCATTTGCTGATCGACGATGACATGCGCATGGAAGCCCTGCGTCAGACCAACTACGTCAAGTCGCTGGTCACCGCGCAGGGGCGCATGGATCTGGAAAAGAAGGGCAAGCAGAGCTATCAGGGCTGGATGTTCGCCCGGCTGCTGGCGTTTTCCAACGGCGACCTGCAATCCCTCTACGACCGCAGCAACGGCTTCTATCGCCGCCAGCTGATTCTGACCACCAGGGAGCGCCAGCCAGATAGCGTGGATGACCCCGACATCGCGGAGAAAATGTGCTGCGAGCTGGAAGGCATCTTTCTCTGGGCCTTTGAAGGGCTGCAGCGTCTGGTGGCGAATCATTTCCGCTTCACCGAAAGCGCCCGTGCCCGTTCCAACCGGGAAACGATTAAGCAGGATGCCAACAACGTGCTGCTCTTTATGGATGCTGAGGACTACATCCAGCTCACGCCAGAAGGAAAGGTTGGCTCACAAGAGCTTTACGAAATTTACACCGTCTGGTGCCGCGAGAACGGCTTCTCGCCGCTCAAGAATCGGAGCTTTTCGGAATTCCTGATCGCCAACCAGAAAAAGTACAGCATCGAGCACTCCAACAACCTGACGAACCTCGTTGGCCGCCGCGTGTGGGGCTTTACCGGCATTAAGCCTGTGCTAAGGCTCCCGCTCAGAACGGCAGACGGATGGCAGCGCGATTGCTCGGATGATAACCCGTTTATTTGAAATTCCCTATAAGTGAGAATTTCCGCGATTCCCTGTGTACATACGTACACACATACAACGGGATTGTACACATGTACGTATGTACGCAGAAATTTCGCATATCTGCATGAGCAAGAAGGAACACCGAACCTCTATGCACCCACCACCGATCAACCCATTATTGGAGGAATCATGGCTTTGCTCAAAAGAACACCTGAACAGAACACCGCCTTTGAGCGGTGCGTCGGCTTTCTTGCCGAAATGATCGAAAAGTACAGCGGGAAGGTGGAGTTTCCCGTTCTTCCCGCTGACAGCAAAACGAGTTGGGACAGTTTATCCAATCCATCATCTCAAACAAATTCAGAAGAACCATTGACAAATGATATGGCTGCGTAATAAAATGCAGTTGGGACAAAATACACGAACAGTTACTGCACGATTGACAGGAGGTGCACCATGCTTCAGAATCATCCTGCTCCTGAGAGCCGCACGCTGCCCCAACATATCACCGACGAGCACAACGGCCTGAGCTACACCCTTCACGGCGATTATTACTTTCCGGATCTGGAGCTTCCGGAGCAGCAGCCTATCGGCAAATGGGGCCGGCTGCACCTCCGGCACCTGGAATCGAACCATCCGGGTCATTTCCAAAAGCTTCTGCTCACGGGAGAACTGGATGCTTATCTGCACACTGTCGATGAGCAAGCCAGCAAGCGCTTCGATGTGCTCATGAAGGGCTATGCCCAAAGCTGGGGCATCACCGAAGGCCTAAAGGCCGAAGACCCCATGAAGTGGGTCGGGCTCATGAATCTGGCGCGCGCCGAAGCGGAGCACAACGTGATGACCGAAATCATCTGCGCCTGAACCACCTTCCTTCACCGGCTCGTATCCAATCGGGCCGGGGAAGGCTTCCATAAACCGCACGAGGAGGAATTCCCATGTCCAGAGAAAAGCAGAAGCCTGCGCCCATCCGTTCCAGTGCAGCGGAGGTACTGACCTATGTCGCCTCCACGGGCGACCCGCAGGGAAGCATTGAAATGCGCTATGAGGATGAAAATATCTGGCTGACGCAAAAGACGATGGCACAGCTGTATGATGTTGATGTCAGAACAATTAATTACCACATCAAGAAAATCTTTGACGATTCCGAGCTGTCCGAGGATTCAGTTATCCGAAAATTTCGGATAACTGCCACAGATGGCAAACCCTACACCGTCCAGCACTATGCCCTGCAAATGATCATCGCGGTCGGCTTCAAGGTCAATTCCGAGCGCGCCGTCCAGTTCCGCAAATGGGTCAATCAGATCGCAACGCAGTACACCATTCGCGGCTGGGTCATGGACGACGAACGGCTCAAGCAGGGCACCTATCTGACCGACAAGTACTTTGAAGAACAGCTGGAGCGCATCCGGGAGATCCGCGCCAGCGAGCGCAAGTTCTATCAGAAGATCACCGACCTGTATGCTATTCTGATAGCGAATTGCACAATAGTTCAGTTATTCGGAAATTCCGAATAACTGGTTCGGATGATAAGCATCGCTCTGTTCATCCAATACTCAGTAGATGATTATCAAATGGAGGCCTTCAAATGGAAAAGATCCTAATTAACGACTTACTTAATATTCCTGATTGTGATGTTGCCAAAACCAGACTAAAACTCAATGTTTTCAATGGAGATGCTGATCCTCTGGAAGAATACAAAAGAGACCCCGACAAAATCAACACTGAGTGGTTCTTGTGGCACAACCAAAGAAGATACTTCCATTTAGGACAAATCGCGATTTGTCTTCTATACCTTTATGATGATAGATGGCTATTGACAACGATAAAGAGGATTACAAAAGAGATCGATGTCGTTGATGATGTTGGCTATGAAGCTGACGAAATTGAAGAATATCGTAAATACTATGGTCGATTGGTTCTGAAATATCACAATACAAAACGAGGAATGGGCAGAACCTATGAATCCATGATGGACGAGCTGGAAGTCATCGAACTCCTTTCAACTACCTATGATGGCGATGACTTTCCTGGTTATGAGAATATCAGACTATCCTTTGCTCAGCTTGAGACAATAATACATAAAAAGCGTAGCGGATGGCTGGATGCCTTAAGAAATCAAAAAGCCGTTTATCTGATAACTGATACAAGCAACGGAAAAATGTATGTTGGTTCTGCAACTGCTCAATATGGAATGCTGCTCCAACGGTGGACAGACTATATCGACAATGGTCACGGTGGTAATGTTGCGCTTAAGCACATTGTCGACACAAAAGGCTTGGAATATATCAAAGCAAACTTTCAGTACTCAGTATTAGAAAACTATAATGCACGAATGGACGATAACTATATACTCGATCGCGAAAAATGGTGGAAAGATACACTTTGCACAAAGAGATTTGGATACAACAAAAACTAACTCCTTGAGCTTGAGCAACATGCGGACGCAGCAAAGCCCGACCACCGGGAGGAAAAGCCATGAAGCGAATGAAATGCTACATCTATACCCGCGTCTCCACCTCCATGCAGGTGGACGGCTACAGCCTGGATGCGCAGAAGGACAAGCTGCGCAAGTACGCGGAGTTCCAGAACATGCTCGTCGCCGGGGAATACTGCGACGAGGGCAAGTCCGGCAAGAACATTGAGGGCCGCCCGGAGTTCCTGCGCATGCTGCGGGACATCGAATCCGGCAAGGACGGCGTCTCTTTCGTCCTAGTGTTCAAGCTCTCCCGCTTCGGCCGCAACGCTGCCGACGTGCTGACCTCCCTGCAGCGGATGCAGGATTTCGGCGTCAACCTCATCTGCGTGGAGGATGGCATTGATTCCTCCAAGGACAGCGGCAAGCTGATGATTTCCGTCCTCTCCGCCGTCGCCGAGATCGAGCGCGAGAACATCCTCGTGCAGACGATGGAGGGCCGCAGGCAGAAAGCCCGCGAGGGCAAATGGAACGGCGGCTTTGCGCCCTACGGCTACAAGCTCGTGGACGGGCAGCTGCAGATTGCCGAGGAAGAAGCTGAGGTCATCCGCATCATCTATGACAAGTACATCCACACCACCATGGGCACCGCCAGAATCGCGAACTGGCTCAACGAGCACGGGTACAGCAAGGTCTGCCGCCACAACAACAAACGGGAGGCCTTCACAGGCTCCTTCCTCATCGGCGTGCTCGATAATCCCGTGTACTGCGGTAAGCTGGCCTACGGGCGCAGGCACAATGAAAAGATTCCCGGCACCCGCAACCAGTACCACATCGTCAAACAGAAGGACTACGCGCTCTACGACGGCATCCACGAGCCCATCATCTCCGAGGAGGACTGGCAGCTCGCGCAGAAGCAGCGCCAGCAGACCAACAAGCGCCAGATCAAGACGCACAGCCTCGACCACGAGCACGTCCTGTCCGGGCTGCTCAAGTGCCCCGTCTGCGGCGGAGGGATGTACGGCAACGTGAACCGCAAGAAAAAGGGCGACGGCACGTACTACCGCGACTACTTCTACTACGCCTGCAAGCACCGCCTGCATGTGGACGGCAAGCGCTGCGACTATCACCACCAGTGGGGCGAGGAAATCATCGACGGCGCGGGGGAGGAGATCATCCACAAGCTGGTCAACACGCCCGCCTTTGAGCAGGGCATCCGGGAGAAGATCGGCGGCAAGCTGGACACCGCCGAGCTCGACGCGGAGATGGAGACCCTGCGCAAGCAGCTCCGCCAGCTCACGGGCACCAAGGACAGGCTGGGCGAGCAGATCGACGCGCTCGATTTCGACGACCCGCATTACACCCGCAAAGCGCAGGACCTGCAGGAGCGGCAAAACAGGGTCTACGACCAGATCGCCTCCATCGAGGTCAGCATCGCCGAGGTGCAGACCCGCATGGACAACATCCGCCAGCGCCGGATTTCCACCGACAACGTCTATCAGTTCCTGCTCTACTTCGACAAGCTGTACGACCAGTTCACCGATCTGGAGAAAAAGACCTTCATGAACAGCTTCATCGAGCGCGTGGAGATTTACCCGGAGCGCCAGAGCGACGGGCGCATCGTGAAGCGCATTGAGTTCCGTTTTCCCGTGTATTTCAAGGGCTCGGAGATCACTGGACTTGGTTGGGACGAAACGGATATGTCGGAGAATGTGATGGTATTGGCTAAACTGTAAGCGTACATAAGGATAACGAGAATACAAATATGAGGGAAAAAGCAGTGAGCAACGAAATGAAAGCCCACAGCAAATCATTAGCGGAAGCGGCGCAGATGCCGGAAGATTTGCCGATCCCGGAAAAGAGTATCAGGCAGATCGAAAGCGAACAAAAGAAACGATTGAACGGAAAGTAAAAGTGAAAAATCCTCTTGAAATGGCAGCATAAAAATAAGCAGAGAACGTCAAAAAACGATGGCTCTCTGCTTATTTTGTTATTCCAGCCCTTTCAGCCTCTCCACTGACATCACATGCAGCCCCAGCAGCTCCCTGTCGTTAAAAGAATACAGCTCGATGAGCTTGCCGATCTGCTGATTATAATAGTACAGCTCGCAGGGCGTGTGGAGATTCACGTTCAGTTTCAGGAAAACGAAGTATTCGCTGGAAACGTCGAGGATGCGGATGTCAAACAACGTGTGCTCCAGCGTGGCAATCTGCGCGAAAATGTCGGGCAGGACGGCGGGCGCTTCGAGGGGAGTGCCGTTTCCATCCGTGACGGCGACGGAAACGAGGCGGTTGAGAACTTTGTTCTGCGCACGGTCGATGTAGGCGTCAAAGCATTCGCTGGGGACGTAGTAGACGGTGGCTTCGTCAGCGGTGAAAGGGTCGCAGGAATGGATGCGGCGTTTGCTGGCGAGCAGGTAGTTCACGGGTTCTTCGACGTCGGATGAATCATAATGGCGGGGCGTCTGCACCTGTACCTGCACGAGGGCTTCCGAAAGGTCGAAGTCGTCTTCGTGGAAGGAAAGAAGGTCGCTAACGGCTACAAAAATCAGCCCGAGAAAGAGCAGAAGGATAAGGAAAATAGAAATTCGGTGAGGATTGGACATATACACCTCCGATGAAACAGATTGGCGATATGCTCTATGATAGCATAGATGCTGGAAAAATGCAAATAAACCGAGGTCACTGCCGCCCAAATCGACAGTGACCTCGGTTTCATCTACCCTTACTTCTTAAAATTCTCCCACCGCTCACGGAAATAGTGTGCGGCCATCTTCGGCTTGCGGTCGCGGGTGAAAAGCCCCTTGCGGTTGCCGCCGGCGCGCATCGGGCCTTGCTGCGTGCCGAAATCCGCGAAGTTCCACGGCGTTTCGCCGACGACGAAGGGACGCTCGTCCAGGCAGGCGTTGATGGTCTTGTAGTAATCCACCTGGAATTCCTCGGTGAACATCTCCGTGCCGTGCATCCCCGCGATGGTGTCCGCGCCGTACTCCGAGAGGATGGTGGGCTTGTTGACCGTCGCCCAGTAATCCATCTCCATGCGCATGGCGAAAGCAGCGGCTTCCAAATCGCCGGAAAGGTTGTACCAGCCGTAATAGCGGTTGATGCACACAACATCCATCGCCGGAATGGTGATGTCGCGCGTGTAGTCGTTCTGGCAGCCGACGAGCGTCACCGGGCGGTTCTGCGGGTCAAGCTGATGCGCCAAGAGGTACAGCGGATGCCAATAGTCGTAGGCGGACTGCGGATGCGCATCCGTGTTCGGCTCGTTGCCCAAGCTCCACAGGACAATGCAGGGGTGATTCTTGTCGCGGGCAATCATGTCCGTCAGCACCTGCGCGTGATAATCGGCGGGCGCCCAGCGATAGGGGTCTTTGCCTCCTTCGCCGATGCCGACGGCGGGCGTTTCGGCAATCACGACGATGCCCTCGCGGTCGCACAGGGACAACATTTCCTCCGAATAGGGATAATGGCTGGTGCGGAAGGCGTTGGCGTGCAGCCAGTGGAAGAGGTTGATGTCCGTCACGTTCAGGCACTGGTCAAGCCCACGCCCGTGGAAGAAGGAATCCTCGTGCTTGCAAGGCCCATGGAAGTGGAAGGAATTGCCGTTGATGAGGAAGCGGCAGCCGTCTACCTTGATTTCGCGGATGCCGAACGGCTGGCTGTACTCATCCTGAGCGAAGCGGACACGCGCGGTGTAGAGGTACGGCACGCCGGGAGCAGGTTCCCAGAGATGCGGATTTGCCACATGCACTTCGCCGGACGCGCCCGTGCCGCTGGCGACGACCTGCCCGTCTGCATCCAGCACATCCAACGTCACGTCACCCTCGCCGTGAGTCACGACGGTGTAGCGAACCGTGCCATCCATCGACGGAACAAGCGTCACATCGGCAATGTAATCCGCCGGGGTGGTGTACAGGCGGACGGGGCGGTTCAGCCCAGCATAGTTGAAGAAATCGAAATTCGGCAGGTTGATGCCCTGCGCATGCTGGTGTTGTTTGCCCGCCTCGACGGAGGGGATGCCGGGGTTATCCGAGCCGAAGAACGCCGTGCCGCCCTCGTTGCCGACGGGGAGGGTGTGGTGGCTGATGGTGTTGTCCACCTCGACTTCCAGCAGGGCAGTTTGACCGGGGTGGAGGATGTCGGTCACGTCCGCCTCGAAGGGCAGGAAGCCGCCGCGGTGTGTGCAGAGCAGCTGACCATCAAGGAAAACGCGGGCATTATGGGTGACGGCGTCGAAGCGGAGCATCAGGCGCTGACCTTTGAGCATGGACGGCACGGTGATGCTGCGGCGATACCACGCCAGACCGACATGACGGCGGAATTCGGGGTCAGCGGACTGGTCATTGTAGGACGCGGGAACAGCGATGGACTGCCACGGCACGTCGGGCTTGAGACGGAAGTCCCATACGCCGGAGAAGTCAAGGATGGTGCGGGATGCGTTGGATTGCGGTGCGAGCATGGGGAAGCCTCCTTTTTTGCTTGGTATTATAGTGGAAGAAAAAATGCTGCTTGATTTTGATGGGACATGGGGAATCGCGCCTGCGGGCGCGACCAAAGGGCATGAAAACAAACGAAGTTTGCGATCGCCCTTTGGAAACCTTCGGCGCCGCCACTCTTTGAGTTTTGTGTTTCTTGGCTTGTGCCGAAAATATATACCGGAGCGTCCAATCCGAACCGTAGGTTCGTGGGCTAAACACGCGGACACTCTATGCCAGTGTCACCAACTGAATCGCGCGGAAGGGTCAAGGGAGGAACTCCCTTGTGGAGTCAAGGGGCAGCGCCCCTTGGGTCTTCTTTACCGGAACCTTTCCCTCCCCAGCATTGCGCCGCAGCTTTCACGGACGATGAGGGAACATTCCAGCTTGTGGCTGATGGGGGTCGTGTCGCCGCCGTTCAGGGCGTTGATGAGTTCCTCCATCGCGAAACTGCCGCGCTCGGTGGCGCGCAAATCCACCGTCGTCAGCGGCGGATCGAGGTACTGCGTGAAGAAGAGGTTGTCGCAGCCAGTCAGAGCAATGTCCTGCGGGACGCAGAAGCCGCTCTTTTTCAGATGGCTGAGGACGCCCAAGGCACAGACGTCGTTGATAGCGACGATGGCGGTTGGCAGGGGCTTGTCCGCCAGCTGCGCCAGCATCCGCGCAGCACCGATTTCGCCGGACTGCGTGGTGAAGCCAGTGGGGAAAACATACTGCTCCTCCGGCGGCACGCCAAGGCGCGTCATTTCCTGACGGTACATCGTGATGCGCGCATCGGAAAAGCGAGTATTCAGACGACCGCCGATGAACGCAATCCGCCGATGCCCCAGATTCGTCAGGTGTGTCATCACTTTCCGGACACCCTCGAAGGAATCCGACGCGATGTTGATGGAGGACATGCCCTCGATTAGCGGCCCGATCGTCACAACGGGCATTGCGTGGTGCAGCCGCTTCAAGTTGTCCAGAATCACCTCCGCCGGGCCGTCTTCCACCAGACCGCCCGTCAGCGCGACACCGTCCGGACGATGCTCCAATAAGCGGCGAATCATCTGGTCGTTCGTGATGGTTCCCGGCGTGTGGCAGAAAACCTCCAGCGCGTAGCCGTGGCGGGTGGCTTCAAGCTCCGCGCCGCGCATCAGCATCGAGCAGTATGGGTTGTCGAAATCGCCGATGACCAGCGCGAGCGTGCCGGTGCGCTTCTCCTGCGCCTGCGGGTGCGAATGCGCGGTGGAGGGCTGATAATGCAGCGCTTCTATTGCTTCCTGCACCTTCTGGCGCGACTTGGCGGAGATGCTGCCGCCGGACATAGCGCGCGAGACAGTGGCAATGGAGACACCTGCGCGCTCCGCTACGTCGTAAATCGTAATCTTTCCGTTTTCCATCGGGAAAACCTCCTTCCTGCCCTGCTGACAGGGAAATGCTGTAACCTTGCCATCATGGGCAGAAACCTTTCCTGTTCCGACATCATTATAGCACAACGAGTGAAAGAAAACAAGCCGCTTACAGAAAACAAGTGAAAATATTTTTCAGAAATCATGATGTAAATGGAAAGGAAACAGCCTTTTCAAACATTTTTTCAAAAACCCCTTGACAAGTACTCCTCTAAAATGTATAATAAGGTCACAAAGAAACGTCAAAGGTACAAACTGCCGAGACGATGAATTGTAAGCAGAATTGTAAGCGAAAAACGACGTTCTTTCAAAACCGGATCGGACGGGAATGAGCCCGTTCAGATAGAGATTCAAGAGGAGGAACCAAGGCATGAAAAAGTTGTTCTCTCTGGTACTGGCGGTCGCAATGGTGCTGAGCATGGCGTGCTTCGCATCGGCAGAAGAAAACACGACGCTGACCATCGTCGCATGGGACGTCGGCACGACCCCGTACTATCAGGCACAGAAGGAAGCCTTTGAAGCAACCCACCCCGGCGTGACCATCGAGTATGTGGACGTTTCCTCGCAGGACTGGGACACCAAGGCCGGCACGATGCTGGCTGGCGGCGACACCAGCGACCTGTTCATGGTCAAGCAGAACATCAACATCATGAACTGGGCGCAGCAGGGCTTCGCGGAGCCGCTGACCGACTACATTGCCAAGGACAACTATGATCTGTCCGGCTTTGTGGGCATGGAACCCAACTACGCGCTGGACGGCACGCAGTACGCGCTGCCCTTCCGCTCTGACTTCTGGGTGCTGTTCTACAACAAGACCCTGTTCGACGAAGCGGGCGTGGCGTACCCCACCAACGACATGACGTGGGAAGAGTACAAGGCGCTGGCAATTGAAATGACCGGCAAGGGCAACTGCAAGTACGGCTGCCACTACCACACCTGGCTGTCCGCAATTGTCAACTTCGCTGTGGATGACGGCAAGTTCACGCTGCTGGGCGGCAAGTATGACGAAATGAAGTACTTCTACGACCTCGCGCTGTCCCTGGAAGACGCGGATGCCTGCCGCAAGTACACCGAGCTGACCGCGGCTGGCCTGCACTACTCCGGCGCGTTCCAGACCGGCGACACCGCCATGATGCCCATGGGCTACTGGTACGTTGCGACCCTGATCAACAACATCAAGAACGGCCTGTGCGACTTTGAATGGGGCATCACTGCACTGCCGCACAAGGAAGATGTGCAGGCGGGTTCCTCCTTCGGCAACCTGACCGGCATCATGATTAACAAGAAGTCCGAACACAAGGATCTGGCGTGGGAGTACGTCTCCTGGCTGTGCGGTCCGGAAGGCGCGAAGGTCACCGCTGCGTGCGGCAACCGTCCGGCGTGGGTCTCTGAGGAAGTTGCGGAAGTGCTGGCGTCTGTGGACGGCTTCCCGCAGGACGAAAACTCCAAGAATGCGCTGATTCCCACGATGGTCTCCATCGAAATCGGCGTGAGCGACAAGCTGGGTGAAATCCAGACCATCCTGAACGAAGAACACACCATGATCATGACGCGCGAAATCTCCGTCGATGAAGGCATCGAGGAAATGAACGAGCGCGTGGCGGAACTGTACGAGTAATCGTATCGTGAAGCACAACCATTAACCATTAGCCAGTGGGCGGGGAGGGCGACCAAAACTCGCTCTTCCCGCCCACTGTCGATTTTTTCGGAAAATCAGGCTGAAAGGGGAGTCCCACCATGGCTGAGATTGCTGTTAAGCAGCGCAGACACAAGATGAGTAAGCTGGAGAAGAAAAACACCCTGATTGCTTACTCCTTCCTGGCACCGAACTTTCTGGGGTTTGCCATCTTTACACTCGTCCCGGTGATTTGCGCAATCCTGCTGGCATTTGTGGAGTGGAACGGCGGCGATATCAGCAACGCCCATTGGGTGGGATTGCAGAATTTCGCGGAAATTTTCAAGGTGAACAAAGTCGCTGACAAGTGGGCGAGCGGCGACTATCTGTACTTCTTCAACCGCGTTGACCTCGGCATCGCGCTGAAAAACACCGTGTTCTATGCGCTGATTAACGTGCCGCTGACGCTGGTGTGCGCGATTGCCTTGGCGCTGGCGCTGAACAAGGCGAAGGGCGCGGTTGCGTTCCGCACGATTTTCTTCTTCCCCTATGTTGCCTCCATGGTCGCTATCTGCGTCTGCTGGAACTTCATGCTGATGAAGGATGGCCCGGTCAATCAGATGATTATGGCGCTGGGCATCAACTTCAACAAATCGTGGACCGCGGACTCGACGATGGCGATGTGGGCGATTATCCTCGTCAGCGTGTGGCGCTCGATGGGCTACTACATGGTCATCTACCTCGCTGCGCTGCAGGGCGTTCCGCGCGAACTCTACGAAGCGGCGACGGTGGACGGCGCGAACAAGTGGCAGCAGTTCCGCAATGTGACCCTGCCGCAGATTAAGCCCACGACGTTCTTCTGCACCATCATGCTGGTCATTGGCAGCTTCAAGATTTACGATACGGTTGCCATCATGACCAATGGCGGCCCCGGACGCGCAACGAAGATGCTTGTGACGTACATCTACGACGTGGCGTTCAACAACATCAAGTACGGTCAGGCGAGCGCGATTGCCATGGTGCTGCTCGTTATCGTCCTGATTGTGACCATCATCCAGTTCGCAAACGAGAAGAAATTCGCCAACGACTAAGAAAGGAGGAAGAACACCATGAGTCAGACGGCTGTTGTTACCCATCAAAAGGCGATTCGCAAGGACAACCCGGCCATGAAGGTGATAGGGCGTGTGCTGCTGTATACGGTGCTGATTGCGATGGCGCTGTTTACGCTGATTCCGTTTGTGTGGATGCTTTCCTCCTCCTTGAAGCTGGATCAGGAAGTCTTCCAGTACCCCATCCGCTGGATTCCGGAAACGTTCCATTGGGAAAACTACCGCATCATCTGGGAACGCGTGTCGCTGCTGACGTACTTCAAGAACACGGCGATTATCGCGCTGGCAGTGACGTTCCTGCAGACGCTGACGTCCTCTTTCGCGGCATATGCGTTTGCAAAGCTGCGCTTTAAGGGGCGCGACCTGCTGTTCGTGGCGTATATCGCAACGATTGCTGTGCCGTGGCAGGCGTACATGCTGCCGCAGTTCATCATGATGCGCTCGATGGGGCTGTATGACACGCTGTTGGCGATGATTGTGCTGCAGGCGTTCAGTGCGTTCGGCGTGTTCCTGATGCGCCAGTTCTATCAGGGTATTCCGACGGAACTGTGCGAAGCGGCGCGCATTGACGGGCTGAGCGAATACGGCATCTGGGCGAAAATCATGCTGCCGCTGTCTACTGCCGCGATTGCGACGCTGGTGATTTTCACCTTCGTCGGCACTTGGAACGACTACATGGGCCCGATGATTTACCTGACCCGCGACGAGAACAAGACGATTCAGGTCGGCTTGCGGCGCTTCATTCAGGAGTACACGAGCGACTATCACCTTATCATGGCAGCGTCGCTGGTGTCGCTGCTGCCGGTGTCGGTTGTGTTCCTCTGCTTGCAGAAATACTTCATCGAAGGCATTGCAACGAGCGGCCTGAAGGGGTAAAATAGGAAAGAAAACGAAAATTCCTGCGAAAACAAAAGGGCAGACGGGCGGAAATTCCCTGTCTGCCCTTTATCAAAAAGGATGGGGAAAAGAGTGGAAAAATACACGCAAGCCATGCGGCAGGCAGCCGACAAGTTCCGCTGGAGCGCAAAATTGGCGGCGGACGCAGGCATCATCCCGTATAAGAGCGAAAACGGTGCTTGGGTTGCATCCCCCTACGACGGCAACAGCTGGTGGACAGGCGGCTTCTGGCCGGGGCTGATGTGGCAGCTGCACTGCGCGACGGGCGATGAACAGTTCCAGACCGAAGCGCGGCGCGTGGAGAAGCTCCTCACGGATGAATTCCGCACGTTCCGCTGCCTGAACCACGACGTTGGCTTCATGTACCTGCTGTCCTGCGGCGCGGATGCAAAGCTGACCGGCGACGAACAGGCGAAAACCGACACGCTTCACGCGGCAAGCCTTCTCATGGGGCGCTTCAACCCGGCGGGGTTCATTCGCGCGTGGAATCACCCTGACCAGCGCGGATTCGCCATCATCGACTGCATGATGAACCTTTCCCTGCTCTGGTGGGCAACTCGCGAGACGGGCGACCCGCGATTCGCGAAAGTCGCGCAGATTCACGCGCAGACGACGCTGCGGGAGTTCCTGCGCCCGGATGGATCGGTCAGCCACATTATCGAGTTCGACCCGGAGACGGGCAAGCGCGTCAAGGAATACGGCGGACAGGGATACTGCCTCGGTTCGCAGTGGAGCCGCGGGCAGGCGTGGGGGCTGTACGGCTTTACACTGGCGCACCTTAATGGCGGCAATGCGGAATATCTGGACGCGGCGGAGAAAATCGCGGCGAACTTCATCCGGCATATCCGCCCCGACGGACTGACCGACTGCGACTTCTGCCAGCCGAAGGATGAGGAACGCATCGACAATATCGCGGGAGCGGTGGCGGCGTGCGGACTGCTGGAACTGGCGAAAATCACGGGCAAGGCGGAATATCACGCGGCGGCGGTTCGATTGGTGGATGGCCTGCTTGAACACTGCATCGATTGGACGCAGAACAACTGCGGTCTGCTGACGAAATGCACTGCGAGCTACCATGACGACGGCGCGGGGCGACACACGAACATCACCTATGGCGACTACTTCCTTGTGGAGGCGCTGGCGAAGCTGACGGGCAGCGACCCAATGCTCTGGCGGTGAAAGGAACAGCATGATTACGATTCTGGTGAAAGCGGCGGATGGAACACTGATTGCCTCAGCACAGAGCGCAGATGATGCGCGCCTGTGCATTGACCGCGCCTATGAAGATGGCGACACGGTGGAAATCCTTGCGGACGAAAAGCATTTGTGCGTGCAAATGGACGTGACACTGCTGCCGGGCGAAGTATATCTGCCGAACGGGCGGATGACGTGGCGCGTCCCGGCAGGGGAACATCGGCTGGCATATGCGCCCGGCGCGTTCGAGGCGAAACGGCACGTCATTACGGCGCGCCCAATGACGGCAGAGGAAATCAATGGGCGGCGCGATATTGCCTGCAATCCGGCGGATCTGCGCGGCGAAACGGACTTCTTCCCCCATATCACCGCGAACGTCGAAACGCGCAACGAGGCATGCTTCTGCGCGCGCAACGCCATTAACGGGCTGCATTGCAACAATTATCACGGCGAGTGGCCGTTCGGCAGCTGGGGCATCGGCGCGCGGGAAGACGCGTGGTGCCGCATCGACTTCGGGCGCGAGGTGACGGTGGACGCAATGGCACTCATCCTCCGCGCGGATTTTCCGCATGACGCGTATTGGGTCAGCGGACACGTCGTGCTGTCCGATGGCGCGGAAGTCGCGTTCGACCTGCAAAAGACGGGCGAGAGGCAAATCATCCCGCTGGGGAAACACACGGTGCGCTGGATGCGGCTGGAGCGGATGCAGAAAAGCGACGACCCGTCGGCATTCCCCGCACTGACGGAGTGGGAAGTTTACGGATGCGATAAGGAAGGCGAATAAGATGGAAGCAAGAGCGTATTGGCTGCAAACAATGCTGAAAATCGCTGATCCGGTGCTGAAAAACTTGGCGGCGGGGACGCTGAAGCAGAACATGCCGACGGTGTTCCATCCCGACAGGGCGGAGTATATGCACCTCGAAGCGCTGGGGCGGACGGTCTGCGGCATTGCGCCGTGGCTGGAACTGGATGGCCTGACGGGCGAAGAAGCGGAGATTCAGGCGGAATACCGCGAGCTGACCCGCAAGGCAATTGCAAACGCGGTAAATCCGGAATCACCGGACTTCATGAACTTCACCGAAGGGTATGGGCAGGCGCTGGTGGACGCGGCGTTCCTGGCGCACGGCATCGTTCGCGCCCCAAAGCAGCTGTTCCATGCGCTGGATGAGCAGACGAAGCGGAATCTGGTGGGCGCCTTGCGCGCGACGCGGAAATTCACCCCGTTCGTGATGAACTGGCTCTTCTTCTCCGCAATGGTGGAGGCGGCGCTGCGCGTGATGGGCGAAAGCGACTACGACCTGACGCGCGTGGATTATGCTGTGAACATGTTTGAAAGCTGGTATCTGGGCGATGGCGTGTACGGCGACGGCCCGAAATTCCGCTGGGATTACTACAACAGCTTCGTCATTCAGCCGATGTATGTTGATGTGCTGCGGACGTTCGCGGATGTCGGGCGCGGCTATGACGAGCTGCTGAAGCAGGTGGAGCACCGCGCGGGACGGTATGCGGCGGAGCTGGAGAAAAACATCAACGCCGACGGCAGTTACCCGGTCATCGGGCGGTCGATTACCTACCGCTTCGGCGCGTTCCAGCTGCTGTCACAGGCAGCACTGGAAGATTTTCTGCCGAATGAACTGCCGCCGGAGCAGGTTCGGACGGCGCTGACGGCGTGCATCCGCAAGGTAACGGAGCATCCGGCGATGTTCGACGCGCAGGGGTGGCTTCAGCCGGGCGTGTATGGCTGTCAGCCGGACTTGGCGGAGGGGTACATCTGCGTCGGCAGTTTGTATCTATGCCTGACCGTGTTTCTGCCGCTGGGGCTTGCGCCGACGGCGGATTTCTGGTCGAAGCCAGAGATTCCGTGGACGGCGAAACGGATTTGGAGCGGTGAAAACGTGATGCTTGATCACGCGGTGGATTGATGCGGACGTGCCGGGCGGGAGGGTGACTCCTGCCCGACACGAGTCGGACGAATAAACCAAAAGGAAATCACCTGAAAGGTTCGCAGATTTCCGAACGATGAGCACTGGAAATTGTGATTATCGTTCGGAAAATGAAAAAGAAGCAAAAAAACCGCAAAAACCTTCAAAAAACCCCTTGACGGGATGGCGAAAAAGTAGTATACTGACAAAGCTGGTTACGCGAGCCGCCTCAAAGCTGCTCGGGAGACCGGTACGAACCTTGAAAACGATACAGAACAATAACAACGCAAACAAGACA
>OLQL01000940.1_pt1 | contig 27206 bp, 19 predicted proteins | sample 1672971 | NCBI WGS metagenome assembly OLQL01 (sample SAMEA3136742, study PRJEB25190) | human gut metagenome | biome: human gut; feature: human-associated habitat; material: faeces | place: Austria | collected 2013
GCTTAACAACAAACCCGGCTTAATCCGAGTTAAACCGATGTCGGTTTAATTCCGACCGCGGCTGCCACTACCGGTGGGACGAATGGATCCGCATCTGCGAGGAGCACGGGCTGATCCGGTCGATGAGCGCCAAGGGATGCAGCCCGGACAACGCGGCCGCCGAGGGGTTCTTCGGCAGGCTCAAGAACGAGTTATTCTACGGGCGGGACTGGAGGGGCGTGGGCTACGAGGAGTTCCGCGAACGCCTGGCCGCCTACCTGACCCACTACAATGAAACCAGGATCAAGAAGTCACTGGACTGGATGAGCCCCGTGCAATACCGCAGAAGTCTTGGACTGGCCGCCTGACCGTCCAAAAAAACATCCGCACCCCCTCCGTGCGATCATGGACGATGCGCCCCGCCTGCGCCATCGCATGATTCCGTACCTCCACACCATGAACTGGCGCGCATCCCGGACAGGCCTTCCCCTGGTGGAGCCCATGTATTGGGGATCGCCCGACATCGACGCCGCATACCACGTTCCCAACGAATACATGTTCGGCACCGAACTGCTGGCCGCGCCCATCACGGAACCGATGGATAAATCCTCCCGACGGGGCAAGGCCGACGTATGGCTGCCGCAGGGCGACTGGTTCGACTTCTTCACCGGGCGCCGGTATAGCGCGTCTTCGCCCAACGGACGGCGCATGACCGTCTGGCGTCCGCTCGACGGAATTCCCGTGTTCGCGAAGGCCGGCGGCATCGTGCCGATGCAGCCCCTGTCCGAGGGGGATTCCATCAACTCCGTCGACAACCCGCAGCATCTGGAGATCATCGTCTTCCCCGGAGCGGACGGCGACTTCACGCTGATGGAGGATTCGGGACATTACTCTCGGCAGATCACCCCGGCGACCACCGCGATCACCTATCGATGGCGCAAGGACGGCGCCACATCCGCACTCACGGTATCGCCAGCCCAGGGAGACGTTCACGCTCTGCCGGCCCGGAGAACATGGGATTTCCTGTTCCGAGGCATTACCGACAGCGACATATCCGTACAGGCCGACGGCGCATCCGTCGATTCGGATCGCCGGTATGATGCCGAAACCCTCACATTGCAGGTAACGGTCGCCGACGTATCCACCCGCAGCGAGATACGTGTCACCATCGGCGACACGACGATGGCCGCCGATCCCCGCATGGAAGACGTCTTCGACATCCTTCGGCATGCCGAAATGCGATATCTGACCAAGGAACAGGCTTATGCCGCCATAGCGGAGAACGGCATCGACGCATTGGCCACGATGGATTCACTCGAGCACGTCAGCGGGCCGGACATGGAAGATTGCTCCGATTCGCATATGCCGAGCGCCGTCCGTCAAGCGCTGACGGAGGTGCTGCTCCGATCCTAGCCCGCATGTCGCCTCTCCCGGAATACGCCACGGGAGAGGCGACAGCAGCCCGTCACAGACCCATGTCCAGGCGAACGCCGGGCCGTCAACACGTCGAGGCACGACGCACCAGATCGTAGGAGGTCACATACGTGCGGAACGGATCCGCCGACCCCTCGATGCGCGCGATCAGCATATCCACGGCATGTCGCGCGTAATCATCCACATGCGGGTCGATCGTCGTCAATCCGGGCATGCAGTACTCGGCATCCGGCACGTTGTCGAACCCAATGACCTGCATATCCTGCGGCACGCGCACGCCGCGCCGCTGCAGCTCATGAATCACCCCGATGGCGAGCGCGTCGTTCAGGCACATGACCGCATCCGGACGCGGCGCATCCGGATCGTCCAACAGCCCCGCCACCGCATCGCGGCCGCCGGACTGCACCCAATCCGCGTTACGGACCAGCCGCCAATCGACCTGCAGGCCACGCTCCTCATGGGCCAACACATAGCCGCGGGTACGCATCGTGCTGGTGGTTTCGGGCCGCGACTCGCGGTCGGCATCCGGGCATGCGTTCTCCGCGGTGCCGCCGATCAACGCGATCCTACGGCATCCCGAATCCAGCAGCGCCCCCACCGCGGTGCGTACGGCCTCCACGTTCGGCATCGTGACCCAATCGGCCAGTCCCTGCGTATCGTAATCGCCCACAATCACCAACGGATACGGCTGGTGCAGTATCGTGCGATCCGTGATCGGCGAGCCCATGAAGAAAATCCAGCCGTCCGCGGCCAGCTTCTTCGTCTCCGGGATCGCCTGCGCCAAGCCGCCGGCGCTGTTGTAGGTATCGGTGATCACCGCGTACCCGCGGGAACGTGCCGCCGCCACGATGCTGTCGGCGAGATAGGGCATGAACGGCTGGCAGAAATCGGTGATGGCCAGTCCGATGAGCTTCGTGCCGCCGGTTTTCATGGCGCGGGCGGACACGTTAACGCGGTATCCGAGGCGTTCGATGGCATCCTGGACACGCTGGCGCGTCTCCGGGCGCATACTGCCGGTGTTGTTCAGCACATTCGACACCGTTTTGATGGAGACGCCCGTCTCGCGCGCCACGTCGGTGATGGTCACCCGTTTCGCCACAGCACCCCTCTCGTCGCACCATCGGGCATGTTCCGCACGGTTCAGGCGGAACGCCCGTCTGATTCCAGCATAACGCGTTTTCCCCGGCCGGTCCGGTCCCTTCCGCCCGGCCCGGGAAGCAAGGGCCGTGCGATCCGTCCTTCTCCGGAACGGACCGCGCGGCCCATCGCGTCACTTGATGTGCAGGGCGGTCCAACTCACCGGCGGCAGGGAGACGCGGACCACGCCGGACTCGGCATCGTACATGGCCGACCCGTTGGCGTGCGGGGTCACACGGTTCTGGTCGTAGAGCGTATTCGCGGCGAACAGATCGTCGTCGTGCAGCGTCTGCGCCTCGACGGATGCCGGCTGCGCGCCGTCCTGCAGCCTGATCTCGAACTCGGCGGTCGCCTCGAGCGAACGGTTCACCGCAAACACGGCGAGCGAGCCGTCGGCGCAGCGCACGGCCACGGCGTTCACGCCGTCGACCTCGCCATAGCGCGGCGTATCCACGGTGCCGGCGGACAGCTTCGGCTCCAGCACGGTGCCGCCCTTGGCCAGGCGCGCGGTCACGGAGAACGGGTGGAACGTGGTCTGGCGCCAGGCCGGGCCGCCCGGCTCCGTCATGATCGGGGCGATGACATTGACCAGCTGCGCCAGGCTGGCGGCGCGCACGCGGTCGGCGTTCTTGAGCAGCGTGATCATCAGATCGCCGAACACCACGGCGTCGGCGGCGGTGTAGATGTCCTCCAGCAGACGCGGGGCCACCGGCCAGTTGCCGATGCCCTCGGGGGTCTTGCTCGGCTCCTCACCCTGGTACCAGACATTCCATTCATCGAACGAGATGTACACGTCGTGCGCGCTCTTCAGATGGGCCTTGGTGGCGTCGATGGTGGCGGCCACGTCCTTGATGAAGCCGTCCATATCCACGCCGGAGGCCAGGAAGCTGGCCATGTCGCGCGTGCCGTCCTCCTTGAAGAACGGCTGGTAGTAGGCGTGGCAGGAGACGAAGTTCACGTTCTCGTAGGTCTTCTCAAGAACGGTCTGCTCCCACTTGCCGAAGGTCGGCATGCCATGGGCGGAGGAGCCGCACACCACCAGTTCCACGTCCGGATCGATCTGGCGCATGCCGGCGGCCACGGAGGCGGCGAGCATGCCGTAGTCCTCGGCGGACTTGTGGCCGAGCTGCCACGGGCCGTCCATCTCGTTGCCCAGGCACCACATGCGGATATCGAACGGCTTGTCGGCGCCGTTGGCGCGGCGACGTTCCGACAGCTCGGTGCCGCCGGGCACGTTCGCGTACTCCAGCAGGTCCAGGGCCTCCTGCAGGCCGCGCGTGCCCAGGTTGACGGCCTCCATCAGCTCGTTGCCGCCGGTGGCCTCAAGCCATTCGGCCATCTCGTGCAGGCCGAATTCGTTGGTTTCGGTGGAATGCCAGGCCAGATCGAGTCGACGGGGACGTTCCTGCTTGGGGCCGATGCCGTCCTCCCAGCGGTAGCCGGACACGAAGTTGCCGCCCGGGTAGCGGATGGTGGTGGCGCCGAGTTCCTTGACCAGGTCGATGACGTCCTTGCGGAAGCCGTGCTCGTCGGCGGTCGGGTGGTCGGGCTCGTAGATGCCGGTGTACACGCAACGGCCAAGGTGCTCGACGAACGAACCGAACAGACGATTGTTGACCGGAGCGACCTCAAAATCGTCATCGACGACGAGACGTGCGGTCAGATGGTCCTGCTGGGGCATGGGATTCCTTTCTACATATCTGCATGCACTCTGCATACGTGACACGTATCCATACAACGATGTACCGCGGAGGCGCGGGCGACCGGGGACATCCGTGTGACAGCCACCAGTGTAGTACAACCTTGTACTGACTGCCGGAAGGCGTGGCGCAGAGACGGCTGAGACCTTTTGGCGCACCACTGCAGCAAAAAAGATCCCAAGAAGTCGAATTACAGTCCCATCCGACGCATAGCCACCGTGAACATACGGCAAAAGGCATCAACCACGTCACCCGTCCACCCGCTACATTCACAAGCAGTACCGCCCACTCTGCATCATTCGCATATGCAAAGGCCGCGAACCGTACGATGACGGTTCGCGGCCCCCTGACATGCCATTAGGCCACCCGGCTCGCACCGGCTGTTCGGCCTGCCGGCTCAGCCCTCGCGCTTGGGCGCCTGGCTGGCCACGCGGGTCAGGCGCGGCGGGCGGCGCGTGGACACGAACAGCGGCTGCACCTCGACCAGCGGGTTGTACGGCGCCAGGCCGAACCACTTGACCGGGGAACCGGCCACGCGGCGGATCGCGTACTTGATCTGCAGCGAGAGGGCGCCACGGCCGGAGACCTTCGACTCGGGCATCAGCGCCTTGTGGATCACCACGTAGCGGATGGTGCCGATGCCGGGATCGGCGTCAAGCTTCGGGTAGATCGACTGCTGGTTCGGCAGCTCGCCGGTCTTCTCCAGATCGTGCATGATCTGATGCAGGTAGGCCGGGATGGACTGCGAGACCTTGAAGCCGAGGCGGATGCGCACACGGAACAGGTAGTCGGTACCGAAGCTCTCGACCGAATACTCACGGGTGAACGGCTCGTCGGTGGTCTCGACGGCCACCGCCCACCATGCGCGGGCGCGCTTGGGGTGGTCGGCGAAGATCGAGAAGAAGATGTCCGTATCGAGACGCTTCAGGTCCGGATCGCTGGTCAGGTAGACGATGTTGTCCGCGAACCGGTGGATGCGGCTATCGCCGTGCAGCTTGTCCAGCGCGGGGAGGAAGTCCTTCGGCATCATGTGCCGACGCTGCGAGCGCTCCAGCTTGGTGCCCTCGTTCCACGTGTACATAATCATGAGGATCGCCAGCGTGAGCAGCAGCGTGAACCAGCCGCCGTGCAGGAACTTGGCCATCGAGGCGGCGAAGAACAGGACCTGGATCGCCAGGAACACGATGGTGAACACAACGGCGCCGAACTTGTTGCTGCGGTGCCACAGGTAGATGCCCAGCAGGATCGTGGTGGTGATCATCGTGATGGTCAGTGCCAAGCCGTAGGCCGCCGAGATATGTTCCGAATCGCGGAACAGCAGCAGCACGGCCAGCGTGGCCACGCACAGCACCACGTTGACGACCGGAATGTACAGCTGGCCGCGGGTACGGGCAGGGTAACAGACCTGCAGATGCGGCATCCAGTTGAGGCCGGTGGCCTCGGAGACCATGGTGAACGCGCCCGTAATCAGCGCCTGGGAGGCGATGATGCCGGCGGTGACCGACAGCACGACGGCCACATAGCGCACGTTCGGATCCATCATCTGGAAGAACGGGTTGATCCCCTCGGCGTCGGCCAGTTCGGGGTTGTTCTGGTTGCGCAGCATCCACGCGCCCTGGCCGAAGTAGTTGAGCACCAGCGCCACCTTGATGAACGGCCAGGTGAAGTAGATGTTGCCGCGGCCCACGTGGCCCATATCCGAGTACAGCGCCTCGGCGCCGGTGGTCGAAAGGAACACGGTGCCCATCAGCGCCAGACCGGTGGCGTTATTCGGACTGAACAGGAACTTGATGCCGTAGTACGGGTTGAGTGCGGCGAGCACGGACCAGTCGTTGCCGATGGCTACCACGCCGACGATCGCCAGGAACGCGAACCAGACCATCACCACCGAGCCGAAGACCTTGCCGATCGATTCGGTGCCGCGCGACTGCACGGCGAACAGGATCACGATGATCACCGCGGTGATCATCATCGTCAGATCCTTGTTCTCGGTGAACAGATGCTCCAACGCCGGCAGCGTCTTCAGGCCTTCGACGGCGGACGAGATCGACACGGCCGGCGTCAGCACCGAGTCCGCCAGGAAGGCCGCGCCGCCGAGCATGGCCGGTATGACGAGCCATGCGCCGTATTTGCGAATCAACGAGTACAGAGCAAAGATGATTCTGCAGAAACGGACATCCAAACATCCCAATTCACATCACACATGACCGATTCTCCAGAATCGGACACACAGAACACATTTTTCGGAACTCAGACGTCCGATTCGGCAGAATCGGACACATGTGCACAAGTCGAATGATGAGCACGACTATCGACGGGCGTTCGCCGGTTGTGGACGCCGCTGAAATCGATGCGATCCACACCGGGCACACGCATGAAGACGCACAGTATCAACGCGTGGTATCGCCTGGCACCAGTGTCATGGGAATAAGCACGTTCGGCTCGAACGGCTTGGGGATGTTCTTGCGTGAAGCGTTAGCCGCGGCCACTTCCTCATTGGCAATCGCCTGCACGATATGGTCGGCCGCCGACTGTGCGATCGCCGAGAAATCCTGCGCGACCGCGGTCAGCTTCATGCCGGCCAAATCAGTCAAATACGTACCATCGTAGGCAACGATCTGCAGCTCGTCAGGAATGGAAATTCCACGGCCCAACGCTTCGCGCACGCAGAACGATGCACCAATATCGGAACTGACCACGGCATCGACGCCGTCGGTCGTCACCTTGTCGAGCGCATTGCTGACCGCACGATGATAGCCGGCAAAATCCATCACTTCGCCAGCTTCAACATACTCGTATTTCACGCCTGCGGAGGTCAATTCCTGTTCCAACGTGAGGTAGTAGCGCACCGTCGGGAACGTGGTCTTTCCCAAATCGAACGGTCCTTCCTCGACTTCTCCGCGCGCAGCCAAATCGAAGAATTGATCTCGCGGACCGCCAATCATCACCACATGTTTGGCACCATTGCGGATCAGCATCTGCGCAATCAATCGCCCACCCTGCTCGTGGTCGGATCCGATTGACGAAATACCGTCTCCAAGCACACGGTCGAACGCGACGATCGGGCGATGAATCGACGTCCAATAATCGCCGGGATGCGAAGTGTGCGCACACATGACGATGCCGTCCATCATGTGCCGACGCAACATGTCGACATACTGGATTTCGCCATCCGCCTCATCTGCGGTAGAGCACAGCATAGTGCGTAATCCTTGCGCGGCGAGTGCATGCTGCAGATGTGCGGTAAACGTCGCAAAGAACGGGTGGCGGATGGTAGGCACGATGACGCCGACCAGATTCGTGCAATCATGATACAGATTGCGGGCAAGCTCGTTCGGCACATAATTGAGGGCTTGCATGGCTTTGCGCACACGTTCGCGCATGTCATCAGACACGTACCCGTTGCCGTTCACCACCAGCGAGACGGTGCTCAGAGACACCCCGGCCTTCTTCGCCACATCGCGCATGCCGACCATGATCGCACCTTCCCCGTTATCACTGTTCTATCGTTGTATGCTCACGTGCTTACCACGAAATATTACATTCATTTACATTCTCTCGAACCTGTTCGACAGTCCGGCAACGAAATACAGCTTCTTAGTGTCGACTCCTGCGGAGGCGAAGGCCTTCAGCAGCGGCTTGGTCTGGTCGAATGCAATCACCAGCGTTGCATCCGGACTGGCGGCCTTGATGGCGGTGGCGCTCAGATTTCTTTCACGTTACTCAGCGACCGTCCGTGTAACGTGAAAATTACGCCGGATTGGCAAGCAGCGCAATGCCGAAACCGGCGGCCACGCAAATGAGAGGCACCGCGACGGTTGCTATTCCATAGCCCAGAGCCAGCGTAAAACGACGCTGGCGAATCAATGAAACCACTTCGTTGAGCGCCGTGGAGAATGTTGAGAAACCACCGAGAAATCCGACAACGAACATCATGACCGTGTCCATATCCACCGATTGCGAATAGTAGGACATCATGGCGATGCCCGCGCATAGCGAGGCGACGCCGTTGATGACGAGCGTGGATAGCGGGAAGTTGCGGTTCGTTCTTCGATTCTCGCGGTTCCAGCCTCGTTGAATTGACACGTCGAGCACGTAACGGGCCATGGCTCCCAGACCGCCGAACAGACAGATCATCCACATCATCAGCGCACCTCCCCGGTAGTCGGGTCGGCGACAAGCGAAATCTCCGCAGTGATCGGTTTGGGCTCGAAGCTGGGTGGAAGCGGGTTGGCCGGCTGCTGGATTGGCTGCGACTGCTGCTGGGGCTGCTGGATTGGTTGCGACTGCTGAATCGGCTCGGGCAGCTGCCCCAAGTCTGAAGTATCCGGCTCGCGCAACAACGGCTGCGATGACTGTGTCAGCTGAGGAACGACCAGCGGAGGAATCTGCGGAACGTGGCCTGTCTGCATAGGCTGGATGGCAGTCGGCGGCACGGTTGGCGTTTCGACTCGCGGAACCTGTCCCGTCTGTGCAATCTGCTGGGCCGTCTGCGCGGCTTCCATTGCGGCCTGCGCGGCAGAACGCGCCACGTCGGCCACTTTCACATGGCGTACGCCCTGCGTGTCCGATTCGGCGGAATCGGACACGGAAACAGCTGAAAACGCACCCCGAACCCGCTTTCGAGTACTCCGTGACAGCAGTGCCTGCATCAGAACCACGCCGGCGGCGGCAGTGAGCAAACCGCCTGCAAAATTTCCCGCAAGATAGCCAAGCGCACTGGCGATATGCCGCTCGTGCAGACCTTCCATCGTTTCCAGCATCACGCCGGACATCGTCGAAAGCCCGCCGAGCAAGCCGAGCCCAACGCCACGGCTGACAACCTGCCGCACCCGGCGACGCAGCCACGAAGCGGTCGCCATGAATTCGGTCAGCATCGCGAACAGGAAGCAGGCGACCATATTCGACACAAACGTGCCCACAACGAATGGCGTCCCGCTGACCGACGGCAGGAGCATATCCAACGCATGCCGACAGCCGACTCCAACAAATCCACCGACGAACACCACAACATACATCAGTCCGTCGGCGAGCGGATTGAACCGCGCCTGCATACGTTTCATCGGCGCCAGGGGAATCGTAGGCGGATCCATGGTGTTAGCGGCGGGCGCGGTTGCACCAGCATGCATCACCTCAACAGTGTCGATTGCCTGCGTGATGGGATGTGAGTCCTCACCCGCAGTCACCACGTCTCCCGGCGATTGTTCTTGCGATTCCATTGCGCTCCCCCTGTACTGGCCTTCCGCGGACAGCGTTGTTCCGCCCATAGGCCGTGCAACAACGAGCTGGGCCGCGGTTGCCGCCTTCCTAACGCATATGAGTTTACACGGAGCGCCAACGTATGCACCCTGGATGTCCGATTCCGCAGATTCGTACATCCAGAGTCCAGCCGAATTCAGCCAGGCTCAGTCAAGCCGGGCATCACACAGCCGCCGCATCGCAGGTCGCACCTCGCGCTCCTCCTCGCCACTGAACAGCACCACCAGATAGTCGCCGGCACGCAGCCGTGTATCGCCGCGCGGCACGATCTCGCTTTCGCCGCGACGCAGGCCGATGATCAGGCACCCAGACGGCCAACGCACGTCACGCACCCGCTTGCCGTCCGCAATCGCTCCCATTTCCAATGGCAGTTCCATAATGCCGCTGCCCACATGGCTTGCGATCGCCATCTGCATGCCTTGCGCGCGCACGTACCGCTCCAGCAACTCCCCATAAATCGGTTTGGTGCGCAGCAAATCGGACACCAACAGCGCGACGAAAGCGACGGCCGCGACCGGCAGCATGTGCGTCAACGTTCCGGACATCTCCACAGCCAACAGAATCGACGTGATCGGCGTTTTCACGGACGCGGCGAGCGTGCCCGTCATCACGCACACCGCAAACACCGCCACTGCGTCGGATGGCAGATCACCGAATCGATGCAACACTTCACCGCAGATGCCGCCGGCCAACGAACCGACCGCAAGAATCGGCATGAAAATACCGCCAGGCGCGCCTGAGCCGAAACTCGTGGATGTGAACAGCATCTTCGCCACGAACAGCAGACACAGCATTCCCAAGCCGACGCGCGCATGTTCGGCGGTATCAATCAGATTCGAGCCGCCGCCGAGCACATCGGGCAACCAGATGCCGACAGGCAACGCGATCGCAATCGCAATCATCGGGCGGCTCCATGCCGGCAGTTTGCCGTACAGCGTCTGGAAGCCAAGCAACGAGCGGTTCATCAGCGAACCAACCAAACCGGCCACCAATCCCAACGGAATCAGCCACACATACTCTTCCAACGACAGCTGACCGATATCACCGAAATCCAAAACCGGACGCAGACCGAAACAGTATTTTGAGACGAAATCGGCGGTCAGCGATGCGGCGGTGGCGCCCATCAGAATCGCAGGGGAAAAACTCCGATGCACCCCTTCCAAAGCGAACATCATGCCGGACAGCGGCGCGCTGAACGCGGCGGACAAGCCGGCCGCGGCACCGGCGGTGACCAGATAATGCTCCTGCATGTCCTCACGGCGGCGGCCGCGCAAACGGTGGGACACACACTGCGCGCCCGACGCACCAATCTGAATGGACGGCCCCTCACGGCCGAGCGACAGACCAAACAACGCGCCCAACAGTCCACCGACGAAACGGACTGGCAGAATCGTCTGCCAACGCATCTTCAAGCCGCATATCACCACGCCGTTGGTCTGCGGGATGCCGCTGCCACCAGCCATCGGCTCCTTGCCGACCATCCACGCGATCGCCAGCGCGGCCGCCACCGCGGCAACCGCCCACGGCGCAATCAGCCACGGGGTCTCGCGAATCCGCGCATATATCCAACGGGACGCATCCGTGCCGTATTCGATGCCGAGACGGTATACGACAACCAGCAATCCTGAAACCAGACCAATGACTATGCCGGCCGCCGCCATCTTCCACTTCAAGTGGTCGAATCGCGGAATCAGCCGGCGGATATCATGTGCCGCGTCGTTACCAGTCAAGCCGGGAAATTCGTTGCAGACGGTCAGTCGACCAGCGAATTGATCTGGATGACATGATCGCGCTGCGGACCGGTGCCGATCGCGGAGATACGGCAGCCGCTCAGCTCTTCCAAACGCTTGACGTAGGCCTGGCAGGTGGCAGGCAGCTCGTCGAAGGAGTGGCAGTTGGAGATGTCTTCATCCCAGCCGGGCATGGTCTCGTAAATCGGCTTGGCTGCGGCGAAAGCGGCCTGATCGGTCGGCATATCGTCGTGACGTTCGCCGTCCACGTCGTAAGCCACGCAGATCGGAATCTCCTTCAGACCGGTGAGCACGTCAAGCTTGGTGAGCACGATGTCGGTCAGGCCGTTGACCTGGGAGGCGTACCGGTTGACGACTGCATCGAACCAACCACAGCGACGCGGGCGGCCGGTGGTCACGCCGAATTCGTGGCCCTGCTGACGCAGCCATTCGCCGGACTCGTCCAGCAGTTCGGTGGGGAATGGGCCTTCGCCCACGCGGGTGACGTAGGCCTTGGAGACGCCGATTACGCGGGTGATCCTGGTGGGGCCCACGCCGGTGCCGGTGCAGGCGCCGCCGGCGGTCGGGTTGGAAGAGGTGACGAACGGGTAGGTGCCGTGGTCCACGTCAAGCATGGTGGCCTGAGCGCCTTCGAACAGTACGGTCTTGCCTTCGTCAAGCGCCTTGTTGAGAATCAGGCCGGTGTTGGCCACGTACGGCTTGAGGCGTTCGCCGAGCTTCAGCAGCTCCTCGGTGGTCTGGTCCACGTCAATCGGACGACGGTTGTAGAGCTTGACCAGCATCTGGTTCTTCTGGTGTAGGCTGGCCTCCACCTTGTCGTGCAGATGGTCGGCGTTGAACAGGTCATGCACGCGGATGCCGACACGGTTGATCTTGTCCGCGTAGGCCGGGCCGATGCCACGGCCGGTGGTGCCGATCTTGTGCTTGCCAAGGAAGCGTTCGGTCACCTTGTCGAGTGTGCGGTGGTAGGGCGCGATGATGTGTGCGGCCTCGCTCACCTTGAGGTGGGAGCAATCGATGCCGCGGGATTCCAGGCCGTCAATCTCCTCGAAGAGCACTTCCGGGTCCACGACCACGCCGTTGCCGATCACCGGGGTCAGGTTCGGGTTGATAATACCGGAAGGCAGCAGGTGCAGGGCGTACGACTCATCGCCGACCACCACGCTATGGCCCGCGTTGTTGCCGCCGTTGAAGCGCGCGACGTAATCGACCTTGGTGCCGATCAAATCGGTAGCCTTGCCTTTACCCTCGTCGCCCCACTGAGCACCAATAAGAACAATTCCAGGCATGATGCACCTCCGCATTCGCACGATTCCGCCGGAAACAGACTACCGTACACCCTCTACCCTGCGAAGTTTCGTCTCACGCAGGGCGAGGCTGGAGGTGCGACAACCCGGAATGGGTGACGAATTTCTACTCGTACGAGGCGATGCTGTGACCAATCGCACAGCGCACAGGTTGAAGAACGGAGCCTAGAGGGCATGCCTCGCGCGATAATGAAGCCATGACGATCGCAACACCGGAACGCTATGCCGAAATGCTCGAGGCCGCCCGCCGAGGCGGTTACGCCTATCCAGCCATCAACGTAACCAGCTCACAGACACTGAATGCTGCGTTGAAGGGCTTCGCAGACGCCGAGTCCGACGGCATCATCCAGATTTCCGTGGGAGGCGCGGCCTACGTCTCCGGCAGGGGGGTCAATGATCGCGTTACCGGCTCGCTGGCGCTGGCGGCTTTCGCACATGAAGTGGCTGCGAAATACCCGAACATCACCATCGCTCTGCACACCGATCACTGCGCCAAGCAGTATCTGGATGAGTGGGTGCGTCCTCTGCTCGCGCATGAGGCCGATCAGGTGGCACGAGGCCAGGAGCCTACATTCCAGTCGCATATGTGGGATGGCTCCACCGTGCCGCTCAAGGAAAATCTGGACATCGCCGAGGAACTGCTCGACAAGTCGCAGAAGGCGCACACCGTGCTCGAAATCGAAATCGGCGCGGTCGGCGGTGAGGAAGACGGTCACTCCGCCGAAATCAATGAAAAGCTGTATTCCACTCCGGAAGATGGCCTCGAAGTCGCCCGCCGACTGGGTTTGGGCGAACGTGGCCGGTACATGGCCGCTTTCACATTCGGCAATGTGCATGGTGCCTACAAGCCCGGCGTGGTCAAGCTGCGTCCGTCGCTACTCGGCGACATTCAGGCGCGTGTGGCGCGCGCGGTGGCCGAAGGCGAGTTGCCTAGCGCGGCCGGCATAGTCGATTTCCCCAACGGCAAGCCGTTTGAGCTGGTGTTCCACGGCGGCTCCGGTTCACGCCCGGAAGAAATCGCCGAAGCTGTAAGCTACGGCGTGATCAAGATGAACATCGACACCGATACCCAGTACGCCTTCACCCGTCCAATCGCCGACCACGTGTTCGAGAACTACGACAAGGTGCTGAAGATCGACGGCGAAGTGGGCGAGAAGAAGTTCTACGATCCGCGTTCTTGGGGCCGTAAGGCTGAGGATTCCATGTCCGCCCGCGTGGTCGAGGCTTGCCGGCAGCTGGGTTCCGCGGGCAAAGCGCTCAAATAGCGCGTAGTTTTGCGATCGTGCGCGACACTTTCCCGGAAATAATGAAAATCATTGAAAATCAATGGAGCGGACAACGGGAGTCGAACCCGCCTCTAAAGCTTGGGAAGCTTTCATTCTACCGATGAACTATGTCCGCATGCCTTACGGCTGCTGCACCTCACGTGACGAGCATGCTCAGCCAAACGAGGCACGAATAGTTATCCTAGCACGTCACCTGCCGACGCGCGTGGAGTAGGTGGGCGGAGCGATCGGCGTGCCGTTCATTTCGTTGGCCATCTGCATGAGACGCGCTATGCGCTCATCGGTCGGCGGGTGCGTGGAGAACAAGCGCGAGAAACCGACCGCGGAGAACGGGTTGGCGATCATCATTGCGGAGACGGACTGGGTGCCGGCGGTTTTGCGCATCGGCGCGGTCTGTGCGCCGTAGGAAATCTTGTTCAGCGCGGAAGCCAGGGCCTCGGGATCGCCGGTGAGCAAGCTGCCGTCTTCATCGGCGTCGTATTCGCGGGTGCGGGAGATGGCCATCTGGATCAAAGACGCGGCAATCGGCGCGAGAATCACGCTCAGCAATGCGCCGATCAGGCCGAGGCCACCGGAACTATCGCGGTCGTCTCGCGAGCCGCCACCGAAATACATCAGCGAATAGCCCAGATAGGAGATGACAGTGGCCATGGCAGAGGCGATGGCGGAAGTCAGGATGTCGTGGTTGTACACGTGCATAAGTTCGTGGCCCAGCACACCACGCAGTTCACGGGCGTTGAGAATCTGCAGGATGCCTTGGGTGCAGCAGACAGCCGCGTGCCGTTCGTTGCGCCCGGTGGCGAAGGCGTTCGGGCTCATGGTGGGGGCGATGTAGATGCGCGGCATCGGCTTGCCGGCCTTGGCGCTCAGTTCACGCACGATCTGGTAGATCTCCGGGGCTTCCTGTTCGCTGACTTCCCGCGCACCCATGGAGGCGATGGCGAGTTTGTCGGAGAACCAGTAGGTGCCGAACGTGGTAATCAGGCCGATGACAATATAGATGCTCAGGGTTTGCCGACTGCCGCCCGTGGCCCACCAAATCAGCATGATGATGGCCCACATCAGGGCAAACAGCAGCGTTGTCTTCAGGCCGTTGAAATGGCCGTGCACCCGTACTTTGGCATCCATAATGCACACACTAAAATCGCAGGCTGAATGATTGCTGGATATACGCCGCGAGAAATGTCCCATATTCGCCCGCCCCGTCCGGCCCCGAGCCCGGCCGCGTCCGCACGGGGCGCGGCCGGGTGGACGAATGCCGGACGAATGCCGGACAAATGCCGGACGGGCGTGGGCGGGCCGTCAGGCGTGGGCGAGCTCGCGCATCTGGTCGGGCTCGATGACCTTCTTGTGCTCGCGGCCTTCCTTGGCACCCTCGGCGCGCTCGAAGGCGTCGACCTTCTTCCAGCCGGCGAAGTCGATCGGGCGAATGCCGCGCTCGGCCAGCAGTCGGTCGATGGATTCGGGGTCGCGGTCGGCTGCCACACGGCCACCTTCAGCGGCCTTGGCCAGATCCTCGAGCATGTTGGTCACGATGGCGAGCGCATCGGACTTGGTGGAGCCGATCAGGCCCACCGGGCCGCGCTTGGCCCAACCGGTGGCGTACAGGCGGTCGCGCACTTTGCCGCCGTCGGCCTCGGTGGTGATGCGGCCGTCGCCGTTGGCGTTGGCCAGGTGGGCGCCGTGCTCGTCGTAGGTGATACCGGGAGCTTCGGCGGGCTTGTAGCCGATGGCGTGGTAGACGGCCTCGACCGGGTAGTCGGTGAACTCGCCGGTGCGGTGCATCTTGCCGTCGGCACCGGTTTCGGTGCGCTCCACGCGGATGGCTTTGACCTTGCCGTCCTCGCCGAGGATCTCGGTGGGGGCGGAGTTGAAGTGCACGTAGTACTTGCGGTCGGCCGGGTTGCCTTCGAAGTCGACGTCGCCGTCATCTTCCATGTCTTCGGCCATCTCGCGGACGGCGAACAGCTCCTCGACCATCTGGCGGGTGAGCTTGTCCTTGCCGGCCACCTCGATGGTCTCGTCGTCCAGATCGAAGTCGTCCTCGTTGATGATGAGCTGCACGCCGGGCAGCTTCTCCATCTCGCGCAGTTCCTGCACGCTGAACTTGGCCTGGGCCACGCCACGGCGGATGAACAGGTGGAGCACCTTGGCCTTGTTCTGGCCGATGCCCTCGTACACGTTGTCCGGAATGTCGGTCTTGGCCTTGAGGTCGTCGGCGTTGCGCATGAGTTCGCGGGCCACGTCCATGGCCACGTTGCCGCCGCCGATCACGGCGACGTTCTCGGCCGTAAGCGGCCATTCGCGGGCACCGGTGGGGTAACCGTCGTACCATTCGACGAACTTGGCGGCACCGTACACACCTTCAAGGTCGGCACCGGGCAGGTTCAGCGGCTTGTCCTTGACCGCGCCGGTGGCGAACAGCACGGCGTCGTAACGGGCCAGCAGGTCGTCAAGGGTCACGTCCTTGCCGAATTCCACATCGCAGTAGAGGTGGATGTTCGGGTTGTCGAGCGTCTTCTCAAGCGCGGAGGCGATGAACTTGATGGACGGGTGGTCCGGGGCCACACCGTAACGCACCAGGCCGAACGGCACGGGCAGCTTCTCGAACAGGTCGATGCGCGCTTCGGTGCCGAGGCCAAGCTCTTCGCCCAGCTTCTTGAGCTGGCGCAGGAAGATATCGGATGAGTAGACGCCGGCCGGGCCAGCGCCGATAACAGCAATGCGGAGTTCAGTATTCACGGATTCAGTCACGCGCTCTAGCCTAACGCAAAGCCTTCCGTTGCGACAGAGGGAGAGTGGTGGGAATTCTGTGTATTAGGCCATAGTTTGTGCGTTTGGGAAACCTACGAGCACTGCTAATGTCAGATTATGGGTTTCCCTATTGGTCAAGTTATTGCCGTTCTCATTCCAAGAAGCATGCAAGGCGGATCAGGCCCTTACTCCGGATACGTTTATGCTGCAAGGCGGTTATCCACGCATTTATGACACGAGAATGCCGCTCAATCTGTTCTTCTCGAACTACATCGACACTTATATCGAACGTGATGTTTCCGAATATCTTGATGTACGCAATTTGGCTGAATTCCGCCGATTCTTGACTCTTTGCGCACTCAGTTCCGGAGCACTCATAAACTACACCAACATCGCCAATGAACTTGGTGTAAGTCCGCGAACCGTAAAGGCATGGATGTCGATTCTGGAATCAAGTTACATCGCATTCCATCTCATGCCGTTCTACACGAACGCACGCAAACAGGTGGTCAAAACGCCGAAACTCTATTTTTATGACACTGGCTTGCTGTGTCATCTCTTGGGCATTCGGACGGTCGAAGCACTGGTTGCGCATCCCAAGTTCGGCGATATATTTGAAAACCTCATCATTGCGGAAACCATGAAACAGCATTTGAACGCCAATCAGGAGCCACAATTATTCTTCTACCGCGATGCCAGCAAGGTCGAGGTGGATTTGTTGGATTTCACCGATCCTAACAACCGTATGCTCATAGAAATCAAATCCGGACAAACCTATCATGACCGGTTCGCCCGCCATCTCACTTTAATTGGCAATGTTCTCGGTATACCGTGTGAGCAACAGTACGTAACCAGTCGGGTTGAGCATAGTTATGTCTCACAAGGAATCCGCGTCACCTCCACCCCTCGATTGGCTAGAAGGCCGACGGTAAAGAGCCGCCGCAGAGCAGTAGGAATTCTGTGCAATCAGTGAATCCCTTGAGGCATTAAAGACGTCACCTCCAACGGCTCTTTACGACCTCGATTGCATTCATTAGGTCATTTCTTCGTCCATTAGGTCGGAGGGTGCTGAAGCCATCCCTTGGAACGGCGGGGTTTCAAGGGCCGCTCCGACCAAGGACCGACCTAATAAACGTCAAATCGACCTAATGAATAACTCCGATGCTATTGCTGCTTTCGTGGGTGGGATTTCCGTTTCCGCCACGTCACCAACCGTATCGCCCCGATTATGTTTCGATGCGGTGGACTCGACATACGACCATCCCGGTCAGTCAACTGACCTACAAAAACAGCAGAAGCCTCATATTCTTAATCAGTCCCGATCAATTAGGGCAGTGAGGGCCCAGAGGATGCTCACCACGTCGATGGCCTCCTGGAGGAAGGCACCGACGACGACCGGGATAAGGTTGAACGCGGCGGCAATCATGCCGATGGTGGCAAGCACAAGGCCCGCGATTACGGCTTGAAGCATCACGCGCTTGGTGCGGCGCGCAATGGCGATGGCGCGCGGCACGGCGGCGATATTGTCATTCATAATGACCACCTGAGCGCTTTCGGAAGCGGCGGTGGACGTGCCATCGGTCATGGCCACGCCGATATCGGCAACAGCGAGCACCGGGGCATCATTCACACCGTCACCAACCATCATCGTGACGGTTTTGCCGGCTCCTGTAGCGGCCCTGACTGCGGCTACCTTATCCTCCGGGAACAGTTCGGCGTGAACCTCGTCAATGCCGACTTCGCTGGCAATGATATTGGCGGAAGCCCGCTTGTCACCGGTAAGCATGGCGAGCTCGGTGACGCCCAACTCATGCAGTTTGGCGAGCACTGCCTTGGCGTTGGCACGCGGCACATCGCGCAGCACGATGCGCGCGATCAGCTGACCATCAACAGACACATACGACGCCATTTCGTCCGGCTGAAGCAGCCCAAATCGTGTGCGCAGGTCATCCTCAGACCGACTGGGGGCGGTCCGATCGACCGCCAAGAATCCTTCCTCCCCGGCGGCCGCGAAAGACAGCCGGCCAACGCGCACCGCATGTCCGTTCACCTCGCCGGAAACGCCTTTGCCGGCATCTTCATTGATATTCTTGATGACCGGATACTCCCGTCCATGGCCGGGCCAGCTGGCCTCCGGCTCGGGGCAGAGCCGCTGACCATCCTCGAACCGCTGGCGCAATCGGGCCATCGCCTCCGTTCCGGCCTTGGCGATGCCTTTGGACAGGATGTGCACCGAGTAGCTTTCCACCGCGCCGGCCATCATCAGCACATGGTCTTCGTTGAGACGGGTTGCAGCGCCGGGCAACATCTCGACGCGCACCACCTGCGGCTGCTTGACGGTGAGCGTACCGGTTTTGTCGAAGAACACCTGCGTGACGCGGCCAAGGTTTTCCAGCACGTCCTGTGCTTTGATAAGCACGCCGGCTGCGGCGAGGCGTCCGGTTCCGGCGATGTATGCCACCGGTGCGGCGATGAGCAGCGGGCAGGGCGTGGCCAGCACCAGCACCTGGGCGAATCGCGTCGGTACCCCGGACACCGCCCATGCGACGCCGGCAATCACCAACGAAAGCACGGTAAAGGGCACGGCCAAGCGGTCAGCGGTTTTTACCACGGCCGGGCGCGACTCCTGCGCGGAGGCCACGAGCTCGAGGATGCGCTGGTACTGCGAATCGGCGGCCACCTGGGTGGCACGCATGGTCAATGCAGTCGAGCCGTTCACCGCCCCGGACATCACACGGGCGCCGGCGAACACTTCACGCGGCACCGGCTCACCGTTGATATTGCTCAGGTCGAGCGTGGCCGTGCCGGACAGCAGCTCGCCGTCAACCGGCACAGTTTCGCCCGGCAACACCATGAGTACGTCGCCCAGCTGCACCTGCTCGACCGGCACCGTGTCGAAGCGGTGCGCGGCGGCGGCAGCCGATGCCAAGCCCACACGCCGGAAGCCATCGGACGAATCGCCCTTATCGGCAGCAAACCCACGCCCCACGCCAGGCAGGTTGACGACGTGCGCGGTTTGCGGCGCGGCCTCCATCAGCGCGGTCAGGCTGCGCTCGGCCTTGGCTTGAGCGTATTCCTCAATGGCCTCGCCGGACGTGATCATCAGCGTCACCGCCCAACTTGCCCAGTATTCGGCGACGGCCACGGTGGAGAGGATCGCGACCACGGCCAGCACATCGACTCCAACCTGCCCATGACGCAAATCGTCAATCATGCCGCGCACAGTGTCAATCACGATAATCAGCACCAGTGCGATAACCAGCCACTGGCCGAAGCCCGGATTGCCGAGTACCGGAATCGCCATCGCATTGCCCCACGGACGCCAATCGCCTAGTAAAGCCAACGGAATTGCGGCGATGACGACGACCGGAAGCATCGGCACAAGCTTGCAGATGTCGAGAATTTTGGTGAAGAATCTGATGAGTCTGCTCATCATTGCTCCTTACGCTCGTATACGGAGTCGATTGCGGTACGGCAAGCGTGGCCCGCGCAATCGGCGCTACGGTCACGCCTTGTTAACCCACCGGCGGCTTTGCCTGGGGCTTCGCTTTGCTCGGCTCCCGCGCAACCTTCCGATACACGGCGTAAAGAAATGTATTCAGTTTTGTATTGAATTATGCGCTGTGTTCAGGACGTCGCCCGAACTCAGTGCTTGGCCTACCCTATCAACGAGCGTTGCGCGACATGCCGGATATCGAAACTGCGTTGGCGGCATGGGCGCGGGGCACAATCGCGCATACGAAAGGCCCGTGGCAGGAGTTTGCTCACTGTCACGGGCCTTTGCTTGTCCGACACGGTGTTCAGCGGTTACCGCTCAACACCGTGTGACGTTGTCGAGTCGGCTTTACCACAGGCCGAACGGGTCGGAGAAGCCGCCGCCGTCACCGGTGCCGCCATCGCTGTTGCCATTGCCATTACCGTAACCGTTCTGGCCATTGCCGTTCTGGTTGTTCTGGTTATTCTGGCTGTTGCCGTTGGAATCGGAGCCGGACGAACCGTTCACCGACGACTCCTCCTGATCGAGCGTCACGTCCACATTCATGGTCTTGCCGTCGCGCACGATGGTCAGCGTCACCTTGTCTCCCAAAGCCGCGGCACGAACGTAACCAAGCAGCGAGTAGTTGTTGTTCACCGCGTTGCCGTTGAAGGCCACGATGGTGTCGCCCTCCTTGAGACCGGCCTTGTCGGCCGGGCCGCCGGAGACGACCGCGCTGCCGGTGGCGCTCGACTTGGTGATGGTCGCGCCGCCGCGGGTCACACCGTCGGCTTCAACCGTGTCGGACTTGATGACCACGCCGAGGGCAACGTGCTTGACCTTGCCGTCCTTGATGATTTCGTCGGCCACACGCTTGACGAGGTTGGACGGGATGGCGAAGCCGATGCCGATCGAACCCGCGGAGTCGGATGAGGTGGCGGTCGAGGCGATGGACGAGTTGATACCGATCACCTGGCCGGCCGCGTTGAAGGTCGGGCCGCCGGAGTTGCCGGGGTTGATGGCCGCGTCGATCTGGACGGCGTTGGTGACGATCTCGTTGTTGTTATCGTCGGTCACGGTCACCGGGCGGTTCAGGGCGGAGACGATGCCGGTGGTGGCGGTGTCGTCGTAGCCGAGCGGGTTGCCGATGGCCATCACGTTCTCGCCGACGGCGAGCTTGTCGGAATCGGCGAATTTCACGGCCTTGAGGTCGCTCGGCGGGTTGTCGAGCTTGATGACCGCAAGATCGGTGGTGGTGTCGGTGCCGACGAGCGTGGCGGAATACATGTTGCCGTTGGCAAGCGTCACCTGAATCTGCTGGGCGCCGGAGATCACGTGGTTGTTGGTGATGATGTGGCCTTCGGTGTCGATGATGGCGCCGGAGCCCTTGGCGGTGCCGTTGCTCAACGCGGTCTGGATGGAGACCACGGAGCCGGAGACATCGCTGGCGACGGTCTGCCAGTCGGGGGCTTCGCCGCTCTTGGCGGTGGCGGACCCGGAGCCGGACTTATTCGAGCTGACGTTGGACAGCGAATTGCTGGTCGGCAAGGTGATCAGGCCGCTGGTGAGGGCACCGTAACCGAGGCCCAGGCAGAGGGCCGCAGCCAGAACGGCGGCGACCACGGCGATGAGGATGTTGCTCGCCGTCTTGGACATGCCCTGCTTGGCGGGGCCGGGCTGACCGGGCTGACCGGGCTGTCCCGGCTGGGTCGGACCTTGACCGTTCGGCGTACCGGTACCGGGAGCGCCGAAACCGAACAGACCGCCCTGCTGGGGCTGCTGGCCATTCTGGCCATTCTGACCGGACTGGCTGGCAAACGGGTTGCCGTTGTTCTGCTGCGGCTGCGTGGGCGGATTGAACGGATTGCCGTTGCCCTGCGGCTGCGGGTTATTGGTGTAGTAGGGATTGCGGTTGCCCTGCTGGCCCTGTAGGGTTTGCTGTGCAGGCTGACCGAACGGGAATTGCTGCGTGGGCTGGGCATTGCTGCCGGCCTGGCCGCCCTGCTGGCCCTGTGCCTGAGTCGGGGTCGGACCATAAGCGCCATATTCCGGGGCCGGACGATACAGCGGAGTTGTGGCCGAGGTCTGGCCTGCGGCTGGTGCTGCCGGAGAAGCCGGCGAGGAGGAGACCACCGTGCTCTCGCCCTTGGCGGAGGCGTAGTCCGGGATGGGCTCGGTGGCGGCAGTGTCGGTAGCGGCTTGCGTAGGCTGCTGATCGGCAGCGAGGGCGGCCGAGGAAACCGGGGCTTGCTGCTCGCTGGAATCGCTGGCGTTGCCGGCATCAACCGAGTCGCCACCCACAAACGGGTTCTTCGGCTCGGCGTTGCCGGTATCGGCAGTACTATTGGGGTTTTCGTTATTCCGCGGGATCTGGTCGACGCCCTGCGGGTTGAATTCGTCAGCCATTGCTGCTCCTTTTCCTAAATTCCTATCACGTCTGTTCGGCGGCTATTCGGGCACTTGCCCATTGCCACTTCTCGTGTGCTACCTCAGTAGTAAAGGCAGTCAATCTGGAGGTTTTCTGAACGTTGATTGAAAGTCTATGCGTAATCATCGCAGAGTCTTATGGGCATCTCGGCTTCGAGGGGCTGATTTCCTGTTTCGGGAACATCTACTTGCACTTCAAGGGGCTGTTCGCGCGGTCAATTCCGAGTATCAAGGGCCCTCATTTAACGCCATTCCGCCATTTTTGCAGCCGGCCTACTTGACCGGGAGCCCCTTGAAGCGGAAGTAGACGTTCGGGAGCGGCGAAATCCGCCCCTCGAAACCGAGTTCTTCACAATTTCCGGCCCTTTTCTGGCCCTTCTGCCTAAAGTGAACATATGACGATCAGCCTTCTTGAACATCCGTTGGGCGCACAGCCCGGACAGCCCGGCGACCGCAGCGCCTTCCATTTCGAAACGATCACCCGCCTGCCATCCACGGCCAGCGGGCTTGGGCGAGACGGTGCCCGATACGGCCGCACCGGCATCATTCACACGCCCCACGGCGATATTCGCACGCCTGCCTTCGTGCCGGTGGGCACGCAAGCCGCGATGAAGGCCGTGTTGCCCGAGCAGATGAAGGATCTAGGCGCACAGTGCCTGCTGGCCAACGCCTTCCACCTGTTCGAGCGCCCGGGCGAGGACGTGCTGGACGCGGCCGGCGGCTTGGCGCGTTTCATGAACTGGGATGGGCCCACGTTCACCGATTCTGGCGGTTTCCAAGTGATGTCGCTGGGCGTCGGCTTCAAGAAGACGCTGGCAATGGACGTGACCGGCATGAAGTCGGACGACATCATCGCCAAGGGCAAGGAGCGCATGGCCTGGGTGGATGAGGACGGCGTGACGTTCAAGTCGCCTTTGAATGGTGACGCACATCGTTTCTCCGCTGAGATTTCGATGGGCATCCAGCACAAAATCGGCGCGGACATCATGTTCGCGTTCGATGAACTCACCACGCTGATGAACACCCGCTCCTACCAGGAGGATTCGGTGGAGCGCACGTTCCGCTGGGCCCGTCGCTGCGTGGACGAGCACCAGCGGCTGACGGCGGAACGCCTGGGCAGGCCGTATCAGGCGCTGTATGGCGTGGTGCAGGGCGCGAATTACGAGGATCTGCGCCGGCGCGCGGCTTCGCAGATCGCGTCGCTGGACTTCGACGGCGTGGGCATTGGCGGCGCGATCGAGAAACGCATCATCGGCGACACTTGCGCCTGGATCTGCGACGCGATGCCGGAGAGCCGGCCGCGCCATGTGCTGGGCATCGCCTCCGTGGACGATATCTTCGCGTGCGTGGAGAACGGCGGCGACACCTTCGACTGCGTGGCCCCCGCGCGCTGCGCCCGCAACGGCGCGATCTACACGCGCGCCGGCCGGTACAACATCAAGCGCGCCCAGCACAAGTTCGATTTCGGGCCGCTGGAGGAAGGGTGCGACTGCTACACTTGCCAGCATTATTCGCGCGCGTACGTCGACCACCTGCTGCGCGCCCGCGAGTTCAACGGGTTTACGTTGGCCACGATCCACAACGAGCATTTCTTCGTGAAGCTGCTAGACGACATCCGCGCCTCGATCGACGGCGGATACTTTGATGAGTTCCGCGACGAAGCGCTGGCCCACTTCTACGGCAACGGCGAGCGCCGGCCAGGGTTGTGAGTTTTTCTCCTTCGTTGCGGCTTGTGCCGAACTTCTCTCTGCTCCCCCCGCTGAGGCTGAGACGTTAAGCAAACAGCCCAGTGGGCTGTTTGTAGTCGAAGGTGAGACGATAGTCGAACCAGCAGGTTGCAGGCAAGGCCCGTCCTTAATTGCGGACGAGCTGTCACGAAGTGACTGAGGGGAGTGCCGCCACCCTCAAAGATCACGGCGCCCGCAGGGGACCCACAAGCGATATATCCCTGCCTCCCATGCGACACGCCGAAGATTGCATGATTACCCAGCCGGGTGTAAGTTAGTCGATTGTCTGCGAGTGTGGCGGAATGGTAGACGCGCTGTCTTCAGGTGGCAGTGAGTGTATGCTCGTGGGGGTTCAACTCCCCCCACTCGCACCAGCAACTAAAGGGCTGGAATCGGAAGGTTCCAGCCCTTTTTGCTTTGTCCGGGCAAGCGCCGTTTTTCAGGGGGGGGCTTTAGGACTTGAGACTTATGGCCCAACTTTCGTAGCGGAAAATGTCCCGGTACCTGCATCAATCGTTTGACGTTCAAGCCAGGCCAGAATCCGCTGTCCCGGTTCGCGATTTCGGGCGATCTTTGCAAACCGGGACAATTTTTGTTGCCCCGGTATAAATGTCAATCGATTTATGCGAAAACCGGGACAACGTGCCAATTCCAGAATCGGCCTTATTCCGCCGATTCCGTCTGCCAGACGATATGAGTTGAGGAAACCGGAGTGTCCCGGTTCACGAAAACAAGCCGAAATCGCCGACCGGGACAGCGGATTCTGCCCCGGTCGACAGGTCAAACGATTGACATATGAACCGGGACAAATACAGATCAGAGAGAAGCCCATGAAGCAGATTTAACTTTCCTCAACTTTCCATCCGCCATAAACTAGCATTACATAACATCATGAACCGAGACGAAACCAACGAAGTATCTGGAGTCACCGACGACCAGCTCGGCCGAACGGCCGAGCCGTACGAATCCGGCAACTGGCGGGGCGGCGTCGGGAGCATCATTCGCAGCAATCCGAAATCAGGAACCGACACAAGTCGGACCCAGCAGACACGCATAATACGAGTTCACAGACTCGGCGATGTATTCCGCAACCGCACCACCGAATACCACACCACGGAAGAACTGTAAGCATTACGAAATCAACCTTGATTATTGCGCGGGCCTATACTAGGTTACGGTAGCGTAGGTTAGTGGTCGGGAGAGCGTCGCCGGCCATAGCGAGGTGATCAGTATGAGCGTTTCCATCAGCACGCCATCTGGACGAACCATGGCTTCCGCCGCAACAGTTGCGCCTTCCGCAACCGCGAGTCAAAAATCCAGCGCAAGCGCCAACCCCACCGCACTGGACCGTGCATCGGCCCGATACAGGGCCGCGCAATCGCGCTACCGCCAAGCCAAGGCCGCACTGAAGGCGATCAAGCGCCAGATCGTCCCCGTGGATGCATTCGGCAATCGCAAGCCGCGACTGCGCGGATGGCTTCACCTCGCCACCCTGCCGCTGTGCATCGCGGCGTCCATCGTACTCATCTGCATCGCGCCGGCCGGCTCGGTCAAAGCGGCCTGCGCAGTGTACGGTGCCTCGGCCATGCTGCTGTTCGGCAACAGCGCGCTGCTGCACGTCGTGCCGTGGCGCAGCGCGAAGGTGACTCGCGTACTGTGCGGCATCGATTATTCGAACATCTTCCTCATCATCGCCGGCACTAACACACCTGTGCTGTTCGCACTCAGCCCGGCGATTCGCCGGCCATATCTCACGGTGATTTGGGTGACCGCGGCGATCGGCACGATACTGCATATCGTCTGGCTGCGCACCCCGAACTGGGTGTTCACCACTGTGTATGTTGTGCTGGGATTGGCGCCGGTGACACTTATTCCGCAACTATGGACGGCTCCCGCAGTGGGCCCGGCTGCGACCATTCTTATCGCGTGCGGAGGTGCCGCGTATATCGCCGGCGCTGTGTGCTTTGCGCTGCGCAAGCCGAATCCGATTCCAGGCTGGTTCGAGTTCCACGAGGTGTTTCACCTAGGCACGGTCATCGGGTACGCCTGCCACGTCGTGGCGATTTATCTGATTGTCTGCGCGCTGTAGTCGTCCAGCAATTCATACAGGATGCTTCGAACTCGCTGTATTGCAGCGATTTGAACACGGCGCGGGACAGACAGCGGCCCTTAATTCTCGGAGCCACGAATCAAGTCCTTGATCAGCCAGCCGTGACGGCCGCCTTCATAGACTTCATCAGTGAGCCGGTAGCCGCGCTGTTCGTAGAACTTGTAGTGGTCGTTCTCCGAGTGCACGGCGGCCATGGTTCCGCCGGCTTGCGCGATGCGGCGTTCGGCGTCGGCCAGCAGCCGCGAGCCGATATGCCGGCCTTGTGCCTCGGGCAGTACCGCCAGGCGCGCGATGATGTATCGCCCGGGCTGGTCGGGATGATCGGTGTTTGTGTTCAATTAGTTGTTGCGGGTTTAGTCACGATGATTTTTCGGGTTTAGGCAGAGCATGCCGACCACGGAATGGTCTTAACTGGATGGTGCTTGTATCTCCGCCAGAAAGGACCGGAAAGGATTATGATCAGCATGCCCCAAGTACAGTCTATCCGTCGTTTGCGGCGGAACGGGGAATCCGTCGCGTCGATCGCGCGGAAAACACATGTCAGCGAGCCGACGGTGCGTAAGTACCTCGCGAAGGAGGATCTGTCGGCCGTGCCGTCGGTGAGAAAGCCGCGCGCGTCGGTGATCGACCCGTATCTGCCCGTGATCGAGCAGTGGCTCGCGGAGGATCGCGCGAACTGGCGCAAGCAGCGGCATACCGCGACCAGGATCTGGGAGCGGTTGAGGGACGAGCATGGCGCGGAGGTCTCCCTGTCCACGGTGACGCGGGCGGTGGCGCGGCTCAGGCGTGAGTTCGCGGCGGAGCGTGATGAGGCGTTCATGGATCTGGTATGGCATCCAGGCGAGGCGCAGGCCGATTTC
>OLQL01000962.1_pt1 | contig 26821 bp, 27 predicted proteins | sample 1672971 | NCBI WGS metagenome assembly OLQL01 (sample SAMEA3136742, study PRJEB25190) | human gut metagenome | biome: human gut; feature: human-associated habitat; material: faeces | place: Austria | collected 2013
AATGTCAAAACTGCTTTTTCGTTTACCCCATCATCGATTGTAACCTAAAGAATTTGTTGACTTGTTTGACAAACCTAATAAAGTCCCTTTGTAACTCAATAGGCGGTATGACCTGCTTGTATGCTTTCATTATTGCTGTATTCAAATTAGGTTGCGTTCCTGCTGGAGCTATTGCTCTAAAATGCTCTGTCATTTGATTTAATGCTTGCAATAAAAATACCTTATCAAGTCTTTCATCTATACCTTCCATTGCAAGCCAACCATCGTGAATACATCCGTCAAATGTAATAATTCTTGCAAACCCAAGCGACACCCCACAATTTGCAAATATCAAACTCCCTGCTTTTACAAGTCTGCTCTTCTTTACCCCCTCTTGGATAATATGTTCTTTTGTTGAACTTAGATATATATTATCTCCATCAGTGGCATCACCTATCTTAATCCAAGGAACATCTCCACCTAAGAACTGTTCTATCGGTCTTGGTGAACCACCTCTTACTATGGTACAAAGTTCACCTAATGGCTCACACTCCCAATGCTTGTCATTAATATTAATATCACCAAACATCTCGACAAATCGGGCTTTGATAAGTTCATCCAGTTTCTGAAGTTCTTCTTTTCTTGCTTGAATAACTCCATATACTCTTTCTAATATTTCTGAAAACTCTATCTGTTTTTCCAAAGAAATTTCTGGAATCATAATCTCTTCAAGCACTTTTCGACTAATAGCCTTAAATGTACTTCCTGTTCCTTTGCTGTTTAATTCAGCATTTTTTCCTTTAAGCAACCAAAAGATAAACTCTGGTAAAGCCTTTGACTTATCAGGTGTTAATGCTGCAAGTCCTCGACCTATACAACAATTTTCCCTTGCATAGTTCATTGCTCCAATAGGTGCTCTTACAGAAATAAGAATGTCATTTGGAGCTGCCATTTTCGTTGGCTCTGAACACCATTTTCTTGTAACAGGATACCTTGCACCAAAATCTGCATTTCCTTGAAAGAATGGAACACCATCACCAGTATCGTTATAACTCTTTGAATCAGGTGACTGTCCCATATTAATAGCACAGACATCTTTTAGCATCACATAATTCATTTATTCACCCCTACAAACCCGAATTTTCGAATCTGCCATCCTTTCTCTTATAATCCCAACAACCTCTCCAACTCATCCATTTCTTTTCCAATCTCTAGCTCCAGTTCCCGGATATTGGCCATGATTTCTGATGTTGGCGGATATTCCACCGGGGTGTATTCAATTTCTTTGTATTTATTGATACTGAGGTCATAGTTATTTTCCACAATATCTTTTTTCGGTACCATAAATGACTGGTCTGTTCGCTTCCGTTCTGCTTCTTTATCAAGATTTTTGAAACGCTCTATAATATCCGGAATGTCATTCTCTGTGACCGGAGTACGTTTATCGTCCAGACTGAATCCATCTGCTTTCATATCGTAGAACCATACCTGATCTGTTCCACCGTGTTCTGTTTTTGTAAAAATGAGGATCGCTGTGGATACTCCTGCATAGGGTTTAAATACACCGGAAGGCATGGATATTACAGCTTCCAGTCTTTGATTCTCAACGATTTCCTTACGGATGGATTTATGTGCCCGTGATGATCCGAAAAGTACACCATCTGGTACAATACAAGCGCATCTTCCTCCAATTTTCATAATCCTCAAAAACAAAGCCAGAAATAAAAGTTCTGTTTTCTTTGTCTTACAAACCTTAAGAAGATCTCCGGAAACGGACTCTGCATCCAGGCTTCCTTTAAAAGGTGGGTTTGCCAGCACAAGAGAATACTGATCTTTATCTGCATTCTGATCAGATAAGCTATCCCGATACTCAATATAAGGATTTTCTATTCCGTGAGTCATCATATTCATAGCTCCAATACGAAGCATGGTGCGGTCCATATCGTATCCATGGAACATATGATTCATGTAATGATCTTTTTTCTGCTTATCATAAAAAATTTCTTCTTTTCTTTTTTCCTTCAGATATTCTCCTGCTGCAACCAGAAAACCTGAGGTTCCACATGCCGGATCACAGATAATTTCATCGCTGGACGGGTCCATCATCCCAACCATCATCCGGATAATATGTCTTGGTGTACGGAACTGTCCGTTTCGTCCGGACTGAGCTATTTTTGAAAGAAGATATTCATATACATCTCCTCTGACATCTGCTGTCTGGATTTCATTCATAAGTTTGTAAATTTCATCCAGAGAATCCACCACTTTGGATAAAAGGAGTGGTGTCGGAAGCTTAAAGATCGCATCGTCCATATATTTGGAATATGCACTGTTTTTATCATTATGAAGATTTTTTATAAACGGAAATACCCATTCCTGCATAATCATATACATTCTGTCTGCCGGAAAATCATGGAATACGGACCACTTCAGCTGACTTCCGTCAATTGTTCTCTCACCTATTTTTACTTCTCCGGAAAAAATACTCTGAAATGGCAAACCAAGCATTGCACTTTCTCTTGCACGCATATTATCGGAATCATCCAGATCATGAATAAACATCAGGTATGTAATCTGTTCGATTACTTCCAGTGGATTGACAAGTCCTCCTGCCGCAAATATATCCCATAAACCATCTATTTTGTTTTTTAATTCACCAGTGATCATTTTTTATCTCCCATCTATCGTTCATTATTCCAGGTATATTTCGTATACCTGCCGCCGCCGATTTTTAAAATTTTTTCTGCTGTCAGTAATTCTGCCAGTGTTCTCTGTATCGTTACCACACTAATATCCGGACACTTTTCTGCGATTTCCTTTTTTGTAATTGTTCCCAGAGTGTTTTTTATAATCTCTTCTATTCGCTCCGGTTTTGATATATTCTGCGTTATCAGCAATTTTATTCTTGAAGAAAACTCTCTGTATGCTCCTACGATAACGCCAAGCATATATTTTACAAATGGTATATAATCATTCTTATTCTCATACCAGTTCTCAAAACTTTCCCTTAAACATTCATAGTATAATTCCTTTGAATTTTCTATCATTCTTTCGATACTGATATATTTTCCAACAATATAGCCGGATCTGTACAAAAGTAACAGTGTAAGTAAACGGCTCATTCTTCCATTGCCGTCATTAAACGGATGTATGCATAGGAAATCCAGAATAAACATTGGAATCAAAAGAAGCGGATCTATTTCTCCTGTTGCCATTGCCTCTTCAAATGCTCTGCATAGTTCCTCCATTGCTTCCGGTGTTTCCCAGGCTGGTACTGGTTTAAACCGTATTTTTTTTATTCCCTGAGAATCTTCTTCCTCAATGACATTATCTGCAGTTTTATATTTCCCTCCAATATTGTAACTTTCAAATTTATACAAATCTCTGTGAAGCTGTAAAATAATCGCAGACTTTGGTGGGATATGGTCATGGCTTTCATGAATTGTATTCAATACATCTCTGTATCCGGCAATTTCCTGTTCATTTCTTGTCCTTGGCCTTGTTTTGTCTTTTACCAATTCCCGCAATCTGATGTCTGATGTATAAATACCTTCTATTTTGTTGGAACTTTCCGTACTTTGAATTTTAGCGATTTCAACTAATTGTGTAAGAGTATCTGCTTTGGCCTCAATAAAAAGAGTTTGTTCTCCCTTAAATTCATGTATCTGTGTCAGATAAGATACAATTTCAGGAGTCAACAGATTTTTCCACTTTTCCCGATAATCAAACTGTCTCATATATTTTCCATCACCTTCTTTATAACTCTTTTTGGATTTTATTTACTTCAAGTATATAAATCAATCTTATCATTGTCAACTTTAATTTGATCATTTTCGCAAGAATGATTAAATTAAAAGTGAAATGATAAAATTAAAAAGCCCAACAATAAATGCTTCTGCACGGATCTTCAGCATTTACTGTCGGACTTTTATCCTTTTTATTCCTTTTTGAAATATATCACAATATCATATTGTAGAGCAAAAGATTATTCTGCGTGGTCTTTCAGGTACTCTGCACGCCCCTCTTCGTAGAGGTTATTTCCCTCGCTGTCAATGATGACTACAAGCGGCATGTCTTCCACATAAAGCTTGCGGAGTGCTTCTGCTCCAAGGTCTTCGTAAGCAATAAGCTCTGCTTTTTTGATGCATTTTGCAAGAAGTGCACCTGCACCGCCGATGGCTCCGAAATATACGCCGTCATATTTTTTCATTGCATCTACGACTTCCGGAAGGCGGGCACCTTTTCCGATCATTCCTCTGGCGCCTACGGACATCATGGTCGGTGCATAGGCATCCATACGGCCGCTGGTTGTAGGGCCTGCGGAGCCGATGACTTCGCCTGGCTTTGCCGGAGTCGGACCTACATAGTAAATGGTAGCATCTGTAGGGTCAAAAGGAATCTTTTCTCCTTTTGCAAGGGCCTCGCACATTCTCTTGTGACCTGCATCACGGGATGTATAGATGGTTCCTGTCAGTAAAACCTGGTCGCCTGCATGGAGAGTTCTTGCCAGCTCTCTTGTCAGAGGCAGTGTGATCTTTCTTCTTTCCATATTAAAGCACCTCCGTTTTATGACGTGTTACATGGCAGTTGATGTTAACTGCACATGGCATACCTGCGATATGAGTAGGCATAGTCTCAATGTTCAGACCGATAGCTGTGGTCTTTCCGCCAAAGCCCTGAGGTCCGATACCAAGCTTGTTGATCTTCTCCAACATCTCTTTCTCAAGATCTGCATAGTAAGGATCCGGGTTCTCTGTATTCAGAGGACGCATCAGCGCTTTCTTTGCAAGAAGTGCACATTTGTCAAAAGTTCCTCCGATACCAACACCAACTACCATAGGCGGACATGGGTTCGGACCTGCAGTTTCTACAGCCTCAAGAATGAAATCCTTGATTCCCTGAAGGCCTGCAGATGGCTTGAACATACGGATCTGGCTCATATTCTCGCTTCCGAAGCCTTTTGGTCCTACAGTTACTTTCACCTGATCTCCAGGAACGATCTCTGTATAGATCATAGCCGGTGTATTGTCACCTGTGTTTCCACGGCGTACCGGATCCTTGACAACGGATTTTCTCAAGTAACCTTTATCGTATCCGCGGCGTACACCTTCATTGATGGCATCATTTAAATCTCCGCCTGTAAAGTGGACATCCTGACCAATTTCAAGGAATACGCATGCCATTCCGGTATCCTGACAGATCGGAACATTCTCACTGTCCGCAATATCAAAATTCTCGATAATGTTATCAAGGACACCTTTTGCGATCTCGCCGTCCTCGCAGGCACGGCAGGTTTTGATAGCATCCTTCACATCTTCCGGGAGATGTTCATTGGCTTCGATACAGAGTTTTTCGATAACCTCTGTAAGTCTGCTTACTTCGATTTCTCTCATAATAGACTCCTTTCGCTTATCTCATATGTTTTTATTATCATAACATATTTTTAACTTAACGTTCGTGGCGGGCATATTTCGGCAGAAGCATAGGAGATACGTCTCCTGTATCAACTCCTGCATTTTTCAGTTCCTCTTCATATTTTCTGATATGATCCAGGTTCATGGTGCCAAGCTCTACCTCTTTGCATTTGGCAGCTGCTTTTTTACCTGCATTTCTTCCAAATACAATTACGTCAAGAAGAGAATTTCCCATCAGTCGGTTTCTTCCGTGGATTCCGCCTGCTGCCTCTCCTGCAACCAGAAGGTTCGGGATTTCTTTTGTAAAGCCGTCTCCGTTGATCTCAAGTCCGCCGTTCTGATAATGAAGGGTCGGGTAGATCACGATCGGGACTTTTCTCATATCAATGCCGTAATTCATGTACATACGGAACATGGCAGGGATCCTCTTTTCGATAGTTCCCTCACCGCCCAGGATCTCGATCATCGGAGTATCCAGCCATACACCTTTTCGTCCACCTGGAACTTCCACGCCACGGCCTTCCTCACACTCGCGGATAACACCGGAAGCATTTACGTCACGGGTTTCCAGCGGATGGATATAAGCTTCTCCGTTTGCATTTACAAGCTGTGCACCAACGGAACGAACCTTCTCTGTTACCAGGGCACCAAGGATCTGTGACGGATAGATCGCACCTGTTGGATGATACTGGATAGAATCCTGGTAAAGAAGGGAAGCGCCTGCTCTGTATCCAAGTACGAGTCCGTCAGCAGTTGCTCCGTAGTGATTGGAGGTCGGGAATCCCTGATAATGCATTCTTCCTGCACCACCGGTTGCAATTACAACTGTTTTTGCTCTTGCAACGGAATAGTCTCCGGTTTCCATGTTGAGAAGGACTGCACCGGCAGTCTGACCTTTTTCATCCTTCAGAAGTTCTACAGCGGAGGTAAATTCCACTACCGGGATCTTAAGATTTAAGACCTCATCACGGATAGTACGCATGATCTCTGATCCGGAATAATCCTTTGCAGCATGCATTCTCTTTCTGGAGGTACCGCCGCCATGTGTAGTGACCATGGTTCCGTCTTCTGCTTTATCAAACTCAACACCAAGGTCGTTGAGCCATTTGATCGCATCCGGTGCTTCCATTACCAGTCTTTTTACAAGCTCCGGTTTTGCTGCAAAATGTCCGCCTCCAAAGCAGTCCAGATAATGCTGTACCGGGGAATCATTTTCTTTATCTGCTGCCTGGATCCCGCCTTCTGCCATCATGGTGTTGGCATCACCGATACGGAGCTTTGTAACGATCATAACGTTGGCACCTGCGTTGTGGGCCTCGATGGCACAGGAAGAGCCTGCTCCGCCACCGCCGATGATCAGTACATCTACATCATAATCGATTTTTGTAAGATCGATTTTTTCGTTGAGCAGACGGCTTTCTGAATGGAGCATTTTTGTCAGTTCCAGTGGTGCTTTCTGTCCCTTGTTCGGTCCTACCTTGATCTCTGCAAATGCATCCGGGTTATAGTCCGGATGGAATTTTTTGAGAAGAGCATCTTTCTCATCTGCACTCAGACGTCTTGGCTCTGTTGCCATACGCTCCGCTCTTGTAGCCTCTACCTTTTTGATGGATTCCATCATATTTTCTGGATATGGTGCATACATGTTTTACGCCCTCCTACTTCTCGATTTCTCTGCTGTTGTAAAGTTCCTGCATCTCTGTGATCGGCTTCTGCATGATCTTCTCGATCATATCGTCAAATTTGCCCTCGTGGATCTCTTCCACACGTTTCTCCAGATGCTCGCTTTTCGGCGCAATATATTTTCCGGTGAGACGTCTTGCCAGAAGGCCTACCATCGGATGGGAAATTCCTGCCGGACATCTTACGGAACAGCAGCCGCAGCTTACACAGTCAAAGGATTCCTCTGCACATTTTTCAAGCTCGCCTCTCTGAGCATATGCAATATACTGCATGACATTTAAGTCCTGTGTACAGGCCTTTGTGCAGGCATTGCATCCGATGCAGCTGTAGATCTCCGGATAAAGCTCCATCATTACCTGCTGGTTCGGCTTAAGATCTTCTATATTATAAAGTCTCTTGTCTGTAGGGAAGAACGGGATACTTGCCACATACATTCCCTCCTGCACCTGTGTCTGACAGGCGAGACAGGTTTTCAGCTCATTCTGTCCCTTGATCCTGTAGATGGTCGCGCAGGCACCGCAGAATCCGTGTCTGCAGCCGCATCCTCTTTTTAATGTATAACCGGCATATTCCATAGCTGTCATAATGGTCAGATCACCGGGAACGCTGTATTTTTTACCGAAAAAATATACGTTTACCATATTATTTTCCATGTTGGTGTCCTTTCTTTTATCCAAATCGTACGCCATGTGGAACAGCCATCTCACACGTGCCCGTCGCAACGCTCTGCTGAACTAAGTACTAACTGCGACTAAGGAGTTCAGGAGAGCCTTCACTCCTAAGTCTTCGTAAGTACTGGATTTCAGCGCCGCTAAAACCGCTCCTAAAATGGGCATCTTAGCGAGATGGCTGTTCCACATGGCTGTGTACTGGCTATAACCAGCGCATATATTTGAAAGTTTCTTAAGGTGCAATCTATAACTTAGTACTCATTAGGTAATTCATCCACCTCATCACATCGGAATACCGGGCCGTCTTTGCAGACGTATTTGTCTCCGATGTTGCAGCGGCCGCATTTTCCGACACCGCATTTCATACGAAGCTCCAGTGTGGTATATACCTGATCTCTGGAGAAGCCCAGCTCTTCCAGTCCTGCCAGAACGAATTTGATCATGATCGGCGGACCGCAGACCAGAGCGGTCTTATTGGTATCAAAACCAATCTCCTTCAGATAATTCGGAACAAATCCTACATGACCGTCCCAGCCTTCCTGCTCGCGGTCAATGGTAAGATATACATTTACACCTTCTGTTTTCATCCATACTTCCTGGATTTCCTTAAGCTGCACCAGATCATCTGCGGAACGGGAACCATAGAGAATATCTACTGTTCCGTAATCCTCACGGTTATCCAGCACATAATTGATCACGGAACGAAGAGGTGCCAGACCGATTCCACCTGCGATGAACAGGAGATTTTTTCCCTTTAACTTATCTTCCACCGGAAAATGATTTCCGTATGGTCCGCGGACTGCAATCTCATCTCCAACCTGAAGGCTGTGGAGATGATCGGTAAGGGATCCGCATTTTTTGATGCTGAATTCCTGATAATCCTTTACAGTCGGAGAAGAAGTAATGGAAAACATACCTTCACTGACGCCTGGTGCACAGACCATGGCACACTGTCCTGGCATATGCTCGAAAAGCTTTCCACCCTCCGGAGCTTCCACACGGAAGGTTTTTACATCCGGTGTCTCCTGACGGATATCTGTGATCACGCCAACCTTGGGGATCAGCGTATCCAGTGTATAATTTTTATGACAGGTACATTCACTCATTCTTTTCACCTCCCTGTTTTTCAAAGGCCTTGATGACTTTTACGATATTTAAAGATTCCGGACATTTCTCCACGCAGCGGCCGCAGCCAACACAGGAGAACATGCCGTCATTATTTAACGGATAATAAACAAGCTTATGCATAAATCTCTGACGGAATCTCTGCATCTGGCTGGTACGGTTGTTTCCGTGAGCCATCATGGTAAAATCAGAGTACATGCAGGAATCCCAGCAGCGGTAACGGTGAACACCGTGCCCTGTGTCGTAATCCTTAATGTCATAGCACTGACAGGTCGGACATACGAAGGTACAGGTTCCGCAGGCAAGACAAGGCTTGTACAGTTTCTCCCATACAGGAGAATTGAAACGGTCCATGTATTCTTCCTGCGCCCATCCTTCCAGTGAAAGATGTGTATATGGAAGAAGCTCGATAATACCACGGATTGCCTTCTTCTCCTCTTCTACCTTTGTCTCATCAGCATCTGCCAAAAGCTCCTTCACAGCTTCTGTCAGAGCATTTCCCTTCTCTGTGAGAGGCTTCCAGAAAAGCTCTCCCTCGATGATCCAGGCTGCAACATCTGCTTCCGGATCTGCAGCATCAATGCCAAATACTTTACAGAAGCAGCTTTCCTCCGGTTCATGACAGGCAAGCGCTACAATAGTTCCATGTTCTCTTCTTGCCTGGTAAAAAGTATCCACCGGATCCCCAAGGAACACCTTGTCGAGAACTTTCACGCCCTGTACATCACAGGCTCTCATTCCGAATACGACAAAATTCTGGTCTTTTAGTGCCTGAGGCTCAATGCTGATATTTTTTCCGTCTTTTTTACAGGTATAGAGATTTTCACTCTGCGGAAAGAAAGCATCCTTCGGTGATTTCACGGTTTTCAGTGTTTCAAGGGAAACTTCTGCATCCTCGCTCCATGCCTTGAAGTTCACCTGCTCACTTACCTTTACCGGTAAATATAATTCCTGGTCTGCGGCAATTTTCCGGAATAATGCCGGCAGATTTTCTACTGCGATCTTATACATACATTATCCCCTTTCTGCCACGATCCCTGGCTCTACATCATCAAAGGTAAAGCTGGTAAGCGGACCCTTTGACTCCGCATCCTCGCCTGCCTGATACTCACCGTAAAACGCATCAATATCCTTGATAAACTTACGGTTAAACAGATGAAGGGGAATTCCCTGCGGGCAGACTCTACTGCACTCGCCACAGTCCGTACATCTTCCGGCTACATGGAAGGCACGGATCACATGGAACATCTTTTCCTCAAAGGAATCCACATTTGCCTTCTGGGCGCTGTCGAACTTGTTGCTGTCAAAAACGCATTTGCGGCAGCTGCAGGCCGGACATACATTACGGCAGGCATTACAGCGGATACATTTACTCAGCTCGCTCTGCCAGAATGCAAATTTTTCTTCCGGACTCATTGCCTCGATCCGCTCAACTTCTGCGAAACGGTCAGCGTCCTTTGTCTCCTTTGACTCACCGATCAGTTCATCGTAAATTTTATGCTCTTTTCCTTTACATACATGGCAGCGTTCCAGCATGGCATCTTTGTATGCACAGGTTTTTTCTCCGTAAACAGTATCCACAGTCAATGTCTCTGCATCTCCGGTAATCTCTGCTCCGGAAATTCCCCGGATACCCTTGATCCCCATTTTGCGGATCTTTTCAATATCCAGCTTTCCTTTACAGCCAACACCTACGATATAGGCTTTTTCTCTGTCTACACGATGCTCTTTCAAAAGCTGGTTAAAGCTATATGTATCGCAGGGCTTCAGACAGACCATGGTTTTTCCTTCCAGCTTGGAAGCTTCGATCATATATTTGCTTAAATTGGCACCGCAGAATCCATCATAGACAAAATCCTCCAGAGATTCCGGTGTTTCAAAATAGGCTGGTTCCGGATTAAAGGCAAGATCTCCGGCTTTCCACCCAAGAACCCGGACTACCGTGCCATCTGCAAGCAGTTCTTTTGCACGTTTTATCAGCTCCTGCATCTTATATCCTCCAATCTCACGTTTTTACCAAGTGAATGGATCTTCTCAACAAACTCATTCATAGTCTGTGAAAATTTCACGCCTTCTGCGGCAGATACCCATTCCACACGTGTTCTTCCGTTTTCCACCCCAATATAATCCAGCATTGAAAACAGAAGTGTCATACGTCTTCTTGCATAATAGTTTCCGGTACTGTAATGGCAGTCTCCCGGATGGCATCCGCACATGATCACACCATCGGCTCCTTTTTCAAAGGCACGGAGGATGAACATGGGATTGACACGGCAGGAACATGGAACACGGATGATCTTTACATCCGCCGGATAGCTTAAACGGCTGCTTCCGGCAAGGTCTGCTCCGGCGTAGCTGCACCAGTTACAGCAGAATGCCACGATCTTTGGTCTGAATTCTTCCTTTGTTTCTATCGACATATTGCATCCACCTCCGCGATAATCTGTCTGTTGGAGAAGCCCTGAAGGTCCATGGCTCCTGACGGGCAGGCTACTGTGCAGGCACCGCAGCCCTGGCAAAGTGCTGTATTGACAACCGCAACTCTTCTTGTCTCACGGATACCGTGATCGTTGACCTGTTTCTCCTCATAGGAAATCGCTCCGTAAGGACATACATTTGCACAGGTAGAGCATCCGTTACAGAGAAGCTCGTCGGATCTTGCCGTACATGGATTGGTTGTCAGCTTGTCCTTTGCAAGAAGCCCTATGGCCTTTACAGCCGCAGCTCCTGCCTGGGCAACTGTCTCCGGTATATCCTTTGGTCCCTGGCATACACCGGAAAGGAAAATTCCTGCTGTCGGTGATTCTACAGGACGAAGCTTTGCATGAGCTTCTGTAAGGAAATTGTTGGTGTCAATACTTGCAGTAAGCATAGTAGCGATCTTACGTACATCCGGATTTGGCTCAATAGCTGTTGCAAGAACTACCATATCTGCTTTCTTAAAGATCTGCTTATTATCAAGAAGATCCGAGCCCTGAACAAGAAGTGTTCCATCCGGCTGCGGAATTACTTTTCCTACCTGACCTTTGATGTAGTTTACGTTATACTGCTCAACTGCTCTTCTGTAAAACTCATCGAAGTTTTTACCAGGTGTACGGACATCAATATAAAATACCGTCACATTGGTATCCGGATATTTATCACGGATCAGCATGGCATGCTTAGCTGTGTACATACAGCAGATCTTGGAACAGTATGGCTTCCCGCGGTCATCGGAGCAACGGCTTCCAACACACTGGATAAATACGATCTCCTTCGGTGCTTTTCCATCGGAAAGGCGCTCAAGATGTCCTTTTGTAGGTCCTGCAGCATTCATGATACGCTCCAGCTCCAGAGATGTGATCACATCCTTGCTCTGGCTATATGCGTATTCATCATATTTGTCAAGCTTGATGGTATCAAATCCGGTTGCCACCACGATCGCTCCGTATTTCTGTGTTACGATCTCATCCTGCTGGTCGTAATCAATGGCTCCTGCCTGACATACTTTGGAGCAGACACCACATTTGCCTGTCTTAAATTTCAGGCAATGCTCTCTGTCGATCACAGGAACATTTGGAATCGCCTGTGCAAACGGAGTATAAATAGCTGACCGGTTGTTCAGCCCTCTGTTGAACTCATTTGGAATCTTTTTGGAAGGACATTTTTCCTGGCAGACTCCACAGCCTGTACATTTGTCCATGTTGACACTTCGCGCTTTTTTGCGGATATCAACAGTAAAATCTCCTACAAAACCTGCAACTTTTTCTACTTCACTGTATGTATAGATATTGATCTTTTCGTGAGCTGCAGCCTCCACCATTTTTGGAGTAAGGATACATGCGGAGCAATCCAGAGTAGGGAAGGTTTTGTCAAGCTGTGACATTCTTCCGCCGATACTTGGTGTTTTTTCCACAATATCAACTTCATAGCCTGCATCGGCAATATCAAGAGCCGTCTGGATTCCGGCGATACCGCCTCCGATGATCAGAGCTCTCTTTGTAACCTGGCTTTCTCCCGGCTGAAGAGGAGCATTTAAATTGACTTTTGCTACTGCTGCTCTTGCAAGGATCACGGCCTTCTCCGTAGCCTCCTGCATATCCTTGTGGATCCAGGAACAGTGCTCACGGATATTTGCGATCTCCACCATATATGGATTCAGGCCGGCCTTTTCCGCTGCTTTACGGAAAGTTGCCTCATGCATACGCGGAGAACAGGAACAGACAACCACTCCTGTGAGATTTTTTTCACGGATGGCTTCTTGGATCCTGGACTGTCCTGCTTCGGAACACATATACTGATAATCTTCTGCATGGACAACTCCTGGCTCTTTTGCAATGATCTCCACAACCTTTTTCACGTCTACCGTAGCGGCAATATTACTTCCGCAATGACAGACAAATACACCGATTCTCTGCACTTTCTCACCTCCTGTATCTTCTGAATGCACTTACCAGCAGCTGCTGAGGAAGATCCGGATCAAGAAGTTCTGGGATCTCATCTGGTGAAAGATAGTTGCCACCTTTTTCCCGGACAACAAGCTGTCTTGCCCCGTCAATGATCTTTCCGGGTTTTACGTCTCTCGGACAGCGCTCCACACAGGCAAAACAGGAAAGGCATTTCCAAAGGGATGCTGAATTTACAAGTGCTTCGATATTTTCATTGATCACGTAGGACACAAACTGATGAGGCTTGATATCCATCTCGTCAAAGGATGGGCAGGTAGCAGAGCATTTGCCACACTTCATACATTTCAGAGGATTGGTCCCGCTGATCTCCTTTATTTTTTCCGCAGCAGAATGGTTATCTCTCATTTTGCCACCTCCTCTTTGACGCCAAGGGCTTCTGCCAGAAGCTCTGTAAAATAGTAAACCGGCATTTTATTTCCGGAATTTTTATTCAGATTGTATTTGCAGAGCGGACAGGCAGTGATCAGCATATCTGCGCCAAAGCCTGCTGCGCTTTCTTCAATCTTTTCACACATATTCTGTGACATTTCTTTTTCTTTCAGGGATATATATCCTCCACAGCATTCATTTCTGTAAGGATAGATCACAGGCTCAGCGCCAAGGGCACGGATAAAATCCTCCATGATCCTTGGATTTTCCGGATCATCAAATGCCATGATCTTTCCAGGTCTCAGAAGCAGACATCCGTAATAGGCTCCGATCTTCTTTCCGGTAAAAGGATTTACTACTTTTTCTTTCAGTTTATCAAAACCGACTCTGTCCCGGAGAACCTCCAGATAATGGAGAACGGTTGTCTCTCCTTCATAGGGAGCTTCCAACTGCATATAATTGTTGGCTCTGGTCCGGATATCTTCCACATTTTTCATATCATCATTGACACGCTTGATCACATGATGACAGGCTGAACAGATCGTCACCAGATCCTGGCCTTTTTCTTTTGCCTGGTTTAACGCACGGACGGAAGAAAGCTTTGTGGCGATCTCGTCTGTGCCAAGCGGATAAACACCACCACAACACTGCCAGTCCTCGATCTCCTCAAGCTCAAACCCAAGGGCTGTGGCACTGGCTCTGGCATACTCATCCAGATCTTTGGCCTTTGTTCTCAGGGTGCAACCCGGATAATAACTGTACTTCATACCTTTCATTATCCTTTCTTAGTCTAAAATCTGACGTTTATAGTAGATATTCTTGTTCATATATTGTCTTTTTTTTAACGATACATGAATAAAAAAATGAAATCTCAACTAACACTTATTTGAGTTTTTTTATCAATTTGCACCCAAATAAAAGAGAAAAACACTCTTCCTCCGCAATTAAGAAGTGTATTAGCTCGATTTCCGAAATCATCATATCATGTTATTTCTGTTTCGACAAGGCTTTTTCGATATTTTTTTGTGTTTTTTTTAACGTACTTTTGAAAAACCTTATCATTTACGATCCTGCTTCCATGATAATTTTCATTTTCGGGCATAAAAAAAGCTCCGGATCTCTCCGAAGCTTTTTTGCTCCTATCAGTAAATAATGATCGGATAACCTGCATCAATGGTGTTATAGATCAGTGCTGCCTGATCCTTAGGCAGATTGATGCAGCCGTGGCTTCCGTTGGTTTTATAACGGTTCCCGCCAAAGGATGACTGCCAGGATGCATCATGAAGTCCCTGCCCGTAGACAAAAGGCATCCAGTAATTAACCTTTACGTTGTATCCATACTCAGAGCTTGACAGATTATAGGGACTTGCTTTGTATGCGATCGGCCATGCACCACGATATGTTTCACGCCCCTTCACCGGCTTACCGCTGACAATATCTGTTTCCGTCACAAGGCTTCCGTCCTTATACAGCCACAAATGCTGTGCATCCAGACTGACCTCTATGTAACTGCCTGCCAGATCGTCTGTTCCGTTTCTCTGGTATCCTTTTTTGCTGTAAACAGGCTCTCTTGTTACAGCAGTACCACTTTTCAGGTCTTCCAGAAGCTGCGCATATTCTCCGTCCTGATCGATCCGGTATCCGTACTCATTTCCCTCAATGGTCACATCCGTTCCCGCAGATGTATGAAAGGTGCGGGGAACATAAATGGTATTGTATTTGTTGGCAAGCTCACTGATGTAGGCTTTAATGGCTTCTTCATCTAAAGTCAGCGTCTCCCCCTCAGCCTTCAGCCAGGATGTGATCGTATCGGAATCCAGAACAGCCGTTTCACTTCCGAATGTATAAGTTACTGTACTGCTGCGGTATTTCTTCAGCTGGCTATTCAGGTCTGTAACCTTATTTTTCATATCCTCTGTTGCAGTGACAGTCGGACTTACATACACATGCTTGTTGATCGGTACTGTAATGATATCTCCAAGAAGAGCCGTATCAAATGCTGCGTTCAGATTTGTGTCCACAGTAGTCTCCAGCTTATCCGGATCGATCTCCGTCCCCTGTACCTGTTTCACAAGGGTGAATTCTTTTTTCTCCTTATCGTACTGAATGGCTGCATCAACAGAAGCTTTTCTTTTTTCCGTACCGAAATTTGAAAGATCGAGAGCCTGCTTTTCCTGCTCCTCATCTTCCTCGATCTGACATTCCGGTTCTATATTTTCTTCCTTTGGAAAAAGCTTCCGGCTCTCTTCCCGCTGTTTCTGAATTTCTGTAAGCTTACTCAAAAGGGCTTCTTCATTGAGACTGTAGCCCAGCTCTTTCAAAGTAGTACTGTAAACTTCCTGATTATTTTCCTGAAAGGATACCGGACGATCTGCAAATTCCGCAGTGATCTTTTCTTCTGCCTGCTTTGCATCCAGTCCAGAAACATCCACTCCCCATATGGAAATCTTCCGTCCCAGCGTATTGTGATCTGCCAAGTATGTATAGACAAATAACCCTGCCACTGCCAGGATCGTTACGCCAATACAGATTCCAAGTATGATCTTCAGTGTCTTTTTACTGATGGTTGATCTTTTCTCCATACCCTTATCCCTCGAGTCTTATGTAATTCTTATGTAATATATGTTATGTTGTCACACTGGCTGTTATTATAATACAATAAATCCCATTTTCTGTAAAAATGACTTCTCCCGGATCCTTCTGATCCGGTAAAAAAAGACAGACTGACGCCTCTGCGAAAATCTGTCTTTCTCATACGTTTCTTTATCTGTTTCTGACAGCAGTATTTCTCTCAGGATCTTCTGCTTCTTATTCCGGCATTACGATCTTGCCTGCAACGGCACAGGCTGCTGCTGTTTTTGGAGATGCCAGATAGATCTGAACCTTGGAAGTTCCCATACGTCCCAGGAAATTACGATTGTTGGTTGCCACGACCTTTTCACCGTCTGTCAGGATTCCGCCGGTCCTTCCGCAGCAAAGTCCGCAGCCCGGATGTGTAATGATAGCCCCTGCTTCCGCAAGAGTATCCAGAATGCCAAGCTCAATAGCCTGACGGTAAATTTTGCGGCTGGCAGGAGTCACGATCAGCTTTACAAAGTCTGCAACCTTTTTGCCCTTCAGCACCTCTGCTGCCGCCATAAGGTCCTCCAGACGTCCGTTGGTGCAGGAACCGATGAATACCTGGTCGATGGTCTCACCCTGAAGCTCACTGACATCACGGATCTTGTCCACCTGAGACGGACATGCCATTACCGGCACAAAATCCTCTGCTTTATAAGTTATGGTCTTCATGTAGACAGCATCCTCATCTCCCACAAGACTCTTCTGATAATCATCAAGCTCTACGTTGCAGTAAGCAGCTGTCTTCTCATCCGGTGTGAAAAGTGCACATTTCGCACCGGCCTCAATTGCCATATTCGCCATAGTCATACGGCTTGCCACAGACATATTTTCAATGGTGCTTCCGCAAAATTCCAAAGCACGGTAAGTAGCTCCATCTGCACGAAGGTCACCGATCAGGCGGAGGATGATATCCTTGGACATGACATTCTCCGGAAGTTCTCCGTCGATCACAACCTTTATGGTTTCCGGAACCTTGATCCACATGGTTCCTGTTCCCAGGATGCTGGCCATCTCTGTGTAACCGATGCCGGAAGAAAACGCACCGACACATCCATAAGTCGTGGTATGGCTGTCTGTGCCAAATACAATATTACCGGGTTTAACATAACCTGCCTCAGTCATAAGCTGATGACAGATACCGTCACTTCTGTGTACGTTTTTCATGCCATATTTAGCTGCAAAAGCATCTCCCACATGGAAATGTCTGGTATCATCCTGCTGACTTGCCGGTACAAGATGGTCATAGATCAGAACAACCTTGTCCGGATTCCACAGTTTCTGAAAGCCCATCTCCTCAAATTTTTCCGCTACAAACGGAATAAAGATATCATGGATCATCACTCTGTCCACATTGACCGTCACGATATCACCAGGCTTTACTGCCTTGCCTGTATTATGTCTGATAATTTTTTCAATGATCGTCTCGCCCATTATTTCTCTCCTCTCCGTTTTTTAGTCCAGGCCGTTCAGCTTACGCATGGCTTTTACCAGTCCGCCAGCCTGGATGATATCCATCAGATTCTCTGGAAGAGAAGCGATCGGGTACTGTTTTCCATTGTGCTCTACATGCTCATTCATTACTACCGTAACCTGATCTCCCTCTTTTACATTGTCATGAAGATCCGGCTGCTCAATAAGAAGAAGGCCGTTGTTAATGGAGTTGCGGAAAAAGATCCGGGCAAAAGATTTCGCAATGACACACTGCACACCCAGTGCCTTGATGATCTCCGGTGCCTGCTCTCTGGAGGATCCGCATCCGAAGTTCTTTCCTGCTACAATAATGTCGCCCTTTTGGATCTGTCCGGCCAGCTCCGGACGAAGGGGGCTGAATCCGTACTGTTTCATATCGTCAATGGTTTTCAGTGCAAGGTACTCCGTCGGGATAATGATATCCGTATCAATATCATCACCAAGTACCCACACTTTTCCTGTAAATGCTTCCATATGTATATCTCCTGTTTATTCCGTTCCGTATCATCAGGCAAATGTTTTCTGTCTGCTCTGTTATAAGAACCCACGCCGAAACGGATCATCCTCTGATAATTTCTGAATATATTATTTAAATCTTTTCTGAAACTCTTATACTCTGTCAGCAGTTGCGATCTCACCTGCAACGGCAGATGCAGTAACTGTTGCCGCAGATCCCAGGTAAACCTTGGAGCTCGGATGCCCTGCACGTCCCTTGAAATTACGGGTTCCTGTGCTGATCAGAACCTCATTCTCGCCGATAACACCCTGGCAGCTTCCCCAGCATACACTGCAGTTCGGGTTCATAACAATAGCCCCTGCTTCCATGAAGATATCGATAAGCCCCTCCTTTAATGCCTGACGATAAATGGTCTGGCTTGCAGGAACAACCAGGAAACGAACTCCCTCTGCAACTTTTTTGCCTTTGATCACCTCTGCGCCTACACGGAGGTCTTCAATACGGCCGTTATTGCAGGAGCCAAGGAACGCTTCGTTGATCTTGATGCCGCAGGTTTCCTCAGCCGGAACCACATTGTCAACAAAGTCTGGCTTCGCTACAACCGGACGGACTTTTGAAAGATCAAAGGTATACTCTCTTGCGTAAACAGCATCCGGATCGCTATGATATACCGCTTTTGGCTCACGTCCATGCTCTTTCAGATATTCCAGAGCTTTATCATCAGCCTCAAAGATTCCTGTCTTCGCACCAGCCTCAACAGCCATGTTGCAAAGTGCCATACGGTCGCTGATGCTTAAGGTTCTGGCGCCCTCACCGGTAAACTCCATTGCCTGATAGTTGCAGCCGTTTGCCCCGATCTCACCGATAATGGTAAGGATCAGATCTCTTGCGTAAACACCCTCAGGAAGCTTCCCTGTCAGGTTAAATTTTACGGTTTCCGGAACCATGACCCAGGATGTTCCGGTCACCATTCCGTAAAGGAAATCTGTGCATCCTACACCGGTACCGAAAGCACCAAGTGCTCCGTAGGAACAGGTATGGCTGTCAGCACCGAAGATCAGCTGTCCCGGACGGACATAATTCTCGATCATGATCTGGTGGCAGACACCCTTTCCTTCCCAGAAATCAATATTATTTTCTCTTGCAAAATCTCTCATTTTTTTCTGGGATGCTGCTGTTTTCGGGCTGTCAGACGGTACATTGTGGTCTACGATAAATACCAGTTTCTTTGTATCTGCGATATGTGGATTTTTTAATTTGTTGTTGTACATGTCAACAGTCAGATGTGTGGTTCCGTCATTGCTCATCAGATGATCCAGCTGAACTGTATAGATATCTCCAGGTTTTACGCTGTCCACACCGGCTGCTGCCGCGATGATTTTTTCTGCGATCGTCATTCCCATCTCTTATTCCTCCTCACGGTTCAGAGAAGCGATAAGTCCTCCCTTATTCAGTATATTCTGCATGTATTCCGGCAGTTTTGTGCAGGAATAAGTCTTTCCGTTGGCAACCGCTGTTCCCTCGGACATATGAAGCTCCATGGTATCTCCGGTCTTCACATCATCCGGGAGGTCCTTACAGACAATTGCCGGAAGTCCGATATTGATGGCATTGCGGAAGAAAATACGGGCAAAAGATTTCGCAATAACTGCCTTTACTCCAAGTGCCTTAAGAACACCCGGTGCCTGCTCTCTGGAGGATCCGCATCCGAAGTTCTCTCCTCCAACTACAAAATCTCCCGGTTTAACCTTTTTGGAAAAATCCGGATCCAGTGATTCAAATGTGTGGCCCTTCATTTCATCCAGATTCGGCAGAAGCAGATACTGGGATGCAATGATCTGATCGGTATCAAGGTCATTATGAAATTTAAAAATTGTTCCCTTATCCATAAAACAAGTTCCTTTCTGATTGTTATCCATTTCCGGGTTAACATTCCTCTGTTACCCTTTTCGTCCTATATTCTAACACAAAACGTCATATAATTAAAATGTATATTTTTAATACTTAATATAACTTTAAGTTATAAAGTCATTTCCCTGTGATCAGCGCAAAATATCCCCACTCCCACAGAAGCTCTTCAAAACTGTTCTCAAGATATTCCCGGATATCGTCTTCCTCATATCCGGTCATTCTGGAGATCACTACCATATAATCCCGGAGTGTTTCGTAGGGAAGAGATCCCCGTCCATCTTTCTGCCACCGAAGAAAAACAGCCTGGCGGATGGTGGCATATTCCATACCGATCCACTGCATATGGACTAGGGCATCTTCCAGATCTCCCTCCGGTGTCAGAAGATCTGAATATACTTCGTTGGCAAGAAAGCTCCGGAGAAGGTCTTCATATACACGAAATTTCCGATAAAAATCCTCCCGGGCTTCCACCAGTTCCTCTTCCTCATATTCTTCGGACAATTCCTCCGCAAGTTCCATCACCGGCTCCAGATATTTCCGGTAAAGTCCCTCTTTCCGGTAATTTACAGCCAGGTCCTGCAAAAGTTCATTGCATTCGTCCATGGTATCCAGAACAGGCAGCTCTATTTCATTAATAGCATGTTCCAGTTGGCGAATCGTTTTCTCTGAAAAATAATCTTCCACAAGCTCTGTGGTAAGCGGCATGTTCCAGTGAAGTTCCTTCAGAACATAAAAACTTTCAAGAAGGATTTCCTCCGGTGTTTTTTCAGGATCCATTATAAGATCCATAACCTTCCGGCGCACAAGAAAAAGCGGCTGTTCCTTTTCTTTTGGAGTTTCCGGAAAAGCGATTCTTTTCTTCTCCTTCCAGATGTCCAGGACAGCCGGGCAACAGGGCATCATGGTCGCTTCCTTATGATCCTGAAATTCATGGATCTCCCTTGGAAAAATCTGGCAGGTCTCTGAAAGCATCGAATCCCCATAAGCACTTACCAGATAGCACAGTCTGTTCTTTGCAAGAAAAGGACAGTCGTGCTCTTCCGTCATCTTCATGATCCGGCTGCCGTCCTTTTTCATGGTATAGGCCTGCAGGCAGCTTCTGTGTCCGGGCACCTCTGACGGCGGCTGGATGGTTTTCCAGTTTCTGTAGGTTTCATCATCTATGTTGATCTTCCATTCCCTGCAGCAGCTGATGGTGCATTTGTCTGCAATACAGGTAAATTCGTCGTAATAATCAGGTTTTAATAATTCCATGTTTCCTCCATATTCTTTATTTTCCAGCTCCAATGTCTCCTGTTTGCAAAATGGACATGAGTTGACCTGTTTTATTTTCCCCGTAAACACAGAAAAGCGGAATTCTATCCGCTTTTTCTGATATTCTGTGTATTCGTTTTTATTCTGCAGTCTCTCCCAGAAGCTGCCTGTGAACTTTCCGCCTTACAAACCAGAAACAGGTCACCTGCATGATGATCGTAAGGATCCAGGATGCCGGATAAGAAATAAACAGTACTTTCAGTGATCTGTGAGCCGGGAAAATTCCGAAAATCCACACAATTCGAAGGCCGACCGTTCCGATAATAGACAGGATCATCGGCACACCAGAGCGTCCCATTCCGCGCAGTGCTCCCGGAAACAGATCCATCTGTCCGCAGAGGAAATAGGTAACTGTGGTATAGGCAAGAATCTCCATTCCGCATTGGATAACCTTAGGGTCTTCCGTATAGATCTTCAGAAGCTGCGGACCGAAAAAGTATGCACCACAGCCCATGGCAAAGGATACGACAAAGGACAGGATCATACAGTCAACAAGTACCCGGTCCATACGTTTCGGTTTTCGCACACCATAATTCTGACTGGTAAAGCTCATGCAGGCCTGGGTAACTGAATTTACAGACACATACAGAAATCCGAAGATATTGTTTGCTGCCGTATATCCTGCCATTGCGATGGAGCCAAAAGAATTTACAGAGGACTGGAGCAGCACATTGGAAAAATTGATCACTGTACTCTGGATCCCTGCAGGAAGTCCTACCTGAAAGATCTGTTTCAGATATTCCATATTTATGGACAGACTCGAAAAACGCAGCTGATAGCTTCCCTCTGTCTGATACAGGCATCGGAGAACAAGGATACAGGAGATCAGCTGAGAAATCACGGTTCCGATTCCGACACCTGCCACACTTAAATGACAAATGATCACAAAAAACAGGTTCAGAAGCGCATTGGCGCAACCGGAAATGATCAAAAAGACCAACGGCCGCTTGGTATCTCCCACTGCACGCAGAATTGCTGCGCCATAGTTATACAGCATAAAAAACGGCATTCCCAGAAAATAGATACGCATATAAAGAGTAGAAAGATCGATCACATCCTCCGGCGTATCCATCATCTCCAGGCAGATTCTGGCAAAGATCACTCCCAGAAATGCCATGATGATCCCGCTGATCAGAGCCAGCAGGATCGATGTATGTACTGTTTCTGACATTTCTTCATCCTTACCGGCAGCATAAAATCTGGCTGCCAGCACATTGGCACCAAGAGAGATCCCGATAAAAAGGTTGGTAAACACATTGATCAGTGCGGTAGTGGAGCCTACTGCCGCCAGTGCCTCACTTCCGCTGAAACGTCCCACTACCACGATATCCACTGCATTGAACATCAGCTGCAGGATACCGGACAGCATCAGCGGCAGTGAAAACGAAATCAGCTTGTCCATGATCGACCCATTACACATATCGATCTCATACTTGTTTTTTTTCACGATTTCATCCCCCATGTTCATACTTACATAAGAATATTATAGCACCTTTCGTCGGAAAGCTACAATGAAATATTTTTATGGAGAATATGCAGCGGCTGCATAAAATACGCAGCCGCACAGTAACGTGTGTTTATCATTTCACTATCTTTCCAGGAGTCCTGCATCACGAAGGTTTGCAAGAAGTGCATTAAAATCCTCCACAATATCATCTACCGTTGTTGCATTTCCAACAGCAGCTGCCGGGGTTACTGTTCCGGCGGGGCCGGTGGCTCCGACTGCTCCTGCAGGACCAGTGGCTCCTGTTGCTCCTGTTGGACCTGCTGGACCGGTGGCTCCGATCGCACCAGCCGGACCTGTTACCCCCGTCGTTCCCGCTGGACCCGTGGCTCCTGTTGCTCCTGTCGCTCCCATTGCTCCCGCTGGACCAGTGGCTCCCGTTGCTCCCGTCGGACCTGTTACTCCTGCCGGACCGGTGGCTCCTGTTGCTCCCGTCGGACCGATGACTCCCGCTGGACCCGTGGCTCCTGCCGGACCAGTGGCTCCTGCCGGACCAGTGGCTCCCGTATATCCCTGTATTCCCGGTTCCCCCTGCGGTCCCTGAGGACCCATAGGACCCGGAACTCCCGGACAGCCTCTGGGACCGGTTGGTCCTGTAGGTCCCACAGGGCCTGGGCAGCCTCTTGTTCCACATCTGTCACATCCACAGGAACTATGATTTCCATAACAGGACATACAGGACAAATCCTCATGACTGTCCTGCTGCATTTCCATTTCCTTACGTTTTCGATGCCTGAACAGCATTCTTCGATCACCTCATAGGAAAATAACTTTCCCTACAGTATATGACAACAGCTTTTACCTGTGCATAGGATTCCCGCAAGCCTGTACCCTGCCAGGAAAATATAATAAATATGTCTTTCATTTTATGATAGACCATATTTTTCCCGGAAATATTTCTGGTCATACAATACTCCCGGATCTTCCGGCTTCAGTTCCATCGCTTTCTTATGAAAAAAGAATGCCTGCTCCGGGCATCCCATTTTATCATAACAAACGCAAAGCTGCATATATGGCACAAACCCATGATACTCAGCCATAAAAAATCCACCCTTTTTCTTATCTGAAGGCACAGTGAGCGCCTGCCCATACCAATAGCCAGCCTGTCTGGGAAGCTCTCTTTCCAGAAAAATCTTTCCGACCTCACAACAGATTTCCGCCCTCGGCACATCCATAGTCAGACTGTACAGAAAAGCTTCCAGTGCGGACTTTTTCTCTCCCATTTTCCGGTAGCACTGTCCAAGTACAAAACAGGCATCGATCTTATTTTCCAGCCATCCGGACGGATTTTTCAGGAACTCCACCAACACAGCCTCTGCCTCCGGATATCGCTGATGATAATACAGTTCTCTCCCATAATAAAGCTGATGTCTGGGTTCCAGCTTTTCTCCTCCTGCCAGCATTTTTTCATAAATGCGGAGATTACGGTCCGGATCACCTGTTCCACATTTCCGGTGCCGGATCACCACATCTGAATAGATGATGTTTCCCTCCGGAATCACAGTTTCATGAACTGCCCCATTCCATCTGAAATTTCTGGATGTTTTCATTATCCGCTCCCGAAAATAAGAAAATGTTGTTCTCCCGCTCTGGTCAAACCCTGCCGCATATTCCATCATTACAACATCTGTTCCGGGATCCAGAGCTTCTTTAAGACTCTTCAGTTTTTCCAGATTTTCTTCATTCAGGACATCATCCGCATCCATCCACATCCAGTAATCGGTGCGGACTTTTTCCAGAAGAAAATTACGCGGAGCAGAAAAATCGTCACACCAGGGAAAATCATACACCAGCGACGTATACTGCTCCGCAATCTCTTTTGTTCTGTCTGAAGAACCGGTATCTGCGATCAGGATCGCATCCATTACCTGAGAAACCGGCTTCAAGATTCTCTCAAGAACTGCTTCTTCATTTTTTACGATCATACAGAGACTGAGGGAAATCATATTTCAGGATCCTTCGGTTTTTTATAATATTTATGCCATTCCCATCAGTCCTATACCTTCTGTCAGTGTACAGCTTCTGCTTTCGGATAAAGCTGAGCTCATCCTCATATCACCAACTGTGGTATATCCTCTATATGTTCTGCAAGATGATCTGCCCCGTTCAGCTCCCCTCTCTCACCATATCCATACAGGCATCCTATAAATGGGCTTTTGCAGGCTCTGGCACATTCCAGATCCTGCCTCCTGTCTCCGACCACCAGATAAGGACCTGTATATTCCCGAATGATTTCCTGCACAATCTCTGTCTTTGGACGGAATCCATACGATTCGCAGTCATAAAAATGATCGAACCATCGTTCCATCCCAAATTCCTTCCAGTGCGCCTCACGATAGGAAGCTTTACAGTTACTTAAGATCACAAGATGATATCCCCGGTTCTTCAGGGCTGTAAGCATCTCCTCTGCTCCCGGATACCACACTGCCTTATGCTTCCTGATCTGTCTGACCATCAGTTCTCCTACCATCCTGCTCGCCTGCTCTTTATAGCTCTGATCCAGCTCCGGCAAAAATGTATTCCACATCTCCTTACTGTTAAATCCCAGCCAGCCGGCAATTTCCGTCGAGCCTATCTTCCGTTCTTCTGCAGCCTTCTGTTCTGTCAGCCACTGATAGGTTTCACGAAATGCCGGTTCATAGATTCCAATGGTATGATGGATCGTTCCATCATAATCGAATATGATTGTTTTTGTCATCATTTATTTCCCTATCTATTAGAGCTGCTTCATCAGATTGACCATCTCGATCGCAGATAACGCACAGTCATAGCCTTTATTTCCCGCTTTGCTTCCTGCACGCGCAATAGCCTGCTCGATATTCTCAGTCTTGATCACTCCGAATAAGACCGGGATCCCTGTTGCAAGTTCAACCTGTGCGATCCCCTTGGCAGATTCATTGCACACCAGATCATAATGTGAAGTATCTCCACGAATGACAGCTCCCACGCAGATAACTGCATCATATTTTCCGGACTGTGCCATTTTTTGTGCTGTAAGCGGAATCTCAAATGCTCCCGGCACCCATGCTGCAGTAATATTCTCTTCTTCTACTCCATGTCTTACCAGTCCGTCGACTGCCCCTCCCAATAATTTATTCACAATGATCTCATTGAATCTCGCTGCAACGATACCAACTTTCATTCCCTCCGGTGCTACTACTTTTCCTTCTACTAAATTGATCTGTCTCATTTTTTCTTCCTCCTGCTATTTGCTGTTTTTTATAAATTTATTTCCTTAAAAATATGACCCATCTTTTCCTGCTTCGTTTTCATATACTTCCGGTCATACTTTTGTACCGGGATCTCCAATGGTACTCTCTCATTGATCTTCAGCCCGAATTCACCAAGCCCATAGACTTTATCCGGGTTATTGGTCAGTAATCTTAATGATTTCACACCAAGGTCTGACAGTATCTGTGCCCCAACCCAGTACTCTCTGAGATCCGGTGCAAACCCTAACTTCACATTAGCCTCCACGGTATCGTATCCCTGTTCCTGAAGTGCATAAGCTTTGATCTTATTGATCAGCCCGATTCCTCTGCCTTCCTGTCTCATATACAGAATGATCCCTCTGCCTTCCGCCTCTACCTGGCGCATCGCTGTCTGCAGCTGCAAGCCGCAGTCACATCTGAGTGATCCGAATGCATCTCCTGTCAGACACTCCGAATGTACCCGGCAAAGCACATCTTCACCATCTCCCAGATCACCTTTTACCAGTGCCAGATGATGCTCTCCTGTAATGTCATTGATATAGCCATACATTTTAAAATCACCGTACTGCGTTGGGAGGTTTGCAGCTGCTTCCTCCTTTACATGCTTTTCATGTATTCTTATATAATCCTGCAGATCACGGA
>OLQL01000965.1_pt1 | contig 26783 bp, 19 predicted proteins | sample 1672971 | NCBI WGS metagenome assembly OLQL01 (sample SAMEA3136742, study PRJEB25190) | human gut metagenome | biome: human gut; feature: human-associated habitat; material: faeces | place: Austria | collected 2013
CACCCGGATAGGCAGGAAAAGAGAGAGCCTGCGGGCTCGAAGCCTGTGTCTTTAGACTGGTTTCTTCGGAAGCCTGCTTCTTTAGATACGGGTAGTTCACACCGCACAGAAATCTATTTGCACCAACAATCGCGCAGAAAAACAAGCATCTGACCGCAACGGCATTGCTGCCAAAGGATAAATATTACCGGACATATCTGGAGTCATACTTAAATGACGTCGTGTACATAGAATGTGAAAGATGGTATATTAAGCCAGATTTCGTAAACGGCCGCCACGGCGACCGCATACTTTTGCTGGATGCCATATTGGTATCGTCAAAACACCACGAGATGCAGCACCATATTCCAATATCTCACATATGGACAGTTGTAGATTCCGAATGGAAACACCGCGTTCACTTGAATTCAGCCGGCAAACTATATTTGAAAGGGTTTTTGTATTTTTACGGACACAAGGGCGTTAAGAATATTGGATTTCAGACGCTGTATGCAAAGGCGTTACGTGGCTGAAGTATTGAAGAGAGGAGCGATTTTATCGCTCCTCTCTTCTCTTGTCTTTTATGTTTTTTTTCTTCTGACTTTTCTTTCTCTACAAATTCTTTTTTTTTTGCTTTCAGGCTCCAATACTCATCCCAACCATCATCGGCACAATCAAAACCACACTCTGCACAAGCAAAGCGAAAATCAGCACCCATGCATTACCGCTTTCTTTTTGTATTTTCTGAAAGCAATTTTCTTCGCAAAAATAGAGGTTAACAATCATCATCATGCCAACCAATACCATCAGCACAAATCTTGCCTGAGGCGGTATTCTGCCCCTCCCGTCTCCGAATGCGAAATATACCAGACACGGCTGAAGCAAAACATATACGGTATCAGAAACCAATATCTTTTTTCTCATTTTTTTCTCCTTATTTACAGATTTTTTGTATACTTAGTATGCAGGATTTTGCGAAAAAAAGAGCCGAAAAGATTCGGCTCATGTTTTAAATATCAAACACATCTTCATCCTTTTTTGTTTTTCCAATCGCGTCCAAAAGATACGCTTTTACCTGGGTATCTGCATCTACACCATACATTTCATAAGCATTTTTCAGTGTTTCCTGCTTTATCTCGCATACATCCAACAGGTTTTTCAATGCTTCGGCATCATTTTCAGATGCACACCAGGAAATCGCAGCAGGTGCGATAGTGTCCAGATATTTTTTTAATTCTTTTCCGTTTTTGCTTTCTTTTCTTTCCTGATTCATATTTTTATATGTAGTTACAGCAACTATTTTTGACATATCTGTATCATTTACATATTTGTATAAAGAATCCAGAAAATTCCAGATTGCCCTTTTTCGTCTTTGCTTGCCATGCACCAGGAATGAAATTTTATCAAACCGTTTTGTAATTTCGGCCTTATCTTTTTCTGTTAATCCAAGAGGGACGCAGAATATCTGTCCGCAATATTCCAATGCAAGAATATTTCCGGATGCCGATGGGCGTTTAATTTCTTTGCCAAATGAGTCTAAAGAAAACAAACATGAACTCTCATACATACAGGAATGCTGCCCTGCATATAGTATAAAAATACGAAAAATAGACCTTAACGCTTTTCTGTCATCTGTAATCGCAAATACCGACATCTGTAAATTGCTTGTATATTTTTGTCCATTTTTATCCATGAGGCATTACAAATCTCCCTTCTTTATTTTTATGTGCTTAAATCTCAAACACATCCCTCTCCTCTTCACTTTTCCCCAAAAACTCCATCAGACACGCCCGAATCTCCACCGGCGCGTCTGGGTTTCCGTCAAAGACCTTTCTCACAGTTTCCCTATCAGCCAGGCCCTCCTTCAGCATTTCATACAGCAGCAGGCCATTACTCTCCTGTACACACATCGCCGCTATATACCCGCTCTTCTGCTGCAGATATTCCTGGATATTTTTCCCTATTCTTTTCTTCTTTCTTTTTTCGCTCATCGCTACATATGTTCTGAAAGCTACTTCTTCCTGAAAATGCAAAAACGGGTTTTTGTACTGCATTTCGAAATATCTCCTCAACAGAACAAGCCGCAGCGGAGCAAACGGTATTTTTGCAATCCGGAGCAGCAGCTCGTCTCTTCTCCTGGCGTCTGCTTCCATGATTATACGGCTGACATACTCCACGCAGTCTCCAAACCGTATCTCAATTACATCGGAATTACCCCCAAACATCTGCGATGAAAGCTTATATTGCATATATGTTATGTTTTCAGTCGCAACCAGCAGCAAATCTGCAAGTTTTTCGATTCCTTCTCTTGTATTTTCTACCTGAATCAGGTTTAAGCTGTTTTTTGCCATTCTTTTTCTTCTCTCTCTGCGGCATCCCTTGCCACTATATCTTCCAGTCGGCCAGCAAATGTTTCGCATATTTTTTCCGTTTCTTTTTCTTCCCGTTTTGTATATCTTTTCACGGCCTCCGCCGCAAGCATGATGACAGCTGTCAGTCCGCACGCAAATAATGCTCCCTGCATATCGTTCTCCTTTCTGATTTTTTTGTATATATATTATGCTGAAATTTTGCCAAATCGGATATATTTTTGCGAAAAAATTAAAGTAATTACAGGAAAAAAGACGAATTTCTTCGGTAATTGCTTTAAAATTAGTATTGACAAACTCTGAAGTATGGTTTAAAATTAAAGTAAATATAGGAAAAAAATAATATTTTTCCTGTAATTACTTTAAAATCACACATGGAGGTGAATTAAATGGTATTTTCGTATGAAGATTGTATACAAAAATACGGGTCGGATTATCAAATCAAGAAAGCCGTATCGTGTAAAAAGTTATATAAAATTGAAAAAGGTGTTTATTCTGATAAACAATACCCATCAGAGCTAAGCGTTATTACGTTAAAATATCCAAAAGCTGTTTTTACAATGGAAAGTGCGTTTTATTATCATGATTTGACTGATGTAATACCTGAAGAATATTTTTTATTAACATCAAAGCATTCATCAAAAATTAGAGACACTAGAATTAAACAAATATATGATAGCTGCTCTTCTCTTGATATGGGGAAAACAGTAATTGACATTAACGGAGCACAGATTAATATATATAACAAAGAACGCATGTTGGTTGAATTACTAAGAAACAAAAATAAGCTACCATTTGATTACTATAAAGAAATTATATTAAATTACAGAAAAATCATAAATACAATAGATATCGCTCTTGTAATGGACTATATATATGCATTGCCGAAAGCTGAATTTGTATCTGATGCTTTACAATTGGAAATCTTGTAATATCGTTAATCATGTTCATACAGCAAATACAGAAGCATTAACGAAAGGAGTAAAATATATGATAAATATTGCAGAGATGATACAAGCAGAAAACAAAAACGGATATGTTCAGACAGACCAAGCTTCAGCAAAAGTTGCGCAAGACTTAATTTTAGTCGCCATTTCAGGGTCTTCTGTAAATAAAAACATCGCAATTAAAGGCGGTGTTGTGATGATGAATAAAACTCAAAACGTACGTAGAGCAACAAGAGATATTGATTTAAGCTTTATTCATTACTCACTGTCTGATGAATCAATTAATGATTTTGTATCTCAGTTACATATCCCGGGGATTAAGTTCCAAAGAGTTGGGAAAATAGAAGAATTACATCAGCAAGATTATCACGGAAAACGAATATATGTTTTAATTACAGATATGTTTGGAAACAGTCTTAAGACAAAAATGGATATTGGTGTACATAATCGGTTAAATATAGAGCAAGATGAGTGTAGTTTTAACGCAGTCATAGACAATCAGCGTCAAGAATTCAAAATATTGGTTAATAGTAATGAGCAGATATTTGCCGAAAAGCTACGCTCTTTGATTAAATTTAAAACAGTTTCTACAAGATTTAAAGATATCGCAGACTTATATTATCTTTCAGATAAAGTGAACACAGCCAAATTAAGAGAATGTGTTGATACTTATATTTTAAGTGATACAGAACTTCCACAATACAATAATGTTGACGATATATTAAAAGTATTAAATGTGATAGCTTCTAATAAGAAATACAAGAAAAGAGTAATATCATCTAAGCAGCTATGGATTGATGATGATATAGATGAAATGTTTTCGGTAATCATCCATACACTTGAAAAAATTTAATTTTTTTTGCGAATTATTTATCTAAAATTCTAGCATATTATTTACAGCTTATACATTTGAATGCTATACAAAAATATAGTATAATAAATACATAAGAAATAAAAACTCAAGGAGGGTAAATATATGTATAAGAAACGCAAATATTTATACGCGCTGTTTGCGTTCATGATTGCAGCGCTCATCTGTATCCCGCAGGCTTTACAGATGCGAACGCAGGCGGCAGCCAAGCCGGGCACGGTCAAGCTTAACAGCATTTCGGCTCCGGCTTACAACAAAATCAATGTCAAATGGAAAAAGACATCAGGTGCCACTCATTACATCGTTTACTATAAGAAAGAAGGAACGAAAAAGTGGACAAAAATCAAAACGCTTGACAATTCCAAGAGCAGCTACACTCACACTTCTTCCAAGAAGTATCCAATCGTTGTAGGCCAGAAATATACCTATACCGTAAAGGCTTATAATAAGAAGACCAAAAAATCAGGGTCTTACAATAAGAAAGGCCTTACGGCTTATACCAAGCCGGCAATGGTAAAAAACATTAAAGCTGCATATAAAGACGGCATTGTAACACTGACATGGGATAAGGCAGCAGGTGCTGACAAATATCTTGTATACCGTAAAGATAACGGTAAGTGGAAAATGCTGGCACTGAAAAATTCATTATCATATGAAGATGCAGCTTACAAAAAAGGTGAAGTCAATACCTATATGGTACGCGGTTATTACAGTGGTAAGAAGACGAAAGGAAGCTACGACAAGGACGGAGTTTCTGTTAAGGTTCCGGCTGATGCAGCAAAACCTACTGAGAAGCCAGAGCCAACAGAAAAGCCGGTGATTCCAACTCCTACCGCAACACCGTCTCCGAAACCTACAAAGGTTCCAGACCCAACAGAGACTCCGAAGCCTACCGAAAAGCCAGCGACTCCTACACCGACAGCTACACCGAAGCCGGTTACTCCAAAACCTACAAAGGCACCGGAACCTACTGAGAAGCCGGTAACCCCGACTCCTACTGCTACACCGACAGAGAAACCGGCAACACCTACACCAACCGCAACGCCGATTCCTACCGCTACTCCTACACCGAGTCCAGAACCGGAGATGAGTGTTGATGAAATGGCTTCCGAGGTTATCAGATTGACAAACATCGAGAGAGTTAAAGCAGGGCTTTCACCATTACAGCATCACGCAGGACTTCAGAGAGCCGCGATGGTCAGAGCCGAAGAGATTACGAGAAAATTCTCTCATACAAGACCAGACGGAACAGACAGTAGTACAGCATTATATGAAAACGGAGTTTCATGCTCATGCGGCGAAAATATTGCTGCAGGCCAGAAAACACCAGAAGCAGTTGTCAGAGCATGGATGAACAGCCCTGGACATAAAGCAGCAATCCTTGACCCAGATGCAACGCATATTGGCGTCGGTGTATGTAAAAGTCCAATTACCGGGCAGTGGTTATGGGTTCAGGATTTTTCATATAATCCGGACGCAAAAGGTTCTGTAATTTTTGATGCGAATGGTGGAGTATTTTCCAGCAATAACAGTAATCAGTTAATTATTTCTGGCCCAGTTGATGCAATGCTAAAGGTATCTAAAGTTGAGATTCCAATTAAGGACGGATATACTTTTGCAGGATGGGAAGACGGCATTACAGAAGTTGGCATTCAAGAGCATCCAATGCGAATTCTTGCCACCTGGACACCAATTTCCGAATCTTAAACGCAAAAAAACAACGCATCTGACGATGCGTTGTTTTTTTATTTTTTTTGTTCTGTTGTCACCTTTATCTTTCAGTTTTTTCAGATTTATCTTCTTTTCCGTCTATGTTTTCTCTTATTTTTCTTCTTTTCATCAAGCAGTAAATATAAGCATCCGGTAAACGCAATTGCGGCAAATCCTACAAAGCCATACATCCAGGTTCCATCAGAACCGGTCATCGGCATTAAGAATACCTGATTGTTTTTGATTTCATACTTGCAATCAAAGAAATACCATTTTTTCGTATAGTTTGTATCTTCTTTTGCAAGGTCTTTGTTTACATTTCCGTATGAGTCAGCTTCATCTTTCGTCAGCTGTAACGGAAGTGTTACCTTGATTACGTCTGTCAGCAGTGCACATCCATCAACAGTCTTCGTCTCTCTGATTTCATAATCACCCTGGTCAAGATTCTCCCATGTGATTTTTCCATCTGCGTCAGTTGTTGCTGTTGTAGTTTCACCAACATTCAACAGGCGGCTAAAGCTCTCGCTCTTGTTATTTGTTGCTGTTTCAGATTCTTTTACAAATTTAAGTTCAAATTCAACGCCAGCAAGCGGTGAACCGTCATCTTTATATTTTGTAAGCTGTACCTTTGCAGGTTCAAGGTCGTTGTATACTGTCTTTGACAGGTCAACGGTAGAACCATTCTGTGCATCTGCAAGATTTACTACGAATGGCTCGCTGTTCAAAACATATGAAGCAGGAGTACTTACTTCTGTAAATCTCAACTGTCCGTAATAAGGAAGAACAATATTGTTGTTAAATTTGAAGAACTCATCTGAACGATACTGTGTTAAGCTTGTTACAACATGGTTGTCATCAAATCTTACAATACCATTTGCGTCAGACTGTAAATACCATGTACGTTTTACATTATCAGAATTTCCATTAAAGTCGTCAATGTATTCTACCTTGAATATGGTGCCGGAAATCGGGTTTCCTTTTGCACTTAATTTCTTGATAGTCATACGGCTGTCTAAGACTTTCGGGTCATCTGAGAACTGTACTTCAATTACACGGTCTTTGTCCTGAGGCATTGTTACAGAGAACGATTTTGTTACTCCGTAATTATTATGTCCAAGAGGAGCTTCTATTTCAGTTACTTTATAGCTTGTGATTTTTGGATTCAAAGCCATATTGGCGATGCCCTCATCATCTCCGGTGTATTCATCGATATTATCAATTACTTCATCAGAAGAATCAGAATAATCAGCATCAAGTAATGCATCCACATCTTCAGAAATCGCATTGTTTGTATTTACTACGTCGTCAGAGATATTGTCAGATGTAGTATCTACATCTTCCATATCAGTATATGCAGTTTCATCAGACGTTTCGTCTGTTGCAATCGCATCATCTAAAGGTGCAATTGTTGTTTCATCCACTACTGCCCGGCCGGTATCCTCATAATCATTTGCTACAGCTGTCTGATATGCATTATTCGGAAGCTGTAAGTGATTTGAAATACCATCCTCTTCAGTTGTTAAGGTACCGGTAAATCCATCACCTGTAACTGAGAATTTACCACCTTTCAGTGAATATCCATCCAAATCCAGAAGGTCTTGTCCTGCTCTTGACGTCTTCTTTACGTAGACATATCCAGTTCCAGGCGCCGGCGGTTCATCCGTCGGAGTCGGTGTTGGAGTAGGTGTATTTGTAGGTGTCGGTGTCGGAGTGCTTGTCGGCGTCGGAGTCGGTGTATTTGTAGGTGTCGGCGTCGGAGTACTTGTCGGTGTCGGCGTCGGTGTATTGCTTGGAGGTGGTGTTACCGACTGTGTGATTACTGGTGTTGGAGTAGGTGTATTTGTAGGTGTCGGTGTCGGAGTGCTTGTCGGAGTCGGAGTCGGTGTATTGCTTGGGGGCGGTGTTACCGGCTGTGTAATTATTGGCGTCGGTGTAGCTGTTGGAGTTAAGTTTACGATACCTTTATCTCCACCAAATGTCTGTAATTCGCCAGATTCGTCTCCTCTATTTTTTAATGCGTCATATGTAGAGCGGTTCCATGTTAATGGATATTTCTTAGTTGAATCAAATATATATCCGGAAGGAGCACTAGTCTCTTTACAATATAATGTATATGAATCAATTGATGATTCTATATCTTTTATTAATTTAATATCTGAATATCCATCAGCGTTTGTTGTTAATTCAGCTATTGGATTATTATTAGCATTGTAAATTCTAAATACAACTCCTTCTATAGGTTTTCCATTGCCATCAACCTTCTTTACTCTATAACGCAATTTCCATTTTTCAGAAACCTTCTCATCATACACACCAAGTCCATTGATACCATTTTCTCCAAATATTCTGGTCTGGCCATCATCATTCGCTTTTGTCAAAGTTAAAGGATATATAGTATCATTTCTCTGATATCCTTCTGGCGCTTCTATCTCACGGCAATATACAGTAGTGCTGTTGACGCCTCCGTCAAACTCCATCCTGTAAGTTCCAGTGTAACCATCTATGTCAGATTTAAGTCTTGCGATTAAGTTGTTGCAGTTTCTGTCACTATAGATTCCGAATACAGCATTGCTTAACGGAGTTCCATCTGCTGCATCCATTTTCTTAGTCATCAAATCAACGTTCCAGCCATCCGGGTATTCAATGATAGTTAAGTCTTCAGCTTCCAGGTCTGGAATCGTGTAAACTCCATTGCTGTCCAGACGTCCTGTCAGTTTGATTGAATGTGTCTGAGTATCAATCTTATATCCGGCCGGAGCCTTAACTTCTGTTACCCATAAAGAACCGGAAGGAATTGCCCAGGTTCCGTCATCAAGTTTCAACGGGTCATCACTCCAGCTTCCATTAAAGTTTGAAACATAATGGTTGCTGTCATATAAAACTTCACCGTTTGAATCAGTCTCGAAATACCAGGTGTACATAGGATTATATCCATCCTCTGGCTCTAATGGAGAATAAACAACTTTGAAAGTTGCTCCTGAAAGAGGTCTTCCATTTGGGTCTGTTTTTGAAAACATTTTTCCTGTTAATCTGAACGGGTTATTCGCAACTGCCGTTCCGGAATTTCCGGTCTCAACGTTTGTGAATTTGTTTATCGTCTTTCCTGCTATTATATCAAAATAATATGTATTCGTATTCTGTACGGTTCCAGGATTACGTTTTGATTCCTGCAGATAATATCTACCAGGTTTCAATCCTTCTACCATGACAGAATATGATGTATCATCTGTATTGTTAGCAGAAACAGCTACCGTCTTAACTAATCCAGAGCATGTCTTTGTTGCAGTATCATAGTCTGAATAAATCTTAAACTGAGTGTTAATATACAGTCTCGGTGTTTTTGAAGCAAAGTTTGACGGATTGTAGATTTTCTTGTTCAGCTGGAAATCTCCAGTGCCTGGGGTGTTTATAAACGTTGGAACGTTATATAATAATGTACGCGTTTCGTTATCAACTGCTTTTAATGATACAGTTACAGGTTTGCTGTTAAGCTGATATCCATCAGGTGCTTCTACTTCTGTAATTGTTAAACATCCAGGAGGTAATACCGGGTCATCTGCTGCATTCAGCGGAGCTTCTGATGACTTAACAGTTTTTCCGTTTGGTAATTTATATGTAGTATGAATATGTTTATTATCAAGAATAATTTCGCCATTAGTATCGGTTTTTGCATACCATGTTGCTTCCGGAGAACTTGTTGAGTTTGGTTTATACTCAATTTTAAAATATGCTCCAGATAAAGGTATTCCTTCGTTATTTTCTTTCTTTAAAATTATTCCATAATAATACTGTGTGTAGTTAAGAACATATGTTCCTGAAACATTCTCTGTGACACTGTCGCTTTCAACGTCATCTCCTGTCTGCCATGAAGGATTAGATTCGTTTAGATAAAAGATATATTTGTCGTGATTTAACACACAGCCATTACTGTTAGTTTCTTCAACTACTTTATATTTACCTTTTTGAAGGCCCTCAATACTTACACTATCTCTTGTAGCGCCAGACAGTGTTACGGTTTTTTGTTCCTTCCAAGCATTGTTTGTATATCTGTATATTGTAAATTTTGTATTCAATCTTACACGATAAAACTTTGCTGCCCATTCTTCGTTAACAAGTCTCTTCCTGATGGTGATACTATATCCAGAAGTTCCTGTAAAAGAGTTGTCACCTGTCAGCTTTTGATAATTTCCTGACAAAGCAGCATTTCCTACAGCATCAAGTCTTACTGTAAGTTTGTTTGTCTTTGAATTATAGGTTGCTGTAGCTGTTATTTCAAACGGGAACTGGTTTGACGCATACCATCCAGCATGTTGCCCTTGTCCCCAAGTTTCACAATCAGCACATATTAACTGATATGTATTTAACCATGCTTTAAAATTTTTCATATTTGCTGCATCGTACGAATTTGTAAGTCCGGAAACCCATTTAGCAATAGCAGCTTGACCGCTTGATGTAATACCTAACATTATAGTTCTGTATCCAACTGCGCCAATACCGACATTTGCACCATGAGCCTGTCCTACGCCGATTGTGCCAAAATTTTTAGTATTAGTTCCGCTTGCATAAGCAACGATATCATCCTCATCTTCTGGTGGAGTATTAACATTTCCGTATATTTGTTCTATTTCGTCAACATCATCTTTTGTTATATAGTTATCTTTAATTGGATGCCATGCTCCAAAATAGCTTTGTCCTGAACCAAACATACAAATATTGTTTGTATCATCAATGGTTATATACTCATCATCTTTGAGGCTAACGTTATAAGTGTAAATTTTTCCTGAATCGGAATCTACTGTTGTAAAGTTTACGGCTTCAGGGTTTTCCTCGCCTGCACCATTTAACACTTTTACAACAGGATTAATTTCATTAAAAGTATTAATATTAGATACCTGTACAGTAAAAGTTACATTTGATTGTTCTGACGCATAAAGTTCGCCATATTCAAGTCTTTCGCCGTTCATTCTTACGTCAATACTGTCATTTAAAACTTTAATCCTATGGCCATCAAGATGGTCTACTACATTGATAGTTGTATCTACATACCATCTGTATTTAGGTAATGTAAAATATGAAACAACATATCTTAATGTATAGCTTCCAGGCTTAGACACATCAAAATCTCCAAGGTCGCCTGTTGTTGACATTCTAAATCTTGAGATATCGTATCCATTAGTTACGACGTCTGGATTCCAGCTTGTGTCATTTACTAATACATTATAAGTTTTGCCCTGCAATACAGTACCAGCCAATTCTGGAACACCTACTCCATCTGCGTCTCCTATTGGAGCCCAGTCTGGAAGAATATTGTCACATTCGCTGGATTTGGCTGTAGCCATATCTGCATCTTCAACTACAACGAATTTAACCTCTTTGTTCCAGTAGTAGTCTGGATTGTCTTTCAATGACTCTTTGTATACTACAGTAAAAGAATCGTCGTCATTCCATGTTTGCTGGTCTGTGTTTCCATCTACAGATACTACTTCAATATTAGTGTTTTCGTATTCACTATAAGTATTGATGTCAAAATACTTGTCTTTCTTTGCGACAGCTTCAGTTTTGTATATGTATGATGCACATGAAGGGTAGCCCTCTTCATCTGCGATATCACCTTCTGTATCAGATTTTGCCTCATCAGCTGCAAGTTCTTTTTCTTCATCAATCTCGTCACCAGTAACTAATTCGGTTGAGATGTTACTGTCATTTAATAATTCATCTTCATTTTCGTCTTCATTACTCGTTGTTACAGATGGGTCTGTTTCTTCTTCAATACTTTCAGTGGTACCATCACCTTCCTCTCCATCCACAACAGCTTTATCTTCACTGCTGCTTCCGTCAATTCCAATGTCGTCATTAACAGTCAAGTCTCCCATCTTGTCGTCTGCGTCAGCATCATCTTCCGCCGTTTCACTTCCGGCTTCAGTACCCTCAGTTTCAGTACCAGTACCTTCAGCATCTGCTGTCTTATCAACGTCCTCAACGGTATCATTAACTGTCAAATCGCCAGACAAGTCATTTTCAGTCTTATCCTCTTCGCCGTCTGTTTCTCCGTCTTCGCTCTTTTCGTCGTTAACGGTCAGGTCATCGGCCAAGTCTTCCTGAGTATCTTTCTTGTCTTCTGTTTTTACTTCCTCAACTGTAATATCGTCTTCAGGGGTCTCTGTCTTCTCAAACCCAATCGTTATTGTCTTGTCCGCATCAACAAATGTTGGATACATGAAAGACGTAACCTTTTCATCAAACCCGGTTTCTTCGGGCTTGCTCGTGTCGTCGTCTACAAGCTCGTACAGGTTAATGACATACCCGTCATCTGCCTCGGCTTTGACACTCACGATATTGTCAGCTTCCGCTTCGTATACGTACATGTAAGCATTCTCTGCTGCATTCTCGCTTGAGATAAGCAGACCGTTCTGGTCATACACGTCTATATACTCACTGCCATCCTGTTTTTCATCCAGGCGGATGGTCTGCTCCTGGTCTTTTCCTTCTGATATGATGGCTTTACCACCAGTTGTTTTAAGGTTAAGGAAAAGGAATTTCGTTTCTTTTTCTTCGCTGCTGTCATCGTTATTATCTTCAAGATTAAATGTCTGTGATACGGTGCCGTCGTCATTTACAACAATATTGTCAGCGACATTATCGCTTGCATATGCGGTATATGAAGACAGAACCGGCGATGCGGCGGTCATTACAGCCATTGCGATAGACAGAGCCTTGTACTTTAAGTTCTGCATCTTGTTTTTAGTCCTCCTTTTTATATTATTTTTGTCGGTTTCCGGGGATTCCCGGAGCCAAGGCCGGAGGAAAAGGCTGTACGGAAACAAGGTCTCGAACAGTTTTCCCTGCAACCTTGTAAATCCGATGCGTTACTTAATTGTTACAGCCGCATATATATGCGGCCAACAAACGAAGGTAAGAAGTTTATCTTCGCTCATATATAATATGAAAAATAACACAAAAAAAAGAAATTTTTTGGCTTTACAGGCAGCCAGCGGCTTTGCCGGCAGGTCTGCCGGCCGGAAAGAGTCTCGGCAACAAACACGCAGTTTTCAGCCCGCAAAAAAACCGGCAAATTATGCCGGTTCAAATCTCAAACTCATCTTGTTCTTCCATCTGCATCGCCTGCATCAGGTAAGCTTTGATTATAGTATCATCGTCTTTTTTGGAATCAGGCGAGGCATTCTCCATATCCCTCAAAAAAACGGCAGCCAGTTTACTTTTTGCGGACGCTATCTCATACTCACACACCGCGGCATCACAATTCACCAAATCAAACGCCTTTTTGATATTTTCAGGCTTACTCAGTCCGAAATCAAGGTATTCCTTCAGCAGCTCGGCGTCGTGGTTCATGACTGTCATTGCCAGGATGGCGGCATCCTTTTCATGCAGGTATGCAGCCAGTTTTTTCCCGTCTTTTGTTGCCCTTTCTTTTTGGCTCATGTTACCGTAAGTCTTAACTGCAACACGGCAGCCGGTATCAAAGACTGAAGACTGATAAGCCTTGTTGACGATTTTTTTAAGCATTCGTTTTTTGGCTTTTAGCGAAAATGACGGCACTGGTGAAAAGCATACTTTCGCGACATCATCAAGCAGTTTCTTCCTGTCTGCAATCAGCATCGCACGAGGGAAGAAATAAGACTGACTATCTACGTTTACCTGGAAGGTGCCTCCGAACTGACTATCTACGTTTACCTGGAAGGCGTCTTCGATTCCATGGACATCACTATTGGCAATCCCGACGATGCACGTGCTCAGGATATCCGACAGATTGGAGAAGCCATCAAGGCTTATTGACTTTACGTTCCGGAAGTTACAGTCTTGAACTTTTACCAAACCAGGCAGATACAGGCTTTCAGCTGTACAGTCTTCAAACGCCATTGGCTCAATAATGAGAGGCTTTTTTCGGTCAGGTGCAAATGTCAGTGACGTCAGTGGTGAAGAATCAAATACCATTGGGCCTATATCATCAACACTGGAGGGAATTGTTGTGGTTGTCAGGCTTTCGCAGTTGTAAAAAGCGCAAGCACCAATCTTTTTCAGGCCTTCATTTAACACGATTTCAGTCAGGTAAATACTTGACCTGAAGGCATACTTATCAATCAGCCTGAGACTCTGCGGGCAAATAACCTTGCTAGCCGCGCTTTTGTCAAATGCTGAATCTTTAATGATTTCAACACCCTCCCGGATTTTTATGCATCCGGATTTTCCGCATGGGACAGCGACAATCATCAGCCCGTCTTTCGTGTATATGATGCCGTCAATGCTGATGTATTTTGGATTGTCATCGTACACCTCAAAATCTGTAATATCCAGCGCCGACGCAATGGATTGTTCATAATAGTCAACTGAACTCGGGCACACCTGTTTTACCTCATCGTTTTCAAACACAAGAATCGTTTTTCCGTTTTCTTTTTTAAGCTTCATAAGTTTTCTTTTCCTTTCTTTTTTTGTATTTATACATACAGTATGCCGGATTTCACCGGTAGCAAAATACAAAACCCCCGCTGCCGGCAAAGACAGCGGGGGTTTCTAAAACAAAGAAAGGAACGAACGCGACGGCGAATCCGTCTTATGTATTGAGGAAATTTTTCTTTCCTCATCGATGGACGGAAAACCGCGACCAACCTCAGGTTGTCCATCGGTTCTGAGGTTACCAGACGTGCACAAGGAGTCAGAAACCCCGTCCACGTCTGGTGAAGGTGAACGTAAGTTCACCGAATCATCTCTTGTATATAGTATACCAGATTTTCCGTTGGGCGCAAATTTTTGTCGGATTTTTTCGCAGCCGCGGGAGACTGTGTACTGCCGGCGGTTTTTCGCGGGCTGAATTTTTGCAAAAAAATAAGCCGTGCAAAGCATGCACAGCCAAAGGACGTTCAGTGGAAAAGCCTCTTCTTCCACAAATAAAGTATAGCACAAAATATCTCAAATTGCAAGATGTAAATTACATATACAGTATATCATATTTTTCACCAAATGCAACAGCAAAGCCGCAAAACCTGCCGGCAATGCATCGTCAGCCGCGCTGCTCTTCTGCAGGCAAAAAAAGAAGCGCCGCATTCGCGGCACTTCAGGCTTCATAGCAAAAATTTTTGTTTACAGGGACTATTTCCAAGCGCCTGCAGCATACACGCATTCATATCAGCCGCATCTGTCCTGAAATCGTTTTCCAAAACAACCTCAATATCTTTCATATTGTGCAGGCCAAACTTCAGGTAATCCATCAGCTTCTTTACATCTTCAGATTTATAGAACGCCTGGATGATATTCTGGCTGTGTGTTTGTAATATTTTTTTTGCTTTTTCTTTTATTGCTCTGTCTTCAGTATTACAATACACCTTCATCGCCGCATCATATGACGCATCCAGCGGAGTCTCTGCTGCATCCATGGCATACATCTGCAGGTCATACAGCTTCTCATTTAATGGCTTTTCGACAAGCTGCATTTTTTCAATGAATGTTCCTTTTACATACCCATCCATTATTTTGGGGATATATACATTTACACCACCAATGCATACCTCCAAGGCACAGTTACATCTCGGGTCATAGTAGTCCGAGGCCTCATTAAGAGGTACGAAATTCCTGACAATTAAAGCATTAAGTATTGGCTCAATATCTGATGTGTCATAGCAGTTTATTACTACTCTTCTGACCTTGACAAAGTTATTATCCGAAAGTGAGACCAGCCTGTACGGAAGCTCTATCTCATCAGCATGGCACCACCCAAAAGCACCGTATGCAATCTTAAGCCGGTTATTGCATTTTTGCGGGCGATTCTGAAACTTCAAATTTCGGAGAGGACTCTCGCAGAATGCATTAGACATAATATCCAGTACCGTATCAGGGATGGTGATATCATCAAGCAAAGGGCACATACGAAATGCACATTCATCAATATGTGTAAGGCCTTCATTCAGGACGACCTCTCTCAGATTTTCGCAATTATTGAATGCATAAGCAGTGATTGCCGTTACCGTTTCTGGCAGTATGACTTTTGAAGCCTTACTGTCTGCAAACGCATCGCCGGCAATTATTTCTGTACCGTAAGCAACCTTCACAGTACCCTTCTTGTCTGGCGGCACGGAAATCAACATAAGCTTTACTTTTCCGTTAGGCATTGTCTTTTTCTTACTATACAAAAGCCCGCCTTTTGAATAAAGCCTTGGGTTCTTGGCATCAACCTTATAATCAGTAACGCCGTTCGCTTGAACACTTTCTATCATTTCTATTAATTTCTGCTCATTTGTATCGTCTTTTTCAATACACGCGATTACTTTTTCGTCTTCTTTGATTATTTTCATAAGATTTTTTCCTTTCTTTTTTTTGCTTTTATACATACAGTATGCCGAATTCTGCCGGCAGCAAAAAGGCCGCGGCTTTGAGCCGCGGCACACACGTAGAAAGAAAGGAATTCCGACGGCGAATCCGTCTGACGTATCGGAAGGAGCTGTCCTTCTCGCTTACATATATAGTATACCAGATTTTTTGGCTGGTGCAAATTTTTATCGGATTTTTTTGCCGGCGATGGACGGCGGAGGGATGACCCGGGATTTTGTATTGCTGGCTGAATTTTTGCCGGCAATTTTTGCAAAAAAAAAGAAGCTGTGCATACTTTGCACAGCCAGGGGACGCCCTGCGGAAAAGCCTCTTTTTCCACAAATATAGTTTAACACAAAATATGTCAAATTACAAGTGGAAAGTAGTAAGTGATACATTCAGTATATCATACTTTCTCCAAAATACAACAGCGAAGCCGCAAAAGCTGCCGGCAGCATACAAAAAAACAGGCCGCAACAAATGCAGCCTGTAGTTTCCGTTTCGCCAGTCTTCAGTTCAGCCGGCAAACTCACGCTCAATTCTGCCCGCAACTTCGCGCCTGTCCTCATCAATCGCAAACGCCCAGATATCCCGCATAAAGCTGATAAGCTTTTTGCGTTTACGCTTGAACGAAAAACCCCGGCAGCAGATTTTATCAATCGCCATCATAGCTTCCACGCCCTCATCCATTCGTTTCGGGACAAAGAACATATGGTTACAGTACTTGATTTCGTATACTCCACCTTCATCTTTTCCGTCCATATCTTCCTGGAACATATCCCTTACTACCTCCGGCAGCAGGCGGATGCCTTCTTTTGTATCTGGTATTGCTTGAGTTGCTTTTTCCATTATTTTTGTCATTATTTTTATCTCCTTTCTTTTTGATTTCCGGTATTGCCGGCATATTTTATCTACACTTCCAATATGTCGGATTCTGCCGGCCGCAAAACATCGGCAAAACGCAAAAGCCCCGCTGCCGGCAAAGACAGCGGGGCTCAAAAACAAAGAAAGGAACGAACACGACGGCGAATCCGTCTTATGTATTGAGGAAATTCTTCTTCCTCATCTCTTGTATATATTATACCAGATTTTTCGGCAAGCGCAAATTTTTGTCGGATTTTTTTTTCGCTGGCAGCAGATGACGACAATCGGCATTCAATGCAGCATCCGGCAGCCGGTACAATATTCGTCAGCTGGTATCCGGAATCCTGTATTCCGCCAGCAGCTTTTTGCCGCCCGCCGCCTCTTTATACAAGCAAACGAAGCCTCACGCTAGCCATTGTACTACTTGACCGGCCAGTACTCTCCCGCCCGCCTTATCTTCTTTACAGGGCAAATCTCAGACTTCCGTTTGCGAACAACCCTTCTTTCCAGGCGCCTTCGGCGCCGGCAACCACGTTTCAAGAGCCATAAACAAATAAACAAAAGAACATTCCAAAAGAATCCTCAAAAGAACTTTAAAAATAACTCCAAAAGCAATCCCAAAGAGCCCAAATAAAGCCTCAAAAAAATTTCCAAAATAACCACCAAAAGAATCTCCCCTCCACGCAAAAGAGAATCTCTTCTCTTCGTTTCCGAAACAAAAAAAAGCCAGCCCCGCGTTAGCGGGGCTGGCCAGGCTTTTCAAAAGATTTAAAAAAGTTTAGAAAATAATCGAGTGCCGGTAAAGAATGGCTGGCGACGATACTGGATTGACTAAGTTAAGAAACTTTTATGTAGGTATCGGCTACATTGGAAGGAAAATTGGCGGTACCGTGATTGACCGACGGACAACCGAAGGTTGGCCGCGGCTTCTTCGCGAGGCCAAATTCGCCTCGCAGGACTAACACTATCCCTCTATCCCCTGTTATGGGGATTACCTTTAAAAAATATACTATGCAACAATTTTTGCTGTTGCGGACACCTCCCCGTTTTTTCTATCGGGTACACGGCCTTAAACATTTTACGCATACAAGGTCTTTTGCATGCAACGCCATATGTTTTTTAGTTTTATACTGGCATATACCAGGTGCAAGATTGTTCTTATCTTGTTACATGTATAGTATGCTGAAAAAATATAGTTTTTGACGGAAAAAAGAAAAAAATTTTTATTTTTTTGTTCTCTACGCTTACATCCGACAGACAACTAAATGTGCAAACCTACGCAATGCATATTTAGGTTGGCCGCGGTTTTACGCGCCATTGTGATAATCACCATTAAATGTCTCGCCGATAACGTTTCGCCATGTGCCGGAGAGAAAGTAATCTGTTCTGGCAAATTTAAATGTAACGCCGGTTTTGATGGTTGTCAGACCGCTGCAGTCGTAAAACATAGAGCTCATATTCGTTACCTTCGCTGTATTAAACGAAGTTAAATCAAGGCTTGTCAGACCTGAGCAGCTGTAGAACATAGATTTCATACTCGTCACATTCGCTGTATTAAGCGGTGTCAAATCAAGGCTAGTCAGACCGGAGCAGCGGTAGAACATAGATTCCATATTCGTCACCTTTGCTGTATTAAGCGGTGTCAAATCCAGGCTTGTCAGGCTGGAGCAGCCGTGGAACATCTCACTCATATCCGTCACGTTCGCTGTATCCAGCATTGAAAAATCAATATTTGTAAGTTTGGTTCTACCAGAAAACATACACACACTATCTTTTGCCGCTTGAACTTTCATTCCTTTAATCTGTGTAGAAACTCTCATAACCGTACCACCATTTTCCGTCCAGGCAACAACTCCGCCGTCTCCATCAGCATCTATGTCAATTATAGAAGCGTTTTCTGGCTTTATTTCGTCTGTAAAGAAAATTTCTGTTACAGTATCCGGAATCAATGCGTTAAATTCATTATCTCCGTATTTATATCCTTTAATCTCAAACGTCTTCATTTTTGCCCATAAATAAACATCTCCACTTAAAGCCATCTGTACAGCACCATCTTCATTTACATCAACCCTATTCGTTAACGCTTTATCCGCAAACCATGCAACAGCTCCCGCTGCAAATCCTCCTGGCGCCTTAAACGCTCCATCCACAATCTGCCCGCTGCTGTTGTACACTACTTCATTTACATCGCTTCCGTCATCAAACACCAGCCCGGCGTCTTTGTTTCCGTGAAACGTAACCGTATATCTAAGCGTACTCTTGCTCGGTTTTTTCGTGCTTATCTTAATCTCTGGCTCCGGTCTTTCACTATTTGTTCTTTTATCACTCCACTCTTTAGTTACCGTGACCGTTCCGGTTGTTTTATTATCCTTGAAGTCATAAACGCCTAAGTCATCGCGTTCTGCTGTAACCCCCACCTGTGAGTTTTCAGACAATTTTCCGGCAGTACCATCCTCCATATTTTCGCCGATAGTCACCTCTTCCCCAACATCTTCCGTCGCCATCACCGGCAGCGCATTTATCCCGAGCATCGTCGCGGCTCCAGAAACGGCAGCACACGCCCCGAATATAAACACGTTTTTTATCTCTTTTATTTTTCTTTTTTTCTTACGCATTTTTTTCCTCTTTTTTTTACATTTCTTAATTTCTGATATCGTATACTGCCAGAGCGAGCGCAATTCCGCCAAGGCCTGCTGCAGCAATGATTTCACCAGTGGGAGGGAGTGTCTGTGGTTTGGAGTCAGTGATGTTTCCGGCAAGAACATCTCCATCATGGTTATCAATGGCAACATTTCCGGCTGTCTGGCTACCAGTATCAGCATCAGCACTATCACTATCACTAATACCAGCATCTGTTCCAACGTCAGCGCCCACATCTTCACTAACAGCCACCTTTTCTCCAACATCCTCCACCGCCATCACTGGCAACGCATTCATCCCGAACATCGCCGCGGCGCCGGAAATAATCGCACATGCTCCAAATATTAACCTGCTACTTCTTCCAGCCATTTTTCCAATCTCCTTTATCTCCTTTTTGTTTTACCATTTCTTCTCATCCCTCTCCTTCTGTATCTAATATGCAAAATTATGCCTGAAATTTTTCACCTTTCTGCAAAACAGCAAAAAAAATAAGAAAAAGATAAAAAAACGCAGCAGGCCTTCGGCCTGCTGCTTCTCTTTTCTACTTCTTTTTTACACTATTTTTTTTACGTCTTTCATATGCTGAATATTTTGGTGTAAGAAAAAAGCCGCACAAGAAAAAACAGCCCGGCAAAAGCCGAGCTATTAATTTTCTTTTTGAATCAGGCCTGATTTGCAAACTGCTTCAGGGCTTTCTCCCCACATATCTTAATCGCAGCAAAATTGTCAATCATATATTGATTGCCAGAACCAGTCTTCTCTTCCTGTTTTCTTACAATACAGGCAATATCTTTCTTTTCTCTCACTCCTTCCCTGACTGTATGCATAGTACCGCTTTTCGCGTCACAGTCAACAACAAGGATTTTATCCACAATCATCGCCTGCAAAAGGTCGCGCTTGACAAACTTCCATTTTTCAGGTCTCTCGCCAGGCTCATACTCACTTACAATACATCCGCCATTTTTCAGGATATTTTCTACAAGCGAATCATTGCATTTCGGGTATATGTAATCCAGCCCGCAAGGCATTACAGCAATACATTTTCCTCCGGCAGCCAGTGCGCCTTCAAGCCCTGCAGTATCGCAGCCAACCGCCAGCCCGTTCAACGTCACGGCGCCAGATTCAGCCAGTATTTTTCCGCATCTATTTGCATTTCTGAGTACATCAGCATCTGCATTTCTCCGCCCAATCAGGGCTATTATTTTCTCCGGTTTTTGCAAGAGAGAAATATCACCGCGGTAATACAAATTTTCAATCTTACAGCCTTTCAGCCTCGTGAAATCCTGCAACTCTTCTTTTGTCAGTCTTTTTATTTCCATTTTTTTTAGTCCTTTCATATGCTTTTTGTATATATTTACTGTAAACCATTTTTCACAGCGTCTGAATCATACAGTTGGCTTTATAGAATATCCTGCATTCCTCATACTTCAAACGTCTCCTTCGTCCTTATCTTTTCCAATATATACGCCTTTGCAATCTGAAGCTCGCTCTCTTCCATCGCTGGCAGCATACGCCGCAGCGCGGTATCACTCCACTCGACCGCATTCAGCATCTGAACGAATTTTTCTTCGTTCTTTTCTGCTGCTCTTTTGGCAATATCCTCTGCCATCCGTGTCAGGTATCGCTTTGCAGAAGCTGCGTTTTTGTATCGCATTACGATAGCAATTGCGGCGTCCTCTTTGCATCTGTCATTATGGCCATACATATACAGACGGTACAGATACTTATTTTTACCTGTTTCGATATACTTCTTAATGTCATTATTCAGCATATCCATGTCATTCGCATTTATATTCATACAGAAAACATCGTTATCTACACATCTCGGAACGACAATCGGAGTTAAGCCTTCAATATGCAGTGTTGCATGCATGGCATACCTTCCATTTGTCATGGTATCCAGAACATTGCATTCCACCGCATAGTTTGTTGTGATTCCGTACAAAATATTTACGTGATACCGTGAAGCATATATATTATCTGTCCAGGAAAAAGCTCCATTTCCGATTGAGACAATCGAATCCGGCAAATATACGTCTTTCAGATGGCATCGCGCGAAGGCATTGGGGCCAATTCCGGTCAGGCCTTCCGGCAACGTTATTTTTTTTAAATTAGTGCTGTAAAACGCCCCGTATGCTATTTTTTTTAATTTTTTTGCAAATTTTACCTTTTTTAACTTATGGCAGGAATAAAAAGCAGCATCAAGAATATATTCCAGGTCATCGTTCATCTCCACGACCTTCAAATTGCGGCACTCGCAGAACGCCGATGATTCAATCCTTCTCATACTGTCAGGAAACTTTACGCCGTTTATCCTGCAGTTTTTAAAAGCGCCCTCGTATATGGTTTCAGTGCCTTCAGCTATCTCTACGCGGCCTATCTTCTGCGGCGGGCATAAGATAAGCGTTTTGCCGTCTTTTGTATACAAAATGCCGTCAATAGTTTTGAGTGACCTGTTCATCGGATGCGTTACCTCAAAGCATTCAACCTGTGTATATACTTTCTTGTCCATAAGGTTATCAACATCTTTCGGGGATATCGGGTCAAGTACGTCGTACACATCAATAATGATTTTCTTTGGATGATTGCAGTTAAATTCCCAATCCTGTTTACGGGCAAACTTGACGAGGTCGTAGTAATTATCAATGGTAAGAACTCGTGTAGTTGAATCGTAGTTCATTTTCATCTTCCTTTCTTGTTTTGTATTTACATACAATATGCCGGATTTTGGAGACGGCGAAATTTTTACCGGGCTTTGTTGGGCTAACAACAAAAAAACAAGCAGAACGAAGTTCCGCTTGTTTTAACAGGTCAATGGCGGCTCGCCCTTGCGGTGTGCGGGGCAGAGCCCCGCATTTCTTCTTTTTCTTTTTGTCTTTTTTCTCTTACACTAATCTCCTCACGCTTAAAATCGTCCTGTAAGCGGCATTGTCACTTATCTTGATTCCGTCTCTTGAATTTGACGCGTGCACTATCTTTCCGTTTCCCATGTAAATAGCCACATGCCCGCCGTAACAGATTAAATCACCAGGCTGAGCTTCGGAATAAGAAACCTCACGGCCGGCGTTCTGCTGTTCGTAAGACGTCCTTGGCAGGCTTACCCCGAAATTATTATAAACACTCTGCACGAAACCAGAACAGTCAGCACCATTTGTAAGGGATGTACCACCCCAGACATACGGGTTGCCGACAAACTGAGTTGCATAGTCTACAACGGAAGAACCGGAGCCGCCTGAATAACTGCTGCCGGAAGAGCTGCTGCTTTCTTCCTGACTTCCATCACTTTCCTCGCCGCTCTCTTCTTTATAGCCGTCATTGGCTTCGCTGTCATTGTCTTCACTTTCTACGCAATCATCACTGCTTTCATTACTTTCGTCGTAACTTCCATCTTCGCTGTCGCCGTCTTCTCCTTCTTCTTCATCTATATCTTCAGTACCATCTTCTTCATTATCTTCGTCCTCTACATATTCATCATCTTCACTTTCATCTTCGTCATACTCAGCTTCAGCTTCCGCCTGCGCTGCTTCCTCAGCCGCTGCTGCTTCAGCTGCTGCCTGCTCTGCCGCAATCCTTGCAGCTTCTTTCTCCGCCTGAATCTGTTCAATCTCCGCCTGCTGCTGTTCAATCAGGGCTGCATACTCATTTGCCATCTGCTGGGCATATGCAATCTCATTGTCACAGTCTGCAGAGCTTGCACGTCTCTCATCAATCGCCGCCTGCAGGTTTGCCTGTTCGGCTTCCTGCTCCTGCTTCATCCCTTCCAGCTCGGCTTTCTCCTGCTGGTATTTTTCTTTCAGGTTATTGATTTCCTTCACCGTGTTTGCATATTTCTCAAGGCTCTTCCGGTCATAGTCATACATTCCCTGAATGTTTTCTGCCTTGTTCAGCATATCCGACAGGTCATCGGATGCGAGCATCATCTGGAACCACGCCGCATCTCCACCGTTTTCATAAAGATACTGAATACGTTTTTTCATTGCGGCATACTGTTTTTTCTGTCCTTTTTCAGCTTTTTTTATGTTTCCTTTTGTTACGTTGATGTCGGACTCCTTGGCTGCGATATCATTTTCAAGCGTCTGTATAGACACCATTACGTTTACCAGGTCAGCATCAAGTGAATTAATTTCAGCTGCCAGCTGCTGTTTCCTCGCATACATATTATCAATCTGTGCATATGCGGCATCAAGCTGCTCTGCCGTCCAGGCCTGTTCCTGTCTTAAATCGTCTTCCCTGTCTGCATACACGCTTGCCGCCGGGGAGATACTCATCGCCAAGGCAAGTGATATTGTTAATATTTTTTTGTGCATTGTTATCATTTTTTATTACCTCTTTTTGTGTATTTTTTCTTTGTTTTTTTTCTGCAACACATTTAGTATGCTGAATTTTAAAAAAATGTAACACTTTTTTAACAAAATACTTCAAAAGAGATTTTTGTCTTTTTCGGCAACTCGTCAGCAAAATAACAAAAAATACCGGCGCGTTCTGCACCGGTATTATATTTAGATAGAAAAAGATTTGTTTGTTTTTGTATTTCCAAGCATTTCCAGAATATACGCCCGCGCGGTTGGCATCATCTCTCCTGCCTCTTCGAGAAGCAGTTTTAACAGCTGCTTTGACGCGATATTCATGTTCAGTAATTTGGCCAGACGCTCTTCATCTTTATTCTGCATCAGCCTCATGGCAAATCTTTTTACGTTTCTTTTTAAGTATTCTTTTGCCTCTTTCGCGTTAAAGTCATAGTACTCTAATATGGCAAGGTCTTCTTTATCGATTGTGTCCTCTGCATATTTCCATAATTCAGGACGCTCTTCGCAAAAATCAGTAAAAAAATCTGTTACAGTTTTTGTTAAGTCTGCAAACTTTGAGATATCAACATATCTTGGAAGATATGCATACTTATCTCCGCATTGCAGCCGCACAATATGAGATGTATGGTCAAAATGATTGATTTTTTCTGTACGGCGTATGCCTTGAAGAATATCTTCTAAAAAAACAGGCATTATAATCTCTTTTGTGTTTTCTGAAATGGCGCCTTTACCGATATGTTTAACGCTTCCTGGAATATACAATTTTTCAATATGCGTTCCAACGAAAGCGCCTTGAACAATATTACTCAGACCTTCATTTAAGGTGATACTTTTAATATTTGACTTGTAAAAGGCATATTCTCCAACTTCTTGAAGGCTCGGGGGTAATTCTATTTTTGTCAATTTTTCATTCCAGCTGAAAACATAATTTCCGAGTTGCTTAACACCATTGCCGAAATTAACTTCTTTCAGGTTATGACAAGTACTAAAAGCCTCATCACCGATTTTTTTAACGCTTCCTGGAATATGCACTTTTTCAATATACGTTCCAGCGAAAGCGCCTTGGATAATATTACTCAGACCTTCATTTAAGGTGATACTTTTAATGTTTGACTTGTAAAAGCTATATGCTCCAACTTCTTGAAGGCTCGGTGGTAATTCTATTTTTGTTAGATTTTCATCCCAGCTGAAAACATAATTTCCGAGTTGCTGAACACCATTGCCGAGATTAACTTCTTTCAGGTTATGACAATTACTAAAAGCCTCATCCCCGATTTTTTTGATAGAGTCTGGAAGTTTAACAGATTCAATTTCACTATTATAGAAGGCAAAATCAGTGATTTTTTCGACTCCTTCTGGGACCTCAACATGTTTCAATCCGGCAGAACCAACGATAAGCCTATGCATATCTTTTGTATAAATTATGCCATCAATTTCTACATAATGAGGGCTTTTAATTGAGAGCTTTCGTATACACTTAGCTTTTTTTGTTTTGGTCTGAGGAAGCATCAGAATATCTTCCGGCCTTATATAATAATCAATTTCAAGAGTCAATTTCTCTGGAAGATTTGAATTATATTGAAGATTGGATATACTATTTGGATTATGTATAACCATTTCTTTCACTACACCCAAATCAATATCCTGCAAAAATATGGCTTGCTGAGTCATAGTGTCTGGAAGAATAACTTTGTCTGCATCTTTGTCAATATCAATGACGATATAATTTACCATTTTTACACCATTCACGAACGGCTGTGCTTCAAATGCAGAGCCTACAAATGCAGATTCTTCAATGTCAGGCCATGTAAATGTGGTTTTGAGATTTATCAGATTGGTACATTTGCATCCATGAAAGGCGTATGAAGCAATCTTATTAATACCAGACATGTCAATTACATCATTCTCATCCGGAGAAAAGACATTTTCAAGTATTACACGATATGATGATGCATATACGAGATATCTTCCGGAAACATAATGTGTATTTTTGGAATCAACATATTTCACGCCGGAAAACGTCTCATTATTGATATTGATTTCATCAACAGTTGGCCCGATAATAAGCTTTTCTACATTTGGAAATTTCTTATTACTATCACTCATCTCTACATCCGAGTTAAATTCAATTTCTGTCACCCAGTCTTCTACATCCATATCAACAACAGCATTAAGACTTTTATCAATATACATTGTCACGCCATTTTGGCTGTTTGCTTTGATAACTTGCCGTTCCGGCTCGCAACCAGCACGAAGTTCGGCAAGCGAAGCCGTAAGGCTGAGTACGTGTTTCGAACGTGGATTCAGACCCGCGTGTGGAGTTAAAACCGGGACATTTGACCTGCAGACGACTTTTTGTCGGCCTGGGATTTCCCGTTCTTCATTAAACAATTCTTTTTTATTCATTTTTCTCTTTTCCTTTCTTTGTTTTTGTATCCTGTTTCGTATTTAATATGCCGGATTTTGCAGGGAAGGAAAAAAGAGAAGACAGGCCGGCAGCATGCCTTCAGTATACATTTTTTTGTGTTTTTCGCATTTGGGAACAGCGAATTTGGAATCTGGATATCTACAACAAGGGCATCGATAATCAGCTTTTTGACCGAAGGAAAACTCTTCTTTGTATTGTTCATTTGTGAACTACCCGCATCTAAAGAAGCAGGCTTCCGAAGAAGCCAGTCTAAAGACACAGGCTTCGAGCCCGCAGGCTCTCTCTTTTCCTGTCTATCCGGGTGACATATTATGTCACGTCTGTAAGCGTGACCCCGTAGCTCGGCAG